>ERZ724521.293-NODE-293-length-22530-cov-6.549499_pt1 | contig 22530 bp, 22 predicted proteins | sample MGYA00376054_ERZ724521 | MGnify/ENA primary metagenome ERZ724521 (study PRJEB28724, sample SAMN07190883) | activated sludge metagenome | isolation source: activated sludge of sewage treatment plant in Hong Hong | place: Hong Kong | collected 2016-03-17 ... | reverse complement strand
ATCCCTGCGGGTACGGCTCGACCCGAGCATGATGCGTCGCTTTGAAGCTGTCGCCGCCGAACGGGGCATTGCGCCATCTACCTTGGCGGCATTTGTTCTCGCCGAGTACGTTTGCGACCGGGAACGAACGGTGATGCAGACGGTTTACATGAACGAGGAAGGGGCCGTGATTTCTAGGAAGAAATCCGGCTAGGGGTATGGCGGAAGGTTCGAGCTCGAATGCCTTGCTCTGGACACTGGATGAGACAGGCCAGCAATTGGGCGGTGTATCAAAGAGCACCGTGCGCCGGCTTATTCACTCGGGCGACCTGGCATCGGTACGGGTCGGTTTGCGATTGCTCCGGGTGCCGGCCGAGTCGGTTCGGGCCTACATCGCACGCATGGCGGTCGGGGGTCAGTTCTCGGGGCGAAATGTGTCAGAAGGCGTTGTATCGGTGGCCGAGGAAGCGCAGAATTTGCGGCGCGCGGAGTCGGTAGCGTGTGGGGAGATTGAGCCATGCCATACCGACGCAAGGATTCGCCGTACTGGTGGATCAAATACACCGACGCAAGCGGCAAACCAGCTTACGAATCTACTGGCACAACTGACCGCAAGGAAGCGGAAGCACTCGAAGCAAAGCGGCGCCTTGAAGCGCACCAGCAGCGGAAGTGGGGCATCCAGCCCGAGCACACTTTCGACGAGTTGATGGTTCGCTACATCACGGCCACGCGTGACGAGATGCGGAGCCCCGAACGGGTTGCGTTCGCAGTGAGTAAGTTGCAGCGTGTCTTTTCCGGCCGGATCATGGAACGCCTTCGGCGCTCCGATGTTTCGGCCTACATCGACATGCGAAAGAAGGAAGGAGTTGGACCGGCGACCATCAATCGCGAGCTGGACGTGCTTTCAGCGGCCGTGAATTACGCTCGCAAGCGGTGGGACTGGGAGATGAGCAACCCCTGTTCGGGGATGTCTCTCAAGGAACCGGAAGGCCGTTTGCGTTGGATCAGTCGTGCCGAGGCTGACGCGCTGATTCGGGAAGCGGAGAAGGATGCAAGATCGCCGCACCTGGCGGACTTCATTCGATTGGCGCTGAATACGGGGTGCCGGAAGAATGAATTGCTGAGGTTGTCGTGGGATCGGGTCGACCTGAAGGATGGTCGGCTCTACCTGGAGCCTGAGCACACCAAGAGCGCTAGGCGTCGGGTTGTACCGCTGAACGAGGAGGCGCGAAGGGCGCTGTTGGGTCGTGCCCGCTTTCGTGCGGAGTTCTGCCCGGGTTCGACCTGGGTGTTTGCGCACAAGAGCGGCGAGCGGGTGCAGTACATGCAGAACGGCTTTCAGGGGGCCTGCAAGCGGGCCAAGGTCGAGCGGTTCAGGGTTCATGACCTTCGGCACACCTGCGCCTCTTGGATGGTGCAGCAAGGCGTTCCGCTGATGGAAGTGCGGGATGTTCTCGGGCACTCGACGATTGAGATGACCGAACGCTATGCGCACCTGGCGCCGGAGAAGCTGAGAGCCGCGGTCGGTGTGCTGGATCGGTTACGAACCGGTTACGCCGAGCGGGAAAGGGGTCAAGGGGTTAGGTAGACCCTTGAATTGAATGGTCGGGGCGAGAGGATTCGAACCTCCGACTCCTGCGTCCCGAACGCAGTACTCTACCAGGCTGAGCTACGCCCCGACGGCAGGTTGGTAGCAAGGAAGGACTTTGCGGGAAAGGGCCGCAAGGCGCGGCCCGGATAATCATCCTTGCTGGCATCGCGATGGTCAGAAGCTTCGTTGCACCGCGAAGTCCGCCAATTGTAGCAGTGTTTCCCGGAAGTTTGAATCCGGCAGCGGTTCCAACGCCGCCTTGGCCCGGGCTGCTTCGGCGATGCCATGCTCGCGCGCCGCGTCGAGCGCGCCGCTCTCGCGCACGGCGGCAAGCACTTCCGCAAAGCGCTCGCCGCTGCCATTCTCGATGGCATCGCGTACCAGCGCCGCCTGCGGCGCGCTGCCATGGTGGATGACGTGGATCAGCGGCAGCGTCGCCTTGCCCTCGGCCAGATCATCGCCGAGATGCTTGCCGGTCTCGGCTTCCTTGCCCGAGTAATCGAGCACGTCGTCGATGAGCTGGAACGCGGTGCCGATGTGCGTGCCATAGCCTGCCAGCGCCTCCTCGACCGCCGGACTCGCTTCGCCGAGGATGGCACCGAGACGACCGGCAGCCTCGAACAGCTTGGCCGTCTTGTAGCGAATCACCTGCAGGTAGGCATCGACGCCGACATCGGCATTCCTGCAGTTCATGAGCTGCAGGACTTCACCTTCGGCGATGACGTTGGTTGCATCGGCAAGCACCTGCATGATGCGCATGCTGCCGGCGCCGACCATGATCTGGAACGCGCGCGAATACAGGAAGTCCCCCACCAGCACGCTGGCCGGGTTGCCGAACACGGCGTTCGCCGTCTCGCGTCCGCGTCGCAGCGACGACTCGTCAACCACGTCGTCGTGCAGCAGCGTCGCCGTATGGATGAACTCGACCACGGCTGCAAGTTCGTGGTGGCGGGTACCGCGGTAGCCGCAGGCACCGGCCGCCAGCAGCACCAGCGCCGGCCGCATGCGCTTGCCGCCGGCGGAGATGATGTACTCGGCGACCTGGCGCACCAGCACGACTTCGGAATGCAGGCGCGCACGCACGACGTCGTCGACGGCCCGCATGTCCGCGGCGATCGGCGCGTAAAGACTGGCGATATTCACTTCGTTAACCGAATGCGGAACAAAGTGCCGATGCTATCAGAGGCGCGGCCGCGATACATTGCGCCGCCTCAGCCGCTGCGGGCGGTGAGGAGCGCCTTTACCTGGGGCCATTGGCGCCGGCTGACCGGGAGCCGCTCGGCGACGCCGTCGAGAATCACCTCCCAGTGGGTCTCGCCGTCGGGCCCGTCGGCCGCGCGCTCGACCCCCGCCACGGTCTCGCGTGCCACCAGGCAATTGCGATGGATGCGCAGGTAGCGCTCGCCGAATTCGGTCTCCAGGTGCACCAGCGATTCCTCGAGCAGGAACTCGCGCTGCGCGGTACGGGCGGTGACGTACTTCTGTTCGGCCTTCAGGTAGATGATCTCCGCCACCGGCACCAGCAGGATGCGCCCGCGTTCCATGCACGACAGGTGCCGCCGCACGGCGAGCGCCGATTTCTCCAGGCGCTGCACATCGTCGGCGCGGCGCCGGGCCTTCTTCAGGGCATCGGCCAAACGCGCGGCACGCACCGGTTTCACCAGGTAGTCCAGTGCGGCCAGCTCGAAGGCCTGCACCGCGTACTGGTCGAAGGCGGTGACGAAGACCACGGCCGGCGGCACCGGCAGGCGCGCCAGGTGGCCCGCCAGTTCGATGCCGTCCATGCCGGGCATGCGGATGTCGATCAGCGCGACGTCGAAATCGCCGGCCTGGGCCAGGTCGAGCGCGGCAAAGCCGTCGGCGGCCTCGGCAACCACCTGCGTCGGCACGTCGGCGGCGATATCGCCGAGCAGGTCGCGCAGGCGGGTGCGGGCGGGCGCCTCGTCGTCCACCAGCAGCAGGCGCAGGGGCTGGCTCATCGCGCCCCCACCGGCCGGTACGGGAACTCGATGGCCACCAGGAAGCGGCCGCCTTCCACGCGCGTGGTGAGGGTGGCATCGAGGTCGAAGAACAGCATCAGGCGCTCGCGGATGTTGGCCAGCGCCATCTGGTTGCCGCGCGTGTGGCTTTCGCTGCCCATCATCGGGTTGGAGAGTTCGATGCGTAGCCGGCCGTCGCGGCACTCGAAGCGGATCACGATCTCGCCGGGCTCCGTCGCCGGTTCGATGCCGTGGTAAACGGCGTTTTCCAGCAACGGCTGCAGCATCAGCGGCGGCACCAGCGGGTCCGGCGGGCAGGCCGCCATGTCCCACGTGACGCGAACGCGCTCACCCAACCGCAGGCGCTCGAGGCTGATGTACTGGCGGGCAATCTGGATTTCCTCGGAAAGCGGGACGAGGTCGGCGTTCTCCCGCATCAGCACGCGAAACAGGTCCGCCAGCTCCTCGAGCGCATTCTCGGCACGGCGGGGGTCGGTGCGTATCACGCCGAGTACGCCGTTCAGCGAATTGAACAGGAAGTGCGGCCGGATGCGCGCGGTCAGCGCCAGCAACCTCGCCTCGGCCACCGCCGGCGCGCGGGCGCGCGCACCCAGTTCGAACCACATGAGTACCAGCCCCGTAGCGATGGCTGCCCAAAGCAGATTGCGGCCGGGCCCAGCCGCATCCGCGGCAAGCAGGTGAAGTTCGGCCAGAAGGATGCGCGTACCACCCGTGACGAGCAAGGCCGTGGCCAGGACCACGCCGACACCCCATCCCTTCGGCATGCTCGCAAGGCGACCGCCGATCAGGGTAAGCAGCACCAGAACGGCCAGCGCGGCCGGCTCGACCAGAGCCGCCGACTCGATGAACTCGGCCGGAAAGTAGCGCCACTCGCGGTTGGCGGCAAGCGTCACCAGCAGCGCGCCGACGTTGACGGCGAGCAACACCCGCAGCCAGCTTCCCATGTTGCGGAAGTCCGGCATGCCGGTCGGAACGGTGTTTTCCCTTATACTGCGGCTCTGATCCAAGTGCGCGTCACCGTTGATTTTCCAGCGTTTTTATCACTTCCACTGCAAGCCGAGCTAGCGGCGCGATTATGACAGAACCCAAACCGCCGGCGTCTTCCCCTGCCGCAGCCGCGTGGTCCGGCCGCTTCGCCGAACCCGTTTCCGATCTCGTCAAGCGCTACACCGCCTCGGTGTTCTTCGACAAGCGCATGGCAGCGCAGGACATCCGCGGCTCGCTCGCCCACGCGAAAATGCTGGCGCGCCAGGGCATCATCTCAGCCGACGACCTGGCCGCAATCGAGCGTGGCATGGCGCAGATCGCGGGCGAGATCGCCGCCGGAACCTTCGCCTGGAACCTCGACGACGAGGATGTGCATCTCAACATCGAGAAGCGCCTCACGGCACTGATCGGCGACGCCGGCAAGCGATTGCACACCGGCCGCTCGCGCAATGACCAGGTGGCCACCGACATCCGCCTCTGGCTGCGCGACACGGTCGATACGATCGACGCCCTGCTGGCCGACCTGATGCGTGCGCTGCTCGACGCGGCCGAAGGCCATGCCGAAACACCGCTGCCCGGCTTCACCCACCTCCAGGTGGCGCAGCCGGTGACCTTCGGCCACCATCTGCTCGCCTACGTCGAAATGCTGGCGCGCGACCGGTCGCGCTTCGCCGACTGCCGGCACCGCATGAACCGCCTGCCGCTCGGCGCCGCCGCGCTGGCCGGCACCACCTTCCCGATCGACCGCGAGTTCGTCGCTCACGAGCTCGGCTTCGACGGCATCTGCGCCAACTCGCTCGACGCCGTTTCGGACCGCGACTTCGCCGTCGAGTTCTGCGCCGCCGCCGCGCTGGCGATGGTGCACCTCTCGCGCTTTTCCGAGGAGCTGATCCTGTGGATGAGCCCGCGCGTCGGCTTCATAGACCTCGCCGACCGCTTCTGCACCGGCTCGTCGATCATGCCGCAGAAGAAGAATCCCGACGTGCCTGAGCTGGCGCGCGGCAAGAGCGGCCGCGTCTTCGGCCACCTCATGGGCCTGCTTACCCTCATGAAAGGCCAGCCGCTCGCCTACAACAAGGACAACCAGGAAGACAAGGAGCCGCTGTTCGACACCGCCGACACGCTGGTCGACACGCTGCGCATCTTTGCCGACATGGTGCCCGGCATACGCGTCAAGCCGGAAGCGATGGCTGCCGCCTTGAAGCAGGGCTACGCCACGGCGACCGACCTCGCCGACTACCTCGTCAAGAAGGGCCTGCCCTTCCGCGATGCGCACGAAGCCGTGGCGCGCGCCGTGCGCGCCGCCGAGCAGAAGGGTTGCGACCTCGCCGACCTTTCGCTCGCGGAATTGCGCAGCTTCTCCCCCCTGGTCGCCGACGACGTGTTCGGCGTGCTCACCGTGGCGGGCTCGCTGGCGGCGCGCGACCATCCGGGCGGCACGGCGCCGAACCAGGTCAGGGCCGCCATCCGGCGCTGGCGCGGCAGCCTCTGACGGCCGGGAATGTCGATACCGGACCAAATCGGCAAGTACGAAATCCGGCGCAAGCTGGGCGAGGGCGCCACCTCGATCGTCTATCTGGGCTTCGACCCGTTCGCCGGGCGGGAGGTGGCGGTCAAGGCCATCTTCCCCGAGGTGCTGCGCGACAAGGAGCGCGGCCGAATGTACCGCCACCTGCTGATGACCGAGGCCTCGCTCGCCGGCAAGCTCCTTCATCCGCACATCGTGCAGATCTTCGATGCGGTGGTCGACGAGGAGCAGAGTTACATCGTCATGGAGTACGTCTCCGGCGGCACGCTCGAGCCCTTTTGCAGCCCGAGCAACCTGCTGCCGGTGGACCGCCTGGTGGAGATCGTCTTCAAGTGCACGCGGGCCCTCGACTACGCCTTCCGCGCCGGCGTCACCCACCGCGACATCAAGCCGGCCAACATCCTCCTCGTCGAGGGCGGCGACAGCCCCGAGCGCGCCGGCGGCGACATCAAGATTTCCGACTTCGGCGCCGCGCTGATGACCGGCGAAAGCACCACCCGCACCCAGGTCTCGGGCGTCGGCTCCCCCGCCTACATGTCGCCGCAGCAGGTGCGCGACATGCGCCTCAACCACCAGACCGACATCTATTCGCTCGGCGTCGTCATGTACCAGTTGCTCACCGGACGCCTGCCGTTCCAGTCGACGTCCAACTACGGGATGATCTACCAGATCTGCAACGCCGATCCACCACCGCCGTCGACGCTGCGCACCGACATTCCGCCCGGCCTCGACGCCGTCGTCGCGCGCGCGATGCAGAAGGAACTGGAGGCGCGCTACCAGAGCTGGGAGGATTTCTCGCACGACCTCGCCCAGTCCTTCCGCAACAAGCAGATCTCCGCCCAGCGCCAGGCCTTCCCCGACAGCGAGAAGTTCGAGGCACTGCGCGCCCTGCCCTTCTTCACCGAGTTCTCCGATGTCCATCTGTGGGAGGTGGTGCGCTTCTCGCGCTGGGAAGAAGTGGCCCCCGGCACGCTGATCATGAAGGACGGCGAGCGCGGCGACTTCTTCGCCTTCGTGCTCGACGGCGAACTCACCGTGACCAAGATCGGCCATGCGCTGGGCACGCTGGCCGCAGGGGAATGCTTCGGCGAGATGGCGATCATCCGCCGCGGCGACCACACCCGTGGCGCCGACGTCGTGGCGGAAACCGCGACCCGCGTCGTCAAAATCTCGGCACAGGCCCTGCAGCACGCCTCCGAGGCCTGCCGCATGTATTTCTACCAGGGCTTCCTCGACGTGATCGCCGGGCGACTGGCCGACGCCAACGCCCGCCTCGCCGCGCTGTGACGCCCGCCACCGCCGCGGCCATAGGCGCGGCGATCGAAGCCGCAAGCGGCCGCCCTTTCGTCGTGGCATCGTCACGGCCGGTCGGTGGCGGGTCCATCCATCGCAGCTGCGAAGTCTCCGATGGACGCACGCGCTACTTCGTCAAACTGAATGACCCCGCCGCCGCGGCGATGTTCGCCGCCGAGGCCGATGGCCTGCACGCGCTGGCCTCTACCGCCGCAATCCGCACGCCCGCTGTCGTGGCGTCCGGCACGTCGGCCGACGCCGCCTTCCTGGTCCTCGAGCACATCGAGTTGCACGGGCTCGATGCGGATGCCGGCAGCCGGCTCGGGGCCGCGTTGGCCCGGTTGCATCGCGTCACCGGTGACCGCTACGGCTGGCACGCCGACAACTTCATCGGCGCCACGCCTCAGCACAACGCCTTCCACCATGACTGGCCCTGGTTCTTCGGCGCGCGGCGCTTGCGTCCGCAACTGGACATGGCGCGGCGCAACGGCATGGACAAGGCACTCGCCGCCCGCGGCGAGGCCATCGTCGAACGTGTCGGCGCGCTGTTCCTCGAATATCGCCCGGCGCCGAGCCTGCTGCACGGCGACCTCTGGTCGGGCAACGCCGCCAGCGACGCGAGCGGGGCGCCGGTGATCTTCGATCCGGCCTGCCACTACGGCGACCGCGAGGCGGATCTCGCCATGGCAGAGCTTTTCGGCGGCTTTCCCTTGAGCTTCTATGCCGCCTATCGCGCCGCCTGGCCGCTCGACCCGGGCTACGAGACGCGCAAGCCGCTCTACAACCTCTACCACGTGCTCAACCACTTCAATCTGTTCGGCGGTGCCTACCTGGGGCAGGCCCGCCGCATGATCGAGGGTCTCGACGCGTCACTGCGACGCTAGGGCGCGCCGCAGGTGCTGCACGCGACCGCTCAGCCGGCCTTGAGCACCGGCTCGAGCTGCTTCTGCAGTTCGCCGGACTGGTACATCTCCATCATGATGTCGCTGCCGCCGACAAACTCGCCCTGGATGTAGAGCTGGGGCACGGTCGGCCAGTTGGCGTAGTCCTTCACGCCCTGGCGCACGTCCGGATCGGCGAGTACATCCACCGAGACGAAGTCCTTCACGCCGCAGGCATTGAGGATCTGCACCGCGCGCGCAGAGAAGCCGCACTGCGGCGCCTTCGCCGTTCCCTTCATGTAGAGCACGACCGGGTTGCCGCTCACCGTCTGGTGGATCTTTTCCTTGATATCCATGGTAATCTCTAATAGTTGAGTAAAAAACTCGGGATATTGTAGCCAGTGCGCCGGCTTCGGGTCAAGCGCGCCGTCTGCGTCGTTTGGCAACTCGCCTGACGTAAGGTTCCGCGGCTCGCACCGTCTAAGCCGAACATCGTTTGCATTCCGGAGTCGCCATGCTGATCCGTCGTCCCGCCGACATCGCCCCGTCCGAGATCACGCCGCACGCCTTGTTCCGGCGGCGGCGCGAGTTCCTCCGCCTATCCGCCGGCGTCGCACTGGCCGGCCTGGTGCCGGCCTCGCAGGCCAAGCTTCCGCCAGCACGACCCAGCCTGTACTCGACCGACGAAACGCTTACCCCGCTGCGCCATGTCGCCGGCTACAACAACTTCACCGAGTTCGGCTTCGACAAGGAAAGCCCGTCACGCAACGCCCCCGCGCTGCGCGTGCGGCCCTGGACGCTGACCATCGACGGCCTGGTCAGGCAGCCGAAGACCCTGGACATCGAGGACATCCTCAAGCTGGCGCCGCTCGAGGAGCGCATCTATCGCCTGCGCTGCGTCGAGGGCTGGAGCATGGTGATTCCCTGGATCGGCCTGCCCATGGCGACACTGCTCAAGCAGGTCGAGCCGCTCGGCAGTGCCCGCTACGTCGAATTCGTCTCCGCCGTGCAACCGGACACCATGACCACGGTGCACAGCCGCGTGCTCGACTGGCCTTACCTCGAAGGGCTGCGCATGGATGAGGCGATGCATCCGCTGACGATCATGGCGGTCGGCCTCTACGGCGACGTCCTGCCCAACCAGAACGGCGCCCCGCTGCGCCTCGTCGTGCCCTGGAAATACGGCTTCAAGAGCGGCAAATCCATCGTACGCATTCGCCTCGTCGACCAGGAACCGCAGACAACCTGGATGCGGACGGCGCCCGACGAATACGGCTTTTACTCCAACGTCAATCCGGACGTGGACCACCGCCGCTGGAGCCAGGGCAGCGAACGGCGCATCGGCGACTTCTTCAAGCGCAAGACGCTGATGTTCAACGGTTACGCCGACCAGGTGGGGCAGCTCTATACCGGCATGGACCTGCGGAGGCACTTTTGAATCCCGCCTGGCTCAAGCCCCCGCTGTTCCTGCTGTGCCTGGCGCCGCTCGCCTATTACGCCTGGGGCGTGCAGGCCGACACGCTGGGTGCCAATCCGGTCGAAGCCGTCACGCGCGGGCTGGGCACCTGGGCACTCAACCTCCTGCTCGCCACCTTGAGCGTGACGCCGCTACGCAAGATTCTCGGCTGGCAATGGCTGCTGCGCCTGCGGCGCATGCTCGGCCTTTTCGTCTTCTTCTATGCGTCGCTGCACCTTGCAACCTACCTCTGGCTCGACCAGAGCCTGGACTGGCCGGCAATCGCCCGCGACATCCTCAAGCGGCCCTTCATCACCGTTGGGATGGTCTGCTTTGCCTTGCTCGTGCCGCTGGCGGCGACCTCGAATTCCCTGGCCCTGCGTCGGCTTGGCGGTCGCCGCTGGCAGGAACTGCACCGCACCGTCTATGCGATTGCCATCCTGGCGGTGCTGCACTACGCCTGGATGGTCAAGGCCGACATCCGCACGCCCCTGCTTTATGCGCTGGCCGTAGCCGGCCTGCTCGGGGCACGCGCCGCATGGCGCCTGCAGGAACGGCAGCGCCAGCTCGCCGGTGCCTACGCACGCAAGCCGCCGCGCCGCATCGTACCGATCGCTCTCAGGAAATAGGCTTGCGCAGGCGGATCAGGCGGAACCAGCCGCCCGCCAGCGCAGGTTCGTCGACCTCGACCTCCAATCCGCGCACGGACGCCAGGACGTCCTCGAACACCACGTCGAGGCGGGTGGCGACATGGCGCGTCAGCGGCGTCAGGGCGCGCCGCCATCCTCCCTCGCCGCGACGCAGGAACTTGTCGAACACCAGCAGCTCGCCACCGGGACGCACCACGCGCGCCGCCTCGCCCAGGCACAACGCCGGCGTCGGCACCACGGCAAGGATCAGATGCAGGACGACGGCGTCGAAGCTCGCATCGGCAAACGGCAGCCTCTGCGCGTCGCCACGCAGGGGGCGGAAGTCCAGCGGCGCCGCGCGCGGCAAGGCGCGCGCCAGCATTTCCGTGGTCAGGTCGAGCCCGACATAGCGGTGGCCCGCAGGCAGGTGCGGCAGGTCGAGGCCGGTGCCGACCCCGAGCAGCAGCACGTCGCGGCCGGCGCTTCCGTGCAGGGTTGACAGGCTGCGGCGCCGTGCCGCATCGGTCGCGCCCCGCAGGAAGACGTCGTAGAAGGGTGCGGCGAAACGGTAGCTGTGGCGAAGGAAGCGGCTCACGGAATGCCGCCGCGACGGCTAGTGCAGCACGCGCGGCATCGAGAGGACGAACTCGGCGATGGGCGCCTCGAACTGGACGCCATCCTCGGCGGTCATCTGGTAGCTGCCCTTCATGGTGCCCACCGGCGTGCCCAACTGGCACCCGCTCGTGTACTCGAAGCTCTGGCCGGGCGCCAGCAGCGGCTGGTGGCCGACGACACCAAGGCCGCGCACCTCCTGCACGTCGCCCTTGCCATCGGTAATGACCCAGTGGCGCGAGATCAACTGTGCGGCCACGTTGCCGGTGTTGCGAATCTCGACGGTATAGGCAAACACGTGGCGGTCGATCGCCGGGTCCGACTGCTCGGCGATGTACTGGGGCGTCACCGCCACCGCGATCTCGTATCTCTTGGCTTCGGCCATGGGCCGGCATTCAACACCAATTCCCGGTCGGGGGCAAGAAACCGTCTCCGCGACCGGCTGCATGCCGTTCGCGTCCTTGACCATCGGGCCCGATTCCGCGACACTTCCGCCATGCGATTCAACCTGCGCCCAATCAACGTAGCGGACGCCTGCTGATGAAATCCTTCGATTCGGGTGCCGGCGCATCCCGCTTCTACGATCGCCTGCGCAACGCCGGCATCGAACCGGACGACAGCGAGGAGGTCCGCCTCAACAAGTCGCTGCTGATGCTCGCCACCGGACTGGTCAGCGTGGCGATCATGATCTGGGTCACGATCTACTCGATCCTCGGCCCGCAGTTTTCGGCGACGATCCCGTTCTCCTTCCAGCTCCTGCTGGCGGGGAACATGCTGCTCTACATCAAGACGCGCAACTTCGAGTTCTTTCGCGTCACACAGCTCGGCCTCTTCCTGTTCCTCCCCTTCATCGCGCTGTGGACCGGCGGCACCATCATTTCCACCAGCGGTGTGATGCTGTGGGCGCTGCTCGCCCCGGTCGGCGCCATCCTCTGCATCGGCGTCAACCAGTCGGTCGGCTGGTTCATTGCGTGGGTTACGCTGACGGCGCTGTCGGGCGCCGCCGACTTCTACCTGGCCGACACGGCGCTCGGTGCGAAGTCGAACGTGCCCGTCAAGACGACGATCTTCTTCTTTGCCCTCAACTTCATTTCGGTGTCGTCCATCATTTATGCGCTGCTGCGCATGTCGATCGCCGAGAAGCGCAAGTTCCAGCAGAGCCTCGAGGTCGCCCACCAGCAGTTGCGCGTCGAGCAGGAGCGCTCCGAGAAGCTGCTGCTCAACATCCTGCCGGGCCCGGTCGCCGAACGCCTGAAGAGCTCCAACAAGACCATCGCCGACGGCTTTGCCGACGTCACCGTGATGTTCGCCGACATCGTCAACTTCACCCAGGTGGCGGCCAACATGTCGCCCTCCCAGGTTTTCACCATGCTCAACCGGATCTTCTCGGCGTTCGACGAACTGGCCGAGCAGTACGGCCTGGAGAAGATCAAGACCATCGGCGATGCCTACATGGTCGCCGGCGGCCTCAACGAGGACATTCCCGAGTACTCGGCGGCCGTCGCCGACATGGCAGTGGCGATGCGCGACCTGTTGCGCCGCGACTTCGCGGTAAATGCGGCGCATCTGGAAATCCGCATCGGCATCGGCACCGGGCCCATCGTCGCCGGCGTGCTGGGAAAGAAGAAATTCATCTATGACCTGTGGGGCGACACGGTCAACATCGCCAGCCGCATCACCTCGGAAGGCGTTCCCGGCATGATCCAGTGCGACGTGACCACCTACCACCGCCTCGCCGGCAGCTTCGACTTCCACGAACCGCAGACGATCTACCTCAAGGGCAAGGGAAACATGACCGTCTACCGGCTGATCGGCCGCGCCGGTCAGCAACCGGTTCAGGACGAAATCTAGGCCGCGCGCCCAAGCCGGAAGCAGACGCGCCCGGCCCTGTTCTCCGCAAGTTCAAGGCGATAGCCGGCCGCCCGCGCATGGCGTGCGGCCTGGTAGAGGCCGATGCCGTAGCCGCTCTCCGATGCGACCGGCCCCAGGAAGAGCCCTGCGGCAGTCTCATCGCCCATCGCGGCCCCGCTGTCGCAGACCGTGAGTTCGAAGCCGACCTCGTTGCGCGCCAGCGTTACCTCCACCTGCAGACCTGGTTCGCGCAGGTGCTTCTCTGCAGCATTGCGTATAAGGTTTTCCGCAACCCCGGAAAACACTTCGGCGGGAATGTCGCCGTGCAGGTCAGGATCGGCGCGAAACGTCATCCAGTGCAGGGCCGCCATGCGGCGGCGCAGATCCTGCCACCAGTCGGCCGCCGCCATCCAGCGTGCGGCCGGGATGTCCTGCGGCGCGTTGAGGCGTGACAGGGTTTCCGCCAGCCGCTCGCCGATGGCGGGCAGTTGCCGGCGCAGCAGCGACTGGTACTCGGGCGACGCGGCCGCGGCCGGCTCGGCCCCGGCCTGGCACAGCGCGTTCAGCGACTGCAGCAGGTTCTTGACGTCGTGGGTGAGGCGGGATCCGGTCTCGTGGATGGCCTGCATGTAGGAGAGCTGCTTGAGCGCACGGTTGCGCTGCTTGTCGGCGTGGAACTGCGCCAGCAGTTGCGCGAGCAGATTGCAGTGCCACACCAGGGTCGGCGAGAGCGCGTTCAGCGTGTACAGCACGAGCACCAGGCCGCCGTGGCTGAACTCCCAGCGCCGCCCTTCGCTGGAGCCGAAGCGGCCGCGCGCCGTGCCGGTGATCCACTCGCCGCCGATCACCCAGGGCAGCCGGCGGGCGATCTCGGCGCAGGCCTCTTCGAGGAAAACGCGTGGATCCTCCTCGCGCAGCGCCAGGTGGGTCAGTGCCTGCAGCCACTGTTCGATCGGCAGCCCGATCGACATCAGGTAGCGCGAGAACAATCCCCCCATGCCGGCGAAGCCGCCGTGCGGGTTCCAGGCCAGGCCCAGCAGCAATAGCATCGTGCCCGTCACCATCAGCGTTTGGAGCAGGGCTTCGACGTAGCCGACGTCGCGCAGCAGCATCGCCGCCAGGGTTCCCAGCAGCAGGACCGAAAGCAGGAGGAAGACGAACAGGCTATAGAGGAAGTCGACCACCTCGCGCCCGTCGTCCGCCTCGCGCCAGCCGGGCAGCAGCGCCATGACGAGCAGCAGCAGCGGCAGCAGCACGATGCCCATCTCGTGGATCACCGGCGGCGGCCTTACCACCGGCACGGCCAGGGGCGCGGCCAGCAACAGCAGCGCGGCGACCAGAAAGCCGAGCGCCAACAGGTAGAACAAGCGCGGCGCACGCGCGCCGAACAGCAGCACCTTGCCGCCGACCACGCCCGCCAGCGTGGTAATCCAGACCGCAATCATCCAGCCGCGCAGGAACAGGCCGACCAGCAGCAGCACGGCGGCCAGTACGAACAAGGCCAGTACGGACACGCGCCGATCGGCATGCACGAAAGGCTGCCAGAGCAGGAACAGGCCCAGATGCACGACGACGAGCGTGCGTCCCATCGGCGTGTCGGGTCCGATCACGAGGACGCCGTACAGCGCCGCGAGCAGCGCGAGCAGCAGCGCACGGCGCAGAGTCGGCAGCCTCTGTGCCAGGGCGGCGGCGGTAGTGGAAGGTGTCGTCAACGGATGGCGGGTTGCTGAGTCGTCGAAATCTTTGCGAGCACTGCGGCCGATTCTAGCCAGAGGGCACCGCCGTCACTCTGCCCGTTTTCGGACGAAACTGTCGAAATTTCGACAACTGAACCGTGATGCATATTCGGAAAATTGATTTATCTCATTGAAAACACATGCTACTGAATCTCTGGCACAATAAGTGCTAATACGTCAACAGCCTGAATCTACACGGGGAGACCTTCATGAAAAGCAGACAATCCGGCTTCACTCTCGTCGAAATCGCCATCGTGCTCGTCATCATCGGCCTGCTGCTCGGCGGCGTGCTGAAGGGCCAGGAACTGATCAACAGCGCGAAGATCAAGAATCTCGTCAACGACATGAACGGCCTGTCGACGGCCGTGTATGCCTACCAGGACCGCTATCGCGCGCTGCCTGGCGACGATGCGAATGCCGAAACGCGCTGGACGCCGCAGATCACCGCGGCCGGCACGGGCCTGGGCAACGGTGATGGCTCCCTCGGCGCAGCGGCGTTCAACGCGGCGGCGGCGGCCGGTGCCGGTCCGGAAACCGTGCTGTTCTGGAAGGAACTGCGCACGGCCGGACTGGTGAGCGGCAACGTCACCGATGCACAACCCCTCAATGCCGTCGGCGGCATCCTCGGCGTACAAATGGGCGCCGGCAACCAGACGGCCGGTGCCGGCACGCAGGGCCTGGGCGGCCTCGTCGCCTGCCAGACCAACGTGCTCGGAAAACTGGCGGAAGCCATGGACCGCCAGATCGACGACGGCGTACCGAACGCCGGCGCCGTGCGCGCTTGGACGCAGGCCGGCCTCGTCGCGGCTGATGGTGCAACGACCGGTGTAGACATCTCGGTCGCGGCGGCGGGCAAGACCAATCCGGCCGCAACCTACGTGGATGACGGCGTGACCATGTACACGGTCTGCAAGACCATCCTGTAAGTACCCGCCACCCCACTCCCCAGAAGGCCCGCGCAAGCGGGCCTTTTTCATTCCGAAGCCCGGTCGGATGGCATCGGCGCCGGACGCATCACTTCGCCGTACGTCCGCGCAGCAGCAGGTCTTCGCCCGCGGTAACCGCGGCTGCGGTGCCGATCAGCACGACGACGTCGCCCTCGAGCAGTTCGAGTTCGGGCGCCAGCTTGAGGCCGCGCTGGGTGCGGCGGCGAATGGCGGAGGCACCGGCGCCGACCTGCGCGAGGTCGATGTCGGCGACACGGCGGCCGATCGCGCTCGCGCCCGGCGTCAGCGTCACGGCATGCAGGCGCGGCTGGTCCGCGTCCGCCAGATGGGCGCCGGCGTCGGTGGCGCCGTGGAAGAAGCCGCGCAGCAGCGCGTAGTGGTGCTCGCGCATTTCGCGCAGGCGCTTGATCACCTTGTGCATCGGGATGCCGGAAAGCGCCAGCGCATGTGTCGCCAGCATCACGCTCGACTCGAGCGCCTCCGGCACCACTTCGGCGGCACCCGCCGCATAGAGCTTCTCGACGTCGTCCTGCTCGCGCGCACGCGAAACGATGGCCACGTCGGGACGAAGTTCGCGCACGCGATGGATCACGCGCAGGCTGGCCTCGATGTCGGCAAAGGTGACCACAACCACGCTGGCGCGCGCCAGGCCCGCCGCCAGCAGCGTCTCCTTGCGCGACGCATCGCCGTAGGAGACCGGTTCCGCCGCGGCACTGGCTTCGCGCACGCGCTCGGGATCGAGGTCGAGCGCCATGAAGGAAATCCCTTCGGCTTCGAGGAAGCGCGCCAGGTGCTGGCCGGTGCGCCCGTAGCCGCAGAGGATGGCGTGCTTGTCGGCGGCCAGCGACTGGGCGGCCAGTTGGGTAAGCTGCATCGAACGCATCAGCCATTCCGAGGCGACGAAGCGGAACACCAGCCGGTCGGAGAAGTGCACGATGAGCGGCGCCAGCAGCAGCGACAGCACCAGTGCGGCCAGCACCGGCTGCAGCGTGGCTGCGTCGAGCAGGCCGACGTCGCCGCCGCGGGCGAGGATGACGAAACCGAACTCGCCGCCGGCGCAGAGCCAGAGGCCGCTGCGCAGCGCAGTGCCCGGTGCGCTGCCGAGCAGGCGCGACAGCGCACCGGCGATGGCCAGCTTGCTGCCGATTAGCGCGACAAGGATCGCGCCGACGGGAAGCCACGACGAGACAATCTGCGGCACATCGAGGCGCATGCCGATGGCCACGAAGAAGAGGCCGAGCAGCACGTCGCGGAAGGGCTTGATGTCCTCCTCGACCTGGTAGCGATACTCGGTCTCGCCGATCAGCATGCCGGCCGTGAAGGCGCCCAGCGCCAAGGACAGCCCGGCCAGTTCGGTAAGCCACGCCAGCCCCAACGTGACGAGCAGCACGTTGAGCATGAACAGCTCGGCCGACTTGCGCCGCGCCACGAGGTAGAACCAGGCCGACAACAGCCGTTGGCCGAGGAAGAGCACCAGGGCGAGCAGGACCGCGGCCTTCAGCGCCGCCAGCAGCAGCGCTTCCGCCATCGCCTCCAGCGGCTGCGAGAGTGCCGGGATCAGTACCAGCAGCGGCACCACGGCGATGTCCTGGAACAGCAGCACGCCGATCACTTCGCGCCCGTGCGGCGCGTCGAGTTCGGCGCGCTCGGCGAGGAGCTTCGAGAGTACGGCCGTCGAGGACATCGCCAGCGCACCTCCCAGCGCCAGGCCGGCCAGCCAGGGGATGCCGGCGAGCCGGGCCAGCACGGTGGCCACCAGCACCGTCACGCACACCTGCAGCAGCCCGAGCCCGAAGACGATGCGCTTCATGCTGTACAGGCGCGCCAGCGAGAATTCGAGGCCGATGCTGAACATCAGGAAGACGACGCCGAACTCGGCCAGGTGCCGCGTCTGCTCCGTGTCCGGCACCCAGCCGGCAGCGCGCGGCCCGAGCGCGGCGCCCACCAGCAGGTAGCCCATCACCGGCGGCAGTCCGATGACGCGAAAGACGACGACGGCGACGACCGCGGCGGCGAGCAGCAACAGGATCAACGGCAGGGTCTCGGTCATGTCGGGTGCGGTCCGCGGCAGCGCGGCCGGGGCCCGGCCGCGCGGTTGCTATAATTTGGCTCCATCATAAACGGCCGTCCGCGATGAACCAAGCCGTCAAGCCGCTCCCGACGCCGGTCCCGGCGCCCATCCGCGAACCCGGACGGGCGGCGGCCATGGGTCGCCAGGTGCTCGAGATCGAGGCTGCCGCGGTGGCCGCGCTGGCGCGACGGCTCGGTGATGCCTTCGCCGCCGCAGTTGAACTGATCCTCGCCAGCCGTGGCCGCGTCGTCGTCAGCGGCATCGGCAAGTCCGGCCACATCGCACGCAAGCTCGCCGCCACGTTTGCCAGCACCGGCACGCCGGCCTATTTCGTGCACGCCGCCGAGGCGGTGCACGGCGACCTCGGCATGATCACGCGCGACGACGTGCTGATCGCCATATCCAACTCCGGCGAGAACGACGAACTGCTCACCATCGTGCCCCTGGTCAAGCGGCTCGGCGGCAAGTTGATCGCCATCACAGGCAACGAGACTTCCTCGCTGGCACTGGAGGCCGACGTCCACCTCGACGCCCGCGTCGACCAGGAAGCCTGCCCGCTCAACCTGGCGCCCACCGCCAGCACGACGGCGGCGCTGGCCCTGGGTGATGCGCTCGCCGTCGCGCTGCTCGATGCGCGCGGCTTTGGCGCCGAGGACTTCGCCCGCTCGCACCCCGGCGGCGCACTCGGGCGCAAGCTGCTCACCCACGTCGGCGACGTGATGCGCACCGACGTGCCGACGCTGCCCGAGGACACGCCCGTTCCGGCAGCCCTGGCCGCGATGACCCTGGGAGGCATGGGCATGGTCGTCGTGCTCGACGGCGGCGGGGGCATTACAGGCATCTTCACCGACGGCGACCTGCGCCGCGCCATGGAGCGCCATGGCGACCTGCGCGAAGTCGCCGTGGCACGCGTCATGACCCGGCAGCCGCGCAGCATCGGCATGCGCCGGCTCGCCGTCGAGGCGGTGGAGATGATGGAGATCAACAAGATCAACCAGCTGCTGGTGGTCGATGACGCGGGCGCGCTCTGCGGCGCCCTCAACATGCACGACCTGTTCCGCGCCAAGGTCGTGTGATGGCGTCGATGCCCGCCACGGCGGCCGCCAAGGCCGCGCAAATCCTCCTCGTCGGCCTCGACGTCGATGGCGTGCTGACCGACGGCGCGCTCTACTTCGGGCCCGGCGGCGATGAGGTCAAGGCCTTCTCCAGCCTCGACGGCCATGGCCTGCGCATGCTGCAGCGGGCCGGCATCGAAGTCGCCATCGTCAGCGGGCGCAGCTCGCGTGCGCTCGAGTTGCGCGCCGCCAACCTGGGCATCGATGAATTGCACATGGGTGTCGAGGACAAGCGCACCCTGCTCGGCGAAATTGCGGCGCGGCGCGGCATTACCCTGGCGCGTACCGCCTACATGGGCGACGACGTGGTCGACCTGCCCGTGCTGCGTGCCTGTGGCTTCTCGGCCGCACCCGCCGATGCCCACGAGGAGGTGCGCGCCCGCGTCGATTGGGTCGCCAGCGCCGGCGGCGGTCGCGGCGCCGTGCGCGAACTGTGCGACCTGCTGCTGCGGGCGCAAGGCAAATGGGACGCCGCCATGGCCGAGTACCTCGCATGAGGGATCGCGCCGCCTCGCTGTTTCCGCTGGCGATGCTGATCCTGCTCGCCGCGCTGACCTACTGGCTCAACCGCGTCATCCAGGGCGACAACCCGCGCGGACCCGCGCGGCATGACCCCGACTACTGGGTCGAGCGATTTCAGGTGCGCCGCTTCGATGTCGACGGACGCCTGCAACACACGCTGGTCGCCGAGCGCCTGCAGCATCACCCCGACGACGACACCAGCGTCGTCTCGGCACCGCGCCTCACCTACCACCAGGTTCCACCGACCCAGGTTTCCGCCAACATGGCCTACATCGGCCGCGACGGCAAGGAAGTCGACCTGGTCGGCGACGTGCGCGTGGTTCGGCAGGCGCGCGAGGCCGGCGGCGCTCCGACGGTAATGGCGACGCGAATGCTGAAGACCTTCCCCGACGACGAGCGCGGCTATAGCAACGACCCCGTCGTCATCACCCAGGGACGCAGCGTGCTTAACGGCACCGGGCTCCAGGTCGACAACCGCACGGGCATCACGGTGCTGCGCGGCCGCGTCACCGGCACTCTCCATCGCAACCAGGGCAACACACCATGAAACCGATCCTACGCATCGCGGCAGCCGTGCTGGCGCTTGCCTCGCTTCCTGCGCTCGCGGAAAAGGCCGACAAGGACAAGCCGGTCAATATCGAGGCCGACCGCGTCTCCGTCGACGACGTCAAGAAGGTGCAGGTCTTCGAAGGCAACGTGCAGCTGGTCAAGGGCACGCTGGTAATCCGCGCCGAGCGCATCGTCGTCACCCAGGACGACGACGGCTACCAGCGCGGCGTCGCCACCGGGACGGCAAGCACTCCGCCTCGCTTCCGCCAGAAGCGCGAAGGCCAGGACGACTACATCGAGGGCGAGGCCGAGCGCATCGAGCACGACGCCAAGGGCGAGCGCACGGAGTTCTTCAATCGCGCCTGGGTCAAGAGCGGGCTCGACGAAGTACGCGGCCAGTTCATCTCCTACGACGCTCGCAGCGAACGCTATTTCGTCACCAGCGGCCCCAACGGCACCCGCGCCCAGCCCGGCAGCGGCGAACGCGTACGCGCCGTGATCCAGCCGCGGAACAAGGATGCTGCGGGCGCGCCAGGCGCCGCGGTACCCGGTGCTTCGCTCAAGCCCGCCCCCGCCATTGCCAATCCCCGCCAGGAGAACACCCAGTGAGCTACGCCAACATCATCGTCGAAACCCGGGGCAAGGTCGGCCTGATCACGCTCAACCGGCCCAAGGCGCTCAACGCACTCAGCGATGCATTGATCGACGAGGTCGGCGCTGCGCTCGACGGTTTCGAAGCCGACGCGGCCATCGGCTGCATCGTCATCACCGGCTCGGAAAAGGCCTTCGCCGCCGGCGCCGACATCGGCGCCATGGCCGGCTGGAACTTCATCGACGTCTATGAAGCCAACTACATCAGCCGCAACTGGGACCGCATCCTCCGCTGCCGCAAGCCCATCATCGCCGCCGTTGCCGGCTTCGCGCTGGGCGGCGGCTGCGAGCTGGCGATGATGTGCGACATGATCTACGCCGCCGACACCGCGAAGTTCGGCCAGCCGGAAATCAAGCTCGGCATCCTGCCCGGGGCCGGCGGCACGCAGCGCCTGCCGCGTGCGGTGGGCAAGGCCAAGGCGATGGACATGTGCCTCACCGCGCGCTTCATCGACGCCCAGGAAGCCGAACGCGCCGGCCTCGTCGCGCGCATCGTGCCGGCGGACAAGCTGCTCGACGAGGCGCTCGCCGCGGCGGAAACCATCGCCGGCTTCTCGCTGCCGGTGGTGATGATGATCAAGGAATCGGTCAACCGCGCCTTCGAATCAGGCCTGCAGGAAGGCCTGCTGTTCGAGCGGCGCACCTTCCACTCGGCCTTTGCCCTGGCCGACCAGAAGGAGGGCATGAAGGCCTTCGTCGAGAAGCGCAAGGCGGATTTCAAGAACGCCTGAAGCCCTTCCGCACCGCACCAGAAAAGGCTCTTCGGAGCCTTTTTTGTTTCCGCAATAATTTGCAACCTATTGATTCGTTGAAGTTGTTGTGATTTTTCCACTTATTGATGCATTGCAACAAAAAAGCCTTGACTTCGCTTCTTCCGTCCCTATAATACGAATCATGATGCAGCGCAGCAATTGCCCGGTCGCTTAAGGCAACGTACCGAATCCGCAACTTACCGTCTGACGTCCAACGCTACACAACACTTATTTCAGGAGATCACCATGAACGCCACCACCGAACAACTCGCCGCCGCCAACAAGGCCAATGTCGAAACCCTGCTGACGATCGCCAACACCGCCTTCGCCAGCGCCGAGCGCCTTGCCGCCCTGAACCTGAACACCGCCCGCGCGATCCTGGAAGACAGCGTCGCCAACGCCAAGGCCCTGCTGACGGTCAAGGACGTGCAGCAACTGATGTCGCTGCAGACCAACCTGGCGCAGCCCGCCGTCGAGAAGGCCGTTGCCTACTCGCGCAGCGTGTATGAGATCGCCACCCAGACCCAGGAAGAACTGCAGAAGGTCTTCGAAGGCCAGTTCGCCGAGCTGAACAAGAACGTCTCCACCGCCCTGGACAAGGCTGCCAAGAACGCGCCGGCCGGCTCCGACGTCGCCGTCGCCGCCGTCAAGTCGGCGATCGCCGCCGCCAACTCGGCCTACGACAGCATGACCAAGGCTGCCAAGCAGGTTGCCGAGATCGCCGAAGCCAACGTGGCCGCCGCGACTTCCGCCACCGTCAAGGCTGTCGGCACCGGTGCCGCGCCGAAGGCCAAGAAGGCCGCCTAAGTATCAACGTCTCCTCCTCCGGCCCTGCAACAGGGCTGGTTTCAAGCCCGACGCCAAAAGCGTCGGGCTTTTTTTGTGCCCGGGTTTGGTGACTCGGCGCCGCGGCGCGCTCAGATCGCGCGCAGCCGTGCGCCGGCCGCAGCCAAGGTCGCCTCGTTCTTGGCGAAGCAGAAGCGGATCACGCGCGGATCCTCTCCATCGGGATTGAATGCCGACACCGGAATCGCCGCGACGCCATGCTCGATGGTCAGGCGCCGCACGAACTCGGCATCGGGCGCGTCGCCGATGGCGGCGTAGGTCGCCAGCTGGAAGTAGGTGCCCGCGCACGGCAGCAGGGTGAAGCGTGACCCCTCGAGCTGGGCGCGGAAGAAGTCGCGCTTGGCCCGGTAGAACTCGGCGAGGCCGTCGGCGAAGCCGGGCTGATCGCGCATGAAATCCGCCAGCGCCAGCTGCGAGGGGTGGTGCACGGTGAATACGATGAACTGGTGCGCCTTGCGGAATTCCGCCGTCAGCTCGCGCGGCGCCAGGCAGTAGGCGACCTTCCAGCCGGTCACGTGGTAGGTCTTGCCGAAG
>ERZ724521.292-NODE-292-length-22553-cov-6.587208_pt1 | contig 22553 bp, 19 predicted proteins | sample MGYA00376054_ERZ724521 | MGnify/ENA primary metagenome ERZ724521 (study PRJEB28724, sample SAMN07190883) | activated sludge metagenome | isolation source: activated sludge of sewage treatment plant in Hong Hong | place: Hong Kong | collected 2016-03-17 ... | reverse complement strand
ACACGCCGCCACTGCAGCCGCAGTCGCCGACCGCGACGACGAGCTTGGGGTCGGGCGTGCAATCGTAGGCGATGCGCAGCGCATTCTCCATGTTCTTCGTCACCGGGCCGGTCACCAGCAGCATGTCGGCATGGCGCGGGCTGGCGACGAACTTGATGCCGCGTCCCTCGAGGTTGTAGTAGGGATTGTTGAGGGCGTGGACTTCCAGCTCGCAGGCATTGCAGGAGCCGGCATCGACTTCGCGGATGGTCAGCGCGCGGCCGAGCACCGCGAGGAGTTCATCATGCAGGCGCTCGACCTCGCGCTGCGGACCATCGCCGGCGGCGGTCAGCGGCTCGGTGACGATGCCGGTGCGGAAGATGCGGCGGAGCAGGGGGATCACAGGTCGGCTCCGGAATACGACAGGTTGAAGGACTTGTTGATGAGCGGGAAGTCCGGGACGATGTCGCGCGGCACCGCATGTTCGAGCGCCAGCCAGGCCTGCCAGGAAGGATCGTGCGGGTGGGCCCGCGCGATGCGCCCGCCCACGTCGAACTCGACGCCGACCACCACTTCGCCGCGCCAGGCCTCGACCACGCCCAGTCCTGCGCCGCCGGGACGCGGCGCGACTTCGACGCGCACTGCCCCGCCCGGAAGGCCGAGTGCGATCTGGCGCAGCAGGCGCAGCGACTCGAGGATCTCGTCGAAGCGCACGGCGACGCGCGCGGCGACATCACCGCCCTCGTCCGTCACCGGCCGCACGCCGAGCGTTGCCCAGGGCGCCGGGGGCGTGTAGCCCTGGCGATGGGCGCGGCCATCGAGCAGCAGCCCGGCCGAGCGCGCCGCCATGCCGGTCAGCGAGAGTTCGCGCGCCAGCGCGGCATCGATGATGCCGGTGGTGGCAAATCGGTCCTGCAAGCCGGCGTGGTCGTCGTAGATCGCGCGCAGCGCGCGTACGTCGTCGCCGAAGGCCGTGCACTGCTCGACGATGGCGGCCAGTGCATCATCGTCGGCATCGACGGCGACGCCGCCCGGCACGATGCGGTCCATCAGCATGCGGTGGCCGAACAGCCTCTGGTTGAGCCGCTGCCAGTCCTCGCGCAACCGCGAGAACTGGGTAAGGCCGAAACCGAAGGCGGCATCGTTGCCCAGCGCACCGAGGTCGCCGAGGTGGTTGGCAACGCGTTCGCGCTCGAGCAGCAGCGCGCGCAGCGCGAGCGCACGCGGCGGCGGCTCCACGCCGCAGGCGGCCTCGACCGCCATGGCGTAGGCCCAGGCGTAGCCGACGGAGGTGTCGCCGGAGACGCGGCCGACGAGCTGCGCACCGCGCGCGATATCGGCCCCCATCATCAGCCGTTCGACGCCCTTGTGCTGGTAGCCGAGGCGCTGCTCCAGGCGCAGCACGCGCTCGCCCACCACCGAGAGTGCCCCGGCTCGATGATGCCGGCGTGGATGGGCCCGACCGGGATTTCGTGCGCGCCTTCGCCGCCGACCTGGACGAAGTCGTAGTCGGTCGGCCGGTTCTCGTGCGCCGGCGGCTCGGCAGGCGCCCCCGCGGCGTCGCGACGCAGCGGGTACCAGCCGGCCGGCCAGCCGCCGTGGCGCAGCCAGGGCCGCTGGTCGGGACCGTCGCTGGCGATGCCGACCAGGTCGCAGGCGGCACGCTGCATGCGGTTGGCCGCCGGGAACAGGCCGGCAAGGTCGGGGTAGACCGGATCGGTGGCGGGCAGGTCGAGCGTAAGCCAGGCATGGCCCTCGTCGAGGCCGAACACGCAATTCAGGCGGAACACGCCGGCTTCGCGACGGGCATCGGCGCCCCAGATCGCGGCGATGCGCCCGCCCGCCTGGTGGGCCGCCGTGGCGAAATCCAGCAGGTCCTCGCGCGCGGCGGTGCACCCGCGCCAGACCGGTGTGCCGGCGCCGGCCTGGGCAGCGAATTCGACGGAAGAACCGAGCAGCTTCATGGCTAGCCGAGCATGCGCGCGGCTTCCTGGAACCAGCGCGTCAGGTAGGGAGGTATCCACAACCCGAGCATCAGCACGATGCCGAGGTGGAGGAAGACGGGCGTGATCGCCGGTGCGTGCGGCAGCCGCCGGGCGCGCGTCTCGCCGAAGACCATCGGCTGCACCTTGCCGAAGATCGAGGCGAAGGCCACGCCCAGGGCCAGCAGCAGGATCGGCGTGGCCCACGGGTGGTGCTTCATGGCGTGGGTGAGGATCATGAACTCGCTGGCGAAGACGCCGAAGGGCGGCATGCCGAGGATGGCCAGCGTGCCCAGCATCAGGCCCCAGCCGATCAGCGGGTTGATGCGGATGAGTCCGCGGATGTCTTCCATCAGCTGCGTGCCGGTCTTCTGCGCAGCATGGCCGACGGCGAAGAAGATCGCCGACTTGGTCAGCGAATGCATGGTCATGTGCAGCAGGCCCGCGAAGTTGGCGACGGCGCCGCCCATGCCGAAGGCGAAGGTGATGAGCCCCATATGCTCGATGGACGAGTAGGCGAACATGCGCTTGACGTCCTTCTGCCGCGACAGGAAGAAGGCGGCCATGAGCAGGGTGAACAGGCCGAAACCCATCATCAGGTTGCCGGCGAAGTCGCCGGTGATCGCCCCCTCGGCAAGCACCTTGCAGCGCAGGATGGCGTACAGCGCGACGTTGAGCAGCAGGCCGGACAGCACCGCCGACACCGGCGTCGGGCCTTCGGCGTGGGCGTCGGGCAGCCAATTGTGCAGCGGTGCCAGGCCGACCTTGGTGCCGTAGCCGACCAGCAGGAAGATGAAGGCGAGCGCCATGATCGCCGGCTCGAGCTGGGCGCGCACGCCGACCAGGTGCGTCCACAGCAGGGCGTTGCCGGCCTCGCCCAGCACGCGCTCGGCGGCGAAGTAGAGCAGCACCGTGCCGAACAGCGCCTGGGCGATGCCGACGCCGCAGAGGATGAAGTACTTCCACGCCGCCTCGAGGCTGGCCGGCGTGCGGTAGAGCGAGACCAGCAGCACGGTGGCCAGCGTCGCCGCCTCCATCGCCACCCAGAGGATGCCGAGGTTGTTGGTGGTGAGCGCGGCGAGCATGGTGAACATGAACACCTGGTACATGCTCTTGTAGAGCCGCAGGCGCGGCTTGGAGAGGCGCCCGTGCTCGCGCTCGTTGCGCATGTACGGCCCGGAGAAGATGCTGGTGGTGAGCCCGACGAAGGCGGTCAGGGTGACGAAGAAGACGTTGAGCGAGTCGATGAAGAACTGCTCGCCGAAGGCAAAGCGCGGCCCGCCGGCGACGATCTCGACGGTCAGGCCGACGGCGGCGAGGAAGGTGCCGAGGCTGGCCAGCACGTTGAGGTTCGGCGCCCAGGCGCGTTCGCCCGCCACCGTCAGCAGGACGCCGCTGACGAGCGGAATGGCGAGCATGAGCACGAAGAAGTCCATGGCCTCAGTTGTCCTTCAGGCGTTCCATGTGGCGGATGTCGAGGCTGTCGAACTGGTCGCGGATCTGGAAGAAGAACACGCCGAGGATGATCACGCCGACCAGCACGTCGAGCGCGATGCCGAGTTCGACCACCATGGGCATGCCATAGGTGGCACTGGTGGCGGCGAGGAACAGGCCGTTCTCCATGGAGAGGAAGCCGACCACCTGGGTGATCGCCTTCTGCCGCGTGATCATCATCAGGAAGGCGAGCATCACCACGGCCAGCGCGATGCCCAGCGTGCCGCGCGTGATCGTGTGCGACAGCGCCGAGATCGGCAGCGCGACGTTGAAGGCGACCATGACCAGCACGATGCCGACCAGCATCGTGGTGGGGATGTTGATCAGCGCCTCGACTTCGCGCTTGACGTGCAACTGGCGCACCAGGCGGTGCAGGATCCAGGGCAGCGCCAGCACCTTGAGCAGCAGCGTGAGGCCCGCCGAGTAATACAGGTGGGCCTGGCCCGTGCTCACCGCGGTAACCAGCGTGGCCAGGCAGAGGCAGAGGCCCTGCAGGGCGAACAGGTTCACCAGCGCCGGCATGCGGCGCTGCGCCAGCATGGCGAAGGCCAGCAGCAGGATCACCGCGGCGAAGAGGTTGATGAGCTGGGACGAGAAGGGTATTGCGCTCATACCTTCGCTTCCAGCAGCAGGCGCACCAGCAGGCCGAGCACGGCGAGCAGGAAGGCGGTGCCAAGGAACTCCGGCGCGCGGAAGATGCGCATCTTCGCATTCACCGTCTCGATGAACGCAAGCAGCACGCCGCCGATGGCGAGTTTGAACACCAGCAGCGGGATCGCCGCCGCCAGCGCCAGGAAGTTGTCGCCCGCCGCGATCCCCCACGGGAAGAACAGCGCCAGGCCGAGGCAGGAATAGGCGTACAGCTTGAGGCTGGCGGCCCACTCGATCAGCGCCAGGTGGCGACCGGAGTACTCGAGGATCATCGCCTCGTGGATCATGGTCAGCTCGAGGTGGGTGGCCGGATTGTCCACCGGCACCCGGGCGTTCTCGGCCAGCGAGACGAAGGTGAAGGCAACGCCGGCGAAGGCCAGGCTCGGGTAGATCACGAGGTCCCGATGCACCAGCGCATCGACGATGGTAGCCACCGAGGTCGATTGCGCGATCATCGCCAGCGTGAAGAAGACCATCAGCAGCGCCGGCTCGGCGAGGAAGCCGATCAGCATCTCGCGGCGGCCACCCAGCGTGCCGAAGGGCGTGCCGACGTCCATGCCGGCCAGCGACAGGAAGATGCGCGCCAGGCCGAAGACGCCGACCAAGGCCAGGGCGTCGGCCGCCGGAGCCAGCGGCAGGTCGGTCGACAGCGTCGGCACGATGGCGCAGGCGAGCAGCATGCAGCCGAAGATGACGAAGGGTGCCGCGCGGAACAGCGACGATGCGTTGTGCGCCAGCACCACGTCCTTGTGGAACAGCTTGCGCAGCATGTAGTACGGCTGCAGCAGGGGTGGCGCCGTGCGGCTCTGGAACCAGGCCCGGCACTGGCCCACCCAGCCCGACAGCAGCGGCGCCAGCACCAGGGCCAGCGCGATGGCGAAAGTCTGGCCGAGGAGACCCGAGATGCTTATCACCCCGCCCTCCTTACCCTGCCCATCGGGCAGGGGAGATCAGTCGCCTCCCCCGCACGACGGGGGGCGAAGGCGGGGTTTCGCAGAGCACTGCTCTGCGCCGCCGCAGCCGGCTGGCTGTGCAAAGCCAGCCGTGGGCAGTCGGGAGGGGGTGCTCCCCAATGCGCCGGCAAGGCGCGGCCATGAGAAAGGCTCGCCTTGCTCATGGCCGCGCCACCAGCAGCAGGACCAGCAGGGTGATGAAGCTGTACATCAGGTACACCGCGATGCGGCCGCCCTGCAGCGTCACCACCAGGGTCGAGATCCAGTTGGCCGCACGCGCGATGGGCAGGTAGAGCCAGTGCCAGAAGTGGTCGTCGACCTTGACGCGGTACACCGGCTCGGTGTCGCGCGGCGTCGGGAAATGGCGCTGCATGCGGAACACCGGCTCGAAGATGCGGCGGATCGGCTGCGAAAAGCCTTCGGCCGTGTCCTGGGCGCGCGGACCCTCGAAGTGGTAGCCGCAGTCCCAGGGCGAGGTGCGGCGCACGCGGCCGTGGTAGAGGCGGCGCACCAGCCAGCGACCGAGCAGCACCGTGGCGGCGATGGTGACGAGGAAGATCAGCGGCTGGTAGCTCGCGCGCTCGGCGGATATCGGCGCCAGCATCCACCAGCCCTGCTGGCTCAGGTTCGCGGCGAGACCGGTGCCGAGCAACTGCTGCGTGGCGGCGTCGAGGCGCAGGATCACCGTTGGCGGCAGCACGCCCAGCAACAGCGTAAACAATGCCAGCCAGACGAGGCCGAATTTCTCCCAGGGGCCGGCATCGTGCGCATCCTTGAGTGCCGGTTCGCGCATCTGGCCGAGGAAGACGATGCCGTGGAACTTGACCATGGCGAAGCCGGCCAGCGCGGCCACCAGCACCACCAGCGCGGCCGCCACCGGCACCACCATGTTGAGCCAGGGGTGCGGCAGTCCGGGCGAGAACAGGAAGCCCTGCAGCAGCAGCCATTCCGATACGAAACCCGACAGCGGCGGCAGGCCGGCACCGGCAATGACACCGACCAGCGCCAGCCACGCCACCCAGGGCATGCGGTGGATCAGGCCGCCGAGCTTGCCGAGGCTGCGCTCCTTCGTCGCGTGCAGGACGGAACCGGTGCACAGGAAGAGCAGGCTCTTGAATCCGGCATGCGCCAGGCAGTGGTAGAGCACGGCGGTAAGCGCGAGCGCCGCCAGCACCTCCATCCGGTAGGCATGGAAGATCAGGGTGAGGCCGAGGCCGACCGCGATCATGCCGATGTTCTCGATCGAGGACCAGGCCAGCAGGCGCTTCATGTCGCTCTGCACCGTGCTTTGCAGTACGCCGAACAGTGCGGTAAGCAGCCCGACCGCCAGCGCCACCACGCCCCACCACCAGATCGTCGTCGACAGCAGGTCGAAGCTGACGCGCAGGAGGCCGTAGATCGCCGTCTTCAGCATGACGCCGCTCATCATCGCCGACACCGGCGAGGGTGCCGCCGGGTGGGCCTCCGGCAGCCAGACGTGGAGCGGCACGAGACCGGCCTTGGCGCCGAAGCCGGCCAGCGCCAGCAGGAAGGCCGCCGAGGCCCAGAACGGCGAGAGCGGTTGCGCGCGCATCGCGGCGAAGCTGTAGTCGCCGGCGCCGCCCGTCATGACGCCGAAGGAAAGCAGGATGGAAATCGCGCCGATGTGCGCCACCAGCAGGTAGATGAAGCCGGCGCGACGGATCTCCTCGTGCTTGTGGTCGGTGGTGACGAGGAAGAAGGAGGAGATCGCCATGGTCTCCCATGCCACCATGAAGGCATAGGCGTCGTCGGCCAGCAGCACCATGAGCATGCTGGCGAGGAACAGGTGGTACTCGAGGCAAAGCACGCCGGGCGCCGTGCCCTCGCCCTTGCGGAAGTAGCCGGCGGCGTAGATCGAGATGCCGACCGAGACGAAGCCGAGCAGGATGGCGAACACCGCGGAGAGGTTGTCCAGGCGCAGGTGGAAGGGCAGACCGGGCAGGCCGATGGCGAGCACCGCGGTCTGTGCCGGTCCGCCCAGCGCGCCGAGGGCGACGAGGCCGACCAGCATGCCGATCAGCGCGCCCAGCGGAAACAGCGTGCGCGCGATGAAGCGCGTGCTGGCCGGCGCCAGCAGCCCGCCCAGGCCGATGGCGAACCACGCGCAGGCGGCGATCAGCAGGGTGTCGATGGGCAGGAGACTGGTCATGTTGCGCGGAGGGTCTTTCGATTCTAGCAGCGGCCGGCGGTGCGCCCCGCGTGCGTGGCCGGTACCGGCTCAACCAAAGCGCTTCTCCGGCAGCGGAGCGGACAGCGGCCGCAGGCCGTCGGCGGCGTCGAGATTCTCGGCGCGCGAGTAGATGGCCTCCAGCGCGTGCTCCGCACTGGCGAAGAAGGACTTCTCGCCGATCGCCGCGCGCAGGCCCGTCGCCTGCATGACGTCGACCACCTGCTTCTTGAGTCCGGCGAAGAGCACGACGATGCCGGAGCCGCGCAGGCGCTCCACCAGGTGGTGGATCACCTCCTCGCCCGAAGCGTCGAGTTCGTTGATGCCGTCACCGACGATCAGCAGGTAGGGGGCGTCCGGGTTGCTCGCCACCGCCTCGAGGATCGCATCCTCGAAGAAGGACACGTTGGCGAAATACAGCCGCCCGTCGAAGCGCACCGCGGTGACCACCTTGGACGGCGGCAGGTCGTGCGCCCGCGCGTCGCGCAGCGTGCCGTCCGCGTGGCGGCCGAGGATGGCGACGCGCGGCGTCATCGTGCGATACAGGTAGAGCATGATGGCGAGGCCGGCGCCGACCATGATGCCCTTGTCGAGGTGGGGCGCGAAGGCCAGCGTGGCGACGAAGGTCGCCACCGCGGCGACGCCGTCGTGGCGGCTGGCCTGCCAGGCGTGGCGTACCGCCGCGAAGTTGATGAGGCCGATCACGGCCATGATGATCACGGCGGCAAGCACGGCCTGCGGCAGGTGGTAGAGCAGCGGCGTCAGGAACAGCAGCGTAAGCAGCACGAACACCGCGGTAATCACCGAGGACATGCCCGTGCGCGCCCCGGCATTCATGTTCACCGCCGAGCGCGAGAATGATCCGGACACGGGAAACGCCTGGGTCAGCGCACCGACCACGTTGGCCAGCCCCTGCCCGACCAGCTCCTGGTTGGGATCGATCCTGTCCCGGGTCTTGGCGGCGATCGCCTTGGCAATCGAAATCGCTTCCATGAAGCCGACCAGCGAGATGACGATGGTGGCCGAGAGCAGGCTGGCCAGCATGTCCCAGGAGAACTTCGGCAGGCCGAACGAGGGCAGGCCCTCGGGTACCTTGCCGACCACCTCGCCGCCGCCGGTGAGCCTCAGGCTGCCGCCGCCGGCGCGCGTGATGCGCCAGTGGCGACCGTCGGTGCGGGCGCCGGACGGCAGACCGCCCAGTGCGTGGAAGCTCGGCGGCGCACCTTCGGCGCCGGCGACCTGCTCGAAGACGACGCTGCGGATGGCGCGATTGCGCCTGCGGTTCTCGTCCTCGCGGTCCTTGAGCTGCAGGCGCAGGAGCTCGATCTCGTATTTGAGCGTCGCCGCGGCATGGGCGGCTTCGGGACCCTGCAGCGCCTTCAGCTCGCCGCCCTTGGCCAGCACCTGGCCGTTGAGTTCGCGGATGCGCTCCTCGGTGCGGACGAACTCGGCCAGCAGGGCCCGCGCTTCCGGGTCGGCGATCTGCTCGAGCGTTGCCGTCGCGTTGTGCTCGAAGCCGATCTGCCAGGAGGCGACCGTGGTGACCGCCACGGCGATCAGCACGCCGGGCAGCTTGGGTGCAAAGCGGCGGATTGCCCAGATCAGCACGAGGCCGGCGACCCCCATCGCCAGCGTCGGCAGGTGGGTATCGGCGACGAGTTGCAGCACGCCCCAGATGTCGCCGAGGAAAAACTCGGAACGGCCGATCGGCACGCCCAAGAGCTTGTTCACCTGCGAAAGGGCGATGATGATCGCCGCCGCGTTGGTGAAGCCGACGATCACCGGGTGCGACAGGAAATTCACCACCACGCCCAGCTTGAAGACGCCGAGCGCAAGCTGGAAGACGCCGACCATGAGCGCCAGCATGATGGCCAGCGCGACGAAGCTGTCGGAGCCGGGCGCCGCGAGCGGGGTCAGCGAGGAGGCGGTAAGCAGCGAGGCGACGGCGACCGGGCCCGTGCCCAACTGCTTGGAGGAGCCCCACAACGCCGCCACGGCGACCGGCAGGAAGCCCGCATAGAGCCCGTAGTAGGCCGGCATCCCGGCCAGTTGGGCATAGGCCATCGACTGCGGCACGAGCACCAGAGCCACGGTCAGACCTGCGAGGAAATCGGCGCGCAGCGTGGCGCCCGAGTAGGGAAACCAGCGCAGGAAGGGCAGGAATCGCTGCAGCAACTGGGCCGGGCTCATGTCGGGTTGTTCTCGGGGCGCCTCGGCAGCGGCGGTACGCCGTCTGGCTTCACGTTCGCTTCACGGAAACCGGCATGTTAGCGGACCCGGGACGGCGCGCCCGTACAAGCTTTTTTATTCTCGGATCAGGGGGCCGTATCCTGCAGCGCAACATGGAAACGGCCCGCTGCCGGGGCCGGCGCGCACGCCTGGCGGATAATTGCCGGATGAACCAGTCGCTGCGCATCCTCGTCGTCGAGGACAACCCGGACCTTGCCGCCAACCTCGTGGACTACCTGACGGCGCAACGCCATATCGTGGATGCCGCGGGCGACGGCACCACCGGGCTGCGCCTCGCGGAGCGCCTCGATTTCGACGTCATCCTGCTCGACCTCATGCTGCCGCGCCTGCCCGGCCTCGACCTCTGTCGCCGCCTGCGCCGGCGCGGCAGGACCACGCCCATCCTGATGCTGACTGCGCGCGATACCCTCGACGAGAAGATCGCCGGGCTCGAGGCCGGCGCCGACGACTACCTGGTCAAGCCCTTCGCCATGCGTGAGGTGGCCGCCCGCATCCAGGTCCTGGCGCGGCGGGCACGCCGCACCACGGCGGGGTCGGCCCTGCGCGTGGGCGATCTGGTGCTCGACACCGAGAGCCTCTCCGTCAGCCGCGACGGGATTGCCATTTCGCTGCCGCGCATCCCCTTGCGACTGCTCGAGGTACTGATGCGGGCCGCGCCGCACATCGTTACGCGCGAGGACCTCGAACGCGCGATATGGGGCGATGCCGTCCCCGACTCCGACGCCCTGCGCAGCCACATGCACGTACTGCGCGGCGCCATCGACAAGCCCTTCGCGCGCCCGCTGCTGCGCACCCTGCGCGGGCTCGGCTGGCAACTGACGGCACCCGACGAGACCATCGATGCCTCGGCGCCGTAGCCTGCGCCGCCGCGTGGCCCTCGCCTTCGCCACGCTCGGTGCGGGCCTGAGCGCCCTGCTCTGCGTGGCGATCTGGTTTGCCGCGCACGACGTCTCGCAGCGGCTGATGGACCAGACCCTGCGTGAAGAACTCGCCGACTACATGGCGCGCCATGCGCGCAACCCGGCATCCCTGCCGCCGGCGACGGCGAGCCTGCGCGGCTACCACGCCGAGATCGCAAAAGTGGCGCAGGCGCTGCCCGCACCGTTGCAATCCCTGGCGCCCGGGCAGCACGAAGTGGACTTCGAGGGCATCCCCTACCGCGTCGCCGTCGCCGACCGCAACGGCGAGCGCTACCTGATCCTGTTCGACGAGGCACGCCAGAAGCGCCGCGAGCAACGCTTCCTCGCCTACGTGCTGGCTGCCGCTCTGGCACTGACGCTGTTCAGCGCCGTGCTCGGCTTCTGGCTGGCCGGACGCGTCGTTGCGCCGGTCACCGAGCTGGCGCGGGCCGTGAAGCAGGCGCGACCCGAAGCGCCGCCGCGGCTTCCCGCCGCGACGCCTTCGGTCGCGGGCGACGACGAGATCGGCGAACTGGCCAACGCCTTCGAAAGCTACCTCGAACGCCTGGCGGCCTTCGTCGAGCGCGAGCGCGATTTCGCCGCCGACGCAAGCCATGAATTGCGCACCCCGCTCGCGGTGATTCGCGGCGCCGCCGAGATCATCGCTGCCGATCCCGGGCTGGACCCCGGGCTGCGCGAACGCGTCGCCCGCATCGAGCGCGCCAGCAGCGAGATGACGCAGATCGTCGAAGCCCTCCTGCTGCTCGCCCGCGAGAGCGGCCTCCCCGAGAACGTGCACTGCGATGCAGGCCGCCTTGCCCGCGAATGCGTCGAGCGGCATCGGCCCCAGGCCGCGATGCACGATTCGCGGATCGAACTCGACGCCGGCAGCGACGTTTCCCTGCCCGTACCCGCAGCCCTGTTCGCCATGGTCCTCGCCAACCTGGTGCGCAACGCCGTCGCGCACTCGCAGGCCGGCACGATCCGCATCCAGCTCGACCCGCAGGCGCTGGTGGTCAGCGACGAGGGCGTCGGCATCGACGCCGACGAGCAGGAGAGAGTCTTCGAGCGCTTCTATCGCGGCAGCCAGAGCAAGGGGGCGGGCATCGGCCTCTCGCTGGTGCGACGCATCTGCGACCGGCTGGGCTGGCGCATCGAACTGGCAAGCCAGCCCAGCAGCGGGACCTCGGTCCGCATCGACTTCACGGCGGCTTGACGCTCGCTTCACGCAGCCCCGGCTACCATCGCCGCGCTGCGTACCCCGATGAGCCTGGCCGCGACGCGGCGCTCCTCGTAAATCACGTTCTGCTAATATAGATGGCCTCGACATCAACGCGGTCCGGTGTAGTTTCACCGACAGTCCCCCGCATGAAACCGCCGCCAGGGCCACTGGGCGCCATCTTTCCATTCCTCTTCTGGTGGCCGCTGGTCAATCGGAATACCCTGCGCGACGACCTGCTCGCCGGGCTTACGGGCGCACTCATCGTGCTGCCGCAGGGCGTGGCCTTCGCCACCATCGCCGGCCTGCCGCCGCAATACGGCCTCTATGCCGCGATGATTCCGGCCGTCATCGCCGCCCTCTTCGGATCGAGCTGGCACCTCGTATCGGGGCCGACCACCGCCATCTCCATCGCCGTCTTCGCCGCGCTTTCGCACCAGGCCGAGCCGGGCTCGGCCCACTACATCAGCCTGGTGCTGACCATGACCTTCCTGGTCGGCGTGTTCCAGCTGGTGCTCGGCCTGGCGCGCATGGGTGCCCTGGTCAATTTCATCTCGCACACCGTGGTGATCGGCTTCACCACCGGCGCCGCCATCCTCATCGCCGCCAGCCAGGTGCGAAACTTCTTCGGCATCGAGATTCCGCGCGGCACGCCGTTCTACGAAATCCTGCGCCAGTTGTTCGTCCAGTTCGACCGGATCAACCCGTGGGTCCTCGCCGTCAGCGTGGCGACGCTGTTTAGCGGGATCCTGACGCGGCGCTATTTCAAGAAGCTGCCCTACATGATCGCGGCCATGGTCGTCGGCAGCCTGGTCGCCGAGGCCATCAACCTCTGGATGGGCCAGGCAGCGAGCGGAATCCACACCGTTGGGGCGCTGCCCGGCTCGCTGCCGCCGCTGTCGATTCCCGATTTTTCGGTCGACACCCTGCGCCACGCACTCGGCCCCGCCCTGGTGATTACCATGCTGGCGCTGACCGAGGCGGTTTCGATCTCGCGTGCCATCGCGGTCCGCTCGGAACAGCGCATCGACGCCAACCAGGAATTCATTGGCCAGGGGCTGTCGAACATCGTCGGCGCCTTCTTCTCGTCGTACGCATCATCGGGGTCGTTCAACCGCAGCGGCGTCAATTACGAAGCCGGCGCACGCACGCCGCTGGCCTCGGTCTTCGCCACGGTGTTCCTGATCCTCGTCCTCCTCCTCGTCGCGCCGCTGGCGGCCTACCTGCCCGACGCCACCATGGCCGGCATCCTCTTCCTCGTCGCCTGGGGCCTGATCGACTTCGAGCACATCTCGCACATCTGGCATACCAGCAAGGCCGAGTCGCTGATCCTCGGCGCCACCCTGGTCGGCACGCTCTTCAACCTCGAGGCCGGCATCTTCGTCGGCGTCTTCCTTTCCCTGGTCTTCTACCTCTATCGCTCGTCCAAACCGGAAATCGTGCCCCTGGTGCCGGCTCCCGAAGAGGGTGCCTACCACTTCGTGCGCGCCAAGGGGCGCACCGAATGCCCGCAACTGCGCATCGTGCGCATCAACGGCTCGGTGTATTTCGGCGCCGCCAACTACGTGCAACTGGCGCTGCAACAGATCGACGAGGACAACCCGCTGCAGAAGTCGGTCCTCATCGCCGCAGCGAGCCTGACGTCCATCGACATCGCCGGCGCGGAAATCCTTGCCCAGGAGGCGCGAAGGCGCAGGAAGCTCGGCGGCGGCCTGTACTTCTATCGCCTGAACCGGAATGCCTACGACTTCCTGCGCGAGGGCGGCTACACGCATGAAATCGGCGAGGGCGCCTTCTTCCCCGTCATGACGGACGTCACCTCGGCGCTCTACTGGACGCTGGACCCGGAAGTCTGCCGCCAGTGCAAGGCGCGCATCTTCGCCGCCTGCAACAGCGGCCGCCTGCCCGATGGCGACCGGCGGGTGCGCCTGCTGCTCGCCGCCGACGAAAGCGGGATGGCGCAGGACACCTCGGCAACCGCCATAGCCCTGGCCCGCCAGCTCGGGGTCTCCCTCGACGTCGCCGTGATGCGCCGCCAGGACGAAAGCGACGACGCCTTCGGCGACCGCACCATGGCAGTCCAGCGCACCGCGATTGCCGCCGACGTACCCACCGAGTTCCACCGCCGCGAGGGGCGCGATCTCGCCGCGGTCGTGCATGAGGTCGCGCTGGCGACCACAGCCCAACTGCTGATCGTCGGACGCCGCATGTCCGCCCAGACGGGCGGCACCATCGGCCCGGTCGCGCAGCGCACGATCGCCGAGTCGCCCTGCAGCGTGCTCATCGTGCCGCCGCAAGGCAGGCTCTGGTCGAATCGCATCCTCGTCGCCTTCGACGGCAGCGCCGCGGCACGCAGCGCCTTCGACTTCGCCGTGCAACTGGCGAAGCCGGGAAACATCCCCATCACACTGTTCTCCGTCACCGATCGCCAGGGACGCCTGCCCGCCCAGATCACCGACGAGGCCGCCCTGGCGCTGGCCTCGGCGCGCGTGGAAGGCGTCACGGCGGAACAGATGACGCGCAGCGGCCACATTGCCGAGTCCATCCTTGCCGCAGCCGCCGAGACGAATGCCGATCTGATCGTCATGTACCGCCACACCCGCGGCCGCCTCGGCCGCACCCTGGTCGGCAGCGTCAGCGAGGCAGTCCTCCAGCGCGCCAGCGTGCCCGTGCTGATCAGCGGCGGCGCATCGCGGCTCGACGGCGGCCAAACCGGCTAGGTTTGCTTCTGCAATAATCCGCTGTCTGCGAACCTCCGGACTGCCCGGCCATGGGATACCGCCTTTCCAAGATCTACACGCGCACCGGCGATGCCGGCACCACCGGCCTCGGCGACGGCTCGCGCGTCGGCAAGGATGCCCCGCGCATCGCCGCGCTGGGTGACGTCGACGAGCTGAACGCGGCCATCGGCGTGCTGCTTTGCGAGGCGCTGCCGGCGGACGTGCAGGAACTGCTCACCGGCGTGCAGCACGACCTGTTCGACCTCGGCGGCGAACTTTCGGTGCCCGGCGGCAGCTTCCTCAAGGACAGCCAGCCGGGCCGGCTCGAAGCGGCCATCGACCGCTACAACGGCGAGCTCGAGCCACTCAAGGAATTCATCCTGCCCGGCGGCACGCGCGCCGCGGCGCTGACCCACCACGCACGCACCATCTGTCGCCGCGCCGAGCGCGCCGTGGTCGCGGTAGCGCACAACGAATCCGTGTCCGATGCCGCGCGCCAGTACCTGAACCGGCTTTCCGACCTGCTCTTCGTCCTCGCCCGCTGGCTCAACAAGGTCGCCGGCAGCGGCGACGTACTCTGGCAGAAGGGCCGCAACGCCTGAGGCTATAGCCCTTGCGGCAGAGCGGACTTCGGCGGCGCCAAAGCTGATCCGCATCAATGCCGCGGCACGCGCGCCGGGGCAAAGTACGGCTCCCCCACCCAGGAGCCGAACATGCACATCCACCTCTCCCCCGATTCGATCTATCCCTTCGATGCCCGCGGCATCGCCAAGCGCTTCCGCCACGCCGCCATCTTCGGCGCGCTCGACGCGCTGCGCACCGGCGAGACCATGCGCTTCGTGAACGACCACGATCCCCTGCCCCTGCTGCAGCAGCTGGAGCAGCGCTACGGCGCCGGCGTCGAAATCGCCTATCGCGCCCGCGAGCCGGGCAACATCGTCATCGACTTCGTGCGGCGGGGCTGAGGCAATGCGCGCGCCGGATTTCTTCGCCGAAGTTCCGGCGCTGACCCTGCACGACCCGCTCGCCGAGCTGCTCGGCGCCGCCGAGGGCGGCATCGTCGAGTACCGCTACATCGACGCGGTGCGGTTGGCCGGCCACTCCTGCCCGACCGTCGCCGCGGCCTGGAACATGACGCGACGCGCGCTGGTTGCGCTCCATCCGGACAGCCTGCCGCAACGCGGCGGCATCCGCGCCGAATTCCGCGACGAGCGGCGCGCCAGCGTCACCGGCGTCATCGCCGCCGTGGTGACCCTGCTCACCGGCGCCACCCAGGACGATGGCTTCAAGGGCCTCGGCGGCCGCTTCGACCGGCGCAATCTGCTGGGCTTCTCCGTCGACATCGACGGCGACATCCGCTTCACCCGCGTCGACACCGGCGCCGCGGTCGATGTCGCGGCGCGCCTGCAAAGCGTGCCCTTCGCGCCGGGCACGCCGGCGCTGCTGGAGAAATGCCTGGCAGGGACGGCGAGCGCCGCCGAGGCCGGCGACTTCCGCGCCGCATGGCAGGGGCGCGTGCGCGCCCTGCTGCTCGCGCACGGCGACGATCCGGAGGTGTTCCCGCTGCGGCCGGTGGCGGCCTGAACCGCCCTAGCGGATGCGCGTTCGGCGCGCCTCGACGCAGTCCATCAACTGCTGGCTGACGCTGCGCAGACGCTGGTTGAGCAGCATCAGCAGTTCCATGAGCAGCTTGACGCCGACCTTGGGCTCCTCGGCGATGATGCGCGAAAGGCTCTCGCGGTCGAGCACGGCGAACTCGACGGCATCGAGCGCGACGCAACTGGCAAAGCGCGGTGCGCCGTCGATCAGCGACATTTCGCCCAGGGTCTTGCCCGGCCCCGCGTGGCCCATGATCTGCGGCAGCCCGCGCACGTCCTTCTTGACGATCTCGAGGCGGCCGTCGAGCACGAGCAGCATGAAGTCGCCCTCGTCGCCCTCGCGGATCACCTCGGTGCCGGCCTGCGCGCGGTAGCAGCGCATGTAGCGCGCCAGGTCGCCGAGTTCCTCGGGCTCGAAGTCCTCGAACAGCTGGATGACCTCGATGATCTCGCGGATGCGGCCGACGAAGGGCACCGCATCGCCCAGCGGCTCGAGATTCGCGATCTGCCCGATCGTCGTCATGGTCTTGGCATTATAGGGCCGCCGAGCAGGACCACCACGGTCACCAGCCAGCCCGCCGTGGCGATGAGCAGGTGCGGGTCGCGCAGCAGCTCCAGCGCCGGGTCACCGCCGCCGCCGCGCTGGTGCAGGCGCCAAAGGTAACGCAACATGCCGTAGAGGACGAAGGGCAGCGTCGCGATCAGGCCGCGCGTGCCATGCACGGCGACGGTCTCCGCGCTGACGGTGTACAGCGCATACGAAATCACCGTGCCGGCGGCGGCGATGGCGATGAACTGGTCCAGCATCGCCGCGCTGTAGTGCTCCAGCACGCGGCGATGGCCGGCGCTGTCGGCCAGCAGCGCGTTCAGCTCGGCGCGCCGCTTGGCGAAGCCGAGGAACAGCGTCAGCATCAGGCCGCACAGCAGCAGCCAGTGCGAGGGCGCGATGCCCAGTCCCAGGGTGCCGGCGAGGATGCGCAGCATGAAGCCGGCGGCGATGATGAACACGTCGAGGATGACGACGTGCTTGAGGCCGAGGCTGTAGGCGACGTTGAGCGCCACGTAGGCGGCGAAGGTCCACGGCGCGGCGCCGGCCCATCCCCAGGCCACCAGGCTGCCGCCGCCCAGGCAGGCCAGCCCGAGCGCCATCGCCGCGCCCGGATCGAGGGTGCCGGCCGCCAGCGGGCGGTCCTTCTTCTTCGGGTGGCGGCGGTCCTGCTCGCGGTCGATGAGGTCGTTCATCACATACACCGCGGAGGAAAGCAGGCAGAAAGCGGCAAATGCAGCGAGCGCCTGGCCCACCTTGACCGGGTCGTGCCAGGCATGGCCGAACAGCAGGCCGACGAAGACGAAGCCGTTCTTCAGCCACTGGTGCGGGCGCATGAGCCTGAACAGGGCGGTCAACGTCGGCATGGCTCTCCCGGGAAGTAGCGGTCGCACAGGTAGCACGCGGTCTGCGGCAACCAGGGCGGCAACGCATAGTACTTCGTCCGCACCCCGGCCAGCACGCCATCGCGGTAGGCCGCGTAGTCGAAGCCTTCGCCGCGCACGCGCCAGAAGCGCGCGCCGCGCACCTCGAAGCTGTCCACCGCGACCGTGCGGAAATAGCGCCGGTAGTCCCCGGCATTCGGCGCCGACTTGCGCAGGATGAGGATGTTGCGGCCGTCGAGCGCGCGGAAGTCGGTGACGAGGTCGTCGTGGCGGGCATGGCTCGAGGCCTCGCCGAAGACGATGACGTAGCGGCGCAGGTTGTAGCCCAGGGTCACGGCATTCGAATAGCCGTCCATGGCGAGCACCCACTCCGGCCCGTAGGCCTGCAGCTCGCGGGCCAGCGCCTTGTGCTCGAACGTCAGCACGATGCCGTCGTAAAGCCGCGTCTTCTGCCAGGTCTCGAGCGGCAGGCGCGAGGCGACGAGGATGCCCGCGACGTGCAGCGTGGCGAAGCCGGCGAAGAAGAGGCCGAGGCGGCGCAGGCTCGCGGGCGGCAGGCGCAATGCGAGCCAGACCAGGGCAAAGGGCACGAAGGACAGCAGCCAGTGCAGGCCGACCTGCTTGACCAAAGAGAGCGCGGCGAAGAGGAGGAAGGGCACCCAGGCGAGGACGCCGAGCGCCGGCAGGTGCAGCGCCTCCGCCGCCGCGCGCCGGAGCCATGCCAGCCACAGCACCGGCGGACCCAGCACGTAGGCCAGCGTCAGCGCGTAGAGCAGCGGCGTCTTCAGCGACCAGCCCGCATCCTCGTGGCGGTTGACGAAGTTGAACATGTAGTTCGGCCAGCAGTGGCCCGCGTTCCACCACGCCATCAGCGCCAGCGCGGGCAGCGTGCAGGCGTAGGCGATGGCCAGCCCGCGCCAGGCGCCGGCACTGCGCCGGCGCAGCACGTCGACCAGGTAGGCGAAGCCGAGGATGGCGGCGAAGTACTTCGAGAGGACGGCGCCGGCCAGCAGCAGACCGGCGGCGAGGTACCAGCGCCAGGCGCCGCCGTGCGCGTCGCCGTCGGCCTCCTCGCGCGCGGCGCGGATCCAGGCCAGCCCGGAGAGCACGCTGAAATAGACGAGGGGTGTGTCGGTGGTGACGAACACGTTCCAGACATTCACCGGCGCCAGCAGTACCAGCAGCGCCGTCCACAGCCGGCGTTCCTCGCCCGCTGCGGGGGCCAGGCGCGGCAGCGCCCAGTACACCGCCAGCGAGAGCAGCGCCGGCTGCACGATCACCGGCAGGCGCAGCCAGGCCTCGGACTGCCCGGCCAACGAGAGCGCCGCCAGCCACCAGCCGATCATCGGCGGGTGGTCGTAGAAGCCCCAGTCCGGTTTCCAGCCCCACCACACGAAGTAGGCCTCGTCCCCGGTCATCGGGAAGGCCGCCGCCAGCCAGGCGCGGAAGGCCAGGGTGAGGACCAGCAACGCGGCGTACGTGCGGCCCGTCACCAGGGACCCTTCCCCCCTGCCCCTTTCCACGGGAAGGGGGTGACGCAGGTTCGCCGCTGCGCGGCTCCGGATTGCAGCCGGCGCCCCTGGGGACGGCCCTGCGGGGCGCTCACGATGGCAACTTACCTTTCGGCGAGGGCGACGCGCCGGGCGCGCACGGCCTCGGCCAGGATGTCGAGCGTCGCCACCGTATCCTCCCAGCCCAGGCAGGGATCGGTGATGGAAACCCCGTACTCGAGCGCCTTGCCGGGGGCGAGGTCCTGGCGGCCTTCGCGCAGGTGCGACTCGACCATGACGCCGAAGATGCGGTCGTCGCCGGCGGCCAGCTGCGCGCCGACGTCGCGCGCCACGTCGATCTGCCGCTTGTACTGCTTGCTGCTGTTGGCGTGCGAGAAGTCGATCATCACCCGCGCCGCGAGGCCGGACTTGCCGAGCTCCGCACAGGCGGCGTCGACCGCGGCGGCATCGTAGTTCGGCGTCTTGCCGCCGCGCAGGATGACGTGGCAGTCCTCGTTGCCGTTGGTGGAGACGATGGCGGAGTGGCCCGCCTTGGTCACCGAAAGGAAGTGGTGGGGCACGGCCGCCGCCTTGATCGCATCGACGGCGATGCGGATGTTGCCGTCCGTGCCGTTCTTGAAGCCGACCGGGCAGGACAGGCCCGAGGCCAGCTCGCGATGCACCTGCGACTCGGTGGTGCGGGCGCCGATCGCGCCCCAGGCGATGAGGTCGGCCGTGTACTGCGGCGTGATGGTGTCGAGGAACTCCGTGGCGCAGGGCAGGCCGAGTTCATTGACCTCCCACAGCAGCTTGCGCGCCAGGCGCAGGCCTTCGTTGATGCGGAAGCTGCCGTCCAGGCGCGGATCGTTGATCAGCCCCTTCCAGCCCACCGTGGTGCGCGGCTTCTCGAAATACACGCGCATCAGGATCAGCAGGTCGGCGGACAGCCGCTGTGCCTCGCCGCGCAGCCGCCGCGCGTACTCCATCGCGGCGTCGCAGTCGTGGATCGAGCAGGGGCCGACGACGACGGCCAGGCGCCCGTCGGCGCCGTGCAGGACGCGATGCAGCGCCTGGCGCGCCTCCCAGGTGGTCTCGGCGGCGGCATCGGTGGTGGGGAACTCGCGCAGGATGTGCGCCGGCGGCGAGAGTTCCTTGATCTCGCGGATGCGGACGTCGTCGGTGATGTGCTTCATTGCGGCGGACCGGGGCAAAAACGGGCATTTTAGCGGTCCGCGGCGCCGTTCCGGGGCCGGCCTGCGGGCTTGCGGATTCCCGCAGTTCCCAAGCCGCCGCCGGCAGGGTAAAGTTTCCCTGGCACGAGGAAGACGACAAGGAGGAGTCATGTTCCAGGTTCGCATCCATGGCCGGGGCGGCCAAGGCGTGGTGACGGCGGCGGAAATGCTGTCGATCGCCGCCTTCGAGGAAGGGCGCCATGCGCAGGCCTTCCCCAGCTTCGGTTCCGAACGCACCGGCGCGCCGGTGGTGGCCTTCTGCCGCATCGCCGACAAGGAGATCCGCCTGCGCGAGCCGATCATGGCGCCCGATGCGCTGATCATCCAGGACCCGACGCTGCTACACCAGGTCGACGTCTTCGCCGGCCTCAAGAAGGACGGCTACATCCTGATCAACACCAACAAGACCTTCGAGCAGCTCGGGCTCGGCGAATTCGTGCGCGACTGGCATCCCGAGCGGCTGCTCACGGTATCCGCCACCGAGATCGCGATGAAGCACGTCGGCCGCCCGGTGCCCAACGTGCCGCTGCTCGGCGGTTTCGCCGCCGCCTCCGAGCTGATCAGGCTGGAGTCCGTGGTGAAGGCGATCCGCGACAAGTTCTCGGGCAAGGTCGCCGAGGGCAACATCGCCGCGGCGACGGAGGCGTACAACATCGTCAAGGCCGAAAAGGACGAGGCCATGCACGGAGAAGCGCACCATGCTTAAACAGTGTGAAGGTTCCCACGCCGTCGCCGAGGCCGTCGCCCTGTGCCGGCCCGAGGTGATCTGCGCCTACCCGATCTCGCCGCAGACCCACATCGTCGAGGGCCTGGGCGAGATGGTGAAGGACGGCACCGTCAAGGACTGCGAGTTCATCAACGTCGAGTCGGAGTTCGCCGCCATGTCGGTCGCCATCGGCGCCTCCGCCGGCGGCGCGCGCAGCTACACGGCCACCGCCTCGCAGGGCCTGCTGTTCATGGCCGAGGCGGTGTTCAACGCTGCCGGGCTGGGCCTGCCCATCGTGATGACCGTGGCCAACCGCGCCATCGGCGCGCCGATCAACATCTGGAACGACCATTCCGACTCGCTCTCGCAGCGCGACTGCGGCTGGATCCAGCTCTTCGCCGAGAACAACCAGGAAGCGCTCGACCTGCACATCCAGGCCTTCAAGCTCGCCGAGGAATTGTCGCTGCCGGTGATGGTCTGCATGGACGGCTTCATCCTCACCCACGCCTACGAGCGCGTCGACGTGCCGACCCAGGAACAGGTCGACGCCTTCCTGCCGCCCTACGAGCCGCGCCAGGTGCTCGACCCGGCCGAGCCGGTGTCGATCGGTGCCATGGTCGGCCCGGAGGCCTTCATGGAAGTGCGCTACCTTGCCCACGCCAAGCAAATGCAGGCGCTCGAGCTGATCCCGCAGCTTGCCGAGGAGTTCGAGGCGAAGTTCGGCCGCGACTCGGGCGGGCTCGCCCACACCTACCGCGCCGAGGACGCCGAGACCATCGTCGTCGCCATGGGCTCGGTGCTGGGCACGATCAAGGACACCGTCGACGCCATGCGCGATGCCGGGCACCGGATCGGCGTGCTCGGCATCACCACCTTCCGCCCCTTCCCGCTCGAGGCGGTGCGCGAGGCGCTGAAGAACTGCAAGCGCTTCGTCGTGCTGGAGAAGAGCCTCGCCGTCGGCATCGGCGGCATCGTCGCCACCAACGTGCGCATGGCCGTCACCGGCATGGGGCTCAAGGGCTACACGGTGATCGCCGGCCTCGGCGGCCGCGCCATCACGGTGAAATCGCTGACGAAGCTGTTCGAGCAGGTCGAGCGCGACGAGGTCAAGCAGCTGCACTTCCTCGATCTCGACTGGAACGCCGTCAACAAGCAGCTCGAGCGCGAGCGCGCCAAGCGCCGCAGCGGCCCGGCCGCGGAAGCCATGCTGCGTGACATCGGCGCCGTCGCCGCCCGCAACTACTGAGCCGGAGACGCAGATGAGCCAGACCGCCACCCACCAGCCCGTCAAGTTCTACCAGACCGGCACCTTCACCGTCGGCAACCGCCTGCTCGCTCCCGAAGAGCGCAGCGTGCAGGCCAACATGCAGCGCACCAACTCGCTCAACTCCGGCCATCGCGCCTGCCAGGGCTGCGGCGAGGCGCTCGGCGCCCGCTACGCGATCGACGCCGCGATGAACGCCACCAACCGCCAGGTGATCGCCGCCAACGCCACCGGCTGCCTCGAGGTGTTCTCCACGCCCTACCCGGAGACCTCCTGGCAGATTCCCTGGATCCATTCGCTGTTCGGCAACACCGCCGCCGTCGCCACCGGGCTCGCCGCCGCAATGAAGGTGAAGGCCGCCAAGGGCAACGGCAACAAGGTGCGCGTGGTCGCCCAGGGCGGCGACGGCGGCACCACGGACATCGGCTTCGGCTGCCTGTCCGGCATGTTCGAGCGCAACGACGACGTGCTCTACATCTGCTACGACAACGGCGGCT
>ERZ724521.287-NODE-287-length-22631-cov-4.883372_pt1 | contig 22631 bp, 14 predicted proteins | sample MGYA00376054_ERZ724521 | MGnify/ENA primary metagenome ERZ724521 (study PRJEB28724, sample SAMN07190883) | activated sludge metagenome | isolation source: activated sludge of sewage treatment plant in Hong Hong | place: Hong Kong | collected 2016-03-17 ... | reverse complement strand
GTATCTCGCAGTTCCCTGTCACAGAGTAGGTTCCCGGCTGGCAGTATTGTTGGCCATTGAATGTCACACACGGCTGCGCGCATGTCAACGTGCCTACAATACCCAGATTGTTCACAGCGGGCGGTTGCAGGATAATGGTCTGTTTAACAATGGAATCGCACCCGAGCCAGGAAGTCAGTACTGCGGTATAAATGCCGCTGGAGACAGGGCAAATAATCTCACCGCCAAATAGTATACAGTCGCCTTCACAAATGGTAACAGTTGGCTGGATGGATGAAATAATGGGCGGTATTACAAAAACCGTTACGTTATCGGTCGCCGTACACCCGTTGAACGTATTCGTGACCGTTAGAAAATAGGTCGTAGTGACCTGAGGGGCAACATTAATTTGAGGAGAATTGCCGCCATTGCTCCAGCTATACGCAAATAAAGGGCCGGACGAAGGATTGCCCCCAATAGTAGCGTTATCCCCAAGGCATATAGTTTGATCACTCCCGGCAGAGATATTGGGTATGGAGAAATTATCGACCAAAATCAGGTACTGCGTCAGGCAATTCGTTTGAGATACCAGATAATTGCCCGGCTGGCAGTATTGCTGTCCGTTGTAGAAATAACAAGGGGCATTACAACTCAATACGCCGTACTCATAATCCACATCGTGGTGTACCGTTACGTCTTTAGACTGGAATATAGGAAAACAGGCAATCCCGGTGCAACTGCAGAACGCGTTCGTATCCACCGCAGCCGTATCGACACCCGGCAAAGGAATATGTTCCCAGTACACGGATACCGTACCCATGAGTACCGTATCAATACCCAGCAGGCTGCTATCCACCTGAACCGTAATGCTATTTACGTTGATACTATCGCTCAGAAAACTCATGAATGACGGGATAACCCAGTGCAACACGACCGAATCCTTGGCAGTTGACGGGCAGGCCTCCGGAGGGGGCGGGCAAAAGATACCGTTGCCGCCAATCGGCGGTCCGGAGGTGATGGTGCATACCGGGTCAATCAGGGTATACACGGCAATATCGGCCGGACACAGATCATCCGGTCCATCGATATATCCGTCTGTACAATCACAGGTAGCCGCTCCGGGCAACGCGGTGCCGATACCGCTGACAACATGCGTCTGGAATTTGCACTCCGCGCCATAGAAGCCGTCGATAACCAGGTAATACACCTCCCCCGGTGTCAGTCCGCCGACGTTCATGCTGGTCATACCACCGTCCACTGCAGCAACAAAGGCCAACGGTGTCATGGTATCACAGTCGCCCGACAACAGGAAAAAACCCAATTCATTGCCGGTCTGGCAGTCAAATACCTGAAAATCGATTGCGATGGAATCCTCACAAGGTGAAAACCGCAACCAGCCGTTGTTTTCAAAATCCGGCAGGGGCGATGTCAAATAAGCCGGCTGGTCGGGCAGCAAACCCGCTGTGGAACTGCAATACCCGTCCAGGAAGTTTCCGCACAACAGCGGCGCCTCGTGGCAACTGTCGCCAAGTGGAGCCGGCAGGTTGAAATTGGTGCAGTCGGGTGGTAAGTAGCATAGCGCAGCGCCGGCAACGGGCTGACTACAGGCAGCGGTGTTTACCTCAAAACTATAGGGCACACCGCAGGCAATGGGCATGGAAACGAAAGTGCCGTTTTGTAGCGTCCCCTGACCTCCGGTCACAACACTGCCCGCCGAAGGCGTAATATCAAAGGATACCGTATAGTCGTTTCCATTTTGCTGGATTGAAGGCGCTGAGACAACAGGCAACGGGTCTTTTGTTACCACAAGTTTGTTGGTAACACAGCCCGTCTGCGACAGGTTATACTCCCCCGGGTCGCAATAAGTCACACCGTTATAGGTTTTGCAGGGTTGAGTACAATCCAGTTTTAGCGGGATTTCATTTACTTCTGAAACAAAATCCACCGTGATTTCCGCTTCAAACTGTTTACTGAAATTGCTGCAGCCGCAAAACCCGTCGATCGTCCCGGTCGGCGTAGCCACTGACAGAATATCAGCATTTATCATTGCATTGAACAGTGTATCAACACCGGCAAAGGTGCTATCGACCCAAACTGTTATTTGCGCACCTGCGCTACTTCCTATCACGTGTAAAAAGGATGGCAACGTCCAGTTGACAACCATTGAATCGAATAGTTGACAAGCACCCAGTGGCGGAGCGCAACTGTTAAACACACCACTCCAACCCGTAATCGGACATCCTGTGCCCGATATACCCTGAATACTGAAGGTATAGGTTCCGCCTGTGCAAATCGCCGATACCGGTGCAGTGATTTCCGGTTGGCAACTGGTTTCCAGGGAGACCGGAGCCGCCACATTATTGCCGTCGGCAACTTCGACATGAAATTCGCAGGCATCAAAATCAAGCCCGTCGACGACGAGGTAAATCGGCTGTCCGGGATACAGGTTGGGAAAAGTCAATTGGCCGCTCTTGTTTTCCTTGATCGTGACACAACTACCCATTTGCTCAAAATAATCGCAATTGAAGCCATGCATAACGGCAAATTCAAGGCCGCGACCATGCTCACAGTTACTGACTGTCAGATTGAGTGTAATATTATTCTCACAGGCGCTGAATTCGTACAGGTTTGGATTATCCACCGGGAAGCAGAAGTCGTTTTGACCCGAAAAGTTGGGCTGCAACTGATCCAGCCAGCCAAATCCACTGAAGGTACATAAGGTCGAAATGGTTGCACCATCCAAAGTATTGATACAATAACTGGGTGCCGATTGGCAGGGGCGGTAGGTATAGGTAGACGAATCCGACGAAATGGTAATCGGCGGTATGGTACCACTTAAACACCCGATGCCATCCAGACAGGTGGGACATACCTCGCCACAGTTTGATACCGAGGTGGAAACCGAAACGACTCCATCTACTACAGGCTGGGTTAACTGTATCGTAATCGTCGATGCATTGGGGTCATCGCTTACAATTTGTACTCCCGGCGGCAGATTCCAATCGAATGAAATACAATCATTGGTAACAAGGCTGGTTTCCCAGGAGACACTACACCCTCCCGACCCTCCGCCTCCGAGGCAAGTCGGAAGGTGTGCCGTAAGTTGCGCCGGGCCACAGGGAAGTACCTCAAATTCAATATAACCGTCCTGGCCCTGTTGATTGCCTCCGCTTCCGGGAAACGCCATATCCAGTCCAGAATTTACTGTAATATGAAAATCGCATATGTCGCCGGCATAACCGTCAATCATAACCAGGTATTCCGTATTCGGCACCGTAGGTGCGTTCAGGTGCAGGGAAAGGCCTGCACCGCCGATCTGTCCGGGGTCACATGCAATCACATTGCCCATGCAAGAGTCGTATAAGGCGATCTGGATACCATTACCAAAGAGACAATTGGTTGGCTCTATCACCATGTCCAGTTCCCAGGAGCAGGCAAAGACCCGGAAGTATTGCGGGATTTCCTGTGAGCCGCAAAAATCAGGTAAAAAAGTCGGGAGGGAAGTCAATGCAGTGGAACCCCAGTATTGGTCGATAAAAAATCCGCAAAACAGCGGCGCCTCGTTACAGTCATTGGAAGGCATACATTGAGATTGAGCGGACACCTTTTGAACGGTACAAACAAGCAGCAGCAGAGCAAATAGTTGGCTTTTCATATGGAGACGATTTTAGAACCAGACTCACATCCCGGTCGCTTCGCTGCCGGGGAGCGTGGAAAATTTGACATGAGGGCATGTGAAGGCTTGTCGTTACCTTTGCCTCCGTAATGGGATCAATTTTACGACATTTTCGTTTATTTCCGATGTATTTAGTCTGCATTGTATTGACAATCAGTGCGTGCAGCGATCGTGTAACCTTCCAGCCGGCAGACGATGCTGCCGAACAATACGCTTACTTTCCTCTTGAAACGGGCAAGTATATTATTTACAGCGTGGATAGTATCGTGTACGATTTTGCCGCAGGCGGCGGCATCGTGCGCGACTCCTCCCGAACCTATGTCAGGGAAGTCATCGGCGATACGCTGCGCGACCAGACGGGCGATCTGCTCTATACTATCGAACGCTTTGAGCGCAGCAGCGATACCGACCCCTGGATATTGACCAGTATCGGCACGGCATCCAGAAGCGCAGGTCAGGCTATCCGAACGGAAAACAACCTGCGTTTTTTGAAACTTGTTTTTCCGATGGACCGCCGCAGCGAATGGGACGGCAATATCTGGATCGATCAAAACCGCGAAATCGAAATCGCCGGCGAGCGCATCAGACCCTTTACCAACTGGCACTATGAGGTGGACTCCATCGACATACCTGCACATATCGACGCTTTCACCTTCGACTCCACCCTGCTCGTGACCGAGGCCGACGACATCAATATCATCGAACGCCGCTACTCCCGGGTGCGGTACGCCAAAAACATCGGTGTGGTGTGGCGCGAACAATGGATACTCGACTCGCAATACTGCAACCAGATCCCGCCGCCTGCCGACTGCGAAACAAAACCCTGGGAAGAAAAAGCAGAAAAAGGGTATATTCTCCGACAAAGCATACTGGAATTCAATTAATTATGCCCGAAATCAATTACGTCACCATTGGCTATACCAAAAAGACACACGGTATCGGCGGCGAACTGAAACTGATCATAGAAGAGCGGTATCTCGAAGATTTTCTGAAAAACGAACGCATCTTCATCGACGTCAAAGGCGCCAAAGTCCCGTACTTCGTCGACAATATCCGGGGCAAAGGGGAAATGATCCTGAAACTCGAAGACGTCGACAGCCGGGAGGCGGCGTACATGCTCCAGTCGCGCGAAGTATCGCTGCGCGAGCAGGACCTTATTCCCGACCGGGAGCGGGAACTCGATGTGGAAGAAGAAACACTTGAATACGGCCATCTGGAAGGCTTCCTGCTGGTGGACAAGACAGCGGGCGAGGTAGGCAGGATCGATGAAGTGCTCGATATGCCGCAACAGGAAATGGCGTTCCTGCAATACCGCAACCGCGAGGTGCTGATTCCGCTGAACGAACAGTTTATCACCGCCATCGACGAGCGCGCCAAAAAGGTATTCACCGACCTGCCGGAAGGATTGCTCGACGTTTGATTACCAATAGGGATTGCGCGGCAGTTTAACGATCCGGTAGCCGGCGCTTTTCAGTTCGTCCAGACAAGCCGCGCCGGGCTCCTCTTTGAGGATGATTACGGCAAGCAGTTGCGGACTGGTTAACTTGAGAAAACTCAGCAGGTTCAGCAGCCCCGTCATGATATTCACTTCCAGTTTTGCCATGGAAAACGCCGCGACAGGTATCTCGTCTGCGCCGTTTTTGTGGTAAATATTGATCCCTTTAAAGGCAACATAAGGGTAATTCAGACCCAGCGCCACTTTTTCCATTTCCCGTTCCGACACTTTATAGACGTAATTGCCGACCTCTTCGTAGGTATGCCGTTTTATTTCCCTGCCAAAAAACAGTTTAAACACCCCCAGGGCATTGATTGCCACAAGGATGTTTCTGAAAAACGCCTGGAAGAAGTTGGTAAAAACATAGTGATCCACCGGCTCGAGCAGCACCACGCCCTTCCGGGCTACACGCAACATCTCGTACAGGGCTTTCATCGGGCGCGGAAAATGGTGGTACGATTCTTTGCAGAGCACAAAATCGCAACTGTTGTCGCCAAAAGAAAGCGCCTCGGCATTTTCGCGGCTGTAGGCCGGGATAAAACCCATCTCCAGGCCTTCGCGCAGCAAGGCATCGGAAATATCCGTCGCCAGCGCCTTTGCGCCTTTCGACGCGAGGTAATGCGCATCGCCGCCGTAACGCCCGTCGCCGACCGTCACCCAGGCCGCGCCGGGAAAAGCCGCCAGCAGTGGATCGGACACGCCGTTGCGCTGTTGTGCCTGCACGTACCCGATGGTACCTTCCCGGAACCAGTTCTGCGCGATCCGTTCGCGGTCGCCACCTTTGCTGTACTTAAAAAAATGCTGTTCGTGCAGTGCGTAACTCTTCTCGAAATCGTCGTTTTGCGTCATCCCTGAAATATTTTCGCCGCGAAGGTATTTCAACTGAGCGGAGTGGCCAAATCCCCGCGCCGGACAAGGTGCAATTGTGGCAAGACGGCGCCCTCAACCGTCGCTGCGATGCCGCCATCTCAGCCAAACCGTTGCCAGACCGGCGAGCGGCAGACCAAAGTCTTCCCGTATTCCAAGATTCAGGGCGGCAGACGAACCGACAAGCGCCCATAACAAGGGGATGATCAACAGGTAAAAGGGCGGTCGCCTATCCACCCAGAGCAATATGCCGAAAGTAAAAATGGTCGTGGGACAAGGCAATCCGAAGGTCGGCGAAGCGGGATATCTGTGGCCGAGTGCATGGCCGAGCACAGGATAAATAACAAGCGCGTAGAACAGCAATGCGACGCCCACCCACCCTTTCAGGTCGTTTTTATACTTGAATATCAATGCATTGTGAAAAAGACCTGTAAACAGAAACAAGGCGCCCTGAAAAACGAAGAGTCCGCCGAAGAGATATGCCGCCTTGTTGATCCCGGAAAAATATCCCCAATGGTAGACAATACCCATCCAGAGCCACAAAACGGACAGCATGCCCGATATCATCCTGTCCGAATGGGATATTTTAAAAAATGACAGGGCAATAATGATTCCTGCGAGCACCATAAGGATGATCTGGGCAGGAAATACCTGAAGGTTGTAATCCCGGAATACCTGCATGAATTGTTCGAGTGTAAATGGAAGTTCCATAATCCGAACCGGCTGAGGTTTGACTTAACTTTTGCCCGAAAAGATGTGCCTGCCCCGACCGCTTATTCACTAACGCGCCTCATGTCTGGCGATGATTTTTCGCAGGTGGAAGGCCCGGGAGCATCATTCCGCCCCATCGATATTATGATTTTTTTAACAAATATTTACCGTTTTCATGAAACTAATTCCTCCAAACGATTCGTTTCAACAGCGATACTCCTTTCATTGAACCAAAAAATTTCTCCCTATGCATTACCACGCCGAAAGAAATGAGCGGCGCAGCCGCCGCAACGCTCTGGTGCTCGCTATCGCACTTCACCTCGGTCTTGCCGCTGCACTGTACCTGACCACCACCGACGATGCCGGTGCTCAGGCAGGAAAAGCCCAAACCGTACAAACAGAAAAACCGGTCGCCAAACCGGGCGCCCGGGCCGTCAAAAGGCCTTAAAAGCCGTACTGCATATCCGTTTGAAAACTGCCAAACGCCGCGTTCTATCCCACAGAACGCGGCGTTTTTCATTTTACTTGCGCACCACCGTGGTATCGCGGTCGTACACCAGGCAGGTAAAAATACCAAGCGGGTTGGCGGAGCCGCGCACGTTACTCTTGATCGGCGAGGGTTGTGCGAAGGGATTGAGATTGCCGAAAATCGCGAGTTGCACGCTCTCGTAGTAGTCGTAGTAATCTTTCGTGATATGGCATACCGTGTTGTAGACCGTATCGCCTACAGAAAGTTCGTATCCCGTTCCGAATGCCAGTTTGGTACTGGTCAGGATGCGGTCGTCGGCCAGAAAGTCCTGCTCAGGTACGCTGTCGAGCGAATTGTAATTGAGCAGGCGACGGAAATAGTTGCGCGTTGCCGGGTCGTCGGTCAGGTAGGTCAGCACCCGCGCGAGTGTGTCGATGTCCGGACTGAATTCCACCACGGCGCTGTCAATCGGGATCAGCGGAAGCATGATCGTGCTGCCGGTTATGTCGCCGCCGTTGTCCGGCAGCGTAATATTCAGCGTATAGTTGACGCCCGGTGTGGCCGGCACGAAATTCAACCCGGTGTAATTGAATATTTTCAGCGGACCGGGGTCGAAGGAAAAATTGTTGTAGAGGGTATCCGTTTGTCCGTCGTAACTGATGGTCACCACGGCGTCCTGGAACAAAACGTTCTGAAAAAAACTGGAATCCAGTCCAAACGGGTCAAAAAAGCCGTAACTGCGGGTGAGCAGCAGCCGGAACGGTTTCCCCGGCTCCAGGTAACATTCCACAACCGGCTGGCCGTCGTATTCCGGCAGGTTGATGTCGACTTCCTTGGAGAGATTGCAGGCGGTGACAAAAGCAACGACCACAAAAGGAAGGATATAGTTTAAAATATTGTTTTTCATATCCGGAATGGATTATTGGAATGATGAATGGGAAATGATGAATGATGAATGATGAATGATTAAAATTTAAAATTCCACGTAATACTTGGCAGTATCGGGAAGAGTGACACCTGTTTGGCATAGATCCGCGTAGGCGCATCGCCGATGGGTGTTTCCACCGAGTCGAAGTCGATATAGATAAAGTAGGGATTGCGGCGGTCGGTTACGTTGTAGATGCTCAGGGTCAGGTCATTTTCGGTATGACGGCCCCACCATTTCCACACCACACCCAGGTCGGCGCGCATGTAGGCCGGGTAACGATAGGTATTGCGATCGCCGTAGATGGGCACCAGGGGTTGCAATTGCCCGCCTGGAATATCCTGAAAACTGAAACGCCCTCCCGGCAGCCAGGCCGTATAACCGGAGGTGTACACCCACGTCGCAGTGATCGACAGGCGGCGGCTGAGTTCCCACAGCGCGACCACACTCAGGTTGTGCCGGGTATCGAACCGCGGGGGAAAATTGGCGCCGCCGTTGATGTCGGGGAAATTGCCGCGCCGGGTCCAGGCCAGCGTATAGCCGATCCAGCCGGTGAGTTTGCCGTCTTTTTTCTCGATCTCGATCTCAAGAGGACTAAAGGCATAACCCCGGCCCGTAGTCAGTTCGCCTTCGAGCGCATCGTTGCCGAACAGTTCGGCGCCGTCCTTGAAGTCCAGCTGGTTCTGCAGCCACTTGTACCAGGCTTCCCAGGTGACGAGCACTTTTCCGCCGATAAGGTACGAGGTACCCAGTGCTACCTGGTCGCTCACCTCGGGCTTCACCCCTTCCGTACTCGGGTACCAGATATCGGTGGGCAACGACAGCCCGCTGCTGGCGAGCAGGTGCACGTATTGGTTCATACGTGTGTAGGAGCCTTTCAGCGACCATTTATCGGTCACGGCAAAATTGGCAGCCACGCGGGGTTCAAAATTGAAGTAGGCGGCGGGATTGTTTTGCCAGGCCGAAAAACGACCGCCATAACTGAGTTTGAACCGGTCGGTAACGGCCCATTCGTCGTTGGCATACAGGCCGAATTCCGTACCGTCGAACTTTTGGCCTGCCTCGAAACTCACCTCGCCGTCGTCGCTGCCCGCCTTCAGGCGACCGACGACAAAATCGTGGTAGGTGGCGTTGGCGCCGAAGCGCACGGTGTGTTTGTTGGAGGGCTGGTAATAAAAATCCACCTTCAGGTTGGCGTCCTTGACATTGGAGCCGAGGTTGAAATAGAAGCCCTGCAGTTGATTTTGGATGCGGTAGCGGTAATCCGAAAACGTAAAGGTGGTGTTGGAAAAGAGTTTCGGGCCGAATACGTGGTTCCAGCGCGCAGTGCCGGTAGTATTGCCCCAGTCAAACTTGAAATCAAAGGTCTCGTCCTTGAACGTAAACACATCGCGGCCAAAGTAGCCGCTCAGGTACAACCGGTCTTTTTCCGACAAGGTGAAATTGACCTTTGTATTGAGGTCGTAGAAATAGTAATCCGGAATGGGGTTATAATCTGGTGTGTTCTCGTTGGCATTGTTTATACCGCGGGTGATCAGGTCGGCATAGGTTCGCCGGCCGCTCACGATGAACGACGATTTGTCCTTCTGGATCGGCCCCTCGAGCGTCAGGCGGCTGGCGATGAGCCCCAGACCGCCCGCGCCGCTGAATTGCTGGTTGTTGCCCTCCTTCATGCGTACATCGATTACCGACGACAGGCGGCCGCCGTATTGGGCCGGGAATCCGCCTTTGTACACCTTGACGTCCTTCACTGCGTCGGAGTTGAAGGTGCTGAAGAACCCGAACAGGTGGTTGGCGTTGTACACCACAGCCTCGTCGAGTACGATCAGGTTCTGGTCGGAACCGCCGCCGCGCACAAAAATGCCCGTTGTGCCTTCAGAGCCTGCCGTGATGCCCGGTTTGAGTTGCAGTATCTTGATAATATCGACCTCGCCGAACAGGGCCGGCAGCAGTTTGGCCTCCTTGGTGCTGATGGTCGTGACCGACATCTCCGTGCTTTTCATCTTCTCTTCCAGCGAGTTGGCTTTGATCACCACCTCTTCGAGCAGGGCGTCGGCGGTGCGGAGCGAGACGTCCAGTTTGATCCGCCCCACGGGCTTGACCTTTCTGAAAGACGTTTCAAAACCGATGTAACTGAAGCGCAGGGTGACCGAATCGCGGCCTTCCGGCAGGCTGAGGGAATAGAAGCCGTATTCGTTGCTCACGTTGCCCTTACCGAGTCCGACAGCCTCCACCGTCGCACCGATCAGGGTTTCGCCGTTGGCGGCATCGCGCAGGGTGCCGGATACTGTTGCGGTATTCTGGGCCGACAGGCAAAAGGTGCCGGCCAGGAAGAAAAGGAGGAAGATGTTTTTCATGTGTGTTTGTTCAGTGACGGTTTGGGTCGGATTCGGGTTGGGCAACAGGGTAAAAGAAATTTTGTTCTGCAAACATCCTGAATAAACCGCTTGCTTGAAACATAATTCGACAAAACGAATATCCGCCTCGATTCGATTCGCCACATCATGGAAGAAAACACATCCCATAATTGGCGTTTATTCGGGAAATGACTTAACGATCAGGGTGAAACCAAATTTTTGAAAGGCGGATGGTTTTCAACGAAAGGAAGGAATTGTTCATCGAACGGGCGCCCGACGCTCCAATGTCACAGGCCGGTAAGGCGCGGTATCTCTCATGATATAATACCGCTCCGGCATATCCCTGAACGCCACCGGCGGGATCATCAAAAACGTCACCATACTATCGGGGGCAAGGCGCCCGGCCAGACTGTCCGGATTCGCACTGATGGCCAGCACCCGCACCGAATCGGGCGATTCGAGCGCCGACATTTGCCAGGTCTCGAAGGGCAAACCCCAATACATCATCAGATCCACGCGGTTGGTTTCCTTTTCGTCGACGACAAACTTGCGACCATCCATACCCTTTGTTTTGTCGAGCAGGCCACGTACGTATGCCAGCCTTGCAGTATAGGTGTGGCCGGTTGACCAGATGCCGCCGACCCGGATGAGCAGCAGGATCAGTATGGCAAAGGGCATCCAGCGTTGCAGGCCCGTGTAGTAGTGATCAGATGACTTCAAGGCATCTGACCACTTGTGTGCCAGACCGGGGAAAACCCCCGGCAGTATATCCCACACCATCGGCACGATCAAAAATACCGCCAGCGCCTGGTAATGACTTTCCTGGACGTACCAGCGGTCGTCGTCTAGGAAGCGCTGCATGATGAGCAGGCAGTAGAGCAACACAAATGCCGGCGTCAGGGCAGCCTGCCAATAGCGTTTCCGAGCAAGGTAAAATACCGTTATTAGCACCAGGAGCGGTACCAGCAGGAGCAGGTTGTCGTCGAGGTGTGCCATAAAATCGCGCAGGCTTTGAGAATGAAGCAGGCGCTGCGGCGACAGGTTGAATTCGCGCACATATTGTCCCGTCATGCCCCGGTCGTAAAAATTGGGCTGTCGGAATATATATTTCGAAGAAAAAATGAGCGCGAAAAGCAAGGCAAGGGCGAGGAGCGGAAGGGCCTTTGGCATTGCGGCATTCTCCCTTGCGTTCAGCCAGAGGTGGAGCCAGCAGAATGCCAGCGGGAAAAATACCAGCGGGTGGTAGTAAATAACCGTGACCGACAACACCGCGATCCAAACATAATCCCGGACGGCAAAACGTCCCCTGCCGACACCCTTGTGCCAGATACTCCACAAGACGAACATCAGCGAAATGGCCTGGAGCAGTTCGTTCTGCATCCAGAAAAACGAATCGCTGACGAACAATACATTGAACAACAGGATAGCCAACGCGGCTTTCCCGTCCTTCAGTCCGTGCAGGCAGATACCGAACAATACCCAGTGAAACAACACAATAGATACCGAATAGAGCATCAACACGACCTGCAACGGCGCGCCCGTCCACACGCCCGCGAGCGGCAGCAGTTGCACCATTGTTGCGCCGAAGCGCTCCACCATGATCGCCGGTTTGCCGGTGGCGATAAACAGATAACTTTGAAATGCCGCATCCAGGATAAGGGTGCGTTCCTGCCAGCACCACAAAGCCATGATACTGAGCACCGCGAATACGGCGTGTCCAGCCACCCTTGCCCCGGTTTTACCCATGTACATCAAAATATGTATTTTGCGGTCAAAAGTAACAGCATCCGACCTTCATTTCTTCATTCACCTATCCATTCATTCCTTGGATTACTGGAAATATATCCTGCGCGCCAACCCTGAAACCGCCGACATGCTCGTGGCCTACCTCGCCGACGAGCCGTTCGACACCTTCGAAGAATCGGAAGATGGCGTGAATGCCTACCTGCCTGCTCACGCGGCACAGGACCAAACGGAGGTACAACTGGCCGACCTTCAGCAACAGTTTGAGTTTACCTGGGAAAAAACCTTTATCCCCGGCCAGAACTGGAACGAAATCTGGGAAAGCAACTTCCCGCCGGTGATTGTCGGCAGTTTCTGCGCCGTACGCGCCGATTTCCACGAGCCGGCTAAAGGCGTGAAACATGAACTGCTCATCAACCCCAAAATGGCCTTCGGCACGGGTCACCACGAAACCACCTGGCAGTGCATTGCAGCCATGGAACACCTGCCGCTCCAAGGCGCCAAAGTGCTCGATTACGGCTGCGGAACGGGCGTACTGGCCATCCTGGCCGCCAAACTCGGCGCCTCCGAAGTGGAAGCCGTTGATATCGAAGAGGAATCCCGCCGCAATACCGCAGAAAACTGTACGGCAAACGGCGTATCCAATGTCACCGTCCGATGCGGCACGCTGGCCGATGTGCAGGGCCGCGATTTTGACGGCATCCTGGCCAATATCAACCGCAACGTGATACTCGACTCCCTGCCCGCCCTTTACAGCATGCTCCGCCCCGGCGGGTGGCTGCTCGTTTCAGGTATCCTCCTTCAGGACGAATCAATTGTCTCGGAAAATGCCGCCACCGCCGGGTTTGAAAAGAAGACCAGGACGGAAAAGGGGAATTGGCTGTGTATGGCGTTTTGGAGAATGATGAATGATGAATGATGAATGATGAATGATGAATTTAATTCATGGGATTGAAATACCCCAAATGAGGATTGATGTATCAAGTCACCAACACCATTTCCATTATTTTGGCGTTAAAAGATCACCAAAACGCGCGAACCCCTATCCAGATGCGTTTATATTTTTTGTTTTTTCCCATCCATAATTCTGCTGTTTCGATGATGAAACATTTGTATTCCAGCCTTATCCTTCGGTTTTGCACCTTCTTCCTTGCCTCTTTTCTGTTGCCCGCTGCCGCATCGGCACAGGCGCCCGGCACTTCAAAGTTTCCCGACAACCCCAACGAGTTTGTGGACAAGTTGGGCGAGTTCATGACTGCCTCCAAGCGTCCGGACATGGAAGAGGCATTTTCCGTATTCAAGAAAAAATACAAGGCCGGCCAGTTTACCGAGCCCGACGTCCAGCGTATCGTCAAGGTGTCGAATATGTTGGCCGATCAGAAGTTGTCAGCATTTCCCTATTTCAAGGACTATATCAACGCCGTTTCTGCGGCCAAAAGCGACCCCGATACCGCGCTGTTCAACCGGTGGCACGGACTGGCCGAGCAATCGATCGGCAGCATCGACAAGGGCCGCACCAAACCGATTCGGCAGTTTCTCGAATTTTCGGTAGACTTTCTGGAGCACCGCGCCCTGAAAACGGGCGAGGGCGGCTCGGTGACCTGGCGTGTAAAGGGCGGCAAATTCGCTTTCGAATTTATCAACAACCAGCCCCAACTGCGCTGCGAAAAAACCGATCTCATCGGTGTGCGCAAGCAGGATTCGATCGCCGTGACCGGAACGACGGGTATTTACCTGCCTTACGAGAATACCTGGCGCGGTCAGGGCGGCAAGGTATCGTGGGGCGAAACGGGTCTCGACTCGACGGTGTACGCCGAACTGACCAATTACAAGGTGGAGGCCGTCAAGCCCTTGTTCCAGTGCGACACAGCCTACCTCTTCTACCCGCTTTATTTCCCCGGCAGGAAGATTGTCGGCAGGCTCGAGCACAACATCGTCGTAGACAACAAAGGCGCTTCCCAGTATCCGCGTTTTGAATCTTTCGACAAACAGTTGAAAATCACCAAGATCGGTGAAGGCATCGAGTACCTCGGCGGCTTCAGGCTTTCTGGAAGTTCGCTTTACGGCTACGGTTCGGGCAACGAGCCGGCACAGGTGACAGTGTACAATAAAAAACGCCAGAAGGCTTTTTACGGTACCGGACCGCTTTTCATCATCAAGCGGGAGCAAAACATCGTCGCCGAGGGGGTAAACGCCAAATTGTACATGGAGCAGGACAGCCTTTTCCACCCGGCAGCCGACTTTCGCCTCGATATCCCGACGCAGGTGATCAGCCTTACCCGCGGCGACAAAGGCTCGGAGCGCAACCCCTTTTTCTCGTCGTTTTACAACATGAACCTCAATACGGACCGTATCGCGTGGCACCTCAACCAGGACTCGCTCGAGATCGGCGCCCGGGCAGGTACGGCAAAGGGCGTGGAACAAAAGGTTTCGTTCGAAAGCAGCAACCACTTCGACATGGGTGTGTACAACCGGATGCAGCACATCGCCAGCCAGAACCCTATTTCGACCCTGTATGTGACCTGGCTGGAAAGCGATCAGGACAAGGAAGATAACGGCCGGATTGTGTCGGACAACACCTTCGCGCAGCGCATGAACCCCAAGTTCGACTACTCCAGTATCCAGACCCTGCTTGCTGAAATGGTGCGGGACGGCTTCATCAACTATTACTTTGACCGCCACGAAATAGAACTCCGCGACAAACTCATCCACTATGCGCTCGCCAGCCAGGGCAAACGCGACTTCGATGCCATCAACATTGAATCCAAGAGTTCGACGGCCAACGCACAACTCAACCTGAAAACCAAGGAAACCCTCGTACACGACGTCAACAAAATCGAACTCAGCAGCCGCCAAAAGGTGGCGCTGGTACCGAAAAGCAATCAGTTTACCCTGCTGAAAAACCGCGACATGCGCTTCGGCGGCCGTCTGTTTGCCGGTCTGGTATTGTTTGAGGGTACCGATATGATGTTCGATTACGAAAAATTCCAGGTGGGTTTCGACTCCGTCCGGCACATGGACTTCTATCTGCCCACGGGCGAACTGGACAAAAACGGCCAGCCGATCGCCAACGCCATGAATTCGACCGTAGAGCTCGTTTCAGGTGTATTGCTGGTGGATGCCCCGAACAACAAATCGGGTAAGGAAGACCTGGCCATGTTCCCTTCGCTGCAGGCCAAAAAACACTCTTTCGTTTTCTATGACGCGCCTTTTATTCAGAAAGGGGTGTACACCCGCGACTCCTTTTATTTCAAACTCGACCCCTTCTCCTTCAACGGTCTGGACAGTTACACCAAAGACCAACTGAAGTTCAGGGGCGAAATGTACCCCGCCACTATTTTCGAGCCGTTCAAGGAAACCATCGTCGTGCGGGATGAAGATAAATCCTTCGGTTTTGTGCACAAAACACCACCGACAGGCTATCCGACCTATTCCAAAAAAGGCAACTATACGGGCGAACTTGATCTCAGCAACAAAGGCTTCCTCGGGAAAGGCAAACTGGAATACCTCACCGCCGATATCGAGTCGGAAGACCTTGTTTTCCGACCCCGCCAGACGACCGGTACCGCCAAAAAATTCTTCATGGAAGAAGACCGTAAGGGCGCTGTGAAGGTCCCCCAGGCCAAGGGTGAAAACGTATCGGTGAACTGGCTGCCGTTCAAAGACTCCATGTATGTGGAGAGCATGGCGAAAAACTTCGAGTTGTTCAAAGCCGCCGGTTATTCGCACAAGGGAACGCTTATCCTGACCCCTTCCGGTCTGAAAGGACGCGGCGTATTCGAATGGACGGAGGGCAAACTGACCTCCAAACTGATCTCCTACGGCCCCTTCCAGGCCAGCGCCGACACGGCCGACCTGGAGATCAAGTCGCTGGATGGAACCGGTATTGCTTTCGACTCCAAAAACATCGACGGTGAGCTCGATTTCGACGCACAGAACGGCACCTTTAAAGCCAACTCCGAAAGCGCCAACACCACCCTGCCCCTTGACCAGTACCGCACCTCGATGAACGAGTTCACCTGGGACATGCGTAAAAAAACCATCGAGTTTGAATCGGACCCCAACAAGCCGGGCAACTTCGTGTCCATCGACCCGGACCAGGATACCCTGTCGTTTACCGGCCAGACGGCTTTTTACGACATGAAAACCAACTACCTGAACATCGGCGGCGTTAAAGTCATCAAATCTGCCGACGCATATATCTACCCGGACACCACCGACATCATCATCGAGCCGGGCGGGAAAATGAAGCAACTCGTGAATGCGCGCATCGTGGCCGACACGGTGAACAAGTACCACACGATCAACCGGGCCACCGTGGACATTTTGGGTAAAAAACTCTACAAAGCCACCGGTTTTTACGAGTACAATATATTCGGCTACAACCAGGAAGTGTTTTTCAACAACATCATCGGCGAGCGGCGCGGCGGCGGCACCATGTCCACCAAAAACGTACTCACTTCTGCCAGCGGCGATATTGCACCTGAAGACAGTTTCCATATGGATGTCCGAACCCTGTTTAAAGGGAAAATTATCCTGAAAGCCAACCAGCGCAACCTGCGCTTCGAGGGTTATGCCAAAATAGAAGCCGATAAACTGCCCAACAGGCATTGGTTCAGTATCTATTCCGAGGTAGACCGCACCGACCCCATTATCCGGATCGTCAATGCCAAAAACGAAGAGGGTGACCCGCTCGTCACCGGCTTTTACCTTTCCAGGGAGATCGGTGAAATGTATCCGCGTATCCTGTTGCCCGCTTATGCGCGCGTCGACAGGGCCATTCTGAACTGTACGGGCGTATTCAAGTACGACGCCAAAAACGACCGGTTCACCTATGGCGACTCCTCCAAAGTGGCCGGCGTTACCATGCGCGGTCCCAAAATGACATTCGACAACCGCGTGGGTACGGTGCAGGGCGAGGGATTGCTCAACATCGGGTCCGGGCTGAAGTATATGAAAGTAACCGCAGCCGGTCGGGTAAAATCCGATTACAACAAGCCTGACTCGGTGTTTCACACGGTCACGGGCGAGTTCATGAGCGGCATCGAAATGAATATTCCCAAATCGCTGATCGACATCATGGTCAACGATATCAGGGCTTCCAGTTTCGACGCCCAGCCTGCTATTTACAACACCAATCCCACCTTTTACCAACCGGCCGTCAGCGAACTGATCAGCGATGAAAAAGACCGGCAGGAAGCCATGGCCAACCTGCAGAACAACCTGATCGCGCTGCCGAAAAAGGATAACAAGTACCTGTTTGTACTGGGCAGGCACCCGGTTATCTGGAACGATGAATACCAGTCGTTCCTGAGCCTGGAAGACAAGAACCCGGTGGTGGCCATCAACGGCGAGCCGTTCGGCAAAACACTGACGGTGTATGTGGAATACAAAATGCCCGGCAACGAGGACGACCGTTTCTATATCTACATCAAGCCATCGGCCGACCTGTGGTACTTTTTCGGGTATCAGGCAGGCGCCATGAACGTTGTGTCGAGCAGTACCCGCTTCAATGATGCGATGGTAGGGCTGAAGTCGAAAGAAACCCAGATCAAAATGCCCGATGGCGAAACCTACGAGATCGTGCCTGCAAATCCCTCCCTGGCCGACGCTTTTGTCAACCGGGTAAAAGCAGGCAGAAAGAAGGAATAATACCGGTTTTCCTGTTAAAGAATTGAAAAAGAAAAAATAAACGGGGAATGTTGCTGTAGTGCCCCCCATTTTTGTTCTGCAATATTGACATTCTAACTGTTTTGTTTACATGAATAAAATCCTCGCACTCTTACCGCTGTTGCTCCTGCTGACGGCCTTCAAACCCGCTGCACCACCGCAAACGACAGGCCCCGACATTCCCGCAGAAGTACAGACCCTGCTCGATAAATACGGTTGCGCCGCATGCCACGCCATGAACCGCAAACTGGTCGGACCGATGTGGACGGATATCGCGGCAAAGAAGTATTCCGCCAAACGCATCGCACAACTGGTGGCCAAGCCCGAACCCTCGAACTGGCCCGGTTATGTACCGATGGTAGCCCAGAAGGTCGCCAAGGCAGATATGAATAAAATCGCCGACTGGTTGACGAAACTGAAATAAAAATGGCCTGCAGGGCTTCCTGCAGACCATACATAGTTTGTATCGTTTTGTGGATACCGGGTTTATACGTCGGGGTTCCCGAGGGTCACAAAAAATTCAGTTGATGCCGCAGTGCGGAACTGAATAGCAAGTACACCTTCCGCTTGTCCGACAACCTGAAACGCTCTTGTGCCACGCGCTGTGCAGGAGCGTTTCTGATTTTTTTGAACAGGTGCGTATAGTACTTGTATGCGAGGTATACGCCAAAGCGGGAGCCGTCGGGCAGGCGCCGGATTCCGTCCAGGGCCGCATCGAAGTCCGCTTTGATGTCCGACTCGATGTTGCGCTTATCCTCGTTGGTAAACCGGCTGAAGTCGACTCCGGGAAAATATATCCGGCCCCTTTCGTCAAAATCACTTTTGATATCGCGCAGGAAATTGATCTTTTGAAATGCGGCGCCGAGGCTCCGGGCGGGCGCCTTGAGTTGTTCATAACGGGCCGTGTCGCCCTCACAGAAGACTCGGAGGCACATCAGCCCCACCACCTCTGCAGAGCCGTAGATATAGGCATCGTAACTGCCGTTGTCGTAGGTTGCGTTCGTGAGGTCCATTTCCATGCTGCACAGAAAAGCCTCGATCAGATCATTGCCGATACCGTACCGGTGTACGACCTGCTGAAAAGAATGCAATACCGGATTCAGGCTGATGCCCTCGTCAATAGCCCGGTAGGTATCCTCGCGGAACCGCTTCAGCAAGTCCTCTTTCGGATATTCGTGAAAGGTATCCACGATCTCGTCGGCAAAACGGACGAATCCGTAAATGCCGCATATCGGTGCGCGAAAACGCTTGTGGAACAGCCGTATACCCATCGAAAATGAAGTGGAATATCGTCTGGTAATCAGGCTGCTGCACTCAAAGCAGGTATTATGAAAAAGTTGGAGATGGTCCATGCTTCAATTTGATGTATAATCTTAAAACCGTTTTGCAATTTCCCTGGCAACCACCTGCCCGCTGATCAGCGAAGGCGGCACACCGGGGCCGGGGACGGTAAGTTGGCCGGTATAGTACAGGTTATCTACATGACGGCTTTTGAGTTTGGGCTTCAGAAATGCCGTCTGGAGCAATGTATTGGCCAGTCCGTAGGCATTGCCTTTAAAGGCGTGGTAATCCGACACGAAGTCTGCATGTGCATAAGAGCGGCAATAAGTCACGTGTTCCCGGATTTGTTGGCCGGTCAGGCGTTCCAGTCGCTCCATGGTCATATCGTAATACCGCTTGCGTATCTCCGGCGTATCGGCCAGACCGGGCGCCACAGGGATCAGTAAAAAGAGGTTTTCACAACCCGGAGGCGCCACGGACGGGTCGGTTTTGGAGGGTGCGCTGACGTAAAAAAGCGGTTTTTCCGGCCATGCCGGGGTTTCGTATATCTCCCGCGCATGGCGGCCAAAATCTTCGTCGAAAAACAGGTTGTGGTGCTCCAGGCCGTCCAGCCGTTTGTTTACACCGATGTAATACAGAAGGCAGGAGGGCGCCATTGTCCTGCTGTCCCAGTATTTTTCAGAATAGTTGCGCACGCGCTCATCGAGCAGGCTGGTATCGATATGGTGGTAGTCGGCAGCACCTACCACGACATCGGCCGGGTATTCCTTTCCCTGGTTTGTGATGACCATCGTCGCGTGCCCGTTCGGCACATAAATTTGCCTGACTTCGCTGTTCATTTCAAAAACAACGCCCAGTTCCCGGGCCAGTGAAACCATTCCCTCTACAATTTTGAACATGCCGCCCATCGGATACCAGGTACCCATCGTCATGTCCGCATAGTTCATTAAACTGTACAATGCAGGAGTCTTCTGAGGTGTAGCCCCAAGAAACAAAACCGGAAACTCCAGGAGCCGGATCAACTTGTCATTCCGGAAAAAACTGCGGACATGTTTCGACATTGAGGTAAACATATCCAGTCGAAACATGCTGCCCAGCACGCGCCAATCCGCAAACTCCAGAATACTGTCGCTCGGTTTGTGCACGAATTCGCGCATCCCTACCCTGTATTTATAACCCGCCTCGGCAAGAAACTTTTGGAGTTGAGGACCACTTCCCGGCTCTATTTGCTCGAAAAGCGCCTCCAGTGCCGTCATATCCGCGGGAATATCCATCCGGTCATGTTCCCCGAACCACACGACATACGAAGGATCAAGCCGTTTCAAATCGTAATAATCGGAGACCTTTTTTCCAAAACGGGCAAAAAACTGTTCAAAAACATCGGGCATCCAGTACCACGACGGTCCCATATCGAAGACAAAACCTTCCGCTTCGAATTTTCGCGCCCGGCCACCCGGAACGCTGTTTTTTTCCAATACCGTCACATCATAGCCTTCGGCGGCCAGGTTGCAGGCAGCAGACAATCCGGCAAACCCGGAACCGATAACAACTATCTTTTTTGACATGGTCTGAAATGAAGCACAAAACGCCGTGCAAGGATATTTTGTTTAAGTTGATTAGCCAAAATATTAAACAAAATAAAACCGGGCCGGTCGCTGCGAAAAAACAAAAACGCTAAAACCTTGTAAATGACGTTTTAACGAAGTTGTACCTTCGCCCATTCTTTCGCATACTATGGATATTTATACCCGCAAATCATATTGGAAATGGTATCTGGCCGCCGCCGGCGTACTGATCATCATTATCTCTTTGCTCTATACGCGATACCTTGCCGAACGACTGATGGAGCGGGAAAATCAACAGGCGGAACAATTTGCGGAAGCGATGCGTATGCTTGCCAAAATGCGCACAGACACCCTCGCCAATTACTGCGACCTCACCCTGCACCTGAAAATTATCGAACAAAATACCACTATTCCTGTAATCCTGCTCAATGAAAGCGGTGATATAGAACAATACCGGAATATCGACGACCGCAACCTGGAAGAAATGGATCTGGATGACGTACAAAAAGCGCTCGACCGGATGATTCAGCAAGACACCGGAGTAATCGAAATAGTATTTCCTCCGGATATACATAAAACGCTGATTTATACCCACTCCAGTCTTATCAAGTGGCTGAACTGGTATCCTGCGTTGCAGTTGTTTCTCATTGCCGCTTTCATCGCTTTCGGATACATTGGCTTCAGCATGGCGCGCAGGGCCGAACAAAACCAGGTATGGCTCGGCATGGCCAAGGAAACCGCCCACCAACTGGGCACCCCGATCACTGCCATTCTCGGCTGGGTGGAAACCCTCAAAGCGGTGAACGAAGACAACCCGACCAACCAGGAGATGCTCGATGAATTGCGTGCCGACGTCACCCGCCTCGAGCTGGTAGCCGACCGTTTTTCCAAGATCGGTTCCCAACCCGAACTCAGTGTCACCAATTTTTACGATCAACTGGAAAAAAACCGGGAATACATGCAGCGCCGCGCGCCGCGCAGGGTGGAATTCGATTTTCCACAGCCACGCGACCATGCTCCGCTGCTCGTGAGCGTCAATGCTCCGCTGCTCGACTGGGTCATGGAAAACCTGCTGCGCAATGCCATCGACTCCATGGAAGAAGGCAAAGGAAAGATCACGGCAAAGGTGTACGAGGAAGGAGCCTACGTGTGCCTGGATATCACAGATACGGGCAAGGGCATTCCTGCCGGGCGCTATAAAACGGTATTCAAGCCCGGCTTCTCCACCAAAACGCGCGGCTGGGGGCTGGGCCTTTCACTCTCCAAACGCATCATCGAGCAGTACCACCAGGGCAAAATCTTCGTGAAACAGTCTGAAGTAGGCAAGGGCACGACGTTTACCGTCAAACTGATGAAAGCGAAATAGCCCATGGCTTAACATCCAATAAAAAACGGATTAAATCTCGCTTAATTAACTGCCTCCGCGACCGATACAGCGTCCTGTGCGGATAACTTTGTACGCCAATATGTTCGGCGCCTCAAATAATGCCTGATATGCCCTTCCTGAAAAGCCCGTTCCCACCCTTTTTCTTTTTTTCCGCCATTGGCGAGAAAATACCCGGCGTGTTTTTTCACCGGAAGGCACTTCCTTGACAGAGGGCGCCGCCGGATAACCCGTTATGATTCATTTCATCATTAAACCATACACAAAATGCCTAAAGAACTTTTCCCCCGACCCGGCCTATGGGGCCTTCTCTGGTTCCTGTCTGTCATCGCCCTGGCTTTCGGGTGCAACAACGAACAAGTATTCGATCTGCCGCCCCAGGTTAAACTGGTACCCGATTTTGAAACAAACCCTCCGGAAGTACGCAACATCTTTGTAACCAGACTGGAAAAGCCGTCAAATCTCGGCAATTTCCTTTTTGAGGCTGAAATGGCGCCCGATTCCCTGCT
>ERZ724521.272-NODE-272-length-23144-cov-4.909914_pt1 | contig 23144 bp, 17 predicted proteins | sample MGYA00376054_ERZ724521 | MGnify/ENA primary metagenome ERZ724521 (study PRJEB28724, sample SAMN07190883) | activated sludge metagenome | isolation source: activated sludge of sewage treatment plant in Hong Hong | place: Hong Kong | collected 2016-03-17 ... | reverse complement strand
TCAAAGGGGCGCTGCTGCGCGTTCGGGCGCAGGGTGAGCGGGGCATTCAGCGACAATCGACGCTGCGGATGGCGAGGGATGCACTGAAGGAAGGGCTGGCGGGGAATCCGCTGCTTAGGCGACAGTACGGCGCGACGCTGGCCGAGCTGGAGCAACAGCTCGCACCGTAACGAAGCGATGGCGAACAGGAAAGGACGCTAGTTCGCGACGCACTCACCAGCGGCGCTGGTCAGGGTGCAGGGACGAGCGCTCAGCAGCACGCCAGAGTGGCTGCTGGTGCACGCCACAAAGCGACTCGGGCACTGCGTCTTGATGATGGCCAGGCGCTGTAGCAGGGTGGTGTTGGTGCTGCGGTACTCGCTTTCGTTGAAGCAGGACGCACCGTTTTCGTTCCAGAACGCCTCCATCGTGGCGAGGGTCTGGTTCGTATCGGCGTGAATGCCGACGCGGTCTTTGACGTGAATCGTCGTCACGCCCTGCGCGGCATCGTAGCCAGTGGTCAGCGGGCTTCCTGATCCACAGACATCATCGCGCTTCATCCGCGTACACGCCTGGTGAACCGACGCCATCGAGACCGGCTTGCCCGTCACTTCGTCCGGTCGCGTTCCCCACGGACCGTAGCCCCACTCGACGCAGCCGCCGATGGCATCCTGCGAGCAGCCGAGCGTGATGGCGTTGGCATCGCTCACCTTGCTACCGCTCAGGTTCCAGCGAACGCCGCCAATCGGGATCATCGTCTCGTAGACCGTCTGGGTGGTGGTCTTGGTGACCAGTACCTCACGCGGGCACAGACCAACCGACGTGGTCGCATCGTCGGCATTTGCCGACACCCACTGTGTGGTGTAGCGGCTAAACGATCCATCGGTTGCGGTCGAAGCCGCCGTGATCCGCAGCGTTCCCGCCAGTGGCGCGGCCACCGTCAAGACCAGCTCGACCGAGGCATCTTCTGCATCGGCACCAATCACCAGAAACGATCCCTGCGCAGTGGTCAGGCTCTGTGGCGCAATCGCCTGTCCGTTGTAGGCAATCGACGTCACCTGCGCATAGGTCAGGCTGCTGGCCGTGCTGACAAACCACGCGCCGCCCGCAAAGTACAGGCCGGTCACCGTCTGACCTTCCAGCGTCGCCGAAAACAGCTGGTTGTAGTTGGTGCTGGACCACCCGTCTCCGCGAATCGCCTGCTGGACGGCATCCCGACTGGTGTCTTCCGGCTCGACCCCACAGCCACTTCCGATCACGCTGGCCAGACACAGAACTGAAAACATCTTGTGAAGCGACATCGTCATCTCCTGGTTGAACTTCTCTACGGGCGATACATCCCAAAATACGTGCCAACAGAATCTGTAGTTTCGTCGGAGATGGGCTTGCGCAACACAGCAGAGCGCGCCGAACTGCCAACCGATAGGAATCACAAAGGAATCGAAGTCCTTCGCGGAGCAGACAGACTCCCCATCTCGCACGCGGACACAGCCGAGCTTGTGACAGTGGCACTGACACAACCGCTGTCACATGTGTCACCCCGTGCCAGACTCCCAAGCCCGGACTCCTGGGTACAGACGCCCCACGCGGGACGCCCTTCTGCAGACTCCGCAGTCCACCCCGGTACGGACTCCCAAGCGATGCTGCACGCTTAGGGCTCTTCGTCTTCATCCAGAACATCGGCGCGACTGCCACTGACCTGTACGCCGTACTTGGTCAGCAAGCGCTTAAGCTGCGTCCGATGCAGTCCCAAAAGCCGCGCGGACGCACTGATGTTGCCCTCACTTCGCCGCAGCGCTTCTTCGACCTGCGTCCGATCGGGCTGTTCTTTGCGTGAAATCGGCGGATGAAGCAGCACCGCGCACGGCGGCGTGGACTCCTCACTGCGCTCGATGGGCTGACCGGCGTGTGCGCTCAGGTGCGAAGGCTCCAGACGACTCGACTCTCTTCCCAAGGCCTGATGCGCGGCGGCGCGAACTTCCGCCAGCAGCTCTCGGACATTGCCCGGCCAGGCACGCAAAAGACACAGCTCGACAAACAGCGCATGCACGGACAGCGCTTGAGGAATCGCGCGCAGCCCCAGCTGGATCAGCCACGGAATCTCTTCGGGACGCTGACGAAGAAGAGGCACCGTCACACTCGGACTGCCAATGCGAAAATAGAGATCTTCCCGAAAGCGCGAGCTGCTTACTTCTTGCCGCAGGTTGCGATGGGAAGCGGTACAGATGGACAGGTTCACCAGCCGAGGACGCAGCGCGCCCATCGCCAGCACTTCTTTGGTTTCAATGACGCGAAGGAGCTTGGCTTGGACCGCCAAATCCAGCTCTGCCACTTCATCCAGAAACAGTGTTCCACCGTCGGCAGACTGAATCAGTCCTTCGCTGTCTGCAACCGCTCCTGAAAACGCGCCACGGCGCGCCCCAAACAGCAGTCGCTCTGCCACACCTGGAGCAATCGTCGCACAGTTTATCGCAACAAACGGACCGCTGCCGCGCTGACCAGCGGAGTGAAACGCGCGCGCGATTCCTTCTTTGCCGCTGCCACTGTCTCCGGTGATGTGTAGCGTCCTTCCGTACTGTGCCGCACGCGCCGCTTGTTGCAGCGCTTCCTGAAGCAGCGGACCGACGACGCGATCCTCTGTCACCCGCACGCCCAGCTTTTGATACGGACGAAGATCCGCGCAAAACAGAAACAGCGAGTCCCCCGTTCGCAGCACCTTCGCCACCGCGCTCGCGATCGATCCAGTGACGCGCACACCATCGACATAACAGCCGTTTTGACTGCCCAGATCGCTCACCCGAAAGCGCTCTCCGTCAAACGAGACACTTGCGTGCTTGCGCGACATCCGAGGATCGCTCGGAAACAGCGACTTTCCATCGCCGCGTCCCACTTCCAGCGCATTCCCTGTCAAAGGAATCGCCGTGCAGCGCGGTGTCCCTTGCGCAAAGACCAGTAGCAGACCTGGAACCGGAAGCCCGCTGCCTTCGCCTCCCGCTGTACTGCTTACGGAGTCGCGCAAGGTCACAGGTTGATTCGCCATCGTGCGTACATCTTACCGCGCACAAGCACCCGGCAGCGGAGCCCCGCGACGGGTCCAGGCAGCCGCCCCAGCCACACAGGTGGGTACATTCCCGCGCTTTGCGACTGGCTACTCGGACTCTGGCCCGACCGTGCGCTGATCCGCGAGCGAGCTTCCCCACGCAGCAATCGCGTCATACACCGTCCGAAAGCCCTGCCCCGCCGCCGTCAGCTCATACTCGACGCGAATCGGAGGCCCCGGATGCACGATCCGTCGCACCACACCTTGCGCTTCCAGCTCTTTGAGCCGCGTCGACAAGATCCGATCCCCAATGGCAGGAATGCGCGCGCCGATCTCTGAAAAGCGCAGCGCGCCATCTTCCAAGGTCGCGACAATCAGTCCTGTCCAGGGCTTGGCCAAGACCTCCATCGCTTCTTGAAATCGTGGGCACAGCCCTTCACAGGTTCGCTTCATCGCTTGCTCTCGAGTTCAGTATGCGCAGCCGCTGCAAAAAAGAAAGTGACTTGACGATCGGAAGCACGAGCCTTAGCCTACTTCATGTGTTAAGGGAAGCTGCTTCCTAATTTGCAGCGACAACCGATGATGAGGCAGTGACCAGCACAGTACGGCCTGCCTCCTCAGCCAACCCGCAGCGCGGACACGACAGGAGCTTTTGACATGAGCACTCTGAGCAAGCGAGTCATCTTGATCACCGGAGCGAACAAGGGAATCGGGCTGGAGACGGCCCGGCAGCTTGGCAAAGAAGGACACACGATCATCGTCGCCGCGCGCGATGAAAAGAAAGCGCAAGCCGCCGTGGCAGAGCTGAGCCAAGAAGGCGTCGATGCCCGTCCGCTGGTGCTCGATGTCACCAGTGCGGAGTCGATCGCGCAGGCCGCAAAGCAGATCGAACAGCAGTTTGGCAAGCTCGATACGCTCATCAACAATGCGGGTCTGGCGCTCGAAGGCTGGGGCAGCAAGGCCAGCACGACGCCGGTTGACGACTGGCGCAAGATCTATGAAACGAACGTGTTCGGTCTGGTGGCGGTGACGCAAGCGCTGCTGCCGCTCGTGAAAAAGAGCGAAGCCGGTCGCATCGTCAACCTGAGCAGCATCCTCGGCTCGCTGGCGCTGCACGCTGACCCGAAGTCGCCGATCTATGACTTCAAGGCTGCGGCCTATGACAGCTCGAAGTCGGCAGTGAACCAGTTCACGCTGCACCTTGTTCACGAGCTACGCGGCACGCCGATCAAGGTGAACTCCGCACATCCGGGCTGGGTGAAGACCGATATGGGTGGACAGGACGCACCGATGAACGTCGTCGATGGAGCCAAGACCAGCGTGTGGCTGGCGACGCTTCCGGCGGACGGACCGACCGGCGGCTTCTTCCACCTGCAAGATCAGCTTCCTTGGTAACAGCCTCGCAGCTCGCTTGTTTTGGGACGGTCACCTGCGGTAGAAATGCGTACGTAAGTACTCGATTTCTCCGAGGTGACAGGTATCCATGGCCAGCCCCAATCCGTCGAACGATAAGTCTTCGCAAAAAGCCCCCGCCGCCAAGAACGAATCCAGCATCACCCCGCGCAGCGTAAGCTACAGCGACTGGTATCTCGACGTGATCCGCCAAGCCGAGCTGGCCGAACACAGCGCGGTCCGTGGCTGCATGGTCATCCGTCCGCACGGCTACTCGATCTGGGAAAAGATGCAGCGAGAGCTGGACGACCGCTTCAAAGCGACCGGCCACGTCAACGCCTACTTCCCAATGTTCATTCCGCTGTCGTTTCTGACGCGCGAAGAACAGCACGCCGCCGGCTTTGCCAAAGAGTGCGCGGTGGTCACGCATCACCGACTCAAAGCGATTGATGGCGTGGTGCAGGTCGATCCCGACTCGAAGCTGGAAGAGCCGCTCGTGGTTCGTCCAACCAGCGAGACGATCATCTGGAACCAGTACAAAAACTGGATTCAGAGCTATCGCGATCTGCCGCTGCTCATCAATCAGTGGGCCAACGTGGTGCGCTGGGAGCTGCGGACGCGCCTGTTTCTGCGTACCGCAGAGTTTCTGTGGCAAGAAGGACACACCGCGCACGCGACGGAACAAGAAGCGCTCGAAGAGACGGCCAAGATGCTCGATGTCTACGCCGACTTTGCGCAGAACGTGATGGCGGTTCCGGTCATCAAAGGTCGCAAGACGCCGGGAGAGCGCTTCGCAGGCGCGCTCGACACGATGTGCATCGAAGCGATGATGCAGGACGGAAAAGCGCTGCAAGCAGGTACGTCGCACTACTTGGGACAGAACTTTTCCAAAGCAGCGGATGTGAAGTTCCTAAACCGCGAAGGAAAGCTGGAATACGTCTACGCAACCAGCTGGGGAGTCAGCACACGGCTCGTCGGTGCGCTCATCATGACGCACTCCGATGATGGCGGTCTGATTCTGCCGCCAAAGCTTGCGCCGATTCACGTTGTGATCGTTCCGATTTATCGCAAAGACGATGAAAAGGAGCGCGTGTTCGCCGAAGCCGACAAGGTCAAAGCGGAGCTATGCGCAAAAGGACTCACCGTCAAGTTCGACGACCGCGACAACATGCAGCCCGGTGCGAAGTTCTACGAGTGGGAAAGCAAAGGCGTTCCCATCCGCATCGAGATCGGACCCAAGGATCTCGACAAGGGCGTCCTGTGCTTGGTTCGTCGCTTCGTCCTCGATCAGCCCGGTGAGTCCGTCGAAGATCAGCGCAAGCGTCGCAAGAGCTTTGTACCGCGCGCCGAAGCCATCGAAGGAATCCCCACAATCCTCGCGGGCATGCAAAAAGAGCTGTACGACCGCGCGCTCGCGTTCCGCAACAGCCGCACCCGCATCATCGACACCATCGAAGACTTCGAGCGCTTCTTCAAACAAGAAGGCGGCGGCTTTGCCTGGGTTCACTGGGCGGGCACGGGCGACGATGAAGATCAGATGTCGAAGCGCTTTGAGACCACCATCCGCTGCATTCCCCTGCCTGATCAGATTCCCAGCGAAGCCCAGGGAAGCGGCACCTGCATCCTCACCGGCAAGCCGTCTGCGCAGCGCGTGATCATGGCCAAGGCCTACTGATTCCGCTCACAGACTCCCTTCGCGTAGGTACTGCAGCGCTTCCTCTTCACTGCTTGTAATCAGCCGCTCGACTCCGTCCGACTTCGCGTGTCGCTTGATCTGAAGCGCACCGACGGCCATCTTCACCAGCACCGCGTTGCGCACAAAGCCTCTGTGAACGAGCGGAATCAGCGGCATGACGATCTGTTCAAACGCCGGATCGTTGCGCGCTGGACCTTGCCGCATGTCTCCCAGAAAGCAGCGTCCCCGGCGCCCGGCGCGATCACAGGCTTCGATCACATCCAGCCAGCCTCTGCGCACCGCGTCTAGCGAAGGAAACGGCTCACTCGTGCGCTTCATCCGTACCAGCTGCTCGGATTCATCGAGGTGAATCACGAAGTATGGAGTGCGCAAGATCTCCCGCAGCGGCACGCTGCAATGATAGCCCACGCCTCGCGCCCTGCTCGTCGAGTAATACGCTTACCCCAACGACCTGTGTAGGACTTCCATCACCACGTTGCAGGTTGCGTGAAACAGCGATCCAGCCAGCACCGATCCGCTCAGGTGGCGCAAGATTCCAAACAGCAGACCCGGAAAGAACACAAGCAGCGACGCTGGATGGAACGTCACCAGATAGTGACCCAGTGCAAACAGCGCTGCGGACAGAAGCCACGCGCGCCAGCCGCTCATCACCTCACCCAGGCGCTGCTGGATGTAGCCACGGAAGAAGAACTCCTCGGGCAGCGCCACCACCAGCACCTGCGACACAATCAGCAGAGGCAGCTTGGGCGGCAGCCGCAGCGTCTTGGCCATCGGTGTCGGACAGACCACCAGCTTCGCCAGCAGCTGCGGACACAGCTTGTTCACGAACTGATCGTAGACGACCCCAAACACCGGCAGGATGAGCAGCGTCGCAAGCAGCCACAGCCCGACTCCTTTGCCGAGCGGACGAAAGCGCAGCCCATAGTCTTCTAGCTCGAAGCCTCGTCGCCACAGAAGCAGCGCAGGCAGATACAGAAACGCCACCGCCGCCACCACCGCGATGTTGCTTTCCACAAACGGAATGCTGCGCAGCCGATACAGGATCGCCACCAGCACCGTCGCCGCCAGAAACACGCCCAGCACTTCTTGCAGGACGGCTCGACGACTCGGAGGCAGCACAGGAGAAGGAGACAGAGACGGTGCAGACACGGGATCTTCGATGAAGGTTACGCTGCGATGACGGGCTTAGCGCGGCTGATTTGGACGACCGTCGAGCACCAGCTGACGCATCGTTCCCACCACCTGCGGCTCCGCCAGTGGTCCGATGCTGTTGGTCTCTTCGTAGTGGTCGCCTTCCGCTTCCGCAAAGTACGGCTTCTTTTCATCGAGCAGCCAGTTGTAGCGCGGCACGATGTAGCCCACAAAGTCGTGCGTCAGGCCCCACGTCATCCGCAGCTTGGGATCGCCATCCATCACATCGATCAAGTACGGCGGCTTCGGTGCTTTGCTCACGTCGGCAGCGTTTGGCTTCTTGGTGTCAATAAAGGTGTACTTGCCTGCGTACTCACCACCGTAGCCACCAATGAACAGCTCAGGCAGCAGCTCACCCGGATTGGTGATGATCGACGCTGGGCCAATCTGTAGATACGTCACCTGCGTCTCCACCGACGGCAGGTTGTCTTCGTCCACCGCGCGGGTGTTGTCGTAGCAGCACACCGAGCGCTGATAAATCTTGAGCTGAAGCGCCAGGTGATACAGCCGATTGGCCACCTGCGCCGGGAACGACGTCGTGCGGTAGCTCAGCTTGGCCGACTTGCCTTCCACCGTCACCGCCGCCGGGTCCGCCATCGAGGTCTTGGCAAACGCCGCCACGCCCTTGCCAATCCACTCGACCTTTTCGAAGCTGCCGCTCTTGTACTCGTTGCCCTTGTCGTCGATCGCCACGACCTTGCCCGGTCCAATCTGTCCGCCGAGCGCGCCGCTTACGTACACCACCGGACCCGAGCCTGCGGTCTCCAGCTCTTTGCGCAGGTAGTGAACAAAGTCCGACGTAATCAGGTGATTCGACGAGCCCGCGCCTTCGGGGTGATGCGCCCAGTTCACCAGCGTCGCAATCGGCCTGGGCGGCGTCGTCGATAGATCCATGAACTGCATCGTGTTCAGCCGAGGATTGATCACCACCGGATCGCGAGAGTCACCGACATAGCGATGCATGTCTCCGCCGGCGTCCTGCACCAGCACCGAGTTCATCGTCACCCGCGACGGCTTAATCGCCATCACTGCTTCGGACGCGGCCTCGGCAATCAGCTTGCGCACGCGCTGCTGGTAGGTGCGGTTGATGCCACTGTTGAAGTTGTCCGGGCCCCAGCCACCGACCAAATCCGGTGCTTGATGCAGGTGCGTTGCATGCACCATCAACAAGTCCACACCCAGCCGAGGATCAATCAGCTTTTCGATCTCTGGCGTCTCGTCCCGAAACAGACCCAGCGCATCGACCGACACCAGCACCACCACCGTCTGGTTCTGCTTCCAGGCGATCGCCCGCGCCCACATCGAATCATGCACACCGTACGCGAGCCGACCGTTGCCGTAGCCCGCCATCCAGTACGCATCGAACTTGCCGTTGCCGTTCTTGTCGACGTACGGCTCACCGTCGTCCCACACGCCGTTTTTGTTGCTGTCGGTGAACGACTCGATCTCTGGCGTGATGTCGCGGACGCCGTAGCCGACGTACAGCGTGCTGTCGCCCCCGTCTGGGCAGCTTGAATCGCCGGGACAGCGACCACTTATCTTGAGCGGGAGCTCATCCGGATCGAGCGTGGTCTTGACGGCCATATCGGGGCTTGTGTCTTGCGGCGGCTCTCCCGGTGGACAGCCCAGTAGCAGCAGAGACAAGCCCCACACGGTCCATTTCGCTCGTCGTAGCATCGCCAGCTCCTTGTGACGGGTATTGCAGGGGGGAATCGGGCGGTCAGCCGTGCGTCAGCGCGAAGAACACGCCAACATTCGACAGCAGATAGACTTCGCTGGCAGATGCACTCGGTCGCGCCGAAGCGCCCTGGCCGGGGTTGAAGGCCTGAAGAAGCTCGCCGCTTGCGCCGTCGACGATCAGCAGCCCACTTGCCACCGAGTTAAACAGCACATACCGACTCCACACGAGCGGTGCCGAGATCTCGCCGTGCTTGCTCGGACTCTGCTGCCACAGAAGACGCCCCTTGCGGTCGAGCGCGATCATGCCCTGCGTCGCCGAAGCCGCATACAGCCGCTCGCCCCCTGGATCAGCGGCAAGCTGTCCCGCCGCTTCCAGCTCATAGCGCCAGCGCGTCGAGCCGTCTTTGACATCCAGCGCGAACACGCCGCTTGAAAAGCACGACACAAACAGGGTGTCGCCCATCAGAACAGGCGTGCTGTCCACATCGGTAAAGCGAGTGGCATTACCGGACAGCTGCCGCGTCCATAGAAGCTCTCCGTTTTCGGCTTGTAGGCAGCCCAAGTAGCCATCGGGAAAGCCCACGTAGACGCGTCCGCCCGTCACCAGCGCGCCCGAGCCACCGCGAATGGCAAAGCCATCGGGCGTCTCTCGCTCGTACTGCCAGACCCACTTACCAGTACCAAGCTTGTGGGCATAGATGCGGCCCGCCGTGGTGGTGGTGAAGACCAGTCCGCCCGATACCGTTGGCTGGGTGCGCACCGGACCCGAAAGCTGCATCGACCAGCGAACCTCACCGGTCTTGGGCGACAGCGCGGTCAGCATGCCATCGTCATCTCCGACCAGCAGCAGCGGCTCGTTGGTCGCTTCGCCCGCCGGCACGTACAGTGGCTCGGATGCCAGTCCGCCGGTGAGCTGATGTCGCCACAGGACCTCGCCGTCACGCTGGCGCAGGGCATACAGCACCTTGGCCGAGCTACCAACAAACACAGTCTGACCATCGGGAGACAGCGCGGCGGTCGCAAACTCTTGGGGGTTGTAAGCGAAGAAGGCCTGAGACAAGACCAGAGGCCGACTCCACCGAACCCGCAGCACCGCTTCGGGCGCGATGAATGTCTCGCGCGCCATTGTCACCCCGCCGAGCTTGGCCGGACGCGGCGCCAGGCCGAGGCCCGCGCACCCACACAGTCCCAGCACAAGCGGCAGCCACGCCTTGGCTGTCATCTACTGCTCCAGCTGCGACAGGCGGTTCTGGATGTCGTCGCGCAGCGAGCTCTTCGCATCGCCCTTGGCCAGCATCTCTTTGTAGATCTCGATGGCTTTGGCCTTGTTGCCTTGCTTGGCGTAGATCCGAGCCAGGTTCCACTGCGAGCGCTCTTTCCACAGATCGCCCGCCGTCTGCGCCGTATAAGCCGCCAGCGCAGCGTTCAGATCGCCACGCGCCTCGGCACACAGGCCAATGCCTTCTTGGGCCATCAGCACCAGCGCTTGCTCTCGCGGCTTGGCATCGACGAAGCGACGATACAACGACTCCGCTTCGGGATAGCGGCCCTGATCGTAGGCCAGCGACGCCTTCACCAGCGTCGCCCGCAGCGCAGCCGGGGTGCTGGCATAGTCCTTGTCTAGGTCGCCCAGCACCTTGAGCGCACTGTCCTGGCGCTCCTTGTTCGTCTTAAAGCGTGGAACCTCGTCGCTCTGCTCCACGTCTTTTTCTTGCTCGGTGATGAGCGGCGCTTCAGAAATCCGAAGGGCCCGCCCCAGCGCTTCCGTCGAGCGCTCCTTGCGTCCATCCAGGTACTGAGTGATCGCCCATCCCGCGACGATCACGACCACCAGTCCGACCAGCAGCACCAGCCCGCGCGAAAAATACACGGTGATGCTTTCCCACTTCCGCTGCCAAAAGCCAACGAACCCGTCCGGGGCTCCCGAGGCTGTATGGTGTTGTTTGGACACGCAAAGCTCCTTCCGAAGAGGTAGGGACGCTAACAAACCCGGCCCGTGTCCGTCAAGAAACGCAAGTGTGCGCGCGTCGTAGGCCAGTCCCTAGCAGGGCGGCTTGGGCGATTGCCGACGCAACCCAACGACTGGCGCACTGGCGCACCGCTTGCCGTTGTCGTGGTCGGGCTGCTCATGGCCAGGACCGCCGCTTCGCTGTGTCGTAGTCAGGCTTCTTTGGAACGGAAGCGCAGCTTCAACCGCTCGTGAATGCGCGCTGCGTTCGCCTGACTGCGCTTTCAGCGCCCGGAGTCGCGCTCGGCGTTCGCTTGGCTGTGCTTTCAGCGCCCAGAGTCGCGCTCGGCGTGCGCTTGGCTGCGCTTTCAGCGCCCGGAGTCATGCTCGGCGTGCGCTTGGCTGCGCTTTCAGCGCTCAGAGTCGTGCTCGGCGTTCGCCTGGCTGCGCTCTGCGTGGTGCAAGCGACACACCGAGTCCCAGCTACGGAATACCAAGGAGCTTGTGGGTTTGAAGCGACAGACGCCAGCGAGGGTGGCGCTGGCAGTACGCGATGGCAGAGGCGGTGTTCTCCGCGCGCAGCGGGCCGTCCATGGGCTGAAGGAAACAGGACGAAAAGCGGAGGTCAGCGAAGCGCTCGGGCTCCGCACCAGGCTGCGGGAAGACCAGCTTGAGCTCATCCCCAGCGTCTAGCACCAGGGTGCTGCCCGCCTTGGGAGACACGCAGACCCAGTCGATGCAATCAGCGGCGGGACCGGTGGGCACGGGCTGGGTTCCGTTTGTCTCGATGGCAATGTAGAAGCCGCGTGCGTGCAAGCTGCGACACAGAGCGGCATCGACTTGGAGCAGTGGCTCACCACCCGTGAGGACGACAAAGCGACGCTCTGGATGACTGAGGGCGTGGGCATCCCAGCAGGCAAGGACGGCATCGGCGAGCGCGTCGGCATCAGCGAACTTGCCACCGCCGGGTCCATCGGTACCGATGAAGTCCGTGTCGCAGAAGCGACAGGTTGCGCTGGCGCGGTCGGACTCGCGACCACTCCACAGGTTGCAGCCCGCAAAGCGACAGAACACGGCGGAGCGCCCCGTGTGTGAGCCCTCGCCTTGCAGGGTATAAAACAGCTCCTTTACCGCGTAACCCATGATGCAGGCGCGGGACTTTACAGGCTCTGCGGAGGACGCGCTACTCGGTCTTGCCGAAGCGTCCGCGCAGCCGCGCCCACAGACCCTTGGGTCCGCCGGGGTTTGTAGGCTGGGTCACTTCAGGGCCGTTTGTGGGGGCGGCAATGGCAACAGGCTCCCCGCTCTTTTGCGCCGCTTCGATGGGGGACACCAGCTTGCGCAGCTGCTCATCCGATGCCCGCCCGGTCAGCTGCACACTGGCCGAGCCATCGATGACCTGCGCGGTCATGACCATGGAAGCATCGCGGTCTTCGCCCGTGGGCAGCTCAGCGCGCTGACAGGCGGCAATCTCGGCCACCTCTGCTTCATAGTCGGACCGAAACAGCGTGCGCAGGTGGTCCACCATCTCTTTGGGGTCGAAGCGATAAGGCGCCAGAAACTTGTGCAGATCCTGCGCCAGTTCCAGGGCCGAGGCATAGCGGTCGGCGACATCGCGAGCGAGCGCCTTCATGACAATCTTGTCGAGCGCTTCGGGCACACGCCGGTTGAACTTCGATGGCGGCAGGACCTCGGCGTTGCGGACACGCTCCATCAGCTGAAACTCGGTGTCGCCCCGGAACAGCTTTTCGGTGGTCAGCATCTCGTGAAGGATGATGCCGGTCGAAAAGACGTCGGTTCGGGCATCGACGGGCATGCCGCGAATCTGCTCGGGCGACATGTAGCTGAACTTGCCCTTGAGCACACCGATTTCCGAGGTGAACTTGACCATCGCCTGAGCGATGCCAAAGTCGAGCAGCTTGACCTGTCCATCCCAGGCGATGCGGACGTTCGAGGGCGAGACGTCACGGTTGACGATGCTAAGCGGCTTGCCATCGGCATCAATCAAGGTGTGGGCGTGGTGAAGGCCCTCGGACATCTTGGCGGCGATGTAACAAGCGTGAGGAAGCGGAATGCGCCCGCTGGTTTCCTGACAACGTCGCAGGATCTGGGTCAGATCCTTGCCACCGATGTACTCCATCGCGATGAAGTAGCGGCCTTCGGTGCGTCCGATCTCAAAGGTGCGGACGATGTTGTCATGGCTCAGCAGGACGGCCAGCTTGCCTTCGCGGACGAACATCTCCACAAAGCGTGCTTCCTTGGCAAGCTGAGAGCGCATGCACTTGACGGCGTAGAGACGACCGCCGCTCTGGCGACTGCGGGCCCGGTAGACCTCGGCCATACCGCCCCGTGCAATAAGACCAAGGAGCAAGTATTTGCCAAACGGCTGCGGGTGCTCAGGAGACCCCGGATCGAGTTTGTCGGCTGCGGAATCCATTTCGCCCAAGTGTTTGTCCGTAAGACGTTATCAGCCCGTCGAGATCCTGTCTATGCAGCGGGCCCGACTCTCACCAAGTGGGATGTGTGGCCCAGTGTAGAAACCGATCTTGGAAAGCAGCGTCTCGACAGACCGTAGCTATGCACTTTACCATGTGGTCTTGGGCTTTTGTGCAGGGACTACTTGGCGCCTTGGGCAAAGACCCGACTTGCTTTCAACTGGGCAACCAACTGGGTAATGAACGGGCGATCGCCATGGCTCAGGGACACCTTGGAACCGGGACCGGAACGAAGCCTCGCACCGAGCGAGCAGTGGCAGTCGTGGTCGAGCGCAATCGGGCCACCGGCAAGCGTCTGGCACGGCTGCTGGTCAGTGCGGGTTATACCGTAAAGACCTACGAAGACGAGACGACTGCGATTGCGCCCATCCTTCACAGCGATCCGCAGGTCGGACTGTGGCTGGTGGTTGGAGAAGCAGCGGCGGCGTCAGCGATTGCCGAAGGGCTCAAGACGCCACCGGCTGGCAAGCGCTGTGTTGGTGTGATCTATGGCGCGGGGGATGAAGTCGATGCCGCGACAATGTTTGAGCACACCGGCATCGCAGCAGTGCTCGGGATAAAGCCCGGCTCGGCTCGACCCGATCTAGAGTCCGAGCTGCTCAGCATCGCGGCGTTTCTGCGCGGTCAGCCGCTGCTGCCGGTTCAAGGGTTTCTGCTCTGGGGCGCGCAGGCGTTTTCGGCCAGCATCACCAACATCGGTGGACGCGACGCAGCAGAGTCTCGGCTGGTCAAGCTGTGCGCCGAACATCTGAACATCTCGCGCCGGGTGGCGGACAGCCTGGCGGAAGTGGTCCATGAGCTGATCACCAACGCGATGTACGACGCGCCGGTCGACGCACAAGGCAGAACCCGCTACGCGCACGACCGCACCGCCGCGATCGAGCTGCCCGCAGAAGACAAGGTGATCTTCCGCTACGGCACCGATGGCATGCGCCTGGCGGTGGAAGTGGTGGATCACTTTGGGCGACTGCGACGACCCGATCTGGTGCGTTCGCTGCGGCGGGCAGCGAGCGGGCAAGTCAACCGAGGCCAAGGCGGTGCGGGCATCGGACTGTCGCTCGTGTGTCGGACCTGTCCGCTTGTGCAGGTGGATGTAGAGCCGGGCAGCCGCACCAGGCTGACCGCTGTCATCGATTTAGAGCCAGGACGCGCGACGGAAGGTGGCAAGCCTGGCCGCAGTATCATTTTCCCAGACTTGACCGCCCACGCGGTTAGGCTCGATTCTTAAGGTAGGCTGCCGTCGTGAATTACGAAGAACGTTCAGGCATGTTGGGGGCTGTCCAGCCTCCGCCCAAGCTCCTCATCGAGCGTCTGTCGGACGGCGACGTAACCTGCCTACGCCTGATGGGAACGATCGACGAACAGTTCGACGCCCCAGGGCTGTCGCAGACCATCGCCTGCCGCTACCTGATCCTCGACCTGGGTGGAGTGGACCGGATCTCTTCCTTTGGTATCCGTCAGTGGATCGACTTCGTCCAGCACATCGCACCGCGACTGGCTGGCGTCTACTACGTCGAGAGCAGTCCGAAGGTCGTCGACCAGTTCAACATGGTCGCCAACTTCGGCGGGCCCGGATACATCGTGTCCTTCTACGCTCCGTATCGCTGCGAGTCATGTGACCTGGAAAAGCGTCACCTGTTCCGCACCGATGAGGAGACGCCCGTTTGGCGCGCTGGACAAGCTCCAGCGATGACCTGCCAGACCTGCGGCAACAAAGAGGACTTCGACGAAAACCCTGCGATGTACTTTAACTACGTCGCACAGCAGCCGATTCAGGCGATTCCGCCGGCGGTGATGCAGTTTCTGCGGGTCCACCTAAACTACGGCCAGGGCGGACAGCGCAAGCTGCGCATCGAAAAGCGGATCGAGGGTCGCTGCACGTACATCAAGCTGTCGGGCGATCTCGATAGCGATCTGAAACCAGAGAAGCTGGCCGACGGACTGGAAGGCGAGGTCGTCGTCGATCTGGGCGGCATCTTGTCCATCGATCCAGTGGGCACGGCGCACTGGCGCAAGCTGATGCGGACGCTCGATGCCAAGACCGGTACGTCGGAATCCGTCGAGCGGGTCAGCTTCATCGCGGTCCCGGCAGTGTTTTTGGAGCGACTAGGCAAGCCCGAAGACCTGACACGCAAAGGTCAGGTGCTGTCGCTCATCATTCCGTATAACTGCTCACGCTGCCGAGCGACGACGCCAAAGCTGGTGGACTTTACGCAGCATGGCGACGAGCTGCGGGCCGGTCGTGTGCCACGCATCAAGTGTGCGCTGTGCGGCGGTCCGGTGACGTGCGTGGTGTCGGAGACGTGGTTTAACCGTCTGCAGACGCTGCCGCAGCCGCAGGTGACGCCGGATCTGAAAGCGACGATTGCACACCTGACGGCGGCGCCGGCCCCACAGACGCCGCGATCGACGATGGCCGGTCCCGCGATGGCAGCACCAGTGGGTCCACCGACTCCGTCGGGAGGTCCAGCGTGGACGCCGCAGCCGATGTCGGGAGGTCCGCAGCAGCCGCAGAGCACAGGCTGGACACCGCAGCCAACGCCCACGCCGTCGCCGATGGGGATGAGCAATCCGCGATCGACGATGGGCTCCTCGATGAATCAGTCGAGCGCGGCGTTTCCGCGACCAGGATCGATCAGCCAAGCGACGAGCCTGCCGCAGCCGCCTCAGCCACCGCAGCCGCAGGGTGTGTTTGGCAAGCTACAGACGATCCCAGGACTTCTGCCGGGACTTCTGGTGGTGATGCTGTCGCTGTCGGGCGCGATTGTGTATCGCATCTTGGCGACTCCGGCGGGACGTGGCGCAGGCGACTGGTCAGTCGTCGAGTCATCGACGCCGAAAGCGCCCCCGTGGCATGACGCCAAGCTTGGCAGCGATGGCAGCAAGTTTGTCGGACACTCGACGCTGGTTGCCGATCGAACCGAAGCGCTGGAGCGCGCCGATGTGGCCGCGCAAGCGGAGCTGGTCAGCAAGCTGGCTGAAGAGCTGGAAACCAAAGATCCCGACTGGCGGAAGGTGATTCAGCCGCTGTTTGCGGAGTCCGTGCAGACGATCAAGGACGAGCTGGACAAAGCGCAAAAGAGCATCAAGCCGACCGATGATCCGACGGCAGCAGAGGCTCAGCTTCAGCCTGCGCGAGATCGTCAGGCCGATCAGCAAAAGCGTGTCGCAGCGTCGCTCAAGCAGAGCCTGCCCGATGGTGCGCTGCCCGCGATGACGCAGTACTGGGAAAAGCGCGCGCGCAAGAGCAAAGGCACCCGAGAGACGGGATTCCAGGCTTCGACGCTCATCGAGCTAGACAAAGCGGCGTTTGACAAGCTGGTGAACCAGTTCCGTCAGACGGAAGCAGCGGCCAAGGTCAAGGTCGTGCCGTTCTTCCCGCTGCTGGCGATGCGCTTTGAATCGACGGTGCGCGGACCTGTGGTGATCGAGGTCGATGACAGCAGCCCGCTGGCCCCCGCTGGCATCAAGACGGGAGACATCGTGCTGTCGGTGCTGGGACACGAGGTGCGCACGCCGAGCGACTTCGCCAAACAGCTCGATCAGGCGATCAAAGAGCTGGCGAGCCACGATCTGGTCCTGAAGGTTCAGCGCGGCAAAGATCTGGTGGATATCAAGCTGGCGCAGAGCAAAGCGGCGCCGAAGAAGGGCCCGGTCTTCATCAAGAAGGCCGGCAAGTAAGCACGCAGACCGGCAGCGGAGTCAGGGATTCCGCGCCGGTCGTTCGTGTCGTTAGTCGAGCGACTTCAGGTGGGTGAGCAGCTTGCTCCACACCGCTGGGGTGACGCCGACTTCCAGGTGACCGTAGGCCACGCTCTCTTGCTTGGCGTCTTTGCCACGCTTGCTGGCGGACCACTTGCTCGTCAGGATGTCGAGCGCAGCGATGCTCTTCTTGAACAGGACGCCATCGCCGTTGACGGAGCAGGTCGGGCAGCTCATGCCGTCGGTTTCAAAGACGGTTCCTGGCGCGCCGCCCGCTTCTCCGTACAGCACGTAGAGCGAGTCGAGGCTTGTGTCGAGCCCGCTCGCCCTCAGTCGATCGATGAAGTGTCCGCCCATCTCGACGGCGCCAGCGATGCCAAGGCCCGACATGAGCTGGTACTTGTTGTAGAAGCCCGACGACTCGGTGTTGCGCGAGTTGTAGTAGGTGTGCCACGCGACGCACGGCGATGACGACGGATCAAACGCAGTCTTGCGGCACGCTTGACGGTTCGGATCGTCCAGATAACCGCCGCCCAGGTAGGTCAGCTTCGGACGCAGCCACGGGTAATAGCGGTTTTCATCGGCATCAAGATCCTTCCAGTCGCTGGAGTCACGACGCGGCACCGGATAGTCGGCACGCAGATCCGACGCAGCCTGAAGCTGACCGAGGTACGCGCTCACCCACTTGCCCGACTCGTTGACGCTGCCGAACAAGCTGATGTTGTATTCGTCGAAGGAATAGGTGCTGCTCGGAGCACCGTCGGTGGTGTTCAGCGTTCGGAGCGAGCCGCGCGACACAGGCTTTCCGTCGGAGTCAAGGCCGCTCAGGTTCGAGATGTAGACGCGGTTAAAGTAGTCGGTCCAGGTTCCGCCACGACCCTCGCAGACGCTCTTGGCGTAGGGATTGTCGTACCAAGGAACGTCCGGGCCCCAGTTGACGCACTGGAGCGACGAAAACCAGGTCCAGGGCATCGGGCCTCGGCCCACGGGCGCATTCCACGAGGTGCTGGCGATGGTCAGCGTGTGGATCGGATGACGGAAGTTCAGGTCGATGCCCAGGTGCGGTCCCGACAGCGCAATGTACGAGCGAATGTCGTCGCGATAGCGAGGAACGGCAGCACCTTGCGCGGCTGCAACCCGATCAAAGAAGCGCGTGCTGAGCGATGGCCACGTTGCGGCATTTCCGACGTAGGCATCGACGGACAGAACACCTTTGCTCCACGCAAGAACGTCCACCTTCGGCGAGCTTCCGTCGGCCTTCTTGTGAAGCTGACGCACTCGCGAGATGGCATTGGCGACGGCAATGGCTTGGCTGTAGTTGTCTCCGTGGAAGTTGCCAAACGTCACGGCATAGACGCAGCGGCCTTCTGCTTCCATGGCTTGCACGAGGCCGGTCTTTTGCGTCGTGCCCGCATAGGCGTTGCCCGAGCCATCGTTGCCACCGGGAAACAGCCAGACGTTGGCATCTTGCATCGCGCCGTGAACCAGCAAGAGCGGCGCTTTGGTCACGTCGCAGGTGCGCGCGTAGGTCTTCGGACCTTTGTGCAGCAGCACAAAGCGAGCCTCGGGACGCATCGGACCCGGCTCGGCACAGACAGCCCCCTTCGTCGTCGCGCAGGTGTTCTTGTAGTACAGGTTGAAGCCGTCGACGAGCTGCTGGTTGAGCGAGCCAAAGTACGTGCCGAGCGGATAGTCGCTGCTTTGGAACGTGTCTTGGGCGCGCAGCTTTTCGGTGCGACGGTTGTAGCCTTCGGTGCGGACGAGCTGGCTTCCTTCGAGCAGCTCGATTTCGCCCCACGACCAGCTGGGTGGACGCAGGCTGCCCACAACACGGAACGAGTCCGTCGGCTTGTCGTTCCGATCAAAGACGGCCTGGACATCCGCAGTGAGCGATGAAACCAGCTCAGCAGGTGCTGCGACTTCGGGAGGAACCGGCTGGCAGCCCGCCAAGACGGCAAAGGGGAACCAAACGGCTCGCGGTAAACGGCGACGAATCATGCTGTCCTCCAGGACGAAAAACGGGGGTTTGTGACTACGGCGCAGCCTGCGCGGGACCAGACGGCAGCGGTGCAGGTGCGGACGTACCGGGAACCGATCCACCTTGCAGTGGAGTCGGTGAAGCAGAGCCAGGAGGCAGCAGCGACGGATCCGAAGGTGCCGCTGCGGGCTCCGGCGGGATGACGAGCGGGACTCGATTGGGGTCACCGGGACCATCGAGGTTTGCAGGCGCTTCCGCTGGTGGAGGAGAAGCCACGGGACTCACGACTGTCGCTGGCTTGCCGGTTCCAAACTGATAGGCGACGCCAACATCGAGCAGGTAGCTGCCTTGAAACGGCTCGCCCTGCCCTGTCAGGCCGTAACCACCGGCTCGCGCAAACACGCTGACCGGAACCTTGAGTCGTGGCTGAAAGTCAAAGCCCAGGCCACCGAGTCCAAGCGGCATAAAGTAGTTCCCCACCGTCGGTGCGGTCTGCACGATGCCACCGTCGACAGTGGTCTGCATCGAGCCGGGTCGATTGAGCGCGTTATAGCCAATCCCAAGGTGCAGGTCGAAGAACAGTCCCGTCGGTAGTGCGACGCGATAGCCGCCCGACAAGAAGATGAACAGGCTGTAGCCCGGCGACGCGGAATAACCACCGATGCTGGCGCCGAACAGGAACTGACTGACACCACGCGCCCAAGCGGTGCCCTCGTAGGACAGTCGAGCGCCGGGACGGACCGCGCTTTCTCCGAAATAGGACAAGGCCACACGTCGTGGCTTGTCTTCCGAAGCAGCAGTCTGCGCCCGCGCGGAACCGAAACCGAACGTCATCGCCTGCGAGACAAGCAGCGCAGCGACAGGAAAAGGGAAGGACAGAGATCGACCCAATCGAGGTGTCATGGCGTTTTGTGCGGACCGTAGTCGTGATCCCCAGGTCATGCAAGAGAACGCATCGGCTGCACTGTGGGCCACGGGAGCACATAAAAACCGTTGCACCTACTGGTACACCCAGAAGTAATAATGTGGGTTATTCGGCGTGCTCTGGCGGAAAGCGTCGCTGATTTGGCAGGTTTTCGACGCAGCCAGACTCGACCGCAACCCGAAATGAGCGAAAGGAAGGGTGCTGTAAATGTCCTCTCACTGGCCGAATCGTAAGCGCTGGACCTTGCTGCCGCTGGGCCTGGCGGCGCTGTCAGTGGGCCCCTCGTGCGATCCGCAGAGCGGCTCTGACTCGCAACAAAAAGCCATCATCGTGACCCGGTCAGGGTCCGGTCTTGGCACCGTATCGACGCAAGGTGGAGAGATTGCGTGCGGCACCGACTGCTCTCGCTTGTATGCACCGGGAACGTCGGTCACGCTGACTGCAACGGCAGACGCAGCATCGACGTTTGCCGGTTGGAGCGGCGCTTGTACCGGCAGCGGCCCGACGTGCGAAGTCAAGCTGTCGAGCGATCCCAACTCTGGCGCAACCGTTGCCGTCGATGCAAAGTTCGACACGCAGTACGTTCCCCCGACGGTCGCGCTGACGGTGAGCAAGACAGGCGCTGGTGCGGGCAAAGTGACCTCGTCGGACAACGCGGTCGACTGCGGCACCAAGTGCCAAGCCCAGGTGCAGATTCCGGGAACGGTCACGCTGACGGCGGCGGCTGACATCGGATCTGGATTTGCGGGCTGGACCGGCGCGTGCGAAGAGCAAGGCACCAATCCCGTCTGCGAAGTGCAGATCAACCTGGCAACTGCCGTCTCAGCGAAGTTCGTCAAGCGGATCTGCACGACGGACAACGTGTGCTGGGAAAATCCGCAGCCGACGGGCCAGACGCTGACGTCGATCTGGGGACGTAGCAAGACCGACGCGTGGGCGGTCGGTGAAAACGGCACGATCCTGCACTACGACGGAACGGCGTGGAGCGCGAGCGCGAGTGGCGTGACCCAGAAGCTCAACGCGGTGTTCGGCTTCGCTGCAAACGACGTGTGGGCCGTCGGCAATGGCGGAACGGTTGTTCGCTGGGATGGAACCAAGTGGTCGTCGGTCAGCTCGACGAGCATGAACCACCTGCGCGGGCTGTGGGGCGCTGACAACAAGAACCTCTTCGTCGTCGGAGCCGCTGGAACGCTGCTCAAGTGGGATGGAACCAGCTTCGCGACGGTGACGCCGCCTGCCGCTGCTGCCGGACGCGACTTCAACGCCATCCACGGTGTCAGCGGAACCAACATCCGCATCACCGGCGAGCTGGGCGTGCTCATTCGCTGGAACGGAACCGCGTGGGCGGCGGAAAACAGCGGCTCGCCTCGCAACCAGTACGCCGTGTGGCACGCCGATGCCAACAACGCGTGGGTGGGCGGATTCATCGGCAACGTCAGCATCTGGAACGGAACGGCGTGGACCTGGAAGCCGCAGTCGACGGGCGTGACGTTTAACTCGATCTGGGGCTCGGGACCGGAAGACGTCTGGTTTGCGGGTCAGGCCGGTCTGTTCTTCCGTTACTACCGCGACGCGAAGAACACGCTGGTGTGGGAAGCCAAGCAATCGCCGGTAAATGGCTCGCTCAACGGCGTGTGGGGCACGGCAGCCAATGATGTGTGGGCCGTTGGCGATGCGGGCTCCGTGATCCACTACGACGGAACCAAGTGGTCTGCCGGTGGAGCAGCCATCCAAGCGGGCTGGAACGGCGCGTGGGGTACCAGCGGATCGAACCTGTGGGCCGTCGGTGGAAACGGAACCATCGCGCACTGGGACGGTGGTGGTCTTTCGACGATGGACAGCGGAACGACTGCTGCGCTCCACGGTGTGAGCGGCACGTCGAACAGCAACGTCTGGGCCGTCGGTGAAGCAGGCACCATCCTTCGTTATAACGGCAGCAAGTGGGCTCCGTCGGCAAGTGGCACGCCTGTCGATCTGTTCGCGGCGCAGGCTGTGGCCGCGCAAGATGCATGGGCGGTCGGTGCGGGTGGCAAAGCGCTGCGCTGGAATGGCTCGTCGTGGAAGACCATCGAGACCGGCACGAGCGCCAGCTTGAACACGCTGTGGGCGGTGTCCGCGACGGATGTCTGGACGGCGGGCGATAACGGCACGGTGCTGCGCTGGGACGGCAGCAAGTTCACGCAGCTCCCCGGTCCAAGCACGCTGACGGTGCAGGGTCTGTGGGCCGGCTCGGCGACGAACGTCTGGGCCGTGGGCGCCGGTGGCGTCTACAAGTACGACGGAACGACCTGGACCAAGCAGACGGTTCCCTCGGCGGGTCCGTTCGTCGGCGTCTGGGGCTTCGCGAGCGGAACGGTCTACGTCGTCGGAAGCAGCGGCCAAGTGCTGCGCTATGACGGAACGACGTGGAAGGCGCTGCAGAGCGGCACGTCGAGCAACCTGACCCGCGTGTACGGCGCCAGCACGGCGAGCGTCTTTGTGCTCGGCGACGCAGGCACCCTGCTGCGCACGGGACAGTAAGCGAGTCGAACGATCTTTTTATTGGCGAGACGGCTCTCGACTGAGCTGTCTCGACAGCTAGGAGCAAACGATGCGAAAGAATTGGTTCGGATCGCGAATCTTCTTGGGTGCCGCAGTCAGCCTGATCGGGGCCTGCGGTATGCCAAGTGCGCCCGAAGCCCCGGTGCTGCCAACCAGCAACGATGGGCCGGCGATGCGAGTCGTCACTCAGGTGATGCACCGCGACGGCGAGAGCGGGCAGCCGACGATGGCTCGTCTGCATGCCGACACGCTTACGCCGATGGGCAGCGAAGTGAAGACGGTGGCGTGGTCGACGCTGCGTGGACTGAAGCGTCACTACAACCTGTCCGACGAAGCCGTGCAGGGTGCCAAGCTTCAGGATCTGCACGACGCTGGCAACGGACCGCTCATCGCGCACTTCGATCAGGAAATCGACGGCATCCCCGTCTTCCGTCGCAGCATCAAGGTGGCGATGGATCGGGAGATGAATCCGCAGTTTGTCACCGGCAACTTCGCCCCGAGCACGAGCCGGGTGGCGGAGCGCTGGTCGCTCGATGAAACGGTCGCTGTGTCGGCGGCATTCCGGGCGATGACCGGC
>ERZ724521.271-NODE-271-length-23154-cov-4.183514_pt1 | contig 23154 bp, 7 predicted proteins | sample MGYA00376054_ERZ724521 | MGnify/ENA primary metagenome ERZ724521 (study PRJEB28724, sample SAMN07190883) | activated sludge metagenome | isolation source: activated sludge of sewage treatment plant in Hong Hong | place: Hong Kong | collected 2016-03-17 ... | reverse complement strand
CAGGTTCGAGCCCTGGCGGGGACACTTTAAAAAAGAGTTGGACGATGTCCGGCTCTTTTTTTTTGATTAGGAGGTTAGGGGCTTAGGAGGTTAATAGGTTATCTCATTTGGTAGAGCACCCGTACGGGGGGTCCCAGGTTCGAGCCCTGGCGGGGACACTTTAAAAAAGAGTTGGACGATGTCCGGCTCATTTTTTTGGTGATAGGCTTATTGGGTTATAAGCTTATCAGGTTAAAAGAAATAGCTCAGTCTGCCTACGCCAAGGCTTTGACAGACAAAGTGGGTAGAGCCTATGCCTAGATATAGCTATTGATGGAAGCTGCGTATTGCGGTAGGTTCGCTTTTCTAAAAGATGCAATCCTTTCCGTATGAAACATGTCCTTAGTCTTTTACTCCTGCTGGCTTCCACATGCTTTGTGAATGCTCAAAATAATAATGTGGGTATCGGGACGACGAATCCAACCACTAAACTGACCGTCAATGGAGCCCTGTCCCTGCTTCCTTCTTTTCATGTGGCGGATGCATCGATTTTGATTCCTGATGATGTATCTGAGTTTAAGATTACGTTTCTGGCCGGATTCCAGCAGAATGCTCTAACGGTAGGTCAAGCCTATGAAGGGCAGTTGCTGGTCATCTTAAACGGAGATGATAATCCTGCATTTTTCAGTTCGTATCCCATTCTTGCCAATGGTGGTGTTGGAGCTTTTGTCCATATAGCGGGGAGTTGGCATCCTGTGGTCACCAATCTTAATAACCAATGGCTGGTGACAGGAAATGCGGGTACGAATCCGGGGGTAAACTTTATTGGAACTACCGATAATAAGCCTCTGATATTTCGTACCGATGATATCTTATCCGGTATTCTGGATCCGATCTATAGAAATGTTGCTTTGGGACAGAGCAGTACCCATGCCGGAGCCATTGGCTTTGATAATGTATTTATCGGTGATAGCGCAGGAACGACAGCGTATAATGCAGCCTATAATACATTTTTAGGTTCAAAGGCCGGAGCCCATGCTTCCGCTGCGGGCAACAATAATATATTGATAGGCTTTGAGAGTGGAAAATATAGTACAGCCAACCAAACGATTGCTATTGGATATTCCAGTGGTTTACATGCATCCAGTGGACAAAATGTGTTTATGGGGGCAGAGACTGGTATGAACTCTCAAAATGGGAATAATACTTTCATAGGGTAATATTCTGGTAAGGAAAATACAGTGGGTGGTTCCGGGACCTTTATCGGCAGCCAAGCGGGACAGATGAATACTACGGGTCAGGAAAATACCATGCTGGGATTTGCCAGTGGCCAATTTCATAAGTCGGGGAATCGTAATACCTATATCGGTTCAGGATCAGGTTTGTTTTCGGACGATGGATCAGAGAACACTGCATTGGGGTATCTATCCGGCCAGCACAACCGCCACGGTAACCTGAATGTTTTCCTGGGGAAAAATGCAGGAAGCGGGGACTCGACAGGAATAGGTAATGTGTACCTCGGACCGAATTCCGGGAAGGATATATTTTATCCACATACTCAACCCGTCATCACCAATTCCGTAGCCATAGGCGCAAATACATTATTGGCCGAAAGCAATACCATTGTGCTCGGAAATAATGCAGCCGTAGGATTGGGCACAAACGTGCCCGATAGTTCAGCTATCATGGATATAAAGTCACAGCAAAAGGGATTGCTGATTCCAAGGATGGTTTCTTCAGACCGACTTGCCATTGTCAATCCTGCTAAGGGGCTCATGGTATTTGACAATACCGAAAATGCCCTGTTTTTCTTTGATGGAAGTAGCTGGGTAAACACCCTGAAATCTTCATTTGCCTGGGGCATCAACGGGAATTCCGGTACCATACCCGGGCAAAATTTTATTGGAACCACGGACAGTCCTTTCCTGGTCTTTAAAGTCAACAATTCAATTTTTGGGGCCTTTGATCAATTCAACAAAACGATCAGTTTGGGTTCGCGGATGTTTACCAATGCCGGACAATCCGTTTTTATTGGAGATAGTACCGGGTACGTTACCCAGCAAGACCAAAATACATTTGTAGGTTATCGTGCTGGCAGGTCGCAGGTGTCCGGAGTCTTTAATTCCTTTTTTGGAAGTGAATCCGGAGCGGAAAGTACAGGTGGGAACTTTAATAGTTTTTATGGATACCAAAGCGGAATGCAAAATATTACAGGACATGACAATTCCTTTTTTGGAAGTGCGGCTGCATTAAATAACAGGCACGGGAGCTACAACACCTTTTTGGGCCAGGGTGCAGGTTTGAGCAATCTAGATGGAAATGATAATATAGCTATCGGCAATAGCTATAGCTCGGCCTATGCAGGAAATAAGAATGTGGTAGCTGGTAACGAGGCATTATCGGGCGTACTTCGTTCATTTAATAATACGGCTATTGGGTACAATTCCGGCGCCAGCATCACGGATGATTCGATAGCTGTCAACAATACTTTCCTGGGTTATAACACCCGTGCCCAAAATATCATTGGCGATTCCATTGTCAACGTCACGGTGATTGGTGCCAATGCATTTGCATCAAAGAGTAATTCTGTCATTCTCGGTGAAAACGCCAATGTGGGTATCGGAACCAGTGCTCCCACCCATAAGCTTACCGTGGTAGGGAAAACGATGCTATATGATACACTGTTTTTGAATTACAGCATTCCTAATCCAGGGGATATTTTATCTGCAGTCGATGGCAATGGAAAAGCAGTTTGGGTGGATCCCGGTCTTTATTTAAATGCACCCGAACAGGATCCACAAATTTCTTCAACCTCGACGGGTGCAGTACCCAGATGGGATGGATTAACGCTTTCGGATGGTACTATAAGTGATATTGGAGGGCATATTGGAATTGGCACACCTGCTATCACTAATCAAATATTAACTGTGGCTGGAAAAGCTTCTGTGACTCAATTTCAAATGACAGATGGGGCCGTAGGAGGGTATGTTTTAAGGACAGATGGTAATGGCGATGCAACCTGGGTTGATCCTTCTACACTTCTCCTCACAGAGGTAGATCCTCAAGTTGGATCTACGGTAGTCAATAGTATTCCGAGGTGGACTGGAGGAACATTAGAAGATGGGGTGATCAGGGATGATGCGTTCACCGTTGGGATCGGCACAGCACCTGTTGCAGGTCAAATGCTTACGGTTTCCGGAAAGACAACGACTTCTCTGCTTCAAATGACACTTGGTGCCAGTGATGGGAACGTACTGCGCTCAGATGCCGCAGGGAATGCAAGCTGGGTTGATCCTGCTGTCCTTCCGATTATGGAGACCGATCCTCAGGTAAACATGGTATTGCCCAATAGTATCTCTCGCTGGAATGGTACTACGCTGATAGATGGTGTGATTCAGGATGATGCCACCAATGTAGGTATAGGCACAGCACCTGTTCCAGGTCAAAGACTTACTGTGCCAGGGAAAACTACAACTACAAATCTTCAAATGACTTCAGGAGCGGGTAATGGATTGGTCATGCAATCAGATGCCTCCGGTAATGCTTCCTGGGTGAATTCAACATCCCTGGCGATCACTGAGAGCGATCCAAAAGTTACATCTACGGCCACCCATTTTGTACCTCGCTGGAATGGGGCTGCTCTTGCAGATGGGGTGATCCAGGATAATGCCACCAATGTCGGAGTAGGTACAGCACCGGTGGCCAATCAAAAACTTACGGTCGATGGAAAAACTACAACGACAAATCTTCAAATGACAACAGGAGCTGGCAATGGGTTGGTCCTGCAGTCAGATGCATCAGGCAATGCGACCTGGGTCAATTCGACAACACTTGCAGTGACGGAGTCGGATCCGCAGGTGAGTTCAGCCACTACCAGTCGCGTGCCCAGGTGGAATGGTTCAACTTTGACAGATGGTAGTATTCAGGATGATGCTACCAGTGTGGGGATAGGCACAGCCCCTGTTTCGGGCCAAAAACTTACAGTGCCCGGTAAAACCACAACCACAAATTTTCAAATGACTACCGGGGCTTCCAATGGATTAATCCTGCAATCGGATGCTTCAGGGAATGCATCCTGGGTGAGCTCCACATCACTTGCAATCTCAGAGACTGATCCTCAAGTCACTTCATCAACTGCCAATCTGGTGCCCCGTTGGAATGGATCCACATTGACGGATGGTGTGATTCAGGATGATGCTACCAACGTCGGAGTAGGCACGGCACCTGTAACTAATCAAAAACTTACTGTCGCTGGAAAAACTACAACGACGAATCTTCAAATGACCTCAGGAGCAGGTAATGGATTGGTGTTGCAATCCGATGCAGCAGGTAACGCAACCTGGGTCAATTCGACAACACTTGCAGTGACTGAGTCGGATCCTCAGGTGAGTTCTGCCTCTACCAGTCGCGTGCCAAGGTGGAATGGTTCAACATTGACAGATGGTAGTATTCAGGATGATGCTAACAACGTGGGTGTTGGTACTGCTCCGGTAGCTAATCAAAAATTAACCGTTGCAGGAAAAACTACTACAACAAATCTACAAATGACCACCGGGGCAGCCAATGGATTAGTGATGCAGTCAGATGCTTCGGGCAATGCAACCTGGGTAAATTCCAATTCACTGGCGATCACAGAGAATGATCCGCAAGTCACGTCATCGACTACCAATCTGGTGCCCCGTTGGAATGGGACGACCCTGGCCGATGGTGTGATTCAGGATGATGCCACCAACATCGGAGTAGGTACGGCACCTGTAACTAATCAAAAGCTAACGGTTGCCGGTAAAACCACAACGACAAATCTTCAAATGATATCCGGAGCAGCCAATGGATTAGTGATGCAATCCGATGCTTCGGGCAATGCAACCTGGATAAATTCCACCTCACTGGCGATTACAGAGAATGATCCGCAAGTCACGTCATCGACTACCAATCTTGTGCCCCGTTGGAACGGATCTGCTTTGACAGATGGCGTGATTCAGGATGATGCCACCAATGTCGGAGTAGGAACGACGCCGGTGGCCAATCAAAAACTTACTGTTGCCGGAAAAACCACCACAACAAACCTTCAGATGACATCCGGAGCAGGCAATGGATTAGTACTGCAATCTGATGCATCTGGTAATGGGACGTGGGTGAATTCCACTTCACTGGCAATCACAGAGAGTGATCCACAAGTAACTTCATCAACAACTAACCTGGTGCCCCGTTGGAATGGATCTTCCCTTGCAGATGGAGTCATCCAGGATGATGCGGCCAATGTTGGAGTGGGTACGGCACCGGTGACCAATCAAAAGCTTACAGTTGCCGGAAAAACCACCACAACTACTCTTCAGATGACGTCCGGCGCTGGTAATGGATTGGTCTTGCAGTCGGATGCATCCGGCAATGCCACATGGGTCAATTCGACAACACTGGCAGTGACAGAGTCCGATCCCCAGGTTGGTGCAATTACCATCAGCAGAGTACCCAGGTGGAATGGTTCAGCATTAACTGATGGTATTATCCAGGATGATGCCACCAATGCGGGGATAGGCACTGCACCTGTATCCGGACAAAAGCTCACAGTCTCGGGAAAGACCACTACTACCAATCTCCAAATGACTACGGGCGCAGGGGCAAACCTGGTCATGCAATCTGATGCTTCAGGAAATGCTTCGTGGGTCAATGTAAATACACTGAATGCAAATAATATCTACAATTCCAATGGCTCTCTGACCAGTGCCCGGACCCTTACCCAGGGAAGTAATGCCTTTACAATTCTTAATAATGGCACCCAGAATACGGTGATCAACCTGGCCTCCACCGGTGATCTTGATGTGCAAAACAACGGGGTCAGCAGCCTCTTTGTTGATGATGCCGGCCGCACCGGGATCAATATGAATACTCCCTTGGCCGGGCTGCATATCAAAGGGATCGCGGCATCCTTTGATGCCCATATCCGGTTAGAATCCGCCGGCGCCAGCACCGACTATGCCAATATCTTGTTTGACGGGGATCTGAAATTTAGAAATTTTGGCGCCACTTCTGATTTTCAGTGGAGAAACAGTGCCAATAATGTCCGGATGGTTTTGCAAGATGATGGGGATCTTGGCATTGGTGTCAGTGATCCTTTGACCAGTCTGCATGTCAATGGAGCATTGACCCTGAATGATGTAGGCAATGTGACCATCACTGCGGATAACCAGGTGGTCACTGTGGGCAACTCCAGTTATCTGCGTCTTTCATCGGACAGTAATGTGTCTACCAGCAGAACCATTGTTCTTACGGATGGTCTGGAGGTTGGCCAAATCTTGTTTATCGAATGTAATGAGACCGGTATAGATTCTTTTGAAATAGGGGATAGCGCTTCCACGAATACCAATACTACCGGGACTATCCAGATGACGTCCAGTGATGTGATTCAATTGATATGGAACGGTGCAGATTGGATGCAGGTGTCCTATTCAAATAATTGATGACAGGCTATTCACACGGATTTGTCATTCCTTTGTTTACATTTGGAAAATAAAGAAAGAACATAGGTGGCGGGTTTTTGCTGGGGTTGGTATGTGCGGTTTTCAATCATCAGTGTCCTACTGCTTGGTCTTGCAGGCAGTCAGGCCGTAGCCCAATACACCCATCTGCAGTTTCGTCACATCACACCGGAAGATGGCCTTTCACAGGGGGTGGTCACTTCTATTCTGAAGGATAGTCATGGGTTTGTCTGGATGACCACATATGATGGGATCAACCGCTTTGACGGGGCTCAGGTGCTGAGTAATCAAGCCATAGCTCCGGGACTTGGCTTCGTATCCGCCACAGTAAATATCATTGAAGACAGTAAGGGGGATATCTGGTTAGGTTCGATAGAGGGGTTGATCAAGTTTGATTACAGCCAAAACCGTTTTTTTATGTATTCACTACCTGAAGAAGTTAGTCAGGACGGAAAAAGAGCGAATGATCCTCTTTATCCAGTTGCTGAAAGGGATGGAATCATATTATGCAGCACCTCCGCTTATCCCAGGTGCTACATCTTTCATACAAGGGAGGAGTCGTTTACACCCTTTTTTATCCAGGCACATGGACTTGAAAAGGGTATAGAGCCGTCCTCTTTCCCAAAGGAGGTAACCAGGTTTTCAGATATTATTTCCTTACAATGGACAGATAAAGAAAGAGGTCAGTTTGTTTCCTGGATGGAAGAAGGAAGTGATCAGAACTGGCACTGGGTTTCTGAAAATTTGACAGGAGTTCGTGGGGAGCCCTTTAATACTACCTTTTCAGGGAAGGATTTTTTTCTTCAATACCATTTTTATCTGGGACATGCAGAGCAAAGCGGGTTGAAACTTTCCAATCTCTACAGGTTTAATATAGAGTCTCGAAAGTTGACGCCGATCTACCAGGCCAATTTTGAAATCACTGATTACAAAAGGAAGGACGGCTTTCTTTATGCGGGCTCAAGGACAGGTGGACTTCATATTATTGATGAAAAGACAGGTAGAGAATTGGGCCAGATAACCTATGATCCGGGAAAGCCTGATGGGTTGATGTCCAATTATATCAACGCCCTTACGATTGAGGATCATCAACTCTGGTTGTCCAGTTGGGGCAAGGGGGTTGACTATGCTTACCTGGAAGACCCGCTGTTTACTCCTCATTTTCCTGCCAGTGAAGCGGAGCGGCATCACACGTCCAATTTTATTAGGGGTATTGTTGAAGATCAGCAGGGGCATTTTTGGTGCAATGTTTTTCCGACAGGTATTATCGAACTCGATGCACAATTTCGCTATGTGGGTATGATACCAGGGACAGAAAATATGAACTGTTCGGCCATCTGGTTAGATGCCCATGACCATCTTTTTTTTGGTGAGAGAGGTCTTTGGATGTATTCGATTGCTGAACGAAAGCTGGAGCGAGTCCGTCAGCGGGAAGGGCTTCCTCAAACGTACTGTGACCGGTGTGATTTTCATTATTTTACTCACGGACAATCCAACCAACTTTTTGCCGCATCATTGGGAGGCGTACATGCCCTCGATACGGAACATCATGTGTTGTATGGTGTTTGTGACCATCAACCGGAGTGCTCCGAATTCCAACAATTTACCTATCAGGACCGACAGGGACATTTTTATGCCTATACGGCGTCCTATGGTTTGCAAGTATACAGGCACTCAGGTGATGATTTACATAAGATCTTTTCCTTTGAAGAGAAGTTTATACCCCGCCATGCTTTTGAGGAGAATGACAGTCTACTTTGGATTGGAACTACAGGAGGTTTGCTCCAATTCAATACGCAGTCGCTCAAAGTAATCAGATGGTATACCACCAATGATGGCTTGCCTAATAATACCGTTTACGCCATAGCACCCGACCGTTTTGGGAAGTTGTGGATGAGTACCAACCAGGGACTTAGCTGTCTTGATCTCAAAACCTGCGCTATTCAATCTTTTACGGATTATCCGGGTCAACAGGGTATAGAGTATAACAGACATTCGATGTGTGTCACCCGCGATGGTCGGATTTTGTTTGGTGGCATCAACGGTATCACTGCCGTGCATCCTGCTTCCCTGGACAACCAGACCACACGGCCAGTGGTTCAGTTTACCTCGATCACCTCAGATGAGGAGATCAACCCGTTTGACTACAATCATCCTTCCATCCAAAAGGTGGTGAAGGCAGGGACTTCACTGATGGAATTTCATTTTGTGGGGATTGATTATTTCAACAGTACACGGTGCCGCCTGAGATATAAGATGGAGGGTGTCGACGCAGACTGGAAGGAGACCGAAAACCCAAGCAGTGCCAGGTACCTGAATTTAAAGCCTGGCAGATATGTATTCACGGTCAGTGCGGCAGATAGTTTTGGCAGTTGGACCGGAGAGCCTAAATCATTTTATTTTCAAATCAAGGCCTTTTGGTGGCAAACCTTATGGTTTAAAGTGCTGGTGTTATTGTCCGGCATAGCCCTCATGTATGTCTGGATCAGACTTTGGCTCGCACATAAATGGAATATACAGCGTAGTGAACTCGAGAAGCAATTGGCCATTCTCCAGGAGCACGAGCGCATCAGTGCGGACCTGCATGATGATATTGGCTCTACGCTGAGCAGTATATCTGTATATAGCGAGCTTGCTGATAAGTATTATACATCACGACCTGAAAAAAGTCATGAGATTGTGCATACCATATCCGTGCAGACAAGGGAGTTGATGACCCGTATCGAGGATATCATCTGGAGTCTGAAACCACATCATCCGGAAAAGACGACGATCAAGACCAGGCTTCAGGACTATGCACTTGAACTTTTGTCAGGTAAAAATGTGGGCTATACGATCGAAGCAGATCCGGCAGTGGATGACCTGATTAAAGATCCTTTCCTGCGAAAGAATATCCTTTTGATCATGAAAGAAGCCATCAACAATGCCGCAAAATATAGCCAGGCTTCAATGGTTCATATTGGGGTCATCGCCACAGAGGAATGGCTGAGGATCAAAGTGGTGGATAATGGTATCGGATTTGAAACCCAAACCATGAGTTCAGGAAATGGCCTAGGCAACATGAGAAAGCGGGCAACAGATATCGGAGGTGAGTTTTCAGTCCAGTCCATTCCGGGTACCGGTACGACCCTCACCATAGACATCCCAATGACTAATATTAGGCATTCGTAGTCCGCTACAGTACCTTTAATTTTACCCTATGACACGTGTGTTTATATATGATGACAATGAAGCCCGTAGGGAAAGTCTGATAGCATTGCTGGATTTGACCGATAGCATGGAATACGCCGGAAGTGCATCCAACTGCCTGAAAGTAGAAGAGGATATGGCCATTGCCGCACCGGACATTGTATTGATGGACATTGAGATGCCGGATGCTGATGGTATTGAAGGAGTAAGGAGGATCAAAGCCAGGTTTCCCGACATCAAAGTGATCATGCAGACGGTGTACGAAGACAATGATAAAATATTCAGGGCCCTGAAGAATGGGGCTGAGGGATATATCCTTAAAAAGGCCTCCATTTCGAGTATTATCGACAGCATTAATGAAGTGCAAAAGGGAGGTGCATTTATGACACCCAGTGTGGCCCTCCAGGTTTTAAGATTTCTGAATCAGCCGGTACAGGAAGATGAGCGGATGCAGAGTCTCAGTCCGCGGGAGCGGGAGGTATTGACCTTCCTGTCAGAAGGGGATAGTTATAAAATGATTGCAGAGCGCATGCAGATCAGCTATGGTACGGTGAATAATCATATCAAAAAGATCTATGAGAAACTTCAGGTTCACTCCCTGGGTGAAGCCGTTTCCTATGCATTAAAAAGTAAATCCAACTGATGATCGTTGATTCCTGAAAACCAATATATCATCGAATGGTTTGTCCTTGGGGCATCCGCCATCATGCTGGTCTACCATACCATTCTGTTTGCACAGCAAAGGGACCGGTATATATTGTTATACTCCAATTACCTGCTCTCCCTTGTCGTATACCTGGTGTTCCGGCGCCTGACGCATTTTGATTCCTTTGATAATGACGTGTACTCATGGGCTTATATATTGGATCATCCCCTGATCTTATATATGCTGTGCAGTTATGTCCTTTTTATTTCCAAAGTACTGGACATCCACAACAATGCGCCAGTCATCAAATTTGCAGTGGTGGCGTTTTACTCTTGTATTGCTTTGTTTTTGCTGTTGCATCTGTATAAGGTTGTATTTACGGACGAAACGGCCATGAGCCGTGGCTATTTCATGGTGAGCAAGTCCATTCTCCTGGTTTTTGCTTTTGTTGGATTGTATGGTGCGCTAAAAGTCCGGGAAAGCACTTTTGTCCGGCTCATTATCTCCGGAGGTATGGTATACGCGTTTTTTAGTTTGCTCACTGTCTATTCCATTTATTTTGAAAAGAGCATATTAGGGGTGCGGGAGTATGATTTATATTTTCTGGGTTGTTTGTTGGATATCCTGTTGTTTTCAACCGCATTGGGATACCGCAATTATCTCATCCATAAGGAGAAAATGGAGACCCAAAAGCTCCTGATAATTGAGAGTGAAAAAAACAAGGAATTGCTGGAGGCGCAGCATGCCATTTTGCAAAAAAAGAATGATCTGAGGGAAACTCAGGAGGCTATGAACAGGCAATTGCAAAATGAGGTGGGCGCTGGACTGAGCAGTATCCATTTGTATGCTGAAATGGCAGCCAGTATTGTCGCGTCGAGTCCTGATAAAAGCCAGGACTACCTGGGGCGGATATCCCGGCAGAGCAAGCAGATCATGGAAGATATCGGGGACATCATCTGGATGACGCATGTGGACCGGGAGGATATTCATGAGGCATTGCTGAGCCGAATCAGAAATTACAGTCATGAAATACTCAATCCCCATCAGATCGCGGTTGAATTCCATATCGACCCATCCTATTATCAATGTCAGCTGACGACTGAGTCCATTCAAATGACACTCAATTCCATAAAGGCATCGCTTAAAAGCGCCATTGAACAGATAGGGAAAAAGAAGCTCATCCTGGAGATCGGGAGCCTCCCGGATCAGTATGCCATATCACTGGTCTAATGTGCATGAGAGGGAGTCTGGATGTCTAGATTTAGCTATTGACCACCGCTGACTGATATTTCATCTTTGAGAGGTATTGCATACAAATCAATTATCTCCTAAGATGAGCTCATTCAGATCATTTCTTCCAGGTATTTTTTTACTTCTTTTTTGTTTAACCGGGTATAGCCAGGTGACGACCAATGCTTCTTCGGGATTGGCAACCTCCTATCCTTCTCTCGCGGATGCTATTGCGGCATTGAATGCAGCTACGATCACCGCGCCTGTAGTGATCAATTTGAATGCAGATCAAACGGCCCCTGCGGGTGGTTACATTATCACCGCACAAGGTACTGCGACCAATACTATAACCATTCGGGGGAACAACAACGTCGTCGTGGCTTCAGATGCCCATGTGCCTGGCAGTTTTATGGATGCAATATTCCGGCTGGAGGGAGCCGACTACCTGATCCTTGAGCAATTTGTCATGATGGAAAACCCCTCAGCGACCAATGCTTCAGATGCTACGAATACTGTCACGGAGTGGGGTGTAGCTCTGCTGGCTTCTTCTCTGACCAATGGCTGCCAGAACAACATCATTCGGAATAATACAATCTCCTTGCGCGTAAGTGCAGTTGATCGCAATACGTTTGGCATATACAGCAACGTCAGGCATACCACCACCTCCGTGTTGGGTGGGGGAGACCCGACCGTTTTTTCAGGCACCAACAGTAATAACAAGATCCATAACAACGCGATCAATAATGTCAACTTTGGGATATCGTTTACAGGTAGCGGGATCAGTGGTAATGCTGACACCGGCAACGAATTGGGCGGACCTGTGGCCGGCACAGGCAATATTATAACAGAGTTTGGAAAGGTCAAATCCTCTATTCTGTATGCCTCCCATACGGATACGAATTTTGGCATTCAGGCCATCAATCAGGTCAATGAGACCATATCCAACAACACACTGGTCAGTAATGACATTACTTCGTCAGCCACGATAGCTGGCGTAAGAGGTATACTTAAACATTATACGGCCGACCCTACCGGGACTACCATATCTACCATTTCAAAAAACCTGATTACGCTGACCTACTCTGCGACTTCAAGTGATGTGATAGCCATTTACAGCACCAGTGCTGTCACTGGCGGGGCAGGCCAGACACTCAACATCACAGACAATAAAATCATCAAATGCAAACTCACGGCATCCACAGCAAACATAACGTTGAAAGGGATCAGCAATTCGGCTAATGTAGGTACGCTAAATATAACCGGTAACCTGATGAGGGGCTGCACAAGTGCCCAGTTGACCGGTGGAATAGTTACAGTTTTTGAGAATGCAGGGAATGTCGTCAACAGTATCAATTTCAACAATAACCTGGCAGGAAATGAAGAAGGCACCGCTATCCTTTTCTCCGGGGCTACTGCCCCAAGTTGCACATTGATCAATAACACCAATGGTGGAAGTGCGAGCACCCTTTCGATTTCCGGAAACCAGTTTTATGGAATCAGTACCACCAATACGGTAGCGATTTCAGTGACGTTTATCCGTACTTCTAACGCCTCTATCCCCACCGTACTCATCAGTAATAATCTCTTTACAAACATTACGTTAAATACTTCATCATCTGTTTATTTTATCCTGAGGGGCTCTAATTCACCAGCCAATAGCTCGTATACGGTTACCGGAAACCAAATTGTTGGAAGTTTTTCCAAAACAGGGACTGCAGGGGATATATATATTCTGGATACCGGCTCCGGATTTTCTGCAGGCGCAAACTCTACCACGGTCATCAGTAACAATAACTTTTCCAATATTACGTCCTTTGGCACGAGCCGGGTGACGGGTTTTTCCTATAACATGGGTCAGTCGTGTACGATCACCGGCAATACATTGTCCAACTGGAACGCCGGTGGAATCAACACGCAGGGTAATCTGGGTATCACAGTGACGGCCGCCAGCATTCAGAATATTTCAAAAAATATCATTTCAAACACTACTAATCCTTTCGCATTTATTGGGATCAATATCAGTGGTGCCGGTACTTCCGCATTATTGGATTCTAATCAAATCTTTGGCATCACTGCGGTGGCTAACAATACCGGGCTGAGTTACACAGGCAGCCACACTACCGTAACCATCAGCAATAATACTATACGTGATCTAACATCTACAAGTGCAGTCATGGTGGCATTGCTGCACTCGGTCAACAGTGGAGTGACCACTTCAAGTATATTTAAAAACAAAATATATGGTATAGTCTCCAATTCAACTGCAAACAGCGTGACTGGATTGAAATTGGGGAAAAGTTCCACCAATTCCGGCCCCTGCACCGTGTACAATAATTATATTGGAGATCTCAGGGCCCCATCCGGCACAGCAGATAATACCATCAGAGCTATTGAATTTGCATCCACTTCTGATGCCAGCGATTACAATTTATATTTTAATACCGTATATCTCAATGCCACCAGCTCTGGCAACCATTTTGGATGTTCTGTTCTGACCGCCACTGCCGGCAGTGGATTTGTCAGGTTGGATCTCCGGAATAACATTTTCGTCAGTACATCTACACCCAACGGGACAGGGTTGAATGTGGTGTACAGAGGCCTCACTTTGACGACTACCCTTTTTAAGACCACGACTAATAATAATCTCTTGTATGCCGGCGTCCCTGGTTCACAGCGGCTGATTTATTATAGTTCCGTCAGTATCCAGGACCAGACGCTCGGTAGTTTTCAGGCACGGGTGTATCCCAGGGAAAACCAATCCGTCACTGAATCCCCTTCTTTTATTTCGACCAATGGCTCTTCTCCGGATTTTTTACATATCAGCCCATCCACGCTGACCCGGGTTGAAAGCGGTGCTACCCTTATAGGCACTATTCCTTCTGATTTTGACAACAATTTTAGGGCGGGAAGTATGGGGTATACCGGGACAGGATCCATGCCTGACATAGGAGCTGATGAAGGGGAATTTATACTCAAGGATTCTGTTGGTCCCTTCATTGCCTACGTACAACTGCCGAACACTTCCTCTCTGTCCAATCCTATCCTCAGCAATGTCACCATCACGGACATTTCAGGTGTCGATACAACCAGCGGGTTCAAACCAAGAGTATATTACAAGAAAAAGACGCAGGCCAACACCTATAATGATAATACCAGCGCTACGGATGGATGGAAATATACTGAAGCCATTGGATACACTTCACCGTATATGTTTCAAATTGATTATTCCTTGCTCAATGGTGGTGGGCCAGTCGTAGGTGATACGATTCAATACTTCGTAGTCGCTCAGGATAGCAATATGGTGCCTAACGTTTCTGTGCTATCGGGTATCCTCACCACTCAGCCTGGTTCGGTAGCGCTTACCTCTTCACATTTCCCACTGATCAATACCATCTATGCGTATGCGATTAAGGCTTCTATGCAAGGTATAAAGACAGTGTGTACTTCAGGATGCGACTATACTTCACTGACGAACACCGGCGGGATTTTTGAAGCTATCAACAATGCACTTGTAACCGATAGCCTGACGATCCGGATTCAAAGTGATCTCACAGGTGAGTTGGGTACTCATCCTTTAAATGCATATACTGTCAATAAAGCTATTCTTATTCGTCCATACGGCGGTCAAAATCGAACCGTCTCCGGCACCGTCGCCGGGGCGCCATTAATTGGCCTTAACGGTGCAGACCAGGTTACGATTGATGGTATTCGGACAGGAGGGGATTCGCTCACGATTTCAAACCTTTCTCCGAATATAACCACCAACACCTCTACCATCCGGTTGAGCAATGCAGCCATGGGAAATACCATCATCCGCTGTCGTATCCTGGGTTCGTCACAAGTTTCAATTGGGTCCGCAGGAGGTGTGATCCTTTTTGATCATCAGGTGGCCGGTACTAACAACAATACGATCCAGGATTGTGATCTGGCGGCGGCAGGTTCTAATCTCCCGAATGTATTGATCTACAGTATAAACAGCGTTGTACATACCGGCAATACCATTACGGGCTGCCGTTTGTATGATTTCTTTTCACCAACCAAAAGTTCAGCGGCCATTTATCTTGAAATTTCATCCGGTACTGCATGGTCTATAACGAACAATTTGATTTTTCAAACCGGGGTAAGAACGTTTACTTCTTCAAACTTCACCCATTATGGTATATCTGTAACAGGAGGAAGCGGTGTCCTGATCAGTAATAATACGATCGGGTACAGTGCTGCCAATAGCACTGGTACCTATAGCCTGGTGGGATTAAGTGCGTCGAGGTGGGTAGCGATCGACATCAATTCCGGTACTGCAGCGGCGCCTACGGAAATACAGGGTAACAGAGTCACTAAGCTTTCGTACACCGGTACCATGGCGGGTACGGGTTCCAGTGCATCTCTGGTTATGTTCAGAGTATTGGGAGGTGTCAGCAATATTGGTACGGTGACCGGAAATATGGTCGGAGATTCCCTTGTCAATTCCAGCATTAGCTATTCCAGCAGTTCTGCTTCGGTAGGTGATATCAATGCATTTTACCTTTCGGGATCTGCCACCAATGCCAATATCCGGAATAATAAAATCGGAGGGCTGACCGCCGACCTCAATGGTACAGGCGGAACGCGAGTTTATGGCATCCAAAACGTCGACCCAGCGATGATGGATTGCCGTTTTAATACCATTGGTGGACCCACTGCCCATTCGATTCAATGTCTCTCTGCCAATGGCTCCTTTGCAAGGGGCATCGTTCATAGCGCAAATACCACGGCCAACATTTCCGATAATATCATTCGTAATCTATCCAGTAATTGTAGTACAGCAGGTGTCACCAACCTGATTGGTATTGCTGTCACGTCCACCGTGGCTCAGACGGTTTCCAGAAACCGCATCTACAATTTGACAGGGACGACGGTATCCGCTACGACATCGAGCAATGTGGGACTGCAAGTGAGTACCAGCACCACTAGCGGATCGGGCAGCACCATTGAAGCCAATCAGATCCATTCTATCGAGTCGATGTCCGCTTCACAACTTATTATAGGCCTTCAGGTGGTCAATGGAATCAATACCTGTTCCAACAATATGATCCGGCTGGGCCTGAAATCCGATGGTAGTGCCATCACCGTTCCTTGTGAAATCAGTGGGATCAAAGATGATCTTGGCACTTTGAAATTATTCAACAACAGTGTCTATGTCGGAGGTACGGGGGTATTGAACGGTACAGCTGTCTCAGCTGCCTTCCGGAGAGTCAATGTTAATCCGTTTGAAGCCCGGAATAATATTTTCTCCAATGGACGCCAAAACAGTACCTCCGGAGGGAAGCATTATAACCTGCTGTGGGCCAGTATTCCTTTAGTAACCAATACCATTAGTAATAATGTATACTACAATACGGGTGGAAATGATAATGTTTTCGGACGCTATGGATCCACAGATGCGCTCAATTTCCAGGAATGGCTGGCCATATTGCAAAGTACAAACCTTGTAACAGATCAAAACAGTTATTCTAAAAACCCATTTTTCATTTCTCCTGAAGGATCCGGTAGCGGAGGGGATCTGCATATCCTTTCTAACAGCAATTCAATAGTGGAGAGCAGAGGAAATGCTGCTTTTGGTCCTGCGGTGGACATTGATGGACAGGTAAAAAATACTCCATCCGATATAGGGGCTGATGAAGGAATCTTTGGCTCTGTGATTATTAGTTATTCCCGGCTCGATGCCACACCTTCTCTGGCCAACAGGACCTTTTCCAACGTCTCCGTGACTTCTTTCAATGGTGTGGATGTGGCTCCAGGAACCAAGCCCAGAGTATATTTTAAAAAGAAAACCGACAGCAATGATGCCACAGGATGGAAGTATGTAGAAAGTACTTCGTCCGCATCGCCTTTTAGTTTTACCATTGACTATTCCCTGCTCAATGCCGGTATGGTCAGTCCGTTGGATACGATCCAGTATTTTGTGGTGGCACAGGATCTGGCAATGACGCCAAGCGTTGCTATTGAAGATGGTTTTACCAATAGTGTCCCAGCCACTGTAAATCTTGGAGCATCTGCATTTCCAATCACTGGTAATATCAATAGCTATGCCATTCGGCAAACCATCTCAGGGACAAAGACTATATGTGCTTCCGGATGTGACTATACCTCGCTGACCAATAATGGAGGAGCATTTAATAACATCAACAATTTGGTTGTCAATGGAAACCTTGTTTTGGAAATCCGGGATAATCTTACGTTGGAAACCGGAACGCATCCCCTGAATGCCTATACACCAGGCTATGCCATTACCATCAGGCCAGCCGGTGGAATGACCCGCGTGGTAAGTGGAAACATAGCTGCCGGAAAACCCCTAATTGATTTCAATGGGGCGGATAGTGTCCTGGTCGATGGAAGAAATACCGGAGGCGATTCATTGTTTATTGCCAATACAAGCACTTCCTCCACATCCGGAACCTCCACCATTCAGTTTAGAAATGATGCCCGGTCCTGCACGATCAGGAACTGCGTTATTTCCGGATCGTCCACCTCGGCCAGTTCAGGTACAGTTTTTATTTCTGCAACTGCTATCCTGACTGGAAATGATAATATAAAACTGATAAAGAATACCATCGGCGCAGCCGGGGGTAATACGCCAACAAATGGTATCTATAGTATTGGTTTTAGTTCGTCCATTGAGAATAACAACATTGTCATTGACAGTAATGATATCAAGGATTATTTCATAGCCAGTGGATCATGTGCCGGAATACTCGTCATCAGTAATTGTCCGAATGTGGTGATCAGCAATAATCACTTCTTCCAGACGGTCCCTCGTATCAAGACCGGTGGTTCATATCATTGTGCCATCCGTATTCTAAACGGTGCTATTGTTACCGATAATACTATTGGAGGCTCAAGTCCTTCCCATTCCGGGACCTATGCTATTACAGGGGTTTCTTCTTCAAGAATACTTCCTATATATATCGGTACGGGGTCTACAGTATCCTCGGTGATTACCGGAAATACCATAAAAAATATGAGCATTTCCGGAGCCATGAATGGAACTACATCGTCAAGCTGCCCATTTTCTCCCATCTATCTCAGTACCGGAATGGCCAATATATCCGGAAACCTGATTGGTGATACGACCACGACCGGGAATATCACTTATACGTCTACGGCGGGGAGCTTAGTCATGGGTATATGTAATGTTGTAGGTGGGAATATGACCACCAACTATAATTCAATAGGCGGAATTACCCTTACTGAAGGAGGGGCTTCAGCCATAAGTTTCAGAGGTATTTCCAATGAAGCAGGTTCAAGTTTTACCTGGAATTGCAGACACAATACAATTGGTGGAAATGTACCAGCATCTATACAGAACAATTCCATAACGAGCTCCAATGTTATCGTTGGGTTGAATGTAAGCCAGACGCAATCATTTATTGATAGTAATATGGTCCGTAATTTGAAAGGGGCGCAGCACATTGGTATATCAATAAACGGAGGATCCGGGCATCTTCTACGTCACAATGAGATATACAATTTGCAAAATAATGTGACGGAATCTTATGCCATCTTTTTAATAAACTTGCCGGCCACTTCAAATACCCTGGTGGAGGGAAACAGAATCCATAGTCTTATTCCGGGGACATCAACTGTTGCCATTAACGGTATCAGGGTCCAGGCTGGCTTAGTAAATGTGATCAATAATATGATCAGGTTAGGATTGAAGGATGATGGCACTAGCTTTGAGAGTTCCAACACTTTTTATGGAATATTCGCCGCTTCAACTACTGAGTCCAACGTATATTTCAATAGTGTTTACATAGGAGGAAATGTCAACGGTACTGCTGCCAACAATACATTTTGTGCACGGTTTGATAACAGTCTAAAGAATGTCCGGAATAATATATTCTACAATGCCAGGTCAAATGCAACAACAGGTGGTAAGCACTATAGCCTTAGTATGGCCAATACAACGGGCATGGTGGTAGATCATAATGTGTATCATGCCACCGGAACGAATGGATTTTTGGCCAGCATCGCCAGTTCAGATAAATCAAGCATGGAGGCATTAAGAGCAGCTACGCTTCAGGATGCCAATTCCAGTGCAGGAGACCCGAAATTTATTAACCCAACCGGAACAGCCGCCCTTTTTGATTTGCACATAGATGCAACGATGGTAACACCCGTGGAGGGTAATGGTGTTGCTATATCGGGATACAATCTCGATTATGACGGCCAGTCCAGGGCTGCATTATCGCCTGTCGATATCGGAGCTGACGCTGGTACATTCATGGGTAAGGATATGATATTGCCGGTCATAACCTATACAGACCTTTCGGCAGATTATGTGAAGACCACACGACCCATGGGCAATGTACTCATCACCGACAATGCCAGCGGTATTAATACTTCGAGTGGCCAAAGGCCAAGATTATATTTCAAAAAGTCCACTGATCCAAATACCGATACAGGATGGAAATATGTGGAGGCCAATGGGACAAGCTCTCCTTTTGACTTTACCATCAATTACAGCTTGCTTACCGCAGGAAGTGTTTCGGTAGGTGATGTGATCCAGTATTTTGTAGTGGCAGCAGATACGGCTACTGCCCCAAATGTGGGAAAGAACGCAGCGATTTTCAGTGTGACACCTGCCTCTGCGGCATTGATGAGCGCGCAATTTCCAATCAATGGCTCGATTAAATCGTATACCATTATAGATACACTGGTCGGTACGAAGACCGTATGTGCATCTGGATGTGATTTCACTTCACTGACCAATAATGATGCCGGGGGAGCATTTAAAGCCATCAATGACCGGATACTCACCGGTAACTTAGACTTGCAGATCACTTCTGATCTCACGACAGAGACAGGGGCCGTGAGTCTCAATGCTTTTCCTGCACCATATACATTAACCATAAAGCCATCTGGTGCTCCAAGACTGGTGAGTGGTACCGGTGCCACTGCATTCATTGTGTTCAATGGGGCTGATCGGGTCACGATTGACGGATCACTTTCTAATACAGTCAACTCAACCTGCCCTTTAGTGCAGGCATCGAGAGATCTTACCTTTAAGAGTACGGCCGTGGCTCCGGCAATTATCAACCTGAGAAGTCAATCTGGGAATCCTTCAACCAACAATGTCATTAAGAATTGCATCCTTGAAGGAAATGCTGCAGCCACCACCTTATTTGGCATAGCATCTACGGATCAAACCATTACCAACACTTCACTGGGTAAGGACAATGACAACAATGCCTTTGTCAACAATGCGATCACTAAAGTGCAGTATGGCATTTACAGCCAGGGTGAAAACAGAAGCAACAAGAATCAGGGCACAGTCATTAATCTAAATACCATTGATCTCACCTCATCCGGCAATACTGCAGTTGCGGGGATTTACCTGGGGAATGAAAATAATGCTGAGATCTCCGGAAATACGATCAGGAATATCAGTAATACAGGAAAATCAGTAGCCGGTATAGCTCTTGGATTACTTCCTGCATTAAATATGACTGCTTTTACCGGAAATGATGTAACCAATAGTCTGGTTTCCCTCAACACTATAAGCGACGTCACGCGCATAGGCGATGGATCTGCTTTTGGAATTACTATGTCCGCTGTGATCTCCGGTGGTGCATCGACCAATGAGCTAAGTAATAACGTACTCTATAATATCAGGAGTACAGCTGCCACTACAATGGATTATATCTCCGGGATCCTGGTGGGTGGTGGCGCTGTAGGCACTACCAAAATCCTTTATAATTCGATCCATCTTTCAGGGGTGTCTTCTTATTCAGCCCCGGCTTTTGCACTAGCTATCGGATCTGATAATCCAGATCTCGAGATGAAGAACAACATCTTTGTAAACACGATGACGTCCACGCTTGGTAAAAACTATGCTCTGGGGCTGGCCTACAATGGATCCTTTAGTAATCTCAACTCGGACCGTAATGACTTTTTTACGACCACCAGTCCATTAGCCATTGCGGGTGGACTCAATAATACACCTTCAGGTGATGTCAGCAACTTAACAGCTTTGCGGACCTTGACAGGTAAGGACTTAAATTCAAGAAACGTTCTACCTGAGTTTGTGTCTTCCACCGATCTGCATCTGACAACAGCAACTGTAAACCTGATCAACCTGGATGGGAAGGGAGCACCCGTTTCTGCTACAGTAGATATCGATTGTGATGTGCGCAATGCAACTACCCCTGATATCGGAGCAGATGAGATTGCCGGTTGTAACTATCCGACCATTTCTTCCGTGACAGCGGATGTCAATCCGGTTCCATGCAGTGGAAATACGTCCAACCTCAGCGTCATGGGTAATCTGAACGGAGCAACGGATTGGAAATGGTACAAGGATGATTGCGGGGCTACTTTACTGGGTACAGGAACCACCATTGCTGTCATGCCTTCCTCAGCAACTACCTATTACGTTCGAGGAGAAGGCGGATGCGTTTCTGAAAACACATGTCAATCCATAACCATTACTATAGCAGGAGCCATCACGACGAATGTCAATAACCATGGTGCCGGGTCTTTGAGAGAAGCGATCACATGTGCCGGTGATGGCGATACACTTGTGTTTGATCCCGGCGTACTCAATCCCGGAGATACCATTATGATTACCAGTGGAGCCTTGCTTATTGATAAGAATCTCACGATTGATCAACCCCCTTCAGGTGTAGTCAAGATCAAGACCACCGGAACACATGCTGTTTTTTCTATTGATCCATTGGGTGAGCTGACGCTTAAGAATGTTCATCTTTTTATGAATCCTTCCGCTCCCAATACGCAGGGTCGTGCCATCTTTAATGAAGGTTCCCTGCTGCTGGAGGATGTCATGATCCTGGAGCGACTTCAGAATACAGCAGGAAATGGCTCCACCCTTCATAACCAGGCTGGAAGTTTAACTTCCATTTTATCGAATTGTCAAATCATCTTGCAATAATCCCTTTGACCTATGGCAGCTGCCCGCATTGTAAATCTCCCATCTCCTGTATCCGGGGTGGAATATGAATTGGAAATCCTCAGGAATAAAATCAAATTGCTGGAGCAGCGGCTGGATCAAGTGCTATCCTTCCATACGTCGGGGCTCGATCAAATGATTGATGTTTTTACACATGGACAGTGTAGAAGGATACCTATCCGATCCATTGTTATGATCAAATCGATCAACAACTACTCCACCATTTACCTGGATGGCGGAGAAGCTATACTTACATCCAGGACACTAAAGCACTGGGAGTCCCTCTGTTCCGGGCATGGCATGGTCCGGGTACACCGTTCGTATCTGGTCCATATCAACAAAGTCAGGACAGTCCTGACCAACCAGGGATATATGATGTTGCAGGATGGATTAAAGGCCGAATATTCCAGACGCTCAAGGTCTGACCTTCACAGGCTCATAAGTAATGGTCAATAAGGTCATCAGGGTAAACCCCAATAGGAGGCATGACCTCTGGAGCCCGTTTCCTTCCCGGAGAGATCAGATTTAGTTATTAGACAGGACGCTAAACCTCTCCGGGGGGAATGGGCTTTTTAAATGAATGTGGATCGACTGAATGACTCTATCCGGTCGCTTTTATTTAATTTCCACATCATACTTCATATCGAACGTATAAAGGAATCTGACTATATAAGCCATTACCATCACCT
>ERZ724521.269-NODE-269-length-23246-cov-4.695485_pt1 | contig 23246 bp, 19 predicted proteins | sample MGYA00376054_ERZ724521 | MGnify/ENA primary metagenome ERZ724521 (study PRJEB28724, sample SAMN07190883) | activated sludge metagenome | isolation source: activated sludge of sewage treatment plant in Hong Hong | place: Hong Kong | collected 2016-03-17 ... | reverse complement strand
CTACTAGCACAGAAAACTCGTTGCGGAGAGGGAGGGATTCGAACCCCCGGTGCGTTTGACCGCACACCTGATTTCGAATCAGGCACATTCGACCACTCTGACACCTCTCCGTATCCCGTGGTTCCTGAGGGGCGCAAAGGTAGGAATTTACCTTAAAATAATGGTTTGTTGGCTTTGTCGTTTCGAGATTCAACACTGAGCTAAAGCGCTGGCTTCCTGAAGAAAAAGCTTAAGGCAACAGAAAGATGAGACTCCAGGCCAGGCAACAACAGAAAAAAAATCGTCCGCCAACGCGCTAAAGCGCTTCGGCGGACGTTGGCGGAGAGAGAGGGATTCGAACCCCCGGAACCTTGCGGTTCAACGGTTTTCAAGACCGCCGCAATCGACCGCTCTGCCATCTCTCCGATGCGAAAATAGGAAATACCGGCCAATCCAAGGCTTTTTCGAGCATTTCAACTGAGGTGAAAATCAGCGATTACGCTGTGTAGGCGACCAGATGCCGCTTCGCACCCCGCCCAGGTAGCGGAAGTACCCCTGGGCCAGGGCAATGTTCATGAAGACAAAATAAGCGACAAAACGCACGCTCTTCAGGTGCAAACCGAACTTGCGCAAGCTCCATTCCCAGGCCGGGGATAACAGCAGGATAACTTCCACCGTGAGTAAGACCGCCCATTCGCGCTGGTAAAAAGCAAGGCCGGCGAGGGTGAAAAGGGAAAGCAGGATGAACAGGGGCGTGAACCAACGCAGGACCTTATGCGAGAGAAAGCAGAATCCGATCGGGTTCAACGGCTGCAGGATCCAGCGTTTGAAGAAGGAGAGATTCTGAAAATTGCCTGCGGAGATCCTTGCTTTGCGCCGGTACTCCTGGTACATGTCGTTGGAGACATCTTCGTAACAGATCGCATCCAGTTCGTTGATCGAACGATACCCCTGCTCCATCACTCGCATGGCGATGTAGAAATCGTCGACCAGGTTGGTGGCCGGAACATCCTGGTACAAGGATCGTCGTAACGCGTAGCAGCCCCCGAACGGGCCCATCATCGTACCCCAGACCAGCCCTTCGTGGTACTTGATCAGATTCTCCCGCTCGATGTACGCCTTCTCCTGAAACGAGATGCCGTCGCGGCGCATACCGACGTTGAGGATGTTCGCCCCAACCAATCCGATTCGCTCATCCCGGAAATGCCGTACGAGACGGAACGCGGTTTCGGGTTCGGGCATGACATTGGCATCAGTAAGGATGAGCAGCGGGAAGCGAGCTTCCCGAACAAGGTCGTTCACCACGGAGGGCTTTCCTCTCCGTTCGGGGAAAAGGAAGATCCGGATCCTGGGCGAACGATTTGCAAATTCACGGAGCAACGAATTCGTCCTGTCAAACGAGGCATCGGAACCTACCAGTATCTCCAGCCGGTCCTCGGGGTAATCGGAGGCCAGGAGGGCTTCGAGCTTTTCTGCAATGACGCGTTCCTCGTTGTATGCGGCGATGATGAAGGAAATTCCCGGAAGTGCCGCTGCGTCCCTGGTAAATTGAACAGTGCCGGAACTTTTATCCCGGGAACGGATCGCCAGGTACAGGGGAAATAGCACATACGAGTAACAGATTAGTCCGGCACTCAACAGAAAAACGGAAAGCAGGAAGAAAAACATGCGGTTCTGGCGCGTAAAAATAGTCAAACTCAGGCGGTTTCTATCGGGTGAAGATGTCGTCTCCTTTCGTCACACCCTTGTTAAAAAAGCCGTCTTCCCTACTGAACCCCAGCCCCTTTCGTATCTTTACAGCATACCCCAACCGCCATGAAAATCAGGATCCTGTTACTTGCCATGCTATGGTCCACGATGGCCGCCGCAGCGGGTCGTGTCAAGGCTTACCTGGACCTGGCCGCGTTTGATTCACCGGGTCAGTCGCCTTATGTCGAATCATATCTCAACGTGGTGGGCAATTCCGTCAGGCTCCGGCAGCTAAGCGACGGGAAGTTTCAGGCCTCCATTGAAGTCCAGTGGATCTTCAGCAAGGAAGAGCAGATCGTCTATTTCGACAAGTACAATCTCCTCGGACCAGCGGTCGACACTTCGGTTATCAGTGTAAGCCCCGATTTCATCGACCAGGTTCGCGTTCCGCTTGCTCCCGGCGAATACAAACTGGAGGTCCGCATTCGTGACAACAACTCCGATGGCGAACCGGTCTCCGTGGTTCAGCCGTTGACCCTCCGTTTTCCTGACAAACAAGTCGGCATCTCGGATATCGAATTCCTGGAATCGATCAGAACTTCCGACGGAAAGAATAAATTCTCGAAGTCCGGTTTCGACCTCATTCCGAATGTTCATTCCTATTACCCCAAGGACATCCAGACCCTTCGGTTCTATGCCGAAGTATATCGTTCCAAAGAACTGATCGGCGGCGACTTCCTGGTTCGCTACTTTGTTGTACAGCATGAATCCAACGCCATTCAAACGGACTTCGCCGGCTTCAAACGCGTCTCCGCTGCCGATGTAGTTCCGGTCATGATCGAAATGCCGATTGATAAACTCTTGTCCGGCAATTATCAGTTGGTTGTCGAAGTGCGCGACCGGGAAAACAAAGTCCTCGGACAGCGCACCGCCTTTTTCCAGCGAAGCAATGTGCTGGAAAAACCGGTCGTCACCGATAACATCTCCGCTATTCCGGTTGAAGGCACGTTTGCCTCGCTGTTGAGTTATGAAGACACGCTTCGCCAAGCCATTGATTGTCTTTATCCGATTTCTTCCCAACTCGAATTACAGATCGCGGAGACCCAGTTGAAGATCTCCGATATCCGGTCGATGCAACAATACGTCAACTATTTCTGGAGCCGTCATGCACCCGAGGATCCGGAAAAAGGCTGGCGGGAATACCAATTGGAAGTCCAGAAGGTGAACGCTTCCTTCGGTACACGGAACATGAAAGGTTATGAAACCGACCGTGGACGCGTTTATCTCCAGTACGGACCTCCGAATACGATCGTCACCGAAACAACCGATCCCAACTCCTACCCTTACGAGATCTGGCATTACTACAAGGCCGGTGATCAGACAAACCGGAAGTTCGTCTTCTACTCGACCGAACTGTCGGCGAATGTTTATCGTCTGCTCCATTCCGATGCCCGGGGAGAATTGCAGGAACCGAACTGGGAACTGAAACTTCACAGCCGTTCACAGCAGTTCGGCGTCGATATGGACCAGGGAAATTCGTTCGATACCTACGGCAGTCAGACGAAAGAGAACTTCCGTATGCCGAAGTAATCCGAGCCTGTTAGGCCATTCCAAAAACCCTTGCATCTTTGCAGGGGTTTTTCATTCGTATGTCCAATCAGCCTGCGCGCGTCGCTGTCGTCATCCTCAACTGGAATGGCAAGAAATTCCTGGAGCAGTTTCTGCCGGACGTGATCCGTTGCAGCCAACCCCTGGGGCGCGTGGTGATTGCCGATAACGCCTCTACCGATGATTCGCTGAACTGGGTACGCAGCCATCATCCCGAAGTGGAAATCATCGCACTGCCGGATAACACCGGCTACACCGGTGGATACAATGCTTCGCTGAAGCAGGTGCAGGCCGAATTCTACGTGTTGCTTAATTCCGATGTGGAAGTTACCCCCGGATGGCTGGAACCCCTGGTAGCGCTCGCTGATCGGCACCCCACCTTGGGTGCGGCCCAACCCCGGATCCGCGCATTCAACGACCGGACGCATTTCGAATACGCCGGTGCCGCAGGTGGATTCATCGATCATCTCGGCTATCCGTTTTGCCGAGGCCGGATCTTTCAATCGCTGGAACGGGACGAAGAGCAATATGCTGATGAACTACCGGTCTTCTGGGCAACCGGCGCCTGCATGTTCGTTCGCTCCAAGGTCTTTCACCAGGTTGGCGGACTTGATGATCGTTTCTTCGCGCACATGGAAGAGATCGACTTCTGTTGGAGGATCCAACGGGCGGGCTTTGATGTATGGGTCAGCCCGAAAAGTATCGTGTATCACGTGGGTGGCGGCACGCTTCCGAAGTACAATCCACGGAAAACCTACCTCAATTTCAGGAATAACCTCTTAATGCTTTATAAAAACCTGGATTTCAACGAATTCCAAAAAGTTTACCGAATTCGCTGGTGGCTGGACCGCCTGGCCGCCTTTCAGTTTCTCATCACCAGCGGCCAAGCCGACGCGAAGGCTGTTTTACAAGCCCACCGTGACTTTTTGAAACTCCGTGAACAATACCCGAAGAGTGATCAAAAGCCTCACTGGAAAGGGTTTCCAGGGGTTTATCCACGCTCGATCCTGCTGGATCACTATCTTCGCGGTGTCAAACGCTTTTCAGCATTGCAACGATATTTCCCCGCCAACGGCCGAAATTCAAGCCATCTGTAAGGCGACCGATCAAATTCAGGCAACCGTCCTCCCAGGATACACTATAATCAGGGCTGGCCGTTAGTGGCTCTGAGCACACGATTGTTATGGGTACCGAAAGCGTCGATCTATTGATCCAGCGGGCACAAGTATTGCGCTCGCGGAACGTCCATCAGGCCATGAACCTGTTGGATGACGCTCTTGCGCTTGCCCAACAGTTCGACTACAAGCTGGGAATCGCGCAAGTCATCCGGGAAAAGGCGGCTTGCCACCTCTCCCAGCAACACTACAAGCATGCATTGACGGCTTATTCGGAAGCCTTGCAGTTCTATCGGGATCTGTCGGACCGTACCGGTCAACTGTCCTGTCTGGCGGAACTTTCGAATATCTACTTCAAACTGGGCGATTGCCCTTCGTCGCTGCAATACGTACTCGACTGCCTGAAGATCCACACCGACGCGGGCGATAGCGAAGGAATTGCGCAGTGCTACAATGAGATCGGAAAGATCTACATCTACCTGCAGGATTATCCCAACGCCATCGAACATTTCCGCAAGGCGCTTCGGATCTACGAAGGATTGAAGTTGCGGCCGGAAATGGTCAATTCATTCTTCTTCCTCGGCAACGCCTATAACTGGGCCGATGAGTTTGATAAATCGCTTTACTACCTCCTACGTGCGCAAAACGCGCTGGACGAGATCAAGGATATCGACATCCGAACCAAAGTACTCGGAAGCCTGGCCATCCTGCACACCAAGCTGAAGGAATACGACAAATCGCTGAATTACTTCAACGAAGCCCTTCGTGCCGCTGAAGACGGCGCGAGCCCTACGGTCAAGGCGCAATTGAAGAAGAGCCTCGGCAATCTGTATATCGAACTTACGCAGTACGACAAGGCAATCGATGTCCTGCTTTCCGCCATGGAAGCTGCACAGTCGTCACCCCTGGAAGCGCAGCTAGTCAAGATCCATCAGTTTCTGGCAACCGCTTACGAGAAGATCGGCGACAATGCCTCCGCGCTGGAACATTTCAAAAAGTACTTCGACCTCGACCGGGAAATCCTCAGCGAGGAAGTCAGCTTGAAAACGAAAGCCCTGCATGTGAAGTACGACCTGGAAGAGTTGCGCAAGCAAAAGGAGATAGCGGAGCTTTCCGATAAATTAAAGGAACAATTCTTAGCCAACGTCAGCCACGAGATCCGCACCCCGATGAACGGCGTGTTGGGCATGGCCCACCTGCTGGCGCGCACCAACCCTACCCGGGAACAGCAGGAATACATCGATGCCATCCGTTTGTCGGCCAACAACCTGATGGTGATCATCAACGACATCCTCGACTTCTCCAAGATCAACGCGGGGAAGATCGAATTCAGCGAGACGGAATTCAACATCCGCGAACTGATGAAAGGCATCGTGCAGATCCTGCAGGTAAAGGCGGAAGAGAAGAAGATCCAGATCGGCTGCACCATCGACTACCACGTAAAGGATGTCCTATCCGGAGACCCGATCCGCCTGAACCAGATCCTGGTCAACCTGATGGGCAATGCCGTCAAGTTCACCGAGAAGGGCAAGGTGATGCTGGACATCCGGGTACTGGAAAGTCGTGAACAAAGCTGCCGGCTGCGGTTCCGCGTGACCGACACGGGTATTGGCATCCCGGATAACAAGCTGCACAAGATCTTCGAGAGCTTCGAGCAGGTGGAAGATCATAAGCGACGTTTCGAAGGCACCGGACTTGGTCTCACCATCGTAAAACAATTGGTCGAACTGCAGGGCGGTTCCATTTCAGTCCGCAGTAAGGTCGGCGAAGGATCCGAGTTTACGGTCGATATGAACTTCCGGATCGGAAAACAGGTCGGTCAACAACCCGTAGCGGAACCGATCCCATCCGAACAACAGGATGTACAGCATGTCCGTGTATTGGTTGTGGAAGACAATAAGGTCAACCAACTGCTGGTAAAGAACATGCTCCGGAAATTCGGTTTCGAACAGTTCGACACCGCATCCAACGGGCGGGAAGCCCTGGAGCAACTCCGCAACCAGGATTACGATATCATCCTGATGGATATCCAGATGCCGGAGATGGACGGCTATGAGATCACACGCGAGATCCGGCAGCGGATGCGGCGGGAGATCCGTCAGGTCCCGATCATCGCGCTCACCGCCGATGCTTCCGATAAGGAAAAGGCGCGGGCGAAGGAAGCGGGCATGAACGATTACGTCGTCAAGCCCTACACTCCGGAAGAATTGTACAATGCAATGGCCCGTTTCATTCCCGATCCGGGTACGCCTGTTCCTGCGCGTGACGCGGTCCCATCCCGTTCCGCACTGCCGGGCATGAGCATCGACTTTCTGGAAAAGTATACGGGCGGCGACCAGGAACTGGCCATCCAACTGATCGACATCTTTCTGCGCCAGCTTCCGGATGCGCTGGAAAAACTCGAGTACCACATTCCGAAAAAGGAATGGAAACAGGTGCACGCGATCGCGCACAAACTGAAATCAAGCGTATCGATTTTCGAATTGTCCGAGCTGAAGAAGCGCATCATCAACATCGAGGAGCATGCCCGTGACCAGGTGAACCTGGAAGAGGTCCCTCGACTTTTTTCAGAAGTCAGGGAATTGGGACGCATCGCGTCGCGCAACCTGGAAGCGGAACTGATGAAATTGCGGGCGGCTGTCCGTTCCTGAGGAACTTACTCGATCGAAAAACGATCACCCTCCATCGCCAGGGTGGTGGATGCATAGACCGCCTTGGCCTCTTCCAACAGCGGATACAGATTTTTATAGCGGGCAGAGAAATGTCCGATGATCAGTCGCTTGACTTGGGCATCCCGGGCGATCGCGGCGGCCTGACCGGCGGTCGAGTGAAACGTCTCCCGCGCGCGGTCCTCCAGGTCGCTTAGAAAAGTGGCTTCGTGATACAGAAGGTCAACCCCGCGAACGATATCCGTCAGCCGCGGATCGTAGATCGTATCTGAACAAAATGCATAGGAGCGGGCACGCTGCGGGTCGAGCGTCAATTCTCCATTGGGAATGATCTTACCCGTTTCCGTGACGAAATCATCCCCGGCCTTGAGCGAAGGATACGCGCTAACCGGCACCTGATATTCAGCCAGCCGCTCCCGGATAAGTTTACGCGGGCGCTGCTTTTCACGAAAGATGAAGCCGGTGCAGGGTATCCGGTGATTGAGCGGGAAACATTCCACCACCAGCAGATCATCCTCGTAGACCGTTCCCGGCCGTTTGGGATCGGTGAAGTGCCAGTTGATCGGATACCGGAGGTTCGTCTCGGAGTACTTTAATTGGATTTCCACGATCTCGCGAAGCTCCGGTGCGGAGTAGATGTGCAATTCCGTCGTTCTCCCCTGCAAGTGCATGGTGGAGATCAGTCCCAATAAACCGAGGTAATGGTCGCCGTGCAGGTGGCTGATGAAAATGTGGTTGATCCGGTGGAACTTGATGCGATAACGGTTCAACTGGATCAACGTTCCTTCCCCGCAATCCATCAGAAAAAACCGCTCATGGATTGTGATCACCTGAGCGGTCGGATGTCGTTGGTAAATAGGGGTAGCGGAACTGCTACCGAGAATGGTAAGCTCGAAACTCATCAGTGACCGGACACGATCATCCGGCGCGTGAAAGTCTGTTTCCCGTTCGTGACAGAGTACAGATAAACACCGGATTGGAAATCATCCGCACGGAATTGCAGTCGGTTCTGGCCTTTTTGTACCTGATAGGATTCGGTACTGACGATATTACCCAGCAGATCGGCAATGGTGACTACTATACGGTCTGCAGCAGGGGAACCGACAATCACCTCTGTCATGTTGCCGAACGGGTTGGGCAGGTTTTGCGAAACGAAGAAACCGGAAGGTACGAGGCTGGTGATACCTACGTTCTGGTCGATATACAAGGTGTAATTATCGTTGGAAGACGGCAAGGTCTGGGGAACGCCCAATACACGGCCATACACCATCAGGTTGACGACCAGCGGATAGCTGCCGATTTGTCCACTGGTAGGCGCGCTTCCTTCCAAGACGAAACATCCGTTCGAACCACCCGGAAAACTACAGTTGCTGGGATTGCAGGAATAACTGAAACCGGAGGGTAAGCCGGTCACACCGGTAACATTGATGGAGTCGATGATCGCCGGTAATCCGAGGTATGTCGTATCTACGGGTACCAGGATCTGAAAGGTCGTCGAATAGGGAATCCCAACGGTTGCATGTGGTATGCCGGATAGGGAATCCGGGTAAATGCCGGGGCCGGCCGTTGTCGCACCCGGATCCGGCGTGCACTGTGCCATGCTGCGCGTCGAAACGCCGAGCACCAAACAAGTTGCGATCGAAAGTAAAATAGAACGCATAGGCTGGATCAGGATTCCTTGTGGAGTTGCTTTTCCACCTCTTCCATGAAGATATAATCGACCGCTTCGCTGATGGTCGGAAGGACCGTGAGCATATTGTCGAGTTGGGAAATGGAAATGAGTTTACGGACGTGGTCCTGCACGCTGGTCAGGACATAGGTACCGTTCGTATCCCGGCACAGGCGGTAACCGGTGAGGATGGCGCTGAGGCCGGAAGAATCACAATACTGAACCTCGGAAAGGTCGACGATCATGTTCTTATATCCCTGGTGGTGCATCATCACGATCTCGGCTTTCAGTTCCGGTGCGACACCGGATGTCAGCTTGCTCTCGTGGACTTTGATGACAACGTATTTATCCTGTCTGTCGATCGTCAGGTTCATGTTTTTGCTGTTTATTCAAAATTACGACTAATATGAAGGGGGCTGATCACACGGCTGTTAATTTTCAACAAGCCCGGACCCTTAAATTGTTAAAAAAGCCACCTACTCTACTCGTCCCGCCAGGAGGTACAACACGGCCATCCGTACGGCAACTCCATTCTCGACCTGGTCCAGGATCAGGGACTGGTCGGAATCCGCGACGTCGGAAGTGATCTCCACGCCCCGGTTGATCGGACCCGGATGCAGGATGGTGATTTTTTTGCCAAGGCTGTCGAGGATCTCCTTGTTCAGGCCGAAGAGCATCACATACTCGCGTAGACTGGGGAAATACCGGATATCCTGGCGCTCCAACTGGATCCGCAACATGTTGGCTACATCGCACCATTCGAGTGCCCGACGAAGATTATGCTCGACCCGTACACCCAACTGATCGATATGCCGGGGAATGAGTGTGGTGGGCCCACAGACCATCACCTCCGCACCAAGTTTCTGCAGGCAAAGAATGTTCGAAAGCGCCACCCGCGAGTGGAGGATATCTCCGACGATGGCGACACGTACTCCCTTCAAATCACCCAGTCGTTCGCGGATCGAAAATGCATCCAGCAATGCCTGGGTGGGATGTTCATGGGCTCCGTCGCCGGCATTGACAATGTTCGCTTTCACATGCCGGGCCAGAAAGACGGCCGCTCCGGGCATCGGATGCCGCATGACGACGATGTCGACTTTCATCGCCAGGATGTTGTTCACCGTATCGATAAGCGTTTCTCCTTTGCTCACAGAGGAGGAGGAAGCCGCGAAATTGATCACATCGGCAGAGAGGCGACGTTCGGCGAGCTCAAATGAAAGCCGTGTCCGGGTGCTATTTTCAAAGAACAGGTTGGCAATCGTCACATCCCGTAAAGAAGGAACCTTCTTGATCGGCCGGTTGATCACCTCCTTGAAGTTCTCCGCCGTCTGGAAAATAAGGTTGATATCCTCCGGATTGAGATCCTTAATACCGAGCAGGTGGCGAGTGCTAAGTGGGGACATGAGGGCGGGTTCAGAGTTCCGGGTTTCCTGCCTACGCTAAAGCTTCGGCAGGCAGGCGAGTAATATGTTTCTGGTTTCGAGTTTCGAGTTTCGGGTTTCCTGTCTATGCTAAAGCTTCGGCAGGCAGGCGAGTTTCAGCTTTATCATGCTGCAAATGCCGAAGCATAAACAAGGAGGTTTCATTATCTACTATTCGCTGTTTACTGTTCACTATTCACTATTCACTGTTCACTGACCAACACCAACCAAATCCCATCCTCCCCATCCGTCTCTTTCCATTGCACTTTTACTTTCTCCTCTGTGATGGTATCGACTGAGATGCCGATGTAATCGGGTTCAATCGGAAGATGCCGGCTGTAGCGGCGGTCGATGAGTGTGAGCAATTCCACTTTCTCGGGTCGCCCGAAGTCGATGAGCGCATCCAGGCCGGAACGGATGGTTCGTCCCGTATAGAGTACGTCATCCACCAGCACGACCTTCAAGCCCTCGATCACGAAATCCATATTCGTTGCGCTGGGGGCAAGGATCTCCCTGCGGCGAAAATCGTCCCGATAGAAGGTCACGTCCAGTTCTCCCAGGCGGATCTTTCGGCCTTCCAGGATGCGTTCCAGATGCGCTTTCAAGCGGCGGGCGACGAAAACGCCTCGCGGCTGGAGTCCGATCAATGCAGTCTTGGAAAAATCCCCGTGATTCTCGATGAGTTGATAGCACAATCGCTGCATCGTGATGTCGAGGCGGGTGGCGTCGGCCAGGGGGCGTTTCTGCATAGTCGATCCCAAGGTAGGATGTTTAAGGGGCTGTTCCAATGTCCGCGATCAGGCAGGTTGTTGCCAGCCGAATTGCCGCAGATGATGGCGGGCGTGCTTGGCCAGTAACGCTACCCACTGTTCGAAGTTGAGGTCGCCGAAGAATGGGTTACGGATCCGTTTATCGGCTTGCCCTTCAAAGCACTTGACAAAATCGTGCAGCTCTGCTTCCAACTGCCGGATCAACTCCTCCATACTGGTCATCTTAGCAGGAAGCGGTTCCACCGGCATGAGTTGATTGACGGTATTGGGACGAAACTCCTTGGGACCAACGACGAACTCCTGCATGGCCGGCACGCGTTCGGCCGGCGTAAGGATTTCAGGAAATACGTCTTTGCCATTGGCGTTACGCACCGCTTCGCAAAGATGTTCAATCATCTGATGAACGTTCATCTTTCCGAACACAGGTGGCGTAGCGGGGTCGATCATTCGTAACTGGCGGGGAAACTCTTCCAGGAGGAATTGCAGGGATGTTTGCATGGTCGGTTGGCTGGTCAACTGCTAAGGTGCATAGGAATATTCAGCCCGGAAAAAGAAAAAAGCCGTCCCAGGGGACGGCTTTTTCTTTCTTGAGCTTCTGAATTCAACATTATGAAGTTCAGTCCTTTTTATCAGAGTCCTGAGCTTTCTTTTCAGCGGCTTCGAGTTCGGTACGCAGGTTGCTGAGGGCCGCGATATCGCCAAGGGTCGTCTTTTCAACGTTCTCCTTCACTTTCTTCACTGCCTTTGCATTATCCTCGCGATCCTTCTCCTTGGTCTCCTTCTCGGCAACACGCGCGATTCCGCGGGCTTCCTCGTGGATACGGGCATGGGATACGACGATCTTACGCTGGTCTTTGTTAAACTCGATGACCTTGAAGTCGGCTTTGTCATCAGCTTTGAGGGACTTGCCGTCTTCCTTCACCAGGTGCTTGTTCGGGCAGAAGCCTTCGACACCGTAGGGAAGCGCGACTGTTGCGCCCTTCTCACCGACTTTCAATACCGTGCCTTCGTGCAGGCTGTCGACGCCGAAGATGGTTTCGAACACATCCCAGGGGTTCTCCTCGAGTTGTTTGTGTCCGAGGCTGAGGCGACGGTTTTCCGCATCCACTTCGAGCACGACCACGTCGAGTTTATCACCCACTTTGGTGAACTCCGACGGGTGCTTGATCTTCTTGCTCCAGGAGAGGTCGGAGATGTGCACGAGTCCGTCGATGCCTTCTTCGAGTTCCACGAAGACGCCGAAGTTGGTGAAGTTCTTCACCGTAGCGGTCAACTTCGTGCCGGCCGGGTATTTCGTGATGACGTTCACCCACGGATCAGGCTTAAGTTGCTTGAGGCCGAGTGACATCTTACGCTCTTCACGGTCAAGGGTCAGGACAACACACTCGATCTCTTCGCCGACTTTCAGGAAGTCGTGCGGGCTGCGGAGGTGCTGCGACCAGGACATTTCCGATACGTGGAGGAGTCCTTCGACACCCGGAGCGATCTCGACGAACGCGCCGTAGTCGGCGAGGACAACTACTTTGCCTTTCACCTTATCGCCAACGTTGAGGTTGCCATCGAGCTGCGTCCAAGGATGCGGAGTAAGCTGCTTGAGGCCAAGCGCGATGCGCTTCTTCTCTTCGTCGAAATCGAGGATAACGACGTTGATCTTCTGATCGAGCTTTAGTACTTCTTCCGGATGCGAGATGCGGCCCCAGGAGATATCCGTAATGTGCAGCAGGCCGTCGACACCACCGAGGTCCATGAACACACCGTAGGAGGTGATGTTCTTGACGGTTCCCTCGAGTACTTGACCCTTCTCGAGCTTCTTCATGATCTCGGCCTTTTGGAGCTCGAGTTCCTCTTCGATCAGGATCTTGTGAGAGACGACTACGTTCTTGAATTCGTTGTTGATCTTCACCACCTTGAACTCCATGTTCTTGCCTACGAATTGGTCGTAGTCGCGGATCGGCTTGACGTCGATCTGGGAGCCGGGCAGGAAGGCCTCGATGCCGAAGACGTCGACGATCAGACCACCCTTGGTACGGCACTTCACATAGCCGGTGATGACCTCGTCACCTTCCAGGGCCGCGTTGATGCGATCCCAGGACTTCAGTGCACGGGCTTTCTTGTGAGAAAGCAGGAGCTGACCATTCTTGTCCTCTTGCTTCTCCACGTAAACTTCCACCTTGTCGCCGGCTTTGATGTCCGGCATGTGGCGGAATTCAGTCAGCGGAATCAGACCATCCGATTTGTAGCCGATGTTGATGAGCACATCCTTGGGCGAAACGGATACGACAATTCCTTCCACGATGTCGTGTTCGACCACCGCGTTAAGGGTTTGATCGTACATTTTCTCCATCCGGGTACGTTCCTCGGCGGAGTAATTGTTCCAGCCTTTGCCCGAAGTTTCCCAGTTGAAGGGATCTGCTTTGGGAGCAGCGGATTGGTTCGTGATTTCTTCTGTAATCATTTAATTTTTAAGTTGTTTATAGTTAAGTGGCGTCGTTTCTGTTTGGGGTCGCAAATTTAGGAATTATCTTCTTTGGTTAAAAGTGCTCAATTAGAAACTTTTAAAGGCCATTTGCAGTCTGCAATGACTTGAAATTTTGATTTTTTCAAGGGGTAGGAAGCGCCACTACCCGATTGAAGGATCAGGATAATTGATTACGACCATATATTTAACATAATAATACACAAATGGGACAAAATCCTGTATTTACTCCTCTATGGACTAAAAGGTTGCAAAACATTGAAATGAAAGTGGGGAAATAACCAATCCGGAACCCCGGATCAGGCAGAAGTACCGATCGGTTCGAGGTGGCTGGCGACCTTTTGCATCAGCCACATCGGCGTACTGGTCGCGCCACAAATGCCGATTGACTGCACACCATCGAACCAGGCATAGTCGATCTCCTCCACGTCCGAAATGAAATAGGTCCTGGGGTTGACCGCGCGACAGACCTCGAACAGCGCTTTTCCATTGGAACTCTTCTTCCCGGAAACAAACAGGATGAGGTCGTGCTGTTCCGCGAACTTTCGAAGCTGGGGTTCCCGGTTGGAAACCTGCCGGCAGATGGTATCATTGGTGGAAAGGTACTCGTCCTGGATCTCGCTTTCCTGTGCAAGTCTCGACCGTTCCTCAATCAACGCCTTCATGCGTTCAAAGCCGCGGGAACTCTTCGTAGTCTGAGAGAAGAAATAGATCGGGCGGGAGAAATCGATCTTACTGAGGTCATCCTCGTTGCGGATGATGAGGGCCTCCCCTCCTGTTTGCCCAACCAGGCCGTTCACTTCGGCATGTCCGATCTCTCCGTAGATGACGACCTGTCCGTTGTTCGCCACCACTTCTTCGTAACTGGAGCGGACGCGGTTCTGGAGTTTGAGTACAACGGGACAAGAGGCATCAATCAACTCGATGTTGTTTTGCAGCGCGATCTGATAGGTCTCCGGTGGTTCACCGTGCGCACGGATTAGCACTTTGCAATCGTGCAGTTGCCGCAAGGTCTCATGGTCTATGATCTTCAGCCCTTTGGCTTTCAGCCGCTCGACCTCGACGTTATTGTGGACGATATCACCGAGGCAATAGAGTGAACCGGAACGGTCCAGTTCATCTTCAGCCATCTGGATGGCGTAAACAACGCCAAAACAAAAGCCCGAATGCGGGTCTAAGGTGATTTTCATTCGAGATGCAAAGGTACGAAAAAGCGCTCGAACCAGTTAACTGGTTCTCAAGCCGGTGATTGCACGGAGCGCTGCCGGACCAGGTCCAGCGCGATAGCCAGTTGCTCTTCCTGGTTGAGGTCGGAATTGTCGAGCACGATCGCGTCCTCCGCCTTCCTAAGCGGGCTTTCGGCCCGATGGGTATCGGTATGGTCACGGTCCTCGATGTTCTTGCTGACTTCGTCCATCGTCACCATGAAGCCCTTTTCGTTCAGTTCGTCGAACCGCCGTTTGGCACGCACTTCCGGTCGGGCCGTCATGAAAATCTTCAGCTCCGCATTCGGGAATACCGTAGTGCCGATATCCCGCCCATCCATGACGATCCCTTTATCGCGTCCATAGCCTTGTTGTTTCTTTACCATCCTCCGGCGAATGGCTGGAATGGCGCTGACCGGACTTACCAGATCCGAGATACGCAGGTCACGAATCTGTCGTTCCACGTTCAGCCCGTTCAGGTGAACTTCGGAAAGTTTCGTTTCAGGATTGACCTGAAAAGTGATCTTGATGTGATCGAGAAAACGATCCATCTCTTCGGCATTCATCGATTCCAACTGGGCGACCGTAAGGTCGTGTTGAATCATGAATAGCGTCACTGCCCGGTACATGGCGCCGGAGTCGATGTATCGATACCCCAAATGCCGGGCTAATGCCTTGGCCAGGGTGCTTTTTCCGCAGGAGGAAAAACCATCGATCGCGATAACTAGCTTTTCTGAGCCCACTTCAGGTTCTGAACGGATGGTATACCCCCCATTTCCTTTTAACGGATAGGCAGTCATGTTTCGGAAGGCAATTTAGGAAAATGGACGATGTCAAATGGCTGCAATGCCGGTCAATCCCTGCTTCGCCCTGAAAACGAATTCACTGAATTTTCGTGCGAAGATTGATTTCAATTGGATGAGCAGGAAACCTGGCAACATACAGCCATCCAACCATCAAACTAATATCGGCAAAGTCAAAGGAACGAAGAGCCTGGGCCTGGAAAATCAGTTAGTATCTCCGGCTTTTTTCGAAAATTCAGCCAGGTTCATGGTAATCGAGAAGTGGTCGGCGCCTCCGGCCTGATGGAAATTACCGCGTCCATACCCCAGTACGAACTTGGATATCTTCAGGCCGAAGCCGAACGAAAAGCCGACCGTTCCGGGCGCGGTATCAACTACGAGCTCGCGTCTCCGTTGGAAATTATAAGCGGCACGGAGGTGAAAATTCCTGGAGAGCAGGATCTCGGTACCGATGATGAAATGACGGGAGAGTTTGTTCCAAAAGTTGATCTTCTTCTGCTGTGCCTCGCCGGTCAGTGGATCAACACCGGATAAATCAAAGGGATCATTGTACGAAAGATCGAACTTCTGAAGATGCCGATAAGTGATATTGAACCGAAGCGGCGTATGCTTTAACCTTTTCGAAACTCCCAGCAACAATTCGATCGGCAGGGGTTCCGCATTACCCTTTACATAATAGTCGATCTGCGCGCCGGCATTCCGGGCCAGGATTGTGGCTGTCCAGTTGTTGACGGTGTCCAGATACGTGGCGCTGATGTCCACACCGATTCCGAAGGAATTATAGAGGTAATAATCGCTGTAAATGAATTTCATTCCGGCCCCTACGCTGAACAAGGGATTGTATTGGTAACCCCATCCGAGGTTCAGCGCGTAGTCCGCGGCCCGGAACGTCCCTTCCTGATCGCCAAACACGTTTGTTTCCCGGAACTCCCCGTAGTTGGCGTAATGCATGTAGGCGAGGAATGTTCCCAGCTTACCGTAATCCCTGGCAAAAGCGGCGTTGCCGAATTTCACGCCATCGGGATACAAGACACCGCTCAACGCGAGTGAACGGTCCATGGAAGGATTGATGAGGGACGGCGCCTGCAGGGCGGTATTCAGGTCGTGGTCCTTCACTGTAATCAATGTTCCGCCCAGCGCGGCGATACGGGCCGAAGCCGGTACGTTCAGGAACTGGTAGACATAATTACCTCCGATCTGTGCATGGGCAGCAAGCGAAGTGAGGAGAATTGCCGGCAGGAAGAGCGATCGGATGGTCCGGTGCATACGAGGTAAATGTAGGAAATTGAACAGGAACGATTCAGCGACCGGAATATTGCACACAGCAGGTACTGTTTTTCATCCTACGGTGCAACGGGCTTCCACTCCATTGCCTCCCCGTTCCACCCACAGTTCGCGGCCTCCCAGCGCTTCAAGTGTTTTCCTGATCTGATCGGGTGTCCGGAGGTGCTTGTAGTAGTCCGTCAGGGAATCGTACGTGTCCAACCGTGCCCATTCTTCCTGCTGCACTTTGCTCAGTTCCGGAAAAACATTCATGAACGTGATGAGCGGTGAAACGCGTTTCAACAGCCAGGTCAGGGTCTTGCTATTCCGAAACCTCCAATGCCAGGGAAAGAAAAAGTTCACCATTCCGTCCACGATCTTTTTGGAAGTGGTCGGACGGAGGTGCTTCAACACCTGGCGGTACCAGGTAGCTGGATTGAAATAATAGTTGATGCGCCAGGGATAATGGTCGATCACCAGTAGCCCACCCGGCTTAGCCATCGCATACAAAGCAGCGATCGTCCGCTCCGAACTGGGCGTATGCTGAATGACCCCCAGGCAGATCACCACATCAAAGCTCTTCGGCGGAAAGGGCAGTTCATAGACACTTGCCTGCGCCAATTGATAGACTTTGTCGGCTCCCATGTTTTCCCGGTTGACCTCGACAGCATTGCTCAGATCGACCGAATGAACCTGTGCTCCCGCCGAGAGCAATAACTCCGTAAAGCGACCTGCTCCGCTGCCGACTTCCAGCACTTCCTTTCCACGGAGCTGATCAATGGGAAACCCCAGACAACGCTCCAGTCGGATCCTGGTGATCGGCGTTCCGCTATGACTGTCTAATTGGGTGCGCGCAAAGTTCTTCCATTGAAAGCCGAAGGCATCGGCATAGTTCTCGGCCGGTACGAAGCGGGGAATTCCATTAATAACAGGGAATCGCTCCCCGGAGGGAGAAACCAGAAAGTCCCCTTCAAGACGAAGCGTTTGTCGACTGGAAGGTGAAACAAAAGGAATCATACACGTACGCGAATAGCGGGGCGAATGTAGGGAATTTCAGGCCGAGCTTAGCCTGCCGTAGGTCCCCGGCACTCGCCCTGATCGCTTAACCGCCGGAGGGACCGTACGTACCCGGCAAGGGTATGTCCAGCAAACGCAAGAACACTCCTAACTGGGCGCGATGATGATACCAGTGATTCAGGCACCAGGTTCTGGCGACCTGTTCTTTGGGCAGTATGAAGTAAATGGTATCGCCGTTACGCATTGTCCAGTTGTCGGTCATCCGTTCATCCGGAAACTTTTCCAGGATACCTTTAGCGGCTGCCAGGTTTTTTTCGAGTATGCCGAGCAAATCGGCAGTATCCCGGGCTACATAGGGCTTGTAATCACTCTTTTGAAAATCGAGTTCATCGTCCTCCAGGGTATTTTTAAACCAGGACGGAATCTCCGCCACATGCGTAGCCAGTCGCCCGAGGCTCATGCTCTTCGGATGAGGTTTCCAGTCCGATTTATCCAAGGGGACTGCCTGCAAGATATTTCGGGTTGCGGCTGACTCTCTTTCCAATTCTTCCAGATATTTCTGTGCAATAGTCATGATTGTGATACTGTCGTTGGTGACACTGTCAATAAATGAAATTATTCATAATGCAGGAAATTTCTTTCGCATCATTTTCCAAAGTGATTGGAAAGCAATCAATGCACGAGCATCAAAAAACCGATCCGGGTGCTTCTACCTGATTTGATAGGCCATGAGCATTCAAATGTTCCTGGACTTTCGGTTAATTTGCCAGGCCAAAACATTGTTCCCTCCATCTTATGCATCTTCAATCAGCATCATCGACCCTGCAGCGACTTTTAACCCAATTTCTGTTGCTGCTTCCAACGATGGTATTTTCACAACCCTGCAATTTACAAGGAACCTATAAAATCGGTCCTGGGGGACAGTATCCGAGTCTGACGAACGCCATCGCCGACCTAATGAGTACCGGAGTTGGCGGGACCGTTACTCTTGAATTCAAAGCAAACTACACTGATTCGGTTGAAACCTTCCCGATTTTTATCGGAAACATCCCCTGTGTTTCGGCAGTGAACGAAGTAATAATCCGGCCGGAAGCAGGTGCAGGGCCAATACTCTTGCATTCATTCAGCAGTGTCCTGACCTTTTCCGGCGTCCAATTTGTCACGCTGGATGGTCGACCCGGAGGCAACGGAACGCAATCCGGACTCACCCTTCTGTGCAATGGTGCCGGCAGCGCGGCTGTCTTTACCAATGGCGCGTATGCCAACTGGATTCGTTACTGCAATCTGGAAGCTTCCAATTCGGGATCCACCAGCGGGGTGGTTTCATTTACCACAACAAACAGTTCCCTTGGGAACAACAATAATTGGATCAGTGATTGTTACATCAGCGGTCGCGGGACCAGCTTAAATGGGATCTATTCCAAAGGGACCGCGGGCAAGCCGAATCAATTCGGACGTATTGAAAACTCCCACATCACAGGATTCCTGGCCAAAGGCATCTGTTTCGAGGAGAACACGCGTCACTGGCAGATCATCAACAATGACATTTACCAGGAAAGTTCTGTCGTCTTTCAATTTGGACCGATTCATGGCATCTTCGTAAACGATACGCTCAGTGACGGTTTTACGATTACAGGAAATCACATTGGCGGGCAGGCACCCGCCTGCGGGGGAAACCCCTACAATGTCGTTGGCAGCTTCATTGGCGTACTCATGGCCACGGGTACAGACAATCTCACTATCATCGACAATAACGAAGTAGCCAACATCCATTGGCATAATCAGTTTTCACTTGAATACCTAGCCGGCATCCAGGTACTGGCAGGCAAGGTCCAGGTTGGCGGCCCTTCCGGCAACCTGATCGGCAGTCTAAATCGGAACGGCAGTATCGTAACAAGCTCCTACTATCTTACAGAACCCGAGATCTCCGGCATCCTGATCGGATATGAGATATTGCCAGGGACGATCGACACGGTGCGGGTGCTGAATAACCGTATCGGCGGGATCCGTTGCGAAACCGATTCCAACAATTATCTCCCCACCACCCTGCGTGGCATCTATTCCTTCCAGCAGAAAGCGGGCTGGATCGAGGTCCGGGACAACCACATCGGAAGTCCGAACCTGCAGAACAGTCTGGTGTCGGAAGGCACAACCGGCGATGTGATCGGCATCCACCTGGATGTAGCCTACCTTCCTGGTAACGTTCTAACCTTTGATTTCCACAACCGGATCGAAGGGAATGAAATCACGAACCTGGGCAGTTACAACAAAGGAATTCAGTTACGGGGTGGCGCTCCTGAATTGACGAATAATCACATCCATCATTTTTACTCCAATTATGTAGCGGGTTCAACTACCATTCCGAACAATACCGGCATCAACGCGATCGAATTGCGGCCAGGTAGCCGGTTCATCGGCAACCACCTGCACGACTTCTACACCATCGGCAACTTCAGCGGCAACAATACCGGAATCGGGATCGACCTAAGCCAGGGACTCGAGATCGCAGGGAATTTCATTCATCATTTTGAGGCAGTAGCACCTTATACACCTTCGCGTGGAATCGCCTACAACGAGACCATATCCAGCTACCCTCAATATGACCATTGGATTTACAACAACATGATCGCCTTGGGATTCGACAGTCTTGGCAACGAATTGACAACCCCTTTGGAAGCTTATGGGATCTATGGAGTGGTAGACAGCACCATCATTACCCACAATTCGATCTTTCTTGCCGGAACCGCCGACGGGAACTCTGCAGGAATCCGGGTAACGGAATCCGGAACGCACATGTCCCGGATCACCAACAACATCCTTGTAAACAAGAAAAACCAGGGAACACCTGGCAGCTTTTACTACGACAACAACATCACCCTCGATGCCGGTGTGACAGCCTCCGGAACTTTGTCGATCGATTACAACCTATGTGATTTGCGTGCTTCCGGTCGTTCCAATCTGTTACAGGATGCGAACCAATACTATCCGGATTTCGTTTCCATCCGCAACGCGACACCGTACGACGACCACAGCATCCTGGGCAATCCGAGCTTTCGAAACGCTCCCGGCACGAACCAATCCGTCGATCTGCACGTGAATTATCCCAGTCCGGCCGATGCCTCCGGAATACCGGAACCTTCTGTGCTCATTGACTACGATGGCGAAATCCGCAACCTGTTCACCCCGGTGGACATCGGAGCAGATGCGATCTCTTCCACCACAGGTGTTTCAGCAGGGCTAGGGGCTAACACCCGATTGCCCATGATCCTTGCACCCAATCCGGCAGGTGAAAACGTTTTTGTCCTTGATAGCGAAGGGAAATTGCAGGCAGCCTCGGTACGAATAATTGCAACGGATGGCAGGCTACTGGATCCCCGGCAAACCGGCTCATTCCCATCACTACAACTTGATCTCCGCGGGATTCCCGCAGGTTGTTACATCGTCAGTGCCACCGACGCGGAGGGTATCGAATATCGTAGTATCCTGATCAGGCGCTAGGCGCATCAGCTTTTCAATAGAGTTGTAAAATACCAGGCACCGGAGCCGTCATGAACCCTACAGGTATTAAAGTCTGCCTATAAGTCGGGGAGCTTCGGTATCCAGCGTACGCTCGAACAGGCAATCCTGTAATCTTGTTGTCCTGATCGCTTGATATCAATCACTCTTTGCTTACTAATGGTTTTGCACATTGGTTTCGCAAAAATTCCGACAAGTTTTTTTCTAAAAAAAACACCGGCTTCAGGGCCGGTGTTTTTTTACTGCTCACTTATCTGATCGCTGCTTGGGAGTATCTTCCTTCTTTGACGGCAACGTGCTCTTGGGTGGCGCTGACGGTTTTGATGATTTACCCGGGCGGACTGCAGGTTGTTTGGCCGGTTTAGCCGGACGAACTGCAGGCTGCTTCGCGGGTTGCGTCGGTTTCACGGCAGGTTGCTTTGACGGCCTTGCAGGTTCTGGTGTCGGCTTCACCGCAGGTTCCGTCGGACGAACCGATGGCTTTGTTTCCGGTCGAGTGACCGGCTTACGATCAGGCTCGCGATCCTTTATTACCGGCTTTGATTCCGGAGCCGGGCGGGCATCCGTCGGACGATCCTTGGACGGCACGACATTGATCGGCTTCGCGCCTGTACCAGGTCTGCCGATCGCAGGATTCTTTTCGACATCCAGGTTATGGCTTGGGAAGTTCGGTCGTTGCTCCGGGCGAGGCTCCGGCTTCGGGTTGTTATACGTCTGCTGATAGACGCCTTCCCGTTGGTAATTCGTGAATACGGGTGAAGTCCTTCGTTCTACGCGATAATGCCCGTACCAGGGTTCGAAGTGATGGTGGTGGGCCCGCCAATACCACCATCCATGCCAGTGGTGGCGGTAATACCAATGGTAATAATAGTGGTCCCAATAAAAAGGTTGCCAGGAAACCCACCATCCGGGATAATAGCCCCAATACCACGGGCTTCTCCACGGACGATAGGCAGGACCATACATGAACGTGATGATGACCCAGGAAGAGGGCGCCGGAGCGTAGGTCGGCTGTGAGTTGTAATAATTGTTCTCGGTATAGTAGTTATTGGTAACAACCGTGGTTCGTTCGCCCTGGTAGCCGGGGTTGGTTGTTTCCGTAGCGGTGGTTGCTTCAGCCGGTTCGAGGATATAGTTCTTACCGTACAAGTCCTCGTCACCGATCATCTGGATCTTGACATTGTCACCCTCCTTCTGCACAAAGATAACAGCGACATCCTGCGTTTCCTTTTCATTCAGGTCAACCTGAAGCACGATGGTATGGACATTCTCTTCCGGGCGGTCCACCACTTTGATATAGTCGACCTTTCCGTCATTGTTCAGATCAAGGTTGTTGATCTTACTGGTGTCCGCGTTCAAGGCCGATTCGAATGATTCGAGGGTCGGCGATTGGCGGAACACATCCAACACAGCCGCGAGGTTCAGGTTGTCACCCGGAAGACCCAGCCGCGCGGTACTATCCTGTTGAGCCAGGGCCATTGATGAAATGGCCATCGAGAAGAAGAACAACAGGCCGTGATAGAAACTCGAACTTTTCATGGTTCAGGTATTTTTAAGTGATGATGAGATGGACGGCTTGGATAATCAGCGTAATGCTACACATCCTAAGCAAAATTCTGAATGACAAGGATCAGGCCAGATTCTACTGAGCGACAGATTAAGGGTTCATGGTTTTCGATTCCATCAAATTTAAGGTAGGGTTTTCCACATTTTTTCACCTCCCACTAAAATGCACCCTGCTGAAAGTCGCGAATACTGGTGGCTTCCGGGGATTTTGGAATAGAAATGAATTAACAACGGTGTTAATAACGATTCGCCGGCGGAAACTTCCAACCGAATCGTATGTGCATTTTGAGGCGTAAACAACTGGTGAAATTTCTCTGAGCCCATTTAGTTCTGCCCGAAGAATTACTCACTCAAAACAACGACTCGATGATTCAACGAAACGTAAAGATCCTGCTAACGGCTTTGTTGGCAATGCTCCTCTCCGCATCCACCACCGCACAGATCGCGAATGTCAAAGGTCTCTACGTCAACTTCATCAAT
>ERZ724521.268-NODE-268-length-23276-cov-4.676414_pt1 | contig 23276 bp, 20 predicted proteins | sample MGYA00376054_ERZ724521 | MGnify/ENA primary metagenome ERZ724521 (study PRJEB28724, sample SAMN07190883) | activated sludge metagenome | isolation source: activated sludge of sewage treatment plant in Hong Hong | place: Hong Kong | collected 2016-03-17 ... | reverse complement strand
GGAGGTCGCCCTTATTTTTTGTTATAGGTGAAATTGAGGGAGCTGCAAACCTTCATATCAGAAGAAAGCCTGAAAAAACGGTCGGTTTTCCCATCATTTACCAAAATGGCGGCGGTATTCGGCGGACGGAGGCCCAGATTTTCCGCAAAGAGGATCAGGTAATTGTTGATATCGGGTTCCAGTTGCAAGTGAATGATCCGCTTTTGCTTCACGACCCCGTAGTGGTCCAGGATACACTTGCCGTTGAAATAGAGTGAAAGGGTGTCACCGTCAATGAATGAGTTGTCGTAAACGGAGATCGTCAGGGTGGGAGAATTCACTTCAATCGAACCTGCACTGATGACCTGCCGGCCCCCCAGCGATTTCGGGATATTGTTATCCGCTACTTCAACGGCTTTCACCTGCTCGTGTTGTGCAACATGAACAGTGTCGATTTCGGGCGGCTTGACTGTAAGCGGCATAGTATCGACAACAAGGGGCGGCGGAATCGGATTGGTGTCGGGTGGACTGGTCTTGTTTTCTTCACGTGACCAGACACGCACGGACCGGTCGTTGCTCCCGGTGAACAGGATATGATCGTTCTTGCCAAAACAGGTTGCAGTCACCGTTTGCTGGTGACCGAAAAGTTCCTGAAAGATCGCACGTTCCTGGGGTGACCAGACCCTCGCCCAATTGCCTACCATGCCCGTCGCCATGAATTTGCCATCGGAGGAGAAGGCCATCCGGCAGGGTAGTCCGGCTTTCATCCAGGAAGTCGGATTCAGGGCAAGTTGCCCCATCCGGAAACTCCAAAATGCCAGTGTGCCGTCGTCACTCCAGGTGACCAGGGTGGTGTCGTTGAGGAAATTCATGTACCGGATTGGAAAAGGCCCGGGGCTGAATTCCTGTCGTAAGAGATCCGATCGTGTGTTCAGCACGTGGAGGCTATGGCCTTTGGAATAGATGACCGCGCTGCGATCGGCAGCGATCACCGCGTCGTACAAGGTGTCGTCCTCCTGGCGGATCAGATCCACCTTTTGGGTAAGATCGGACCGTGTCTTGTAAAGTCGGCTGTTGCTGTTGAAATAGATGAAACCATCCGCGATGCTGAACAGGACAAACCGGATACCGGCGTAATCCGGAGAGTAAATCGACTGAACGAAATTGTCCTTCTGAAAATCGTAGATGCGGATCTCTCCGTCGAAGGTCGAACTGATCAGCAGTTGTCCGTTCGAATTGAACGAAAGCGTGTTGACAGGCGCCTGATGGGCTTTGATCTTACGAAAGACCTGTCCGGTGCTTGCATCCCGGAAATAGAGGTTGCCATCCCGGTCGCCGTTGATCACCATCTTTCCTTCCGGGTGACGCGCCATGACGGTCACGCCAGCGGCATTATCCGAAAACCTGGCTTGCGGTCGGAACAACTGCCCGGTGGATCGGGGCAGGCTCAGCAGGCAGCAAGCGAGGTAAACGAGCAGAAACGGTGATCTCATGCAATCCCGTAAAGTTACCGGGGACTATTGCATTCCAGGAGGCAATGTGAACGGAATTATCACAATCGGATGTTCAATTCCCTAATCAAACACAATGGTTCATCGCCCGCCCATCGTCAGCCGGTAGCCCGCATACGCGAACAAGATCCCTACTAAGGTAGAGGAGCCGGCATAAAGCCCGGCCAGTTGCCAGTGACCGTTCCGGATCAGTTGAACGGATTCCAACCCGAATGCGGAGAACGTAGTGAATCCTCCCAGTAAGCCGGTGAAGAGGAACAATCGCGCCGATACCTCAAAAGGATTGCGTTCGTTCATGCCGGCCAACAAGCCAATGACCAGGCAGCCGGTGAGGTTGATGGCAAAGGTTCCCCAGGGGAAGAGTGGTTGCTCAAGCGTCCGGTTGATCCACAAACCGGTACCATAGCGGGCGATAGTGCCCATGGCACCTCCTAGGGCTAACAGCAGGACATTGTTCATGCGATAATCGGGCAAGATGGCAAGGCCAAGGTAATAGTTTGACGAACGATGTTTACCAGTGCCCACATGAGGTTATAAAATGCAAAACCCCGGTGAGTTGCCGGGGTTTTAAAAAGATCAGGGTACTGATTAGAATTTGTAACCGAAGCCTACGCCCAGGATCTGACGGTATTGGGTCCGTTGGATGACGTTGTGGTCGTACACGACGGTTGCGATGAAGGAGGTCGTGAGGAATTTGTTCACTTTCATCAATAAGCCGGTTTCCCAGTTGACGTCGATGTTCTTCCGGTTATTCTCGTCCTCATCGGTGTAGTTGTTGAAGAGTTCGAGGCGGGAGGCAAGGGTCACATTCTCGAAGATCTCTTTCTTGAAGTTCATGTTGAGGTAGGCGCCGAACTCGGATCGTACTTTTTCGCCGGTGCCTTTGTTGAGGTTGCCGTTGGCGTCGGTAGTCGCCGCCTTTACGCCGTAAGCTCCGAGATCGGCCAGGTCCTGGTCGTTCACGATGACGAATCGGGAGGAAACCGGGGAGAAGAATACCTCAAAATAGTCGACCGGCTTGTAGTTCATACCGAGCGCAAGCGTCAGGTAGGCTGGCGCGAGAAATCGGGAGATGACCACCGAGTCGTTCGGGTAGTTATAACCGTTCGCTACCTGGCTCTTGAAGTTGAGGATGGCACTGTAGAACCATTTGCTCTCCGGCTTGACGCGATAACCGAATTTGGAGGTAAAGTCAATGCGGTCGTCGTTCTTTCGCAAAGGATCGGTGCCGTTCTTCAACAAAGCATAGGCAAGGAGCAGGTTATTGTCCCATTGGGTACGGTTCTTCGCGTAGTTTGCGAAAACGTTGGCATTGGCGGCGATGGAGATGGAATTATCGCCACCCGGTGCCCAGTGGGAAAGGCTGATCTGAGAGAAGTTGATGCCAATGAATCCGCCGGTCTTCCAGGATGTGTCGGAGGCAGCAGCTCCTTTTAAGGTGTCGCCGGTGATGGCCGAGATCTTGTTAACGTCGGTAGCCTGACCGAAGGTGATGATGGTTAATGTGCTGAATATCAGCGTAAAATAGATGTTTCGCAGTTTCATTCTTTCGTTGGTTTTAGCGGGTGCAAAGAAAAGCAAAAAGGAGGCGGTGGACATTCCCAACGCCTCCTTTTCTACTGATGTTGATCACTTTTTAAGCAGGTCCCGGATCTCGGTCAGGAGTACTTCCTCTTTAGTTGGTCCGGGAGGTGGAGCGGGAGCTGGTTCATCGGCCTTGCGCATCCGGTTGACAGCCTTGACGACCATGAAGATCGCAAAGGCGATGATGGTGAATTCGAACAATACCTGGATAAAGTTTCCGATGTTGATGCTGACAGCCGGGATGGCTTTACCGGCGGCGTCCACCGCGGCTTCCTTGATCGTCAGCTTGATCTCCGAAAAATTAACTCCACCGATCAGCAGCCCGATGGGCGGCATGATGATATCCGACACCAACGAGTTGACGATCTTCCCAAAGGCTCCGCCGATCACGACACCGACGGCCAGGTCGATCACGTTTCCTTTGTTGATGAAATCCTTGAATTCTGAAATGAGTCCCATGGTTGTGGTGTTTTGGTCAGGTTGAAAGTAAGAAGTCTTTTTATGCGAGTCAAATCAGCGGCTTGAAGTATCGTTATGCATAACGCCTAAATATTCGGAAATTCGCGGCGTGATTACCCTGCACCAAGTCCGCTTCGCTTTCGGCGGACGTTATTTGCTCGATGGCGCTTCCTGGCAGATCAATCCCGGTGAAAAGATCGGACTCATTGGACGAAACGGGACCGGTAAATCGACCTTGTTACGGATCATCAACGAAGAGTACAGCATTGAATCCGGGACGCTCCAGAAAATGCGGGGACTCCGCATCGCTTTTTTCAACCAGGATCTGCTCAGCTACGACACGGAGAACTCGGTGTTATCAGTCGCGCTGGAAGCGTTTCCCGAGCAACTCGAACTCGACGAGCGGATCCATCGGATTGTCCATCGCCTGGAAACCGAACATGACAACGAAGCCCTGCTGCATGAATTGCACGATGCACAGGAACGCTTCGCGATGATCGATGGTTACCAGTTCAGGCAAAACGCGGCGACGGTATTGGAGGGCTTGGGTTTCACCACCCGCGATCTGGAACGACCCTTTCGGGAGTTCAGCGGCGGCTGGCGGATGCGCGCCCTGCTGGCGAGAATGATGCTGCGCGATCCGGACATGTTGCTGCTCGACGAGCCGACCAACCACCTGGATCTTCCATCCATCGAATGGCTGGAGAACTACCTGAAGAGTTACCAGGGAACGGTGATCGTGGTTTCCCACGACCGCTGGTTCCTGGATCGCATTGTCAATAAGATCGCCGAAATCGACCAGCGAAAGATCTCGCTCTATTCGGGTAATTTTTCCGAGTACATCGACCAGAAATCGCAACGCCTCGCTTTGCAGGAAGCAGCCTACCGCAATCAGCAGAAGTTCCTCGAAGAACAGAACAAGTTGATCGACCGTTTTCGGGCCAAGGCTTCCAAAGCCAGCATGGCGCAATCGCGTATCAAGATGCTCGAACGGATGGAGAAGGTGGAGGCGGTGGATTCCGAAGCTCCCACCATCCGGATCCGTTTCGATGCCGCCCGACAGCCGGGTAAGATCATTTCGCATTTGATCATCCAGGACAAGCGCTTCGGCGATAATGTCCTCCTGCACGATACCGAGGCCATGATCCGCCGGGGCGATAAGATCGCGCTGATCGGTGCGAACGGGAAAGGGAAGTCCACGCTCCTGCGGATGATCAATGGCAGTGAACCTTACGACGGGAAAGCCGAGACGGTCTATAATGTAGATGCCGCCTTTTATGCGCAGCATCAGTTGGAGTCTTTGCACCTGCAAAACGACCTGTTGACCGAGCTGCAGTCGTTCGCTCCGGAGAAGAAGGAATCCGAATTGCGGGGCATCCTTGGCTCGTTCCTCTTTTCGGGTGACGATGTGTTCAAAAAGATCAGCGTATTGTCGGGTGGAGAGAAGGCGAGGATCGCGTTAGCCAAGGTGTTGTTGTCAAAGGCGAACTTTCTCCTGCTCGACGAACCGACCAACCACCTCGACATGGCGACGGTTTCCATGCTGGTGGATGTCTTGAACGATTACGAAGGGTCGTTCCTCGTCGTTTCCCACGATCGCCATTTCCTCAGTTGCGTAGCCAACAGGATCTGGTGGATCGAGGACCAGCATTTGCGTACCTACGAGGGGTCCTACGAGGAGTACGAAGAGTGGAAGACGCGGCAGTTGAAGGCCGAAGCGGTTGCGGAAAAAAAGCAGCCGGTTCAGCAAAAGGTCGAAAAACCGAAGCTGGAGCGGAGTGACGAGGAAAAGAAGCAGCGTCAGCGAACACAGAAGAAATTCGACAAACTGGAAGAGGAGCTCGAACAACTCCGGCAGTCGCGTCACGAACTGGAGAACCTTTTGGCCCGCCCCGAAGTATACAGCGATCCCGGCAAGTTCCAGGATCACCTCGACCGTTTTAACCGTATCGACGCCGATTTTCAGGCAAAGACGCGGGAGTGGGAGGAACTCTTCGAGCAGTTGTCCGGGATGGAATAAATCCTAACTTGCGTGAACCTGCGCATGGTTTTCCAACATCGATCCCGAACTGCCGACTCCGGCAGGGATCCTCAACGAAGCCGAATCCTGCGTTTTACGCGGCTTTCGGCCTTCCTGGAGGCTTTCCTGTTTCTGTGTATCCTGTTTTTCCTGCTCTGCCAGTTCGGGTCATTCTGAGGCCATTCAGCCCTTTTTTTATCGGATGACGCTAGTCCATTGCGTCCCGTCATTCACCCGTTCTCCGGCGACGTTGGTCAAATACATTTCCGGATTTACATGCTGATTTTTACATTTGGTTTGCTTGCCAAGGCGGACCATTATGATCACACAAGTAACCTCCGGAATCAAAGTCAGTGTGGAGACCTTCTACCGGCCGGATCAGAGCAATCCCTTGCTCAACCAGTACGTTTTCGCTTACCGGATTACGATCACCAACAACAGTGATTTTTCGGTGCAGCTCCGGCGCCGCCATTGGTTCATCATCGACTCCAGCGCCACCAACCGCGAAGTGGAAGGCGAGGGCGTGGTCGGCGAACTGCCGATCCTCGGGACGGGTGAATCCTATCAGTACGTGTCGGGTTGCAACCTCGACTCGGAACTCGGCAAGATGTACGGTACGTATCTGATGGAACGGTTGATCGACAAGAAGCAATTCTATGTCCGCATCCCCGAATTCCAGATGATCGTACCGTACAAGCTCAACTGAAATTCCTGATCAACAACACGCCATGGGCCGCTCCGAAAGGGCGGCCTTTTTTCGTCATGTCCGGATGATCTTCGGCAACTTCTTACAGCCGCCATCGGGGGGCGTTTTGGAAATGTTAAACAGGTGTTCGTTGAAATCCGCCCCCAATGCGGCTTTTCAGCCTTCGACCTGTTGAAAAACCTGTCAATAGCGGGTTTCAGCTAACCGGCTTTGTTCATTCCGCTCCCAAATTCGGACGCGTTCATTGTATCGTTATCTGGACGCTACAGTAAAAGTTGTTCAGGAAATCGTGAAGATGGATCGTCGTTCATTCCTCTCCCTTTCATTTCAGGACGTGCTGACCGAGCCGGGCTACGGCGAGAGCGCGTCGCTGTCCGCAAGTGGCTTGACTCCGTACAGCGGTCAATGGACCGACAAGGAGGTCAAGCACCTGCTGCGGCGGACACAATTCGGCGCTCCGAAAGCGGAGATCGCCTACTTCCGTTCACTGGGTTGTTCCGCTTCGGTCGACACCTTACTGGAGCGGATCAATCATCCTGCCTATACGCCACCCGCGCCTCCTGTCAACCATTACTACAACGATGCACAGGATCCGCTGGTCGGACCGGAGCAACCCTGGCCCGGTACCGCGGACACGGAAGGCCCCGGCAACATCAGCATCCGCAGACGCGAGGGCTTGAAAGCCTGGTGGGTTGGACTGATGATCAATCAGCCGCGCAGTTTACGGGAGAAGATGACCTTGTTCTGGTACAACCACTTCGTCATTGAGATGCGGGTGGTCAGCCAGTCCACCTTCTGTTACAACTACCTGCAGATGCTGCGCGCCAACGCGCTGGGCAACTTCAAGACGCTGTCGCGGGAAGTCACCATCAGTGCCGCCATGCTGAACTACCTCAACGGCGACAGCAGCACGGCATCGGCTCCGAACGAGAACTATGCGCGCGAACTGCAGGAATTGTTCACCATCGGAAAAGATGCCAATGGACAATCACTCTACACCGAAGACGATGTGGTCGCAGCGGCGCGTGTACTGACCGGCTGGACGAATGACCTGGTGAATGGTGTCTCAGCGAATGGATACCTGTCAGTATTTGATCCCGCCCGGCACGATACCGGCAGCAAGACCTTCAGCTCATTCTACAGCAACCGCGTCATCACCGGACGTGCCGGCGCTTCCGGCGCACAGGAAGTCGACGACCTGCTCGACATGATCTTCGCGCGCAACGATGTCGCCTTGTTCATCTGTCGGAAGCTGTATCGCTTCTTCGTGTATTATAAGATCGACGCTACGACCGAAACGAATGTGATCCAGCCACTGGCCGCCATTCTGCGCCAAAACAATTACGATATCAGCGCCGCTTTGTCGACCCTGTTCAAGAGCGAACACTTTTTCGATATGCTCAGCCAGGGTTGCGTAATTAAGCCGCCGATCGATTTCGTGGTAGGACTTTGCCGGGATTTCAATGCCAATCTACCGGCGACGGCGACGGTTCCTTCGAAGTACGCCTTCTGGAGCAGCATCGTCGACCAGGCCGGGCGCATGCAGCAGGACATCGGTGATCCGCCCTCGGTGGCCGGCTGGCCTATGTACTACCAGGCACCGATGTTCCACGAGATGTGGATCAACACGGACACCTTGCCGCGGCGGAACAAAGTCAGCGATGAGATGGCCGGGAATGCACAGACCACCGGAGGTTTGGGCGTCAACATCGATGTGGTCGGATACACCGCCACGATGAATAACCCTTCCGATCCGGTAGCACTCATCGATGAAGTGTTGCGCCTGCACTACTTCTTCGACGCATCACCCTCCGTCATCAACTACCTCCTGAATATCCTCCTCAGCGGACAAAGCCAGACGTACTATTGGTCCGACGCCTGGGACAACTACATGAACGACCCGACGAACCCCACGTACTACGGGACTGTCAAGTCGCGTCTGCAGACGTTCTACCGTTATATCATGGACCTTTCCGAATACCAGCTTTCCTGACAGCATGAAGCGTAGAGATTTTCTTCGTACCGCCATCCCCGCGGCCGTTGTGCCCGCCGTACTCAACGGTTTGCCGTTGAAGGCATTCGCCAGTTCTCCACTGGCAGAGGCGATCAGCGCCACCGACAACGACCATGTGCTGGTGATGATCCAGCTCAATGGTGGCAACGACGGCTTGAATACCATCATACCGCTCGATCAGTATGCGAACCTCACGCGGGCCCGGCAGAACATCCTGCCCCTCGCGAACCGCATCCTTCTGTTGAACGGTACCACCCTTACCGGCATGCATCCGTCCATGGTCGGTTTGCAGCAGTTGTACAACGACGGAAAGCTGAACATCATCCAGAGTGTCGGTTACCCGAACCCGGATTTTTCGCACTTCCGCGCGACCGACATCTGGCTTACCGGATCCGATTCCGACCAGGTGCTCACCTCGGGTGTGATGGGCCGTTACCTCAACTACGAGTATCCCAACTTCCCGACCGGATACCCCAACGCCGTAATGCCGGATCCACTGGCCATCCAGATCGGTTCCAGCGTATCGCTTGGGCTCATGGGACCTGCCGCCTACATGGGTATGTCGGTCACCGACCCGGATGATTTCTATCACATCATCAACGGTGTTCAGGATCCGGCACCCAATACGCCGGCAGGCGATGAATTGACCTATGTTCGGGGTATCGCGCGTCAGACCCGTGCCTATCAGTCCGTGATCGAAGCGGCGGCAGCGCGCGTTCCGACCCAGGCGACCGCCTATCCGGCTCCGGGTACCAACTACCTGGCCGATCAATTGAAGATCGTTGCGCGGCTGGTCGCCGGCGGTCTGAAGACCAAGTTGTACATGGTCAGCATCGGCGGGTTTGATACCCATTCAAGTCAGACGGAAGACGGCGACACTTCCATCGGAACCCATGCGGACCTCCTGCGTCAGCTATCGGAAGCGATCCTGGCATTCCAGATCGATTGCGCGTTCCTCAACATCGAAGATCGTGTGGTCGGAATGACCTATTCCGAATTCGGACGTCGCGTCAAGTCGAACGCCAGCTTCGGAACCGACCATGGCGCGGCCGCACCGGTGCTGGTATTCGGCAAGCAGGTGCAAAGCGGCATCGTGGGAGCGAGTCCGGTCATCCCGTACCAGGCTGGATCGAACAACAACCTGCCGATGCAATACGACTTCCGGTCCGTGTACGCGTCCATTCTCCAGGATTGGTTCTGCGTGCCTCCAACTGATCTGCAGACGATCCTGTTCAACAATTACCAGACGTTACCGATCATCAAGTCGTCGGCCTGTCTGGGCATCGGCATACACGAGTTGAATCAGGCGGCAGGATTGCAACTGATATCCAATTCACCCAATCCCTTCTCGTCCAGTACCTACATCACGTACACCACGCAAGGCGGTCATACCCGCGTGCAGGTGTTTTCGCCGGAAGGTAAGCTGATCAAGAACCTGGTGGATGCGGAGCAATCCGCCGGCACCTACAAGGTGTGGTTCGAGAACGAGCATTTCGCGCCGGGTGTTTACTACGCCCGTTTGCAGAATGGCCCCATCGCCCAGGTGGCGAACATGGTCATCGTGCCCTGATCATTTTTGCGGGAAGAGTTGCTCCAGCACCTTTCTACGGTGCTCGAAAATGCCGTGGATCCTGTTCCGGATGTAGAGTGCGTTGAGCGCATCACCCAGCTTTCCAAGCGGAATCTCGTAGTGCACGATATCGGTCATTTCGGTGCCGCTTTTGTGCGCACGAAAATGATGCTGGTGGTGCCACATCCGGTAGGGACCCTTTCGTTGTTCATCCACGAAGAAGTGCGGCGCCTTGACATGCGTGATCTCCGTGATCCAACCGGAGCGGATACCCGCGACCGGCGTCAGGGTATAGGCGATGATCTGTCCGGCGTACGTTTCGTCCGGCAGGTCGGGCGTGACGATGCGGAAGTTCATTTCCGGCGGTGTGATCCGGGCCAGGTTGCGCGGAGTCGAGAAAAATTCCCAAGCCTCTTCCAGCGAAAGCGGCAGCAATTGGGTGATGCTGAATCGGTGTACACTCATGTCGGAAACCCTAACAAGCGGCGCCTAAAAAGGTTCCGGGGATGCAGTATCTTGTCCCCGTTACCAAAGCCGCTTGAAATCCGCTATGACCGCACGCGCCGAGGCCTTCGAACGACTGGCCACCATCATGGACGAGCTTCGCGCTCAATGTCCCTGGGACAAGAAACAGACGCTGGAATCGCTGCGCCACCTGACCATTGAAGAGACCTATGAACTGGCGGACGCGATCATCGACCGGGATCTTCCGGAGATCAAGAAGGAACTGGGCGATATCCTCCTGCACATCGTCTTCTATGCCAAGATCGGGGAGGAGTTGGGCGCCTTCGATATCACCTCGGTCATTCACGGGCAATGCGAGAAACTGATCCACCGCCATCCGCATATCTACGGTGATGTCAAGGTTCAGGACGAAGAGGAAGTGAAACGCAACTGGGAAAAGCTGAAACTGAAAGAGGGAAATACGTCTGTCCTGGACGGCGTGCCGACCAGTCTTCCAGCGCTGATCAAATCCATGCGTATCCAGGAAAAGGCAAGAGGTGTTGGGTTCGATTGGGAGAAGCCGGAACAAGTGTGGGAAAAGGTGGAAGAGGAACTCGGGGAGTTCAGAGCCGAAGCGGATGCCGGTAACACGGCCAAAGCAGAGGAGGAATTCGGCGATATCCTTTTCGCCCTGGTCAACTACGCACGATTCCGGAATATCAACCCGGAAGAGGCGTTGGAACGGACGAACCGAAAGTTCATCCGCCGTTTCCAGTATATCGAAGAAGCCGCCCGCAATGCCGGACGGAATCTCAGCGACATGACACTGGCCGAGATGGACGTGTACTGGAACCAAGCCAAGCAATTACCGGATAGCCCTCGCTGATCGGATCATGGCGAAGCGGAACACCCTGCCCTGGAACGGAGACAGCCGGTATCCGCTGTGGGCGTTGGCGTTCCTTGCCTTCTTTTACGCTTCCATCAGCTTCGTTAACCATAGTTGCTTCCGGACCTTCGGGCTCGACCTTGGATTGTACACCAATGCGCTGTACGATTACGCGCACTTCCAATTCAACGACAGTTCCAGTTTCCGTTCCGTTCCGGAGAACCTGCTTGGCGATCATTTCGATTTGCTGTTGCCGTTGTTCTCACCGTTCTCCTGGATCTTCGGTTCCTGGACTTTGCTCCTGATACAATGGGCCGTGCTGCTTTTCGGTGCCTGCGGGATCTACCGGTTTTCCATCTTGCGGACCGGAAGGACACTGGATGCCACCCTGCTCATGTTGGTCTTTGGACTTCACTTCGGCATATCGGGCGCTCTGAGCTTCGATTATCACAGCAACGTGGTGGCAGCCGCGCTCTTGCCCTGGTTTTTCGTCGGACTGCAGGAACGTCGTCCGCTGCTGCAGTGGCTCACGTTTACGCTGATCCTGTTCGCGCGGGAGAACATGTCGTTGTGGATGGTCTTCGTTGCAACCGGTGCCTGCTGGTATTATCGTGACCCCGCTACACGAAAAGCGCTGTTGCTGAAGTCCCTGATCGCCGGCGGCTGGTTTATGCTCGTAAGCGCCTGGTGGATGCCGCAGCTGCACGAAGGTGGTGTCTTGTCGCAGTTTCGCTACTCGGTCTTGGGAAAGGATATAGCAAGCGCACTCAAGACGATCGTAACGGATCCGGCCCTGGTGATCCGGACCCTCTTCACCGACCATCTTCCTGTTCCGGGATTCAAACCCGGGATCAAACAGGAGTTCTGGTTCATTTTCCTGTTGTCGGGAGCCTGGATCCTGTTTCGTGTTCCCGGTTTTATCTGGATGGCTGTGCCGATATTATTACAGAAGTTACTGAACGACCAGGTACAGGTCTGGGGGGTGAACGATCATTACAATGCGGAGTTCGCGCCACTCCTGGCAATCGGCGGAGCGATCGCGGCCGTATCCGTTCAACAAGTGCGACTCCGTACCGTTTTACTCGTCGGGTTGCTGGTGCTGGATATCGCTGCTGCGATACGAACCATGGACCGGGTGCAGGCATTCGTTCGCAGGGAGAATCTGCGGGTGTATCAGGCGCCGCATTGGAAGTCGGTAGTTGATAAGAAGGCCTTGAGCGAAGCCCTCGGACGGATACCTGCCGACGCATCCGTTTCCGCCCACACCAACCTGCATCCACGGGTGGCCTGGCGCGACAGCGCGTTGATATTCCCGAAGACGGAGGGATGTCGGTATTTGCTCCTGCTGGAGCAAGGCAATCCGTTTCCGTTCACGCAGGAAGAGTATCGTCTTCAGCTGGACAGCCTGCGCCATTCCGATGCCTATTCGCTCGTATTCGATCAGGATGGGGTGATCTTGCTGCGACGGAAGTGATGTCGCAGTATGGTTAAATGGATCGTGAAAGCTTGATCCAAAGGCGGGAGTGAATGAACATTTCGCAGTTGAGCTTGTTTCGTCCATTATAGCTAAATTCGCAGCTGCTAAAAACAGACCCTATGCTTCAAATCGGACAAAAAGCCCCGGATTTCAAACTTATCAATACGAATAAAGAAGAGGTCACCCTGGCCAATTTCAAAGGAAAGAACCTGGTTGTTTTCTTCTTCCCCATGGCCTGGACCGGCGTGTGCACCAAGGAAATGTGCAGCATCCAGGAAGATTACAATGCTTATTCCGGCATGAATGCGGAAACGATCGGCGTTTCGGTCGATAGTTTCTTCGCACTCAAGCGGTTTGGTGAGGACAACAAGATCACTTTCCCGTTGCTTTCGGATTTCAATAAAATTATGATCCGCGACTATGATATGATTCTTCCTGACTTCGCGTTCGGCTATAAGAACGTAGCTAAGCGTGCCACCGTCGTTATCGATAAGGAAGGAATTGTTCGCTACATTGAAGTGCTGCCCAATCCCGGCGAAATGCCGAACATGGATGCCATCAAACAAGCCGTTCAGCAACTGGGCTGATCCAACTGATCAAATCAGGAAGCCGCTCCGACCAGGGCGGCTTTTTTGTTTCAGCTCATCAGGGCGATCGCGGCGCCCAGGAGCATGATGCCCAGCTTGTAGAGGTTAAACCGATGTTCCTCGTAGGACTCGAAAAGGATCGTCGTAGAGATATGCAAAAAGATACCGATCACCACCGCCATGGCCCGGTCGAAGAACAGCGAAAGATCCCCGGTGGTGTATTCGCTCAGTAATAAACTGGCACCCGCGCCCAGCGGCGCCATGGAAGCGAACAGCAACAGGTAGAAGAACGTAGCCGGCTTGCTGATGTGGGATGCGAGCAGCATGCTGGTCAGTGCCAGGGCTACCGGGATATGATGCAGGATGATACCGGCCAGCAGGGAGCGCTGGGTGTTGGCATCGGTGAAATGCTGGATCAGGGGCATGCCTTCCAAGAACGAGTGAATGCACAATCCGAGGATGACGCCTAACGGGAACGCGTGCTTGTGATCGTGTTTGTGGACGTGGATGTGACCGTGCTCGATCCCTTCCGAGAAGATCTCCAGTAAGAGTTGGAGAAAGAAACCGCCAAGGATGAAGATGCCGATGCCGGCGCCGCCGTTACTGTAAACCTCCGGCAGGAGGTGGAGCAGGCTGAGGGCGAACAGGTAGGCGCCACTGAACGACAGCAGTAGTTTGAGTGCGTTCGGAGGAATCCTCTTGATCAGGAAGATCAGGCTTCCACTGGCCAGGATGGAGGCAAAGAGCAGTAGGAATTCGAAGGATGACATGCCGGGCCGACGAAGTTACGATTCCGCCGCTTCTTGAAAAAGCCTTCAGGCAGGCTTGCCGGCGACCAGGATGTAACGGTCGGACTTTGCTTCGTCGAATGGATTCAACTGATAATCTCCGTATTCCTGCATGACCAGCAGGCCGGCCTTTTGCGCGAAACGATGAAAGTCGTCCCGATTGAAAAGCCGTACCTGCTCGGTAAACGTCCGTTCCTCTCCGCCTGCGACGAAACGCACTTCCTTCCGCACATGGTGTTCCGTAAAGTACTTCCTGCTGGTGAAGGTGATGCCGTCGATTTCCTGCTCAACGGTATTCCCGCCGGCGGCGCAGACTTTTTTGGCATTGAAGAAATCCACGATAATGCTGCCGCCGGGTTTACAGGCGACCGCGTTCGCCCGGAAGGCGTTGTAGTTCTCCCGTTCGCTTTCGAAGTATCCGAAACTGCTGAACAGGTTCAACACGTAATCGAAATAGTTCACCCGAAAGACATCGCGCATGTCGTGCACGAAAAAGTGCAAACGGTCGTTTTCGAACTGGCGATTGTGCGCAATGCTGGCTTTGGAAAGGTCGAAGCCGCATACATCAAATCCCCGTTTGTTCAGGTGGATGGAATGCCGGCCTTTTCCACAGGCGACGTCGAGCACCCGGGCCCCTGATGGCATCGGCAGTTGTCCGATCAAGCGGTCCAGGAACGCGGCCGCTTCCGAACCATCACGGTGATGGTACAGGATGTGGTAGTAGGGTGAATCGAACCAGGTTTCGTACCAGGGTTTCATGCGTCGCGAAGTTCGGTTTTTTCGGCCTTGCCAAATGGGCGGGAATGGAGGGCTTTCAACAAACCTGCATGGATTATTTGAGCGTGTGCCTGGGTTCGAGAAACGAATATTTGTAAATCTTTAACCTCCCGTCATGAAGCGCCCCAGCAGTAAGAAGCGTCACCGCGCCCGTCGCGCGCGACACGCACCGCCCGGTACCCCGCCCGGCAACATCCTGGTAGAGGAAGGCGCGCTCAAGCCCCGGATCACGGGCTTTTTCTATACCCCCGACTTTTTCGACGAACGACCCTTCAACAGTTTGTCCGAAGCTACCGCCGCGATCCAGTCCTATCCGGACCGGGTCGGATGGATCGATGTGCAGGGTTTTGGCAGCCGTGCCTTCATGGAAGAGCTCGCCACCGCATTCGGCATCCACCGCTTGCAGATAGAAGACGTCGTCAATCAGTACCAGCGGCCCAAGGCCGACGAATATGATCAGCACCTGTTCCTGATCTCCCGCATCTTTCGCGAAATGGAGACGGGTTTGTGCAACGATCAACTGAGTATTTTCCTGGGCAAGAACATGGTGTTGTCGATCCAGGACCGGTACGACAATGTGCTCGATCCGGTGCGCGACCGGATCCGGCATGGAAAAGGGTTCGTGCGCAAGTATGGTGCCGATTACCTGGCCTATGCGCTCATGGATGTCGCGCTGGACAACTTGTATCCGATCCTGGAACACGTAGGCGACCGCCTCGACGAGCTGCAGGATGAATTGCTGCTGCGGCCTACGCGCGAGGCGCTGAACCGTATCCTCCAGATCAAGCGCGAGCTCATCGAGATCCGGCGTAGCATCTGGAGTGAGCGGGATAAGGTGAACGACATCCTTCGGTCGGCTTTCCCGCAAGTGCAGGAAGCCACGAAGATCTTTTTCCGTGACACCTACGACCACAGTATCCAGATCCTCGATCTGGTCGAGAGTTACCGGGAAGTCACGGCATCGCTGGTGGATGTTTATCATTCGTCGGTGAGCCAACGCATGAACCAGGTGATGAAAGTCCTGACCATCATCTCCACGATCTTCATCCCGTTGACCTTCATAGTCGGCCTTTACGGGATGAACTTCACGGACGTGCATCCGGTTACCGGCAAGGTCATGCCGCTCAACATGCCGGAATTGTACATGCCGTACGGTTACGTTACGGTATTGTTGGTCATGGTCGTGATCGTGGTCCTGCAACTCATTTTCTTTTACCGCAAAGGCTGGCTATCGAAAGAATGATATGGAAGCACCCCTGGTGATCAAAACCTTAGCCGGACTCGAGTCCCTGTTGGCGGAGGAAGTAACGGCCCTCGGGGCAAGCGGAGCGAAGGCCGGCAAACGCGCGGTCTATGCCAACGGCGATCTGAAGACCGTGTACCGCATCAACCTCTGCAGCCGTTATGCGCTGCGGGTCTTGCAGGAAGTACATCGCTTCTCCGCTCCGGATGAAAAGGCCTTGTATGCGGGCGTACAGGAAGTGGAATGGAACCAGTTCCTGCCGGTGGACGGCTCACTGGCCGTCGACGCGGTGGCGTATCGATCCAACATGGACCATACGCAATACATCGCACTGAAGACCAAGGACGCGATCGTTGACCAGTTCCGCGACGCGTATGGAAAACGGCCGAACGTCGACATTCAACGCCCGACTGTCCGGATCCACGTTCACCTGGTGGAGAACAATGCCACTGTTTCGCTCGACAGTTCCGGGGATTCCCTGCACCGGCGCGGGTATCGCGAGGAACCGGCGGGCGCACCCCTGAGCGAAGTACTCGCGGCGGGCCTGATCGGTCTGACCGGCTGGAAGGGTGATCGCCCGCTGTACGATCCGTTCTGCGGCAGCGGCACCTTGTTGACCGAAGCCGTCCTGTTGGCGCGGCGTATTGCTCCGGGACGATTCCGGGAGGGCTTCGGCTTTCAACGCTGGATGAATTTCGACGCAGGATTATGGAGCGCGGTGCGCGAAGCCGCGCTAGCGCAGGAGTTGCCGGCATCATCGGTACCGGTATTCGGATCAGACCGCAGCTCGGTCGCGCTATCCTCGGCAAAGTCCAATCTGCGTACGGCCGGCATGGAACGCGACATCATCTTGCGCACGGGCGAGTTCGAACAACTGGAGCCTCCGGCCGACGGCTGCCTGCTGGTGATGAACCCACCTTATGGAGAACGCATAGCACATGAGGATATCCAGCGTTTATATAAAGGCATCGGCGATACGCTGAAACGGCAATACGCCGGAAGCGAAGCCTGGATACTCTCGGCCAATCGCGAGGCGGAAAAGCAGATCGGCTTGCGTCCGTCGAAGCGCATCCAGGTTTTCAACGGACCGATCGAGTGCCGCTTTCTGAAGTTTGAACTCTACCGCGGCAGTCGCCGGGGTGGGGAATAGCGGAACATTGTTTCCGTAGCTTTGTTCTGATTACAATGATCGCAGCACCCGCAATGAAGAAGATCGCCGTCATGACCACCGGTGGCGACTGTCCCGGACTCAATGCCGGTATCCGCGCCGTCGTCCGCTCCGCCATTCATCACGGACTGGAGGTAACCGGCATCCTGCGCGGGTACGAAGGGATGATCCAAAACCAGTTCATCCCGCTTCCGTCGCATGCCGTGAGTAACATCATCCAGCGTGGCGGTACGATCCTGAAGACGGCGCGTTCCGAACAATTCAAGACCGTTGAAGGACGGGCGAAGGCGTATGAGAACCTGCGGACCAACGGGGTCGATGGATTGATCCTCCTCGGTGGCGATGGCTCCATTCGCGGCATTCAACAGTTTTTGCAGGAACACGATCTTCCCGTCGTCGCCGTACCGAAGACGATCGATAACGACATCTACGGAACCGATTACGCGATCGGTTACGATACGGCATTGAACACCGTCGTGCAGGCGATCGACAAGATCCGCGACACGGCCGATTCGCACGACCGGATTTTCTTCGTGGAAGTGATGGGACGTGATGCCGGCATGATCGCCGTGCTCAGCGGCATCGGCTCCGGGGCGGAAGCGATTGCCATTCCGGAAACGCGTACACGCATCGAACAGATCGTCCAGGTCCTGCAACGCGGCTGGCATCGTAAGAAGACATCCATGATCGTGATCGTTGCCGAAGGCGATGATGCCGGCGGAGCATACAAGATCGCGGACGCCGTGCGACAGCGTTTCGATTCCTTCGATACGCGCGTCAGCGTATTGGGACATATGCAACGGGGCGGAAGTCCGACCTGCTTCGACCGGGTGCTCTCCAGTCGGCTGGGAGTAGCCGCGGTCGACGCGCTGGTGCAGGGCCGACGCGACATCATGGTCGGTGTAATCGACAATAAGATCGCGGAAACTCCCTTTGAAACGGTCGTTGCGCGCCGCAAAGAATTCCCCTACGACCTCATGCGGGTCGCGGAGATCCTGTCACTCTGAGGAGAATGGTTAAGCGCGGGTGATTTTCTCCAGGTATTCCCGGCTATCCGGCCCGAGATGAAAAAGCAGGTCCAGCGAACTAAGGTTAGGTAAAAAGCCGTGACGGTCGGCGAACGACTGGTAGTAGGAAGGAAACGTCCATCCGGTCTCCGCATCAATCTCCGACCATACTAATCGCGGGTCGTTGTCCGTGTATGGCGTGAACGATTCCGTGCGTTCGATCTGGATATCCGCTTTCAACAGTTTCAGGACGCTCCGCAGACAGGCTTCATTGAAATCCAGCAGGTGTTCGGGTGCATCTTTTCGGAAGCAGGCTTCGATCGTCTCTGCATAATACTCGAAGTAAGGCGCCTTGCCGTAAGCCGAACGGATACTCTTCCAGTGCAAGCATTTCCAATCGGTGGCGGTGGAAGTTTTCAGTTCGTCGATCGGGATCCTCCAGCGGTTGGTATGGTCCACCGGAATCACCAACTCGATCGGACCGTTGCCGCCATAGACCCTGCAACGGTTGCGCCAGGTCTGTTTGGAATAATGCTCTTTCGCTTCGATCAGAATCGCGTTTCCGGACAAGCCTTTCTTCAGCCAGGAAATGGGAGGGAAGTAAGCGGTGGGGAGCAGCATTGCTTTTTAGTTGAAAGTTGAAGGTTCAAGGTTGAAAGTTGAAAGTTGATTGAAATGGGGGTTTGAAAGTGCGAATGATTGCGAAGTGAGTAAGAGAATCTTGAGATTTTGATATAGATGACGAATTATACCATATGATTGTTGGATCACTGACACAGGCCAACTTCAACAGTCTCCATGTACATAAGCAGCGTGATTCCTTCTACCTTCTACCTTCAATTTTCAATCTACAATTAAGAAATCATCGGCGTTCATAAGCCCCCAAATCCGGTCCCAAACCCTGCGGCCTGACAAGGCCTTCGAGATCGGTGTTGAGGATCGGGTCAATGGAAAGAAAAGCGGCGTCACCGGCATCGATGGCGATGCTGGTACTGTCGAGTTTGTAGATATTGTTGTCTACATCCTGGAAGCGCGGACTGTTGCTGCTGCCCGTAGCGCGGATGATCGCGTTGTAGAAGAGCGGGTTGGAAGTGGGGAAGGTGCCTTCGATCTTCAGCAGCGCGTGGTCGAACTTATAGTTGAACAGGCCGGGGGCGGCATTGGGAAAGGAGTCGATGCCCAGTTCCTGGTCGTTGTTGCCGTACACGATGCAGTTGTAATAGTTCGCGTCGATCCGTCGCACGTTGTTGCCGAAGTAGTTGTTCATCAACACGACCGGGTCCTGGCGGGATTCCTCCGACCAGAAGTTTGCAAAGGTACAGTGGTACCAGCGATAGGTGCCGCCGTAGAGCATGTTGGCCACCTGCAGTCCGCAGTTGGCAAAGGCGCAGTTGTACGCATCGATCACCGCCCCGCGCAGCAGGAGCGCGTTGCCGCTCATGTTCCGCACGAAGGTGTTTTCCAGGCGAAGCGTCGTTTCGCCCGCACCGAAGACCGTGTCGACGTGCAGGCCGATGTTGCCGTTCTTGATCACGCAGTTTCGAATGACCGAATTTCGAGAACCCGGACCGATCTCGTTCGTGCCGTTGATCAGGTTGCTGCGTGTGATGTTGCTCAGCCAGATGCGGTCCCACTGTCCGGCGATCTCCTGGTAGTCGAAGCCGAGCCGGTCGCCCTGGATGGTGACCGGACTGCCGGTCGTGCCTTCCACCTTGAGTGTCCCGGAGGATAAGACGATGATGCCCGAGCCGGGATGTAAGTGGACATTCGTTCCCGCGTTGATCGTCAGCGTGCAGGCGGAATCGACCAGGGCGTAGCCATAGATGACATGCGGCTTATCGTTGTTCCAGGTATCGTTACAATCCAGAAAGAAGAGCGGGGGAGAGCCGGCCGGCGGCTTGTGGAAATAAGCATCCTGTCCCCAGGCCACCAGATCAATGTCCTGCAGGTTACCGTTGGTCTCGAAGAGAATGGAATCCGTGACAACCAAAGGCGTGTTCTGGTTGTTCGGGTCCACCGTTACTTCCACGAAAATGAAGATGCTGTCGTCGGCGCCGATCTCCACATCGCTGAACGAGCGTCCGGGCAGGCCATCGACGTTCAGGCGGAACATCGACTGGTCGCCGGTAGCCAGGCGGATGGAACTGACCTTCACCGGCTGGTCGTTGCGGTTGTAAACGACGAAAACCTCCGTGGAACTGCCGACCGTGGTGAAGACCGTATCGAAGATGACCGTATCGGTCGAAAACTCCAGCTTCGCGTCGCCGTCGGTGATGAATTCGTCCTTTTTACAGGAAGAAAATCCGATCAGCAATCCGAAAAAAGCCAGTAACAACGCGTTTTTAAGGCTCATAGGCGGCAAATATACGGGAAAGGTGGGGGTGGGGTTGGGTGGTTGGATGCGTAAGAATGTATAGTGTTCCGGGTTCCGGGTTCCGAGTTTCGGGTTGGTTGAAGGTTGAAGGTTGTATGTTGTATGTTGGAAGGTTGTGTGGTGGCGTTCGAGTGATTTGTAACTGGTAGCTGGTAACTGGTAATTAGTAACTAGTAATTAGTAATTAGGGACTTCCAACAAGTTTCTAGTTTCTAGTTACCAGTTACTAATTACTAAACTCCAGCCCGCTACCCCAATGGCCTTTCTTGGACGCGTAAGATTTTCCACACTTCGCCTTGTACCTGCGTTGTTGCCCATCTACTTTTGGATCATCGAATCAAACGCATCCAACCAACCCTAAATTCTAGTACCATGAAGTTTACCAATTACTCCTTGCAACGCAGCGGTCCCTGGCTGACCGGCTTGTTGCTGATGTTCTTCCTGGGTATGGGCAGTATTGCCCGTGCACAGGTGCCGTGTTATACCGGTTTCGCTTATACGACCTCCGGTTCTCCTTATCAGCTATCGTTCTACGATTCTTCCTACGACGCCAACGGTGACCGTCCGGTCTCCTGGCAGTGGAGCTTCGGCGACGGTACTGCTTCTACCGCGCAGAATCCTTCGCACCTGTACAACTCCAACGGCACGTATGTGGTCTGCCTGACTGCCACGTTTGCTACTGGTTGCTGGACGACCACCTGCGATTCCATTTACGTAGGACAGACGCTTGCGTGCAACGCTTCGTACACCTTCACGGTCAGCCCGGCGGGTGTGTACGATTTCCAGAACACCAGCATCGGCTCCGGCGGGTTGACGTATTCCTGGGACTTCGGGGATGGCACCACCTCGACAGTGGCCAACCCGTCGCATACGTTCCCGGCTCCGGGTACGTATACCGTTTGCCTGAGTATTGCCGACGGCGCGGGTTGCAGCGATACCTACTGCACAGCCATCACCATCAACGGCACCGGTTCCTGCCAGGCATCGTTCACCACTTCGACCAGCGGCAACACCGCGACCTTCACCGGCAACCCTTCTCCGGCGGGCGCGATCTGTACCTGGGATTTCGGTGATGGTTCCTTTGGCACCTCCATCGGTAACGCGAGCCTCTCGCATACCTACAATGCCAACGGCGCCTATACGGTCTGCATGACGGTGACGGATTCCATGCAAGCCTGCACCGACACCTATTGCGATTCCCTTTATGTGAACGGCGGCGGTGCCATCACCTGTTCTGCGGCCTTCCAGGGCGCGTGGGTGGCAGGAACGATGCTGGTGAATTTCACCGACTACTCCGTCTCCAACGATTCAATCGTGAGCTGGGCCTGGGATTTCGGCGACGGCGCTACGAGCAACCAGAACAACCCTTCGCATGCCTATGCTACGCCGGGCAACTACCAGATCTGCCTGACCATCACCACGGCTTCCGGTTGTTCCTCCACGTTCTGTGACCGTGTTACCGTCGGTGGCGGTGGTACGGGTTGTACAGCCAGCTTCACGGCCAATGTGAGCCCTTCGGGTGCTGTGGTGTTCACCAACACCTCTTCACCGCTGAACGTGCTTTGCACCTGGGATTTCGGTAACGGCGGTACCGCCACTTCGTACGGCAGCAATCCTGTTACCTGGCAGTACAACGCCAATGGTGTGTATCTGGTTTGTCTGACCATCACCGACTCCATGTGCACCGACACGTACTGCGACAGCATCGTAGTCGGCGGCGCGCTCGGTTGCACGGCAAACTTCCAGTACATTCCGGATAGCGCCGGCACCACCGTCAGCTTCTACGACGGCTCTTCCGGCGGCGCAACGTCCTGGCAGTGGTCGTTCGGCGACGGTACGGCTTCGACCAGCCAGAACCCGGTTCATACCTATGCGGTCACCGGCACGTACACGGTTTGTCTGACCATCACCACCGCTTCGGGTTGCACCGATACCTGGTGTAGCAGCGTCGACGCGCAGAGCCGTTGCATGCCGCAGTTCTTCGCCTATCCGGACTCGACCATGCCGGGCACGCCGACCATGGTGTACCAGATCTACTCACCCTGCGGATTGCCTTCGGCCATCTTCTGGGACTTCGGCGACGGCACCACGGATTCTTCCGGCACCCTGAACCCGACGCATACCTATGCAACCCAGGGCTGGTTCAATGTCTGTGCCTGTGTGGTGATCGGTACCGATACGTTCTGTGATTGCGACAGCGTGTACGCGTTCCGTCTTGGTACGGGTATCGCTGAAGGTCCGGTCCGCAACGGTTCGCTCCAGAATGCTCCGAACCCCTTCGGACAGGCCACCGATATCCAGTACACCCTCGACCGCCAGGCCGATGTGACCCTGGAAGTCATGGACCTGACCGGTCGTCGCGTAGAACTGCTCGACAGCGGTTCCCGTCAGCCGGGTGAGCACCGCCTGCGCTTCGACGCCGCCGCGCTCGCACCGGGTTTCTACATTCTCCACCTCGACGCCGACGGTCAGTCCGTAACGCGCAAAGTGGCGATCCAGCGATGATGCTCCATTAGTTAGTGTTTGTTCCTGTTTCAATGCACCGCCCGGGGGAGTTTTCTCCGGGCGGTATTTTTTTTAGTGAACAGTGAATAGTGAACAGTGAACAGTAAACAGTAAATAGTGAATCCTGCCCGCCGGAGCTTTAGTGTAGGCGGGGCGAGTAGCGAATAGCGAATAGCG
>ERZ724521.266-NODE-266-length-23337-cov-6.250923_pt1 | contig 23337 bp, 22 predicted proteins | sample MGYA00376054_ERZ724521 | MGnify/ENA primary metagenome ERZ724521 (study PRJEB28724, sample SAMN07190883) | activated sludge metagenome | isolation source: activated sludge of sewage treatment plant in Hong Hong | place: Hong Kong | collected 2016-03-17 ... | reverse complement strand
CAATCGCGCCGGTGTCTTCCGGCCGCTGCCCTCGCTCGACGACAGCCCGCTCGCACGCATCCTGCGCGCCGGCTTCCTGCTCGGGCGCCGCCGCTTCGCTGCGCTGGACGCAGCCCGCTGCGGCTGGACCGGCGTGCTCCACGTGGCGCGCGACGCGTCGCACGAGGCGACGCAGCACCGCGTGGTTGCCGAACAGGCGCTGCCGGTCGAATTCTGCCGTTATGTGGATCGCGAGGAGGCGACCCGGCTGGCCGGCTGGCCCGTCGCCCTCGGCGGCTGGTGGTTTGCGGGCGGCGGCTGGATCGACCCGCCCAGCCTGTGCCGCGCCCTTCTCGCCGGCATCGACTGCCGCTGCAATTCCGCCGTCACGCGCATCGAGCGCACGCCCGCAGGCTGGCGCCTCGAGGCCGGCGGGGAGTCCGTTGCCGCCGACGACGTGGTGCTTGCCAATGGCATCGATGCGCCGGTGCTGGCGACGGGCCATATGCTGCCGCTGCGCGCCGGGCGCGGCGTGGTCAGTCACCTCCCGGCGGCAGCCACGCCGCCCTTCGACATCGTCGCCACCCGGCTCGGCTACGTCACGCCGGCGGTCGACGGGGTCCGCTGCGCCGGCGCCACCATGGCCATCGACGACGCGGGACTCGAGCCGCGCACTGCCGACCATGCGGAGAACCTCGGCCGCCTCGACATGGTGCTGCCCGGCTTTGCCGCCGGCATCGATCCTGCCTCGCTCGACGGCCGCGTCGGCGTGCGCCCCATGTCGCCCGACCGCCTGCCCATGGTGGGACCGCTGTCGGCAAGCGAGGGCACGTGGGTCATCGACGGCTTCGGCGCGCGCGGCCTGGTCTTCGCCGCGATCTGCGCCGAACTGCTCGCCGACCAGGTGTCCGGTGATCCGCTGCCGCTCGAGCGCGACCTCGTCGCGGCACTGGACCCGGCCCGCTTCGCGCGCCGCGCCCGCCGCACGCGGAACCAGATGTAACAGGTGTAACAGTTGTTTGCGCCGGTCCCTGGCCGGCCCGGCGGGACGTTAACGTGCTCATGCGTTTCATACGAAAGGAGCACACCATGGAAACCCAAGCCAACATTCCCTCCGCGCGTCCCCATCCGCTGCTGCTCGCCGCCGCCGCATCGGTGACGGCCCTCAGCCTCGCCGGCGTCGGCGTGCTGGCCGGCTGGCTGCCCCCGCCCACGGCACATCGCGCCGATGCGGCACCCGCTGCCACAGTGGCCACACCGGTGGTCACACCGGCCGCCGCACCGATCTCGATCCAGCAGAACGTCGCCGTGCCGCAGGAAAAGCCGCGCCAGGCCAGCGCCAGCGGCGAGCGCGGCGCCACCTACCGTACGCTGCGCACGGCCGCCAACGGCTCCGGCATCAGCGTCGAACCCGGCGCGCCAGCCGCTTCACCCGCGGCTTCGGTACAGCGCACGTCAGCTGCCGAGCCGACCTACGTGCAAGCAGCCGCGGTAGCCTGCCCCGACTGCGGCTATGTCGAATCCGTGCGCGAAGTCGCCGTCGAGCCCAAGGGCAGCGGCACCGGCGCGGTCGCCGGCGGCATCGTCGGCGGCATCCTCGGCAACCAGGTCGGCAAGGGCGCGACGCGCGACATCGCCACGGTGCTCGGCGCCGTGGGCGGCGCCTTCGCCGGCAACCACATCGAAAAGTCCGTCAAGGATGCCAAGCGCTATGACGTGATGGTGCGCTTCGACGACGGCAGCACGCGCACCTTCAGCAGCGACACTGCGCCTGCCTGGCACAGCGGCGACCGCGTCCGCCTTCAGAACGGCGCCTTGGCCCCCGCCGGCCGCACCGGCTCCAGCTCCGGCGTCATCTGAAGCGGGGCCTCGGGCGGCGGCGCATCCGCCGCCTCCGGCTCCGGCCCCTGGGTCAGGCCGGCGACGCGCAGGACGGACTCGCGCAGTTCGACCAGCCAGTCGGCATCGTCCGGCAGCGGCGCGCGCAGCGCCTGCAACTGGTAGCTGACCTCGCGCGCGTCCCAGCCGGCCGCGGCCAGCAGTTCGAGCGCCATGGCTTCGGCTTCGCGCACCTGCTGCGGGCGGAAGCTGGCGCGCAGCGCACGCGAACCGGCGAACGATGCCGCGGAGGCGACCGCAGTGGTGGTTACCGCCGAGGCCGCCGCGGTGGTGGCGGCTGTCCCCGCCGCATTGCTGGTAACGGCAGCCACCGCACCGCGCGCAACGTTGAGCACCGGCAGCAGCACCTGCGCGGCCACCGCCACCAGTACGCTGGTGGCGACGTTCTCGTCGTGGTGTCCGGCGATGACGTGGCTCATCTCGCGCGCGAGCACGAACGCCATGGCCCCGTCGTCGAGGTCGAGGCGGCGCAGGCCCCGGTACAGCACCACGGTGCCGCCGGCGCTCGACCCGGCGCCCGGATCGGCCTTGTCGGCGATGATGAATTCGAAGCGGGGAAAGCGCACGTACAGGTCGGTATGCTGGCGGAAGGCCACGTCGGCGAGCCGCTTGCCGAGCACGAGGATGCGCTGGTCGAAGGCGCGGTCGGCGGCGCACTCGGCTTCCTGGCAGGCCGGTGCATTGGCCGCGACCACGAGCTGGAGGCGCAGGTCGAACTCGGAATACACGGCGCTGAACCCCTGCAACGGCGTCGGCGCCACGACCTGCGTGCGTCCCGTCGGCGAGGCAGCGCAGGCCGCCAGCAGGGCGGCAAGGCAGAGGACCGTCAGCAGCCGCAGCACGGCCGGCGTCAGCCCAGCGCCCGGGCGAGCCTCTCGCGTACCCGCTCGCGTCCGAGCACCTCGAGCACCGCATCGATCGACGGCGACTGGGGCTGCCCGAGCAGGGCAACGCGCAGCGGGATCGCCAGCTGCGGCATCTTGAGTCCCGCCGCCGCCGCGGTCTCTTTCACCGCGCGGCCGAGCTCGGCCGCCTGCCAGGGGCAATCGGCGAGGCGCTGGTCGAGCGCGGCCAGGGCGGCCCGCGCCGATGCCGTGAAGTGCTGCGTGCGCAGTTCTTCGCTCGGCGTCGGCGCGACGAAATAGGGATGCAACGCATCGGCGAGTTCGTTGAGGTTGGCGACGCGGTCGCGATGGAGCACGGCCAGGGCGACGGCATCGGGCCCGCCCTCGGCGGAGACACCCTGCGCAAACAGCCGGCGCAGCGCTTCCGCCGCCAGTCGCGCCGGATCGGCCGCCTTGAGGTAGTGCGCATTGAGCCAGTTGAGCTTCTCGGTGTTGAACTGCGCGGCCGACGAGGTGATGTGGTCGAGGTCGAACCACGCGACGAACTGGTCCAGCGTGAAGATCTCGTCGTCGCCGTGCGACCAGCCCAGGCGTGCGAGGTAGTTGAGCACGGCCTCGGGCAGGTAGCCATCCTCGTCGTACTGCATCACGGAGACGGCGCCATGGCGCTTGGAGAGCTTGGTGCCGTCGTCGCCGAGGATCATGGACAGGTGGGCATAGCGCGGCACCGGCGCACCGAGCGCCTCGAGCAGGTTGATCTGCCGCGGCGTGTTGTTGACGTGGTCGTCGCCGCGGATGACGTGGCTGATGCGCATGTCCCAGTCGTCGACGACGACGCAGAAGTTGTAGGTCGGCGTGCCGTCGGCGCGGGCGATGATGAAGTCATCGAGCTCGGCGTTGGCGATCTCGATGCGACCCTTGACCTGGTCATCCCAGGCAATGACGCCGTCGGTCGGGTTCCGGAAACGCACCACCGGCATCACGCCGGAGGGCGGCACCGGCAGCTTCTTGTCCGGCTCGGGCCGCCAGCGGCCGTCGTAGCGCGGCTTTTCCTTGCGCGCCTCCTGCTCGGCACGCAGCGCGTCGAGTTCCTCCTTCGACATGTAGCAGCGGTACGCCGTACCGGCCTCCAGCATCTGGCCGATCACCTCCTTGTAGCGATACATGCGCTGCAACTGGTAGAACGGACCTTCGTCGTGCGCCAGGCCCAGCCACTGCATGCCGTCGATGATCGCCTGCACCGCCTCCGGCGTCGAGCGCGCGATGTCGGTGTCCTCGATGCGCAGGATGAACTGCCCGCCGTGCCGGCGCGCGTAGGCCCAGGCGAACAGCGCGGTGCGCGCGCCGCCGATATGGAGGAATCCGGTGGGGCTGGGAGCGAAGCGGGTGCGAACCGTCATGGTGATTCCGGACGTCGACGAGGAGCGCGGATTTTACGCCACGACCGGCCGCGGATTGACCGTCGGCGCGGCTTTATGGTTAAATGCGCGCCTCTTTCGCGGGCGGTTAACTCAGCGGTAGAGTGCCACCTTCACACGGTGGAAGCCACTGGTTCGATCCCAGTACCGCCCACCACGCATTCCCTCCCTCCCCAGCATGCCCGAGGCGGCGCCCGATGAAAGCAATCGCCAACATTGCCGTCGCCGGGATCAGCGTATTCTGCGGCTCGCTGTTCGCCGACGCCTTCCTCGGTGACGGCATCCAGGGCGACGACATCCAGCAGGCGTTTCTGGTCGGATTCGTCGCCGCGTTCATCCAGTACTGGCTCAACCGCAAGCGCGGCTGAATCGTGGACAGCCTTGCCGCGGCGGCCGATGCACGCTTCGAGGATGGCGTGCGCCTGCTCGATTCGGCGCAGCCGGCGCAGGCCCTGGCATGCTTCCGCGATGCCATCGCAATGGCGCCGGATTTTGCGGAGGCCCATGCCAACATCGCCTACCTGCTCGACCAGGATGGCGATGCAAGCGCCGCCGAAATGCATTACCGCCGCGCGCTGGCGCTGGAACCCGGCCTTGCGCAGACGTGGCTGAATTTTGGCGGCTTCCTGACCCGCGAGCGACGCCCCGGCGAAGCCGAGGAGGCCTGCCGACGCGCCGTCTTCCTCGATTCCGCACACCCGGCTGCCTGGTCCAACCTCGGCGTGCTGCTCACCGCCGGCAAGCGCGAGGCGGAAGCCGAGCAGTGCTACCGGACCGCGCTTGCGCTGGATCCTGCGCATGCCAAGTCCGCATTCAACCTCGCCTACCTGCTGCTGCGCCAGGGCCGCTACGAGGAGGGTTGGGCCCGCTTCGAATCCCGCGACTGGTACCAGGCGACGGCGGCGCGCCTGCGCTGCCCGCGCTGGAGCGGCGAAGCGCTGGCTGGAAAGTCGGTGCTGGTGGGCACCGAGGCCGGTCACGGCGACATGATCCAGTTCAGCCGCTATGCACCGCTGCTCAAGCACAAGGGTGCGGTGCGGGTTTCACTGCTGTGCCATGCACCGCTGAAGCCGCTGCTATCCACGCTGCACGGCGTGGACGAGGTGATCGCCGCGGACGAGGAACTCGATGCCGACGGATGGGACTTCTGGACGCCGCCCCTGAGCCTGCCGCGCCTGCTGGAGACGACGCTGGATTCGATCCCGGCCGCGATTCCCTACCTGTTCGCCGATGCCGCGCGTGTCCAACGCTGGGCTGCGCGCATGGGCGGCGGGACCGGCGAACTGCGCGTGGGCCTCGTATGGAAGGGCAACCCGCGCTTCGAAAACGATGCCGACCGCTCGCTGCCGTCGCTCGCCATGCTGGCGCCGCTCGGCGCCATACCCGGTGTCCGCTTCTACAGTCTGCAAAAGGGTGCCGGCGAGGACGAGGCCCTGCAGCCGCCGCCCGCCCTGGCGCTGACCCATCTTGGCGGCGACATCAGCGACTTCGCCGACACCGCAGCCATCATGACCAACCTCGATCGGGTGATCGCCGTCGACACGGCAGCCGCCCATCTGGCCGGGGCGCTGGGACGCCCGTGCTGGGTGCTGCTGCCGGACTACTGGACCGACTGGCGCTGGCTCGCGGATCGCAGGGATTCGCCCTGGTATCCGGCTACCATGCGATTGTTCCGCCAGCCGCCGGGCGGTGGCTGGGACGTCGTCATCGAGGAACTCGGCGATGCCCTGCGCACGCAGGCCGCCACCCTGCCGGCAAGGACGCCATGAAGACCCTGCTCGTCGTCTATCACACGCTTACCGGCGGCACACGACAAATGGTCGATGCGCTGGCCGCGGGCAGCGCAACCGAGCCGGCCGTCGCCACGCGCGTACTCGATGCCGCGACCGCCGGTCCCGGCGACCTGCTGGCTGCGGACGGCTATGTCTTCGCCACGCCGGAGAATCTCGCCGCCGTCTCGGGCTTGATGAAGGATTTCTTCGACCGCAGCTACTACGCCGCGCTTGGCCGCATCGAGGGACGGCCCTATGTCACCCTGGTCTGCGCCGGCAGCGACGGGGCGAATGCCGTGCGCCAGATCGAGCGCATCGCCACCGGCTGGCGCCTGCGCGCCGCGGCGCCGGGCCTCATCGTGTGCACGAATGCACAGAGCCCGGAGCAGATCCTCGCGCCCAAGGTCATTGCCGAGGCCGACCTGGCGCGCTGCCGCGAACTCGGCGCAACGCTGGCGGCCGGCCTGGCGCTCGGCGTGTTCTGAGCGAACCGGCCGCTCAGGCCGGCTGATCGAGCTCGAAGATGCGGTGCAGGACGCGCACCGCGAGTTCCAGGTACTTCTCGTCGACGACGACGGAAATCTTGATCTCGGAGGTCGAGATCATCTGGATGTTGATCCCTTCCTCGGCCAGGGTGCGGAACATCTTGCTGGCCACGCCCGGATGCGAGCGCATGCCGACGCCGACCGCGGAGACCTTGCATATCTTGTTGTCGCCCTCGATGGCGCGCGCACCGATGTGCGGCTTGATCTGCTCCTCGAGCAGCTTCTTGGCCCGCGCGAACTCGCTCCGGTTGACGGTGAACGAGAAGTCGGTGGTGCCGTCGTGACCGACGTTCTGGATGATCATGTCGACGTCGATGTTGGCCTCGGCCACCGGACCCAGGATCTGATAGGCGATGCCGGGCCGGTCGGGCACGCCGAGCACGGTGAGCTTGGCCTCGTCGCGATTGAAAGCGATGCCGGAAATGATCGGTTGTTCCATGGTTGCGTCTTCCTCGAAAGTAATCAGCGTGCCTTCCGTCTCCTGGCCTTCCTCCTCGAAGCTGGAGAGCACGCGCAGCTTGACCTTGTACTTGCCGGCGAACTCCACCGAGCGGATCTGCAGCACCTTGGAGCCGAGGCTGGCCATTTCCAGCATTTCCTCGAAGGTGACGCGTTCGAGCTTGCGCGCCTCGGGCACGATGCGCGGGTCGGTGGTGTACACGCCATCGACGTCGGTGTAGATCTGGCACTCGTCGGCACGCAGTGCGGCCGCCAGTGCGACGGCCGAGGTGTCGGAACCGCCGCGGCCGAGCGTGGTGATGTTGCCGTCGGCATCGACGCCCTGAAACCCGGCGACAACCACGACGGTGCCGGCCTCGAGGTCACGGCGCATGGCCGCGTCGTCGATATGGAGGATGCGCGCCTTGGTGTAGGTGCTGTCGGTGAGCACTTTCACCTGACCGCCGGTGTAGCTCTTCGCGGCGAGGCCGACGTCGCGGATCGCCATCGCCAGCAGGGCGATCGTCACCTGTTCGCCGGTGGACAGCATCACGTCGAGCTCGCGCGCGTCGGGCTGCGGCGAAACGTCCTTGGCCAGAGCGATCAACCGGTTGGTCTCGCCGCTCATCGCCGAAACCACCACCACCACCTGGTGCCCCTGCGCCTTCCAGCGCGACACGCGTCGCGCCACGCTGCGGATGCGATCGGCGGAACCCATCGACGTGCCGCCGTATTTCTGGACTATCAGTGCCATTGCCTTGCCATCTATTTTGCAAATTTTCAATTTTACCCCATGTCGACTGTGCGGGTAAGCATGCCGAAAACCGGCAAATTCGCCGTGGGCCCCATCCGCGCGTCGCATGTCAGACAAATTCCTTGTATGGCGAACGAATTTGTCCTATAGTCGCGACCTATTACTTCGGTAATAGATCGTGCGCCCCGCACGACGACGTAAACTGGGAGCTATCAGATGAAAGGCAACGACAAGATCGACCCCCGCGAACTGCGCCGCAAGATGGGCGTGAACCAGCAGCAGTTCTGGTCCAGGCTGGGTGTCACGCAGAGCGGCGGCTCGCGTTACGAAAGCGGTCGCAACATGCCGCGCCCCGTGCAGCTGCTGCTGCGCCTGGTGCACATCGAGCAGATCGACATCGACAAGATCAAGCGCGACGACTACGAAGTCGTGGAATACCTGCGCAGCGCCAAGCCGGCAATGTTCCGCGACCTGAAGCGCGACGCCAAGGCCGCGGCGAAGGGTCGCAAGAAGGGCTGAAGACGGCGCGCGGAGCCCCTCCGCGCGCGGAAGCGCCTTACGGGCTGACGCGCACCGTCAGCCCGAGGTGGCGGATACGCTCCGCCATCGCCTCGATGGACTCCCTGTCCAGGCGCGAGAGACGCGGTGCTTCTGCTTGCAGCGAAGGCCGCGCCAGTCCATAGAGATGGACGCCGGCCAGCGCCGGCACATGGGGCGCCAGCAATTCCAGATAGGCATCGATCTCCGCACTCGACGGCGCGTCGCCGTCGAGGCGGAACACGCAGGTCTGTACCCAGGTCCTCGCCAGGGCAGCACAGCGCCCCAGGCGCCGCGAAACCGCTTCCGGTCGCGTGCGGCTGCCATTGATTCGCGTCATGCCCTGCGCCGTGCCGGAGTCCACCTTGAACCAGACCTCGCCGCCGTTCGTACCGATGCTCGCGATGCCGCTGCGCACCGAGGCGCGATCGAGCAGGCTGCCGTTGGTGATCAGGCGCACGGCGACCGTGTCCGACAGGCCGCGCGCCGCCAGTGCGGCGTGCACGACGGCCACCGCCTGCGGAAACTCGGCGGCGCTGGTCGGCTCGCCGTTGCCGGAGAAGGCAACGTCGACCAGCCGCCGCGCACCCGCCGGAACGCGCGTGGCCATGAAATCCCCGGCGACGGCCCAGTCGAGGAAGCGGCACAGTTCGCCATCGAGCAGGGCGAGGTCGATGGGGGGCGGGCCGCCGCGCGTGAGGTCGGGCACCTGGCAATAGATGCAGCGCCAGTTGCAGGCGTTGTTCGGGTTCAGGTTGATGCCGACCGACACGCCGCCGGCACGGCGCGACACCACCGGATAGACGTAGCGCAGGCCCGCGCTGTCGCGCGAATGCTCGTCGTTGCTCAGCAGGCGTGGCGGCATGGGCAGTGCGGGCGGGCGTGGTCGGGCCGCTATAATGCCTGCAAACTTCCCGGCGCGGCGATGCCAGACCGTGCCCCCTCCCCGACATGCGCATCACTCGCCGCCTCGAATTCGACGCCGGACACCGGATTCCGAACCACGACAGCCAGTGCCGGCACCTGCACGGCCATCGCTACGCGCTCGAGGTCACGCTCGACGGACCGCTGGTCGAGGGCGCCGGCCGCCCGGACGAGGGCATGGTCATGGACTTCTCGGAAGTGAAGGCCATCGCCATGCGCCACCTCGTCGATCCTTGGGATCATGCCTTCCTGGTCTGGCGGGGCGATACCGCCGTCGCCGGCTTCCTCGCCGCACTGCCGCAGCACAAGACGGTGGTGCTCGACGCGATACCCACTGCGGAGAACCTGGCTCGGCTGGCCTTCCGCATCCTCGATCCCCTTTACCGCGCCAGTTACGGCAACGGCCTGCGCCTCGAGCGCATCCGCCTTTACGAAACCCCGAATTGCTGGGCGGACGCCCGGCGCGAGGACGCGACCTGAACCCTTGCGGCGATTGTCGCTTGCGGGTTCCGATGGTATTTTCGCACCGAGCCGGCCGCGACCGGCACCACAGAGAGGAGATCGGCAAATGCAAGGTCTGATGATGAACCGTCCGCTGATGATTTCGGCGCTGCTGCAGCACGCGGAAACCAACCATGGCGATACCGAGATCGTTTCCCGCCTCGCCGTCGGCGGCACCCACCGCTACAACTACGCGGCAGCGGCGCAGCGTTCGCGCCAACTGGCGCGAGCCCTGCTCGCCCTCGGCGCCAGGATGGAAGACCGGATCGGCACGCTGGCGTGGAACAGCCATCGCCATTTCGAGATCTACTACGCAAGTTCCGGCATGGGGGCGATCTGCCACACCATCAACCCGCGCCTGTTCCCCGAGCAGATTTCCTACATCGCCAACCATGCGGACGACCGCTTCATCTTCTTCGACCTGACCTTCGTCAAGCTGGTCGAGGCCCTGGTGCCGCACTGCCCTGGCGTCAAGGGCTGGGTGGCCCTGTGCCAGCGCAGCGAGATGCCCGAGTGCACGGTGCCCAACCTGCACTGCTACGAGGACCTGCTCGCGGCCCAGAGCGACGACTACGAGTGGCCGGAATTCGACGAGAACACCGCCTCCTCGCTGTGCTATACGTCGGGCACCACCGGCAATCCGAAGGGCGTGCTCTATTCCCACCGCTCGACGGTGCTCCACGCCTACGGCTCGAGCCTGCCCGATGCCCTGGGCGGATCGGCGCGCGACTGCATCCTGCCCGTGGTGCCGATGTTCCACGTGAATGCCTGGGGCCTGCCCTACGCCGGACCGCTGACCGGGGCCAAGCTGGTGATGCCGGGACCCCACCTCGACGGCGCGAGCCTCTACACCCTGTTCGAGGAGGAGGGCGTCACCATGTCGGCCGGCGTGCCCACCATCTGGCTCGGCCTGCTGCAGTACCTGCAGGGCAACAAGCTGAAGCTGTCCACCGTCAAGCGCCTGGTCATCGGCGGCTCGGCGGCGCCGCCGGCGATGATCCGCGCCTTCGACGAACAGTACGGAATCACCGTGCTCCATGCCTGGGGCATGACCGAGATGAGCCCGCTGGGCACGGTCAATACCTACAAGAACAAGCACCTTTCGCTTCCTGCCGCAGACCGCGACCGCATCCGCCTCAAGCAGGGGCGCAGCATCTTCGGCGTCGAACTGAAGATCGTCGATGGCGACGGCAACGAGCTTCTGCGCGACGGCAAGGCCTTCGGCGACCTGCTCGTGCGCGGACCTTGGATCACCTCCGGCTACTACAAGGCCGAGGGCGGCAATCCGCTGCGCGACGGCTGGTTCCCCACCGGCGACGTCGCCACGCTGGATGCCGACGGCTACATGCAGATCACCGACCGCTCGAAGGACGTCATCAAGTCGGGCGGCGAGTGGATCTCCTCCATCGACCTCGAGAACATCGCGGTGGCGCATCCCGCCGTGGCCGAAGCCGCCGTGATCGGTGCCGCGCATCCCAAATGGGACGAGCGCCCGCTGCTGGTGGTGGTGCGCAAGCCGGGGCAGGATGTTGGCCGCGATGAGTTGATCGCCTTTTACGAGGGCAAGGTGGCCAAGTGGTGGATTCCCGACGACGTGATCTTCGTCGACGACCTGCCGCACACGGCAACCGGCAAGCTGTCCAAGCTGCAACTGCGCGACCGCCTGCGCGAGTACCGCTTTCCGGGAGCCTGAGGTGAGCGTGCCCATCACACTTTGCGGCTTTGCCGCCAGCAACTACTACAACAAGGTCAAGCTGTCGCTGCTGGAAAAGGGCGTGCAGTTCTCCGAGGCGGTGGTCTATCCGTCGCAGGACGAGAGCGTCCTCGCCGAATCGCCGATGGGCAAGGTTCCCTTCCTGCGCACGACGCGCGGCGTGCTCAGCGAGTCGCAGGTGCTGACCGAGTTCGTCGAGGACAACTGGCCCGAGCCGGCGCTCTACCCGAAGGACCCCTTCGATCGCGCGCGCTGCCGGGAACTCATCGAACACCTCGAGCTCCACCTCGAACTGCCGGCGCGCCGGCTTTACGGTGAGGCCTTCTTCGGCGGCAGCGCTTCCGAGGAAACCAAGCGCGAGGTGCTCCACCTGCTGGAGAAGGGGCTGCGCAGCCTGGTGCGCCTCGCCCGGTTTTCGCCGTTCATTGCGGGTGAGCATTTCACCCACGCCGATTGCGCCGCATGGGCGCACCTGCCGCTGGTAAGCCAGGCGACGCGGAAGATCTACGGCCGCGACCTGCTCGATGAAGTGCTGCCGCAGGCCAAGCCCTACCTGAAGATGGTCGGCGAGCGGCCGCACGTGCAGAAGGTCAACGAGGACCGCAAGGCGGCGATGGAAGGCTTCCTGGCGAAGATACGCAAATGAGCGACGCCGTGACACTCACCCGCCGCGAGGGCGTGTTCCACCTCGAGATGACGCGGCCGGAAAAGAAGAATGCACTCACCGCCGACATGTACCGCCTCATGGCCGACGCACTGGCCGAGGCCGAGGCGGACGCGGCAATCCGGGTGATCCTGATTTCCGGCGCTGGCGGGCAATTCACGGCCGGCAACGACCTCGCCGATTTCATGGCGAGCCCGCCGCTCGACGACAGCGCGCCGGTGTTTCGCTTCATCGACGGCTTTTCGCGCCTGGCGAAGCCCTTCGTCGCCGCCATCGAGGGCGTCGCCGTCGGCGTCGGCACCACCATGCTGCTGCATTGCGACCTCGCCTATGCCGGCGCCGGTGCGCGCTTCGCGCTGCCCTTCGCCAACCTGGGCCTGGTGCCCGAGGCCGCGTCCAGCCTGCTGCTGCCGCTGCTCGCCGGGCACGCGCGCGCCGCCGAACTGCTGATGCTGGGCGAACCCTTCGATGCTGCCACCGCACGCGAGATCGGGCTGCTCAATGCCGTGGTGGCCGACGGCCAGGCGCTCGAACACGCGCTGGCTCGCTGCCGCAAGCTGGCGACCCAGCCCGCCGCCTCGATCCGCCTCACCAAGCAGTTGCTCAAGCGCGGCCGGCAGCAGTTGATCGCGGAAACCATGCGCGCCGAGGCCGAAATCTTCCGCGAGCGACTGCTTTCGCCTGAAGCCAGGGAGGCGTTTTCCGCCTTCTTCGAAAAGCGCAAACCCGATTTCTCGCGCTTCGACTGACGCCGTGCCCGTCGATGACGGGCTGCTAGAATTCCGTGCCTAGCGGAAGCGTGGCAGAGCGGTTGAATGCACCGGTCTTGAAAACCGGCAACGTCGCAAGACGTTCGTGAGTTCGAATCTCACCGCTTCCGCCACTCAACCCCGTTGCGCCTGCCGCTCCTGCTTCTTCTCGCTGCCCAGCCGTTGATGGGCCGCCGCCAGTTCCGGAGCGCCGTAGCGCACGGCAAATGCGAGTTCCCGGTCGCCCTCCTCCCAGTTGCCCCGTTCGTAGTGCAGCATCGCCAGGTTGTAGTGCGGGCGGGTCAAGTAGGGTGTCAGTACGATCGACCGCCGCAATGCCTGTTCGGCCTCGCCGAAGCGCCCCTGGCGCAGGCAGATGTAGCCAAGCAGGTTGTAGGCCTCGCTCAGGTCCAGATGCACCTTCGAGTCGATGCCGGCGTGCAGGTCGATGGCACGGCGGACGACGCGTTCGGCTTCGTCGTAACGGCCCAGCCGGGCCAGGGCCAGCGCCAGATTGTGGGTCGCGCCGGGCAACTCCGGCCCGCGCGCAAGCAGCGAACGCGCCACGGCGATGGTTTCCTCGTTCCTGTTCGCATTGACCAGCGCCGCCACATAGTTCTCGCTGGCGATGCGCGACTCCGGTTCGCGTGCGAACGCCCAGCCCCAAAGGGAAAGGTTGCTTTCCCAGCGCGGGACCAGGATGGAAACCGCTATGACCGATGCAAGCGCCCAGCTGCCGGCGACAACGGCCGCCGGTGAAAATGGACGCCACGTCTTCCATGTCAGGGACGATGCAATGGCCAGAAACGCCACCGGCAGTATCAGGTAGCGGTCATGCACGAGGTTGTCGCCTATCGTCAGCGGAACGAGATTCGACACGGGAGCCAGCGCGACGAGCGCCATGCCGGCCGCCAATGCCGGACCGCGTGCCCACCTGGCCCGCCACGCCGCGACCACGAGCATCACGCACACAGCCAGCGTCGCGCCCAGCCCTGCCCAGGCCAGCAGGTCGTCCACTGCCACCGGCGTGCGGGCCGGGTGCACCGGCAGCATCTGGCCGAAGGGCCACACGGTGAGGGCGAGGTACCAGCCGAGGGTCTTGCCGACCAGCAGCACGCGCTGCAAACCGCTGCCCGCGGCGATCATCGAATCGCTCACGTAGAAATAGCCCAGGGCGGCGTGGCGCAGCGCCAGATAGGCAATCAATGCCAGGACCAGGGCGGCCCAGACCGTGATGTCGGCGCGGGTCCAAAGCCGCTGCGGCGGCGACGAAGGTTTCGCGCCCGAAACGCGCAGTAGCGCCTGCCACAGCGGCAGCAGCGCGAGCAATACGACCGCCGTCTCCTTGCTCAGCAGGGCGAAGAAAAAGAGCACGGCGGCCGCCAGCGCGCGGAAGATCGTCCGCAGCGGCAGGGCGTCGCACGCCATGGCGAGGAGCAGGAAGAACACCATCGCCAGGTCGAAGCGATCGGAAATCCATGCGACGTTCTCGACAATGGCCGGATGCACTGCGAACATCAAGCCGGCGGCGGCAGCCGGTCCGACCGCACGTACCGGCGACGCCATTCTTGCCAGAACCACGACGAGCGTCGCATTGGCGGCATGCAGGCCTACGTTGACCAGATGGAACAGGAAAGGGTCCAGACCGCCGACTCGCGCCTCGAGGGCGAACATCGCCAGCGCGAGCGGCCTGAAGTAGTTGCGCGAGACGAACAGCGGCTCGCTGATCTGGCCCCACCAGAGTTCGGCATCGCGCAGGAGCGGCAGCTCCGTCAGGAAATAGGTGTCATCCCAGACGAAGCCGTTCGACAGCGTGGGCAGGTACAGGACGAAGGCGACCCAGCCGGGGAGGACCAGCAGGAGACGGTCGAATCTCTGGGGCACCGCTTACTGCACCCGATCGGCCCAGAGCTTTGCGCGTACCGGATCGATCCGCTCGCCGAGTTCGCCATTGGTGTAGACCGCAAACAAGCGCTGCGCCGCCGGCCGGTGGCCCGCCTCGGCCGACCGTCGATACCATGACAGCGCCGCGGAGTTGTCCTGCGCCACGCCACGCCCTTTCTCGTACAACACGGCAAGGTGCATCATCGCCTGCGGCAGCCCCTGCTCGATGGCCTTCTCGTAGAGGGCCTTGGCGGCGGCGTAGTCGCGCTGCACCGCCCTGCCCTCGGCCAGCATGAAACCCAGGTTGCTCTGGGCCTGCGCAAAACCCTGCGCTGCGGCGGCACGGAACAGCGCCACCGCCTGCGCATCATCGCGCGGCACGCCGCGACCGGCTGCGTACAGAAAGCCGAGGTTCGTCTGCGCCTGCGCATTCTTGCGCTCGACGGCCTTCCGATACCAGGTGATGGCCACCGCCAGATCGCGCTCCACGCCGCGCCCGCTTTCGTACAGGGCGCCGATGTTGTTCTCCGCCTGGCCGTACCCCTGCTCCGCCGCCTTTCGATACCAGGTCATGGCCGTTGCGTAATCGCGCGCGACACCGCGTCCGGTCTCGAGCAGGTAGCCGACGTTGGTCTGCGCCTGGGCCGACCCCTGCTCCGCGGCCTTGCGATACCACTGCATCGCCTGGACGTAATCGCGCTGCACGCCCAGACCGCGTTCATACAGGCTGCCCAGGTTGTTTTGCGCCTGCGCGAGGCCGGCGTCTGCCGCCCGCTGGTACAAGGCGAGCGCCGCGGCATAGTCACGGATGACGCCCTGCCCGGTTTCGTAGAGGTAGCCGAGGTTCGCCTGCGCCTGCAGGTATCCCTGGTCCGCCGCCCGGCGATACCACCTGGCGGCTTCGGCAAGATCCTGCGCGACACCCCAGCCTCGCTCGTACAGGACGCCAAGGTCATTTTGCGAGCGAGCCTCCCCGGCACGGGCAGCGGGTTCGAACTCCCTGGCGGCGACGGCATATTCGCCGGCCTGCATGGCGCGTCGCCCCGCAGCAGCATCGGCGTGCGCCAGCCCGCTTGCGCTGAACCCGGCGCACAGGGCCATCACCTGCGCTGCGAACAGCAGGCGTGGACGCCCGGATTTCACCACGCTCGTCTCCTTCACGCCGTCATGATAGGCACGCAAACCGCACTCGAACGGAAGCATCCGAAGAGCTTGCGCCGAGCATTTCCATCCTCTATAGTTCAATATAGCTTTTGTCGCTGAAAAATATTGGCATTGACCCGCTGGCAGGCCGATATCCGAAACTGCCGAAACGCAGGTTTCGACTATTCTGAATGCTATCGGCGGTCTTGCGCAAATCATCTTCCCCAAGGAGCAACACCATGAAAAGCTTGTTGAACCGGATGACGACCAACCGCCAGCGCGGCCAGGGCATGACCGAATACATCATCATCGTCGCGCTGATCGCGGTGGCCGCGATTGGCGTCTATGCGCTGTTCGGCAAGACGATCCGCAACCAGGTGGCGGGCCTTGCGGGTGAAGTGGCCGGCACCGGGTCGAGTTCGGCCATCAGTGCCGCGGGTGCCGCTGCCAGTTCCGCCGCCACTGCCGCCGACAAAGACAAGAAGATGAGTACCTACGGCAACTGACGATCCCTCGCTCGGGGGGTTCGCATGGGCATTTTTTCCCACATGCGCCCCGACCGCCTGCCGCACTCGCTACGGAGCCCACGATGCCAGCGTGGGCAAGCGCTGGTACTGGCGCTATTCACCTCGACCCTGGTGATTCTGGCGCTGTTCGCCATGTACAGCATGGGCGGGCAGACGGTCGAGAAGATCAAGCTGCAAAATACCGCCGACGCAGCGGCCTACAGCGCCGCGCTGGCGGAAGCGCGGGACTACAACTTTTCCGCCTATACCACGCGTTCGATGATCGCCAACCAGGTCGGCGTGGCGCAATTCGTCGGCCTGACGTCGTGGTTTCGCAACCTCTCGGCGTTCACCACCAACAACGATGCGGCGAACTGGGGGCGCAGCGTCTTCTACGAGCTGATGCTCGATATCTGGCCGGGCGGCACCCTGAAGGGCGCCTACAAGACCATTTACAGCGGCATCGGCACGGTGGCCAAGATCTTCGACGAGGGATCGCTCGGCTCGACCTTCATGAAGGGGGCGGTCACCCTGCTCGACGGGCTGATCCGCGTGTATTCCGAAAGCCAGCGCGTGTACCACTATGCGACCGCGCTGACGGTGACGCAGACGCTGGGCGTATTCGATAGCCTCGGCCAGACGCTGGACGACATGCTCGGCGTCAGTGTGTTCACCGGACCGCTCTCCATCCTCGACGGCGGCGGCAGCATCCTCAAGGCCAACGACGACAAGGTTCGCCTTACCACGAGTTCGGCCTTCTACCTCGGCTACCACTTCTACAAGTGGTTCGGCTTCACGGAGTTCAAGGATCCCAATGCCGAAGGCAAGGACGGCGCGAACGCCGAACGCTTTGCCCAGGTCACGACCGACTCGCTGGACGATTTTTCGCGGGACCGCTCGACCAAGCCGGCATGGGGCTTTGCTTTCTTCTATGCGCCGCCGCTGACCTTCGTCGACCCGACGGTGTTCATCCCCTATACCTCCGGCCCGCTGTTCCTGCCGGTATTCCATCGCGGCGGTACCGAACTCAAGGTCACGAACGAAACCGGCACGGGATCGACGTCGGGGACGGGTGGCGGTTCCGGCAGCATCGTGGACTGCAACGGCAATACCGTTTCGGCCACGCCCCCCGCCATCGTCAAGGATTACCACAGCGAACTGCCCAGCACGGACGCAGGCGGAAATGCGATCTGTGCCGGCACGGCCGGCACGGTCCAGCTTGGCGACGCAGCCCACCCGGCCGGCGGCTATACCTATGTCGACAGCCAGTGGGTCGACGCGCGCTGCTTCGGCACCACGCCGCCCGCCGGATGCCCCACGGTTACGCACACGCCGACGCCGGCCGCGGCCGCCGACGGCAATGCCCATCCCGGCGCGCCCGGCTCGAAAGCCAAGAAGAGCTGGACCGCGCTCGACGCCTCCAGCTTCTCCGGTCTCGACATCTTCTGGATCAGCATCCTCGGCATCCCGATTCCCCTGCCGATTCCCTTCGCCCCACCCTGGATACCCGTATCCCACGGCGCAGCGCAGTCCGGGAAGCAGCTCGACCAGCAGAATTCGCTGAGTGGCGACAACAACTTCGGACACGATGCCAGCGATTCCTACGGTTCGGCCCTGAGCAGCTGGACCACGAAGATTTCGGCGACCATGCAGCAGGAGAAGGGGGCGGGCACTTCGCTGACGTTCAGTCCCAATACCTTCGGCGGCCTCACGCAGTACATGGACGTCAAGGACCTGACCAAGGACAACCTCAGCGGCCCCCCGCTGGTGATCGAAATCGAGAAGAACACCAGTGACATGCCGAAGAACCCGGGCAGCGGCCAGTTTGCCACCGACAACGGGGCGCCCAAGCGCAGCCTCGACGGCGAGCGGAAGATGCGCAGCCTGTCGAAGGCCCATGTCTACTTTGCGCGCCCGACGACGGACAGCGGACTCGACTGGTTCAAGCGCACCATCGGTTCCGCCGGCGCCACCGAGTGGGGCAGCCTCTACAACCCCTACTGGCAGGCGCGCCTGCAGCCGAACACCTTCATCGAGCAGTACATCTCGATGGAAATCCAGCGCGCGGGGCTGCTGTGAACCACCGACACGCTTCCCGCCAGCGCGGCCAGGCCATGATCGAGGCGCTGATCGCGGCGGCCTTGGTGCTGGTGCCGCTGTTTCTGGCGATCCCGATCATCGCCAAGTACATCGATATCAAGACCTATACCGTGCAGGCCGCCCGCTACGCCGCCTGGGAGCGCACGGTCTGGTTCGGCGGCGCCGCCGCGGAAAGCTTCGGCATCGGGTCCGGCGGCACCTTCAGCAACAAGTGGGATGCCAACGAAAAGACCGACGACCAGATTCGCACCGAGATCGGCGCACGGCTGCTCTCCGACAGCGGTACGACGCCCTTCGCGGACAGCGACAAGTCGGGCGGCACCTGGGTCGGCGGCAATGCCAAGCTGTTCTGGCGCGATCGCCGCAACAACAAGCTGCTCGGCAGCTATGGCGACATCAGCAACACCACGCGCGGCGGCTACACGGCACTCGGCAGCTACGACGACACCCTGGCGAGCGACAAGGCGCCGGGCACCGTCAATGACCTCATCACCCCGCTGGTGGAGGCCGGTTCGGTCGTGTCCAACTTCATGGTCGATACGCGCGGGCTTTATACGGCCGACGTGAAGATCGCCGTCAAGCAGGTTGCCTTCAATCCGGCCGCAGGCCTCGGCGGCTGTACCGGCTGCACGGACGACTACCTCGCGACCGGCGTGACCAGTTCGTTTTCCGCCAAGAACGTGATCCTGGCCAACGGCTGGAATGCGAACGGTCCGGGCTCGCTATCCGAATACAGCACCGCCGCGGGCAAGAAGAAGATGTCGGTCTATAACCAGACGCGCGGCCTGACGCCTTCCTCGCTGCTGCAGCCAAGCGAAGGCGGCGTGTTCGACACCGTGATGAAGGTCATCAAGGCCATCGCCCTGGTGTTCTTCCCCGAACTGAGCACCGTGGACCTCGGCCGCATCGAGGTCGATCGGGTACCGCCGGATCGCTTGCCATGATCAGGAAAGCCGCTGCACTGCTGATGCTGGTGGCAGGAGGCGTCCTGGCGGCGAAGGATCCGCTGCGTTCCTGCCCGGAATTCCCGACGCCCGGCAAGGCCAGGCTGCAGATCGTCGCCCCGCAAATGGACTACAACGGGCTGCCGATGAGCATCGTGCGCCTCGAGACCACGACGCCGCCGGCGGAGGTTCTGGCCTTCTACAGGGAGAAGTGGGCCGCGACGAAGGACGTGCGCGGTCCCGCCGAGTATCCGCTCGGTCCCTGGCAGGTGATTGCCTCGATGCGCGACAACTGCTTCTATACCGTCCAGGTAAAGCCGTTCGGCAAGGATGGCACCGAAGGATTCCTCGGCCTGAGTACCCTGCCGACCGGAAAGGTGGTGAAGGAGGAAGTGCCGATGCTTCCCGGCAGCAAGATGCTGAGCGACATCGCGCACAACGACCCGGGCAAGACGGCGCGCACCGTCATGCTGAAGAACGGTTTTTCGCCGGCCGCCAACGCGGATTTCTACCGGCGCAACCTCGGTGACCTCGGCTGGGTGGTGACCAGCCACTATCGCATCGACAAGCCCGGCCAGGCCGGCGACGTCATGGTGCTCAAGAACGGCCAGCGCGAACTCAGCCTCACGCTGACACGGGAAGGCAGCGAATCCAACGTGCTGCTCAACTACGTGAACCAGCCATGAGCCAGCGCGACCGCTTCCGCAGCCATCGCCGCTCGCTGGGCCAGGCGTCGGTGGAATACATCGTCGTGCTGGCGTTCGGCGTGATGGTGCTGCTGCAGCCCTTCAGCAACCCGGATACGCCGGGCCAGCCGGCCGAGTCCGTGATCAAGCAGGTGGCGCGCGCCATGAAGGACTACCACACCCACTACACCTACGCCATGGCCATCGCCACGATTCCCGACTGCGACTACGAATACTCGACGTCGCTCGCCGATTGGGCGCCGGCGGAGATCGCCACGATCTTTCCCGACCTGACCTATCCGACCGCCACCGTCGGCATCGATCGCTGCATCGACTGGCAAAACCCCGCACTGCCGGTGCCGTCGATCGGCATCTCGCCGTTTCCGACGCTGCCGTCGAGTTTCGGCGACGCAATCAAGACCATCGTCACCGAAGCCGTCGACAAGGCGGTCAACGACCTCCTGAAGCCGGAGAACATCGCCAGCGCCATCGGCTTCCCCATCAGCCTGCCTTTCTAGCCACATGCAGGCACGCCGCAACTTCCCGTTCGAGGATACACACCCATGGGTCTGAAACTGCCATCCGTGAAAATCAACAAGACCTGGCTGATGCTGGCGGCCGCAATTGGCCTGGCGCTGCTGGCGACATTCCTCACCACACGCTATCTGGCCTCGCGCGAGGCCAGCATCGAGGCGGAGGTCGCGGCCCGCAGCAAGAAGGCGGGACCGAAGGTCTCCGTGGTGGTTCCCACGCGCGACCTGCCCGTCGGCATGGTGCTGACGGACAACGTGGTGGCCGCCCGCGAAGTGCTGGCCGACCTCGTCTATCCGAACGCGATCCCCGCCGACGACTTCGACAAATACAAGGGCCAGGCCCTGATTCGCTCCGTGTTCAAGGGACGGCCGCTCTTGAGGACGGACCTCAGGCCCGACGTCGCCGACTTCTCCGGCACGCTCGCCGAAGGCATTCGCGCCATCACCGTTGACATCGACGAGTTGAACGCCGTTGCCCACATGGTGCAGCCCGGCAACCGGGTCGACCTGATGCTGGCAATGCAGCGCGAGGAAGGCGGACAGACGGTCGTCCCGTTCATGGACCGCATGAAGGTGCTGGCCACCGGGCAGCGCGTGGTCCAGGAGGGTGACGACAAGCCGGGCAGCGCGCGCAAGACGTCCACCTACAGCACGCTGACCCTGGAGGTCACCCCGCCCCAGGCCGCCCGCCTGACGCTGGCGCAGAGCATCGGCAAACTGCGCTACGTCCTGCGCAACGAGAAGGACGAGACCAGCGCCGACTTCGCGGTGAACGCGCAGAACATTCTCGACGAGGTCTCGCAGCGCGCCCGCAACGCCAAGCGGGCGACGACCCTGGCCGGCGTGGTCGAGTACATCATCGGCGGCCAGCGCGCGGGACCGAGCCTGAAGTCGGTCGACGTACCGGTCCCCGCGGCATCTTCCTACGGCGCGCTCAGCGCTGCCGCGGCGGCAAGCGGCGTCGGCGTGCCACCGCTGGTACCGGCCATCGCACCGGCCAAGCCGGCGACGGCGGCCCCCGCCGCCGACGCCAGTGGCATCACCCCCCAGCTCAAGGCCGAACTCAAGGCCCTGATCGAAAAGTGACGAACCGCAAAGGACAACCCATCATGTTCCGCAAGATATTCGCTTTGTTCTGCGCGGTCGGCATCCTCGGCGCCGCCCCCGGCGTGCTGGCCGCCAGCGACGCCGCCAAGGACCTCGTCATGTTCGTCGGCGAGATCACGACCATCCCGGCGACCCGCGTGCATCGCGTCGCAATCGGTAATGGTGCCCTGATCAGCACGAAATTCATCGACGACACGCAGATGCTCGTGATCGCCGAGGGCGTGGGCGACACCTCGCTCGTGCTCTGGTCGCCGCAGGGCGACGTCCAGCGCTACACCGTCCGCGTCGGTTCGAAGGACTCGATGTTCGCGTTCAACGCGGCCAAGGACGTCCTCGGCGACATTACCGGCATCGAGATCAAGCCGATGGGCCCGCAGATCGCCATCACCGGCGCCGCCAGCCCGCAGCAGATCGCCCGCATCACGTCGCTCGCCAGCCGGTTCCCGCAGCTCGTGCCGCTGGTCAAGGAGCTGGACGTGGAGATGAAGAAGATGATCTACATGAAAGTGCAGATCCTCGAGGCGAAGAAGAACTTCTCCGAGGCGATCGGCATGTCGTGGCCGGGCAGCTTCGCCGGCCCGTCGGCCGCGTTCGCCGGCAACTTCTACGGCTCGACCAACCCGACCGGTGCCGCCGCGGCAGTCAGCACGGTCCCGCTCAACGTGACCGGCCTGCGCACCTACCTCGGCATCGCGTCCACGATCCAGAGCGTCATCAACCTGGCGAAGAGCAACGGCGACCTGACCATCCTCGCCGAACCGGAACTGTCCGCCCGCAGCGGCGGCACCGCCCAGTTCCTCGCCGGCGGGCAGATTCCCATCCAGACCGCCGGCGCGCTGGGCACCACCAGCACGACCTACAAGGACTACGGCGTCAAGCTGAGCATCAAGCCCGCCGCGGACGAAAAGGGCAACGTGATCGCCGCGATTCGCGCGGAACTGAGCCAGCTCGACCAATCGACGGCCGTGGCCGGCACCCCCGGCTTCCTGACGCGGAGTTCCGAGACCGAAATCAACGTCAAGACCGGGCAGACGATGGTGATCTCCGGGCTCATCAACCGCGACATGCAGAACGACGTGACCAAGATTCCCGGCCTGGGCGACCTGCCGATCATCGGCCGCCTGTTCCGCTCCGATTCCTTCCGCGGCGGGCGCAGCGACCTCCTGATCGCCGTGACGCCGGTGGTGGTGGACCCGACCTCCTCCATGAACCAGGAACGCATCGACAAAGGCGTCGAAATGAAGGAGCGCTTCGAGCGCAACCTGAACAAGAAGGACCTCATCGACTGAAGGGCCCGCTCCATGCTGAACATCAACGTCACCACCCCCAAGGGCAATACCTCGCAGATCGAGTGCACGCTGGACACCTGCTCGGTCGGCAAGAGCGACGAAAACCTGATCGCGCTGCAGGGCTGGACAGTCGCCAAGAAGCACGCGTCCATCCAGCGCAAGCCCGACGGCGTCTATGTCGAGGACCTCGGATCGTCGTCCGGCACCGAGGTCAACGGCGCGAAGATCACGCGCCACGGCCCGCTGCGTCCCGGCGACAAGATTTCCATCGCCGGCTACACGCTCGAGGTGCTCGATCTCGAATTGCCGGCGGCCAGCCCCGCACCGGCCGCGCAATCCTCGGCGCCGCCAAGCCTCGCCGGCGCCACCGCCCTCACCCCCGCCCTCTCCCGCAAGCGGGGGAGGG
>ERZ724521.262-NODE-262-length-23463-cov-4.719711_pt1 | contig 23463 bp, 20 predicted proteins | sample MGYA00376054_ERZ724521 | MGnify/ENA primary metagenome ERZ724521 (study PRJEB28724, sample SAMN07190883) | activated sludge metagenome | isolation source: activated sludge of sewage treatment plant in Hong Hong | place: Hong Kong | collected 2016-03-17 ... | reverse complement strand
CTGCGCCGACGCCGTCCCCCGTCGAGGAGTCGCCCGCCCAGCAGCAGGCCGACGTCACCAAGATCCTCTCCGGGTTCCCGAGCTACCAGCGCTACGTGGCCGACTTCGCGCGGTCGACCACCTGGATCAGCCGGCGCGCCGCCGTGATCCGCAGCCACTCCGGGCGCACAACCACCCGCACGCCCTTGGTGGGCGCCTTGCGGGCCTTCGGCCGCACCACGACGATGTCGTCGGCCGGGACCGGACCGATGAACCAGTGGCCGTTGTTGCGCTCGGCGGGGACGAGGTCCTCGGCGCGGGCCTGGGCGAGAGCGACACTGATCCCGGGATCGTCGAGCCGGGCAGTGCGGGAGGCGAGGCGGGGCCACGCGGTGAGGGTCGATTCCATCTCAGCGCTGATGAACTCGGCCGCGATCTGCGCGGTGGCGTGCACATATGCGGACTGGCGCTCGGGCGGCATCACCGGCAGGTAGCGCGGCCCGAGATAACGCAGCAGTTTGCGCCGGTAGAGATCGACGATGATCTCGTCGGCGAGGTCGGGGATCCTGCGAGCCGATCGCATGATGTCGGCGACGCTGCGGCCGTGGGCCAGTGGGTCGCGCGGCGCGTAGGAGATGTTCGTGCCCTCGCGGCCCATGTAGTGGTAACCGAGGCGGTCGCCGAAGCGGCTGATCCGTCCGCCCCCGACGTACGCGCGGGCGACGAGTTGTCCGTCCTCGAGGGGGACCCGGTCCTCGGTGAAACGCAGGCCGAGTGCGTCGAAGTACGCGCGCCGGAACAGCTTGTGGGGGGTCAGGCTGAGGAACGCCTCGCGCGGGTCCAGGTCCACCGCACTCTGGTAGACCGGCTCCCGAGCGGTGTAGGAGTGGCCCTCGGAGATGACGGCGGGCAGCACCACGTCGCTGACGTGCTCGTCGGCGAACGCGACCAGGTCGGCCAGCAACGTGGGCTCGCACCAGTCGTCGGCGTCGGCGAAGAACAGATACCGGCTCTCGCTGACGTCGATGCCGACGTTGCGGGGCCGGCCGGGCCATCCGGAATTGGGCTGGTGGATCACATGGAAGCGGTCGTCCGCCGCCGCGATCTCGTCGCACAGGTTCTCAGAGCCGTCGGTCGATCCGTCATCCACGAGCCAGACGTCGAACGACCCGGAGGTCTGGCGCCGCAGGCTGTCCAGTAGCTCAGGCAGGTACGGGGCCTTGTTGAAGACCGGGACGATGACGCTGACGTCGATCACGGCTGGGGCAGTCCTGATCGCCACCAAGCGCCCGGTCCGGCGGCGGGCGTCTGACGCATCACCGGGCGGGCCCAGTTCGACATCTGCACCGGGGCGTCGGTTGCCTGCACGGAATTGCCCGCGGCCGTCAGCAACGAGACAACGACAGCCAGCTCCTCATCGCTGGGGTTGCCGTGGGTGACCTCGAACGACGTGCTCACAGGGGAATGTTCCCATGCTTCTTGGGCGGCAGCACCTCGCGCTTCGTACGCAGAGCACGCAGCGCCTGCACCACCTGGATCCGGGTCTCATGGGGCATGATGACCCGGTCGACGTACCCGCGGTCGGCGGCGAGGTACGGGTTGGCCAGCGTGTTGTCGTACTCGGCCACCAGACGTGCGCGCTCGGCGTCAGGGTCGGCGGCCGCCGCGACCTCCTTGCGGTAGAGGATGTTCACCGCACCCTGGGCGCCCATGACGGCGATCTGCCCGGTCGGCCACGACAACTCGATGTCGGCGCCGAGGTGCTTCGAACCCATGACCACGTAGGCGCCGCCGTAGGCCTTGCGGGTGATGATCGTGACCTTCGGGACGGTGGCCTCGCCGTAGGCGTAGATGAGTTTCGCGCCGCGGCGGATGATGCCGTTCCACTCCTGGTCGGTGCCGGGCAGGAAGCCGGGGACGTCGACGAAGGTGATCACGGGGACGTTGAAGGCGTCGCAGGTGCGCACGAAGCGCGATGCCTTCTCGCTGGCGTCGATGTCGAGGGTGCCGGCGAACTGCATCGGCTGGTTGGCCACCACGCCGACCGAGCGTCCCTCCACGCGTCCGAAGCCGATGACCATGTTGGGTGCCCACAGAGGCTGGACCTCGAGGAACTCCCCGTCGTCGAGGACGTGCTCGATGACGGTCTTGATGTCGTAGGGCTGGTTGGGGGAGTCCGGGATGATGGTGTCGAGCTCCCGGTCCTCGTCGGTGATGTCGAGGGTGGCGGGGTTGTCGAACACCGGCGCCGGGTCCATGTTGTTGCTCGGCAGGTAGCTCAGCAGGTTCTTGACGATGTCGAGTGCGTCCTGCTCGTCAGCGCCCATCATGTGGGCCACGCCGGACTTGCTGTTGTGCGTCCGGGCGCCACCGAGCTCCTCGAACTCCACGTCCTCGCCGGTGACGGTCTTGATGACGTCTGGACCGGTGATGAACATGTGGGAGGTCTTGTCGACCATCACGGTGAAGTCGGTGATCGCCGGGGAGTAGACCGCGCCGCCCGCGCACGGGCCCATGATCAGGGAGATCTGTGGCACGACCCCGGATGCGTGCACGTTGCGCTGGAAGATCTCGCCATACAGGCCGAGCGACACCACACCCTCCTGGATCCGGGCGCCGCCGGAGTCGTTGATGCCGATCACCGGAACGCCGGTGTTCATCGCCATATCCATGACCTTGACGATCTTCTCGCCGAAGACCTCGCCCAGGCTGCCCCCGAAGACGGTGAAGTCCTGCGCGAACACACACACCGGCCGACCGTCGATCGTGCCGTAACCGGTGACCACACCGTCGCCGTACGGCCGGTTCTTCTCCAGACCGAAGTTGTTGGAGCGGTGGCGGGCGAGTTCGTCGAGCTCCACGAACGAATCGGGGTCGAGCAGCTGATCGATGCGCTCGCGAGCGGTCATCTTCCCGCGGGAGTGCTGCTTGTCGATCCCGCGTTGACCGCCGGCGACGGCCGCAACTTCGCGGCGAGCAGCGAGGTCGGCCAGTTTCCCGGCGGTGGTGGTGAGGTCCGGACTCGAATCTGCCGATTGGGCGCTCATGATTTGTACGGTAGCAACGTGAACAGTCATGGATTCCACGCGGTGACCGACGTCTGTGCCCGGATCGGGTGGCCGAGTCCGGAGGTTGTGGCCTCGACCGGGTCGACCAATGACGATCTTGTGGGTCTGCCCGGACACGGATTGGTACGGATCGCACTGGAACAGACCGCCGGTCGGGGGCGCCTCGACCGGGCCTGGGTCAGCCAGCCGGGGGAGGGCCTGACCTTCTCGGTGCGCCTCGACGTGCCCACGACCGTGAGTGCGTGGGGGTGGATCCCGCTGCTTGCCGGGGTGGCTGTCGCTGATGCGGTGCGTGACGCCGGTGGCGTGGATGTCGGGCTCAAGTGGCCCAACGACGTGGTGGCCCGCACGGGAAAGCTCGCCGGCATCCTTTCTGTCCGCGACGGCGACAGCGCGATCGTGGGAATGGGGATCAACCTCGGCTTCGGCGGGGACCGGCCCGACCCGAACGCCGTGAGTGTGGCCGAGATCGGTGGAGATCCGGACGCTGACGCGCTCGCCGCCACGGTGGTCGGCAACCTTCATGGATGGTGGACCCGGTTCGTCGAGGCGGCTGGTGACGCCCGTCGGTGTGGACTGTACGACGCCTACGCAGGGCAGTGTGTGACCCTCGGGCGCGATGTCGGGGTCAACGCTCCCGGCGAGACATACAGCGGGCACGCCCAGGGCATCGACGAGCGGGGGCGGCTGCTGGTGGGCGTGCAGGGTGCGACGCGTGCGGTGGACGCCGCGGATGTGACGTTGGCCTGATTCGCCAGGGCTCGGGCTGTCCAGCGGTGAGTCCTGCTCACAGCCGTTAGATGTTGAGCACTCCGGTGAGAGGTTGGCGGGCGTTCGGGACTAACGGCTGAGCGTGGGCATCGCGCCGCCCCCACAGCGACCCGACCGGGCATCGGTCGTATCGCCCGACGGCGTGATCTTCTGGGCCGAACATGGCACGATTCGGCTATGGGCTACCCGCAGAAACTCCTGGGCAACGACGAGCAGGTGCAGTTCGAACTGCGGCCGGCGTGGAAGACCCTGATCTGGCCGGCCATCTGGCTGCTGGTGATCATCGGTGCGGTCGCATTCCTCATGGGCAAGGTCAACTCCTGGTTCGACGGCACGACGTCGACGATCATGATGTGGGTCATCGCCGTCGCGGCCTTGATCGCGCTGATCGTCCTGGTCATCCGGCCGTTCCTGTTCTGGTGGACAACGCAGTACGTCTTCACCAACCGCCGCATCATCATCCGCACCGGGATCGTCGCCCGCCGCGGCCGTGACATGCCACTGTCGAAGGTCAACGACGTCTCGTTCGACCACAGCGTGTGGGAGCGGATGCTCAACTGCGGCACGCTCATGATCGAGAGCGCTGCGGAGAACGGGCAACTGATCATCGAGAACATCCCTGACGTCGAGAATGTGCAGCGTGAGGTCTACCGCCTCCACGACGAGGACGACGCGTTCCGTCGTGCCCGCAACAGCGGTATCGATCCGAGCCCGCCGACCAACGAATCGTGAGTGAGGAAGCCGGCCACGAGCAGCACGAACCCGCGGTGACGCAGGTTCAGGAGCAACTGCTCGGAGGACCGATCGCTTACACCCGTGAGCAGGTCGCGAAGGACGCAGGAGTCCCGCTCGAGGCCGCGCGGGTGCTCTGGCGGTCCATGGGGTACGCGGACGTCGGGGAGGCGCGGGCCTTCACCGACGCCGACGTGGCCGCACTGCACCGGATGCTGCACCTGATCGAGGTCGGCCACCTCGACGAGGACACCGCCAGCGATCTGGTGCGCGGGCTGGGACAGACGACCGCGCGCTTGGCCGACTGGCAGGTCAACTCCCTGGCCGGCCACCTTGAGCGGCAGGGGGTCATCGACGTCGCCGACGGGCTGGCGATGAGCACGTTGGACACCTTCGCCGACCACCTCGAAGAACTCATGCCCGACCTCGAGGCGTTGCTGGTGTACGTGTGGCGGCGGGCCCTGGCCACGGCGGTGACCCGAGCGGCAACGACCGGTGCTGAGTCCGCCGACGGCACCGAGGCCGGTGTCATGTCGGTCGGGTTCGCAGACATGGTCGGGTACACGCGCCTGTCCCGCCGACTTCCCGAGGCGGACCTCGCACGTCTCGTACAGCGTTTTGAAGCGGTGAGCGCCGACGTGGTGGCAGCCTGCGGCGGGCGGCTGGTCAAGACCGTGGGAGACGAGGTGCTCTTCACGACGACCACTGCCGAGCAGGCCGCGGACATCGCATTGCGATTGCATGCGACGCACGCCGAGGACGACAGCGTGCCCGAGGTCCGGGTGGGGCTGGCCACTGGTCAGGTGCTGTCCCGCATGGGTGACGTGTTCGGCACCACGGTGAACCTGGCCAGCCGCCTGACCGCCATGGCCAAGCCCGGCGGAACGCTGGTGGACGCCGAGACGAGAGCACATCTCGACGACGATCCGCGGTACGTGCTGCGGGGTCAACGCGGCCGTCCGGTCCGCGGGTTCGGGGTTCTGCGGGCCTACGTGCTGTCCCGAGGCAGTGGTGTGCCCGACTGAGTGACCTGTGCGGCCTACGCTACGGATGTGGACACCGAAGATCTGAAGTCACTGGCGGAGCAGGTGAAGGCCGGTGGGGCCAAGAAGTACCACGAGGCCAACGCGCGACGGGGGAAACTGTTCGCGCGGGAGCGCATCGACCGGCTCGTCGACCCGGGTTCCTTCGTGGAGGACGGGATGTACGCCAACGTGAAGGCCGACGGACTGCCGGCCGATGGCGTGGTGACCGGGACCGCCACCATCGACGGCCGGACTGTCTGCTTGATGGCCAACGACTCGACGGTGAAGGCCGGTTCCTGGGGTGCCCGGACCGTTGAGAAGATCATCCGCATCATCGAGGTCGCGGTGAAGACCGGCGTGCCGATGGTCTACCTGGTGGACTCGGCCGGTGCCCGCATCACCGACCAGGTGGACCTTTTCCCGGGCCGCCGGGGGGCCGGGAAGATCTTCCACACCCAGGTCAAGGCCAGCGGCGCGATCCCGCAGGTGTGCGCCCTGTTCGGCCCGTCGGCCGCCGGTGGCGCGTACATCCCCGCGTTCTGCGACATCGTCATCATGGTCGAGGGCAACGCCAGCATGTACCTGGCCAGTGACCGGATGGTGCAGATGGTCACCGGTGAGAAGACGACGCTGGAGGAGATGGGTGGCGCGCGTGTGCACTGCGTCGACAGCGGAGTGGGCCACATGCTGGTCAAGAGCGAATCCGACGCGCTGCGCGGGGTGCGCTCGTACCTCAGCTACCTGCCCGACAACTGGGAGTTGGACCCGCCGGCGGCGGCCCCGGCCGCCCCTGCGAACGTGGACCTGCGCGCGCTGGTGCCGGAGTCGGAGCGGCAGGCGTTCGACATGTACCGCTACATCCGGGGACTGGTGGACGCCGAGTCCTTCTTCGAGATCCACGCATTGTGGGCCACCGAACTGATCGTCGGCTTCGCTCGACTCGACGGTGAGGTCGTGGGCATCGTGGCGAACAACTCGAGTTCCAAGGGCGGCGCCCTGTTCGTGGACTCCGCGGACAAGGCCGCACGTTTCGTCCAACTGTGTGACGCGTTCAATGTGCCCCTGGTGTTCCTGTCCGACGTCCCCGGTTTCATGGTCGGGACCATCGTCGAGAAGCAGGGGATCATCCGGCACGGCGCGAAGATGATCACAGCGATCAGTGAGGCGACCGTGCCGAAGGTGTGCGTGGTGGTTCGCAAAGCCTACGGCGCCGGGCTGTACGCGATGGCCGGCCCAGGGTTCGATCCTGACGCCACGATCGCGCTGCCCACGGCGAAGATCGCGGTGATGGGCGCGGAGGCGGCCGTGAACGCGGTCTATGCGAACAAGATCGCCGCGCTCGAGACGGACAACGAGAAGACGAAGTTCATCCTTGCGATGCGCGAGGAGTACGAGCAGGACATCGATGTGATGCGGCTGGCCTCCGAACTCGTGGTGGACGCGGTCATCGAGCCGGAGGACCTACGGGCGGAGTTGATCACCCGCATCGATCGGGCCCGGACGAAGGACCGCTTCTTCTCCCACCGCAGGCATGGGGTGACCCCGGTCTGAGGGCCCGTTTGCGACGTTGTTGCCGGCTTCTATCTGCGTTTGCGACGTTGTTGCCCTCAGAGGGCCAGCAGGGCGACAGCAAGGTCGCAAACGACGGAATTGAGCGACAACAACGTCGCACGTGAAACGGGGTCGTCAGACCATCGCTTCGTCGGCCACGACCTTCTCGGGCACTTCCGGGAACACCCACTTGCGGTAACTCCAGAAGCGGAACAGCGTGCCGAGGCCCAGGCCGATCACGTTGGCGCTGATGTTGTCCGCCAACGGGCCGGTCAGTCCGAGGGCGTAGTGGCTGAACCAGAGGCAGCTGAGAGTGATCAACAGTGCCACGCCGTTGAGCACGAAGAAGAGGACGTACTCGCGCAGGTAACTGGTGCGGCCACGATCGGAGAAGGTCCAGATCCGGTTGCCGATGTAGGCGACAGTGGTCGCCACGATCACGGAGATGACTTTGGCCGTCAGCGGCTTGTCGTACAGCGGCCCCTCGCCACCGGCGAACCGCAGGATGTTGAACAGTCCCACGTCCACCACGAGCGCCACGAGGCCCACGACGCCGAACTTCATGATCTGATGCACCAGATCTTCGGCGCGCAGCCACAGAGACTTCACGGCAACGGGGAGATTCACCTCTCAAGGGTACCCGCCGGCGCGGGAAACTAGGCTAGGACTCGTCCGTGATTTTGCTCACCGGAGGACTGATGGATCTACGACTCAGCGAGGAACACGAGGCGCTGCGCAAGGCGGTCGAGGCGTTCGCCCAGGATGTCGTCGCACCTGAGATCGGCGACTACTACGCCCGAGGGGAGTTTCCGTACCCGCTGGTGAGCCAGATGGCGCAGATGGGTCTGTTCGGACTGCCCTTCCCCGAGCAGTACGGCGGCATGGGTGGTGACTACACCGCACTGTGCGTGGCCATCGAGGAGTTGGCCCGGGTGGACTCGTCCATCGCCATCACGCTGGAGGCGGCGGTCAGCCTCGGCGCGATGCCGATCTACCGCTTCGGCTCCGACGAGTTGAAGGCGCAGTGGCTGCCCCAACTCACCTCCGGCCGGATGCTCGGCGCGTTCGGCCTGACGGAACCCGGCGCGGGGTCCGACGCCGGCGGGACCCGCACGACGGCCCGCCTCGAAGGTGATGAATGGGTCATCAACGGGACCAAGGCCTTCATCACGAACTCGGGCACCGACATCACAGGCCTGATCACCGTGACTGCGGTGACCGGCGAACACGACGGACGCAAGGAGATCTCCAGCATCCTGGTCCCGGCCGGGACGCCGGGGCTGAGCGTGTCCGCGCCGTACAAGAAGGTCGGCTGGGACGCCTCCGACACCCACGAGGTGTCCTTGGTCGACGTCCGGGTGCCCGCGAGCAACCTCGTCGGGCAGCGCGGCCGGGGCTACGCGCAGTTCCTGTCGATCCTGGACGAGGGCCGGATCGCGATCGCCGCGCTGGCCACCGGGCTCGCGCAGGGGTGCGTGGACGAGTCCGTGCGCTACTCCCACGAGAGGGAGGCCTTCGGCCGGCCGATCGGTACCAACCAGGCCGTGCAGTTCATGATCGCGGACATGCAGATGCGCGCGCACCTGTCCCGTCTGGCCTGGCGGGAGGCCGCCGGGCGGATGCAGCGGGGTGAACCCTTCAAGCAGCAGGCGGCGATCGCGAAGTTGTACACCTCCGAGGCGGCCATGGACAACGCCCGCACGGCGACCCAGGTGCACGGGGGATACGGCTTCATGATCGAGTTCCCGGCGGGCCGGTTCTATCGCGACGCGAAGATCCTGGAGATCGGCGAGGGGACCAGCGAGGTGCAGCGCATGTTGATCGCCCGCGACCTCGGACTCCCCGGTGCCTGACCTGCCACCCGGCACCCCCCGGGTGGGCATCATCGGGGGTGGGCAGCTGGCACGGATGAGCCAGCAGCCGGCGATCGCGCTGGGCATCCAACTGCACGTTCTGGCGGACTCTGAGCACGACAGTGCCTCGCAGGTGATCCCCGCCATGTCAGTGGGCACCGCCAAGGACGCCGAGGCGATCACAGCGCTGGCCGAGGGCGTCGATGTCGTCACGTTCGACCACGAACACGTGCCGCAGGAGATCATCAAGGCCCTCGAAGCAGCCGGCGTCCCGGTTCACCCGGGATCGGCCGCATTGGAGTTCGCACAGGACAAGGCAGCGATGCGCCGCCGCCTGCAGGCCGCAGGCTTCCCGGTGCCGCATTGGCAGGTCGTGGCCACGCCCGAGGACGTGGCGGACTTCGACAGTGCTTGGCCCAAGGTCCTCAAAGCCTCCAGAGGCGGATACGACGGCAAGGGGGTCTGGGTCGTCGCGGATCTCCCGGCGGCGGCCGAGGTCATGTCGCACGACCTCGGTCCGGATGCGGTGTGGATCGTCGAAGAGATGGTGCCGTTCACGCAGGAGGTCGCGGTCCAGGTGGCACGCTCACCACACGGGCAGGCCGTCTCCTACCCGCCGGTGCGCACTGTCCAGACCGACGGCATCTGCGTGGAGGTCGTCGCACCCTGCACGCCGGACGGCGCGTCCGCGGAGGAGGCGGAGGCGCTCGCCCTCGGCATCGCCAAGGAACTCGGGGTCGTGGGGATGCTCGCTGTGGAACTGTTCGACACCCCCGCCGGTCTGGTCATCAATGAACTGGCGATGCGTCCGCACAACTCCGGGCACTGGAGCATCGAGGGGGCGTACACGTCGCAGTTCGAGAACCATCTGCGGGCCGTCCTCGACATGCCCTTGGGCGACCCTCGGCCACGGCAGCCGAAGGCGGTGATGGTCAACATCCTGGGTGGGGAATTGCCAGACCTGCATGTCGCGTTCCGGCACGTCATGGCCCGGGATCCGGGCCTGAAGATCCATCTGTATGGCAAAGATGTGCGTCCGGGCCGCAAAGTAGGGCACGTGACCGCGCTCGGCGCCGACGAGGCCGATCTGCGGGAGCGCGCCTGGCATGCCGCCGACTATTTCCAGGGAGCCATCGATGAGTGAACCGCAGGTCGCGGTCGTGATGGGCAGCGATTCGGACTGGCCGGTGATGTCGGAGGCCGTGAAGGCCTGCGCGGAGTTCGGCATCGCGTGTCACAAGGACGTGGTCTCGGCGCATCGGATGCCCGAGGAGATGCTGGAGTTCGGGCGGACCGCCGCGCAGCGTGGGTTCAAGGTGATCATCGCCGGTGCCGGGGGAGCCGCCCACCTGCCCGGCATGCTCGCCTCGGTGACACCGTTGCCTGTGATCGGCGTGCCGGTGCCTCTGGCGAAGCTCGACGGCTTGGACTCACTGCTGTCCATCGTGCAGATGCCCGCCGGTGTCCCAGTGGCGACCGTGGCCATCGGCAACGCCCGCAATGCCGGCCTGCTAGCGGTCCGGATCCTGGCTGCGGGGGATCCCGCGCTGCAGCAGCGGATGCGCGACTTCCAATCGGCCCTGCGGGACACCGCAGCTGCCAAGGGTGAGATCGTGCGTTCGGCGGAGCTCGGATGACGCCCGACGGGGAGGTGTGCCGGCTACCCGGCCCTCCCTCAGGCCCCCGTGATCCGGACCTCTACGGCGATGACGACCTGGTCGCCCGGCTGCTGGCCGACGCCCAGACCTGGTTCATCGTGGGGTTGAGCACCAACCGGGCCCGGGCGGCCTATGGCGTGGCGGAGTTCCTGCATCGCAAGGGACGCACGATCGTGCCCATCCATCCGAAGGCCGAGGACGTCCTGGGGTTCCGGGGGTTCGCCACGGTGGAGCAAGCAGCCGCCTTGTTGGGAACGCCCGACGTCGTGGATTGTTTCGTGCGCAGCGAACTGGTGGGTCCTGTGATCGACTCGGCGATCGAGATCGGTGCGGGTGCTGTGTGGCTGCAGTTCGACGTCATCGACGAGGACGCCGCGCTGCGGGCCCGACAGGCCGGGCTCGATGTGGTCATGGACCGCTGTCCGGCGGCGGACTGGCCACGATTGGGACCGGCCGCCTGAGGTCGCCCCGTTTGCGACGTTGTTGCCCGCCCCTGGGCTGGTGTGCGACGTTGTTGGCGTTCTGAGGCACCTGTGACGTCAACAACGTCGCAATCGGGCTCACGAGGCGACAACAACGTCGCAATAGCGGCCCGAATCAGTAGGCGAATGTCGCGACCAGTACCCCGCGGGCCAGGGTGTGCGCGGTGAGGTTGAATCCCACGATGGCCACGGGGGTGTCCGGGCTCAAGTCCAAGTGGTCGACGTCGAGCGCGTGGACGGCGAAGAAATAGCGGTGGTCGTGGTCCCCAGGTGGCGGGGAGGCGCCGCCGTAGCCAGGGGTCCCGTAGTCGGTGCGGAACTGCACCGCTCCGGCCGGCATGCCCGAGCCGTCGGACCCACCCGCCCCGCGCGGCAGCGATGTCACCGATGCGGGGATGTTCACGACCGCCCAGTGCCACCAGCCGCTGTGGGTGGGGGCATCGGGGTCGAAGCAGGTGATGGCGAAGCTCTTGGTCTCTGCGGGGAATCCGGACCACGACAGCTGCGGCGAGAGGTCCTCGCCACCGGCGCTGCCGTGCACATGGGTCAGGGGCAGCGCTTCACCGTCGGTGATGTCTTCGCTGGTGAGCGTGAAGGAACCCACCTCGGGCAGGTGGTCGTACGGACCGGGTGGGCGTTGGCGCGTGAGTTTCACGCCTCGAGTCTATGCCGTCCGGAGCCTGCGATCTCGGCCTTCGTACGATGGGCTGGGGATAGGAGAACACATCATGGACGACGTCTACCGACTACCTGAGGAGCACCGCGAACTGCAGCAGGCGGTCCGGGCTCTGGCCACCGACAAGATCGCCCCGCGGGCCGCGGAGATCGATGAGAAGGGCGAGTTCCCCTGGGACGTGTACGAGGCACTGGCTGCCAGCGGCTTTCACGCGATCCACATCCCCGAGGAGTACGGCGGTAGCGGCGGGGACAACCTCGCCTCCTGCATCGTGATCGAGGAGGTCGCCCGGGTCTGTGGCTCGTCGTCGTTGATCCCCGCGGTGAACAAACTCGGCACCACCCCACTGCTCGTGGGCGCCGACGAGGACCTCAAGCAGCGCTACCTTCCGCAGGTGGCCAGCGGTGAGGCGATGTTCTCCTACGCACTCAGCGAGCCGGAGGCCGGCAGTGATGCCGCCAGCATGAAGAGCCGTGCGGTCAAGCAGGGGGACACCTGGGTGCTCAACGGCGCGAAGCGCTGGATCACTGGCGCTGGAGTCTCCAAGTACTACACGGTGATGGCCTCCACCGACCCTGAGGCCGGACCGCGGGGCATCAGTGCATTCGTCGTGCACGCCGACGACCCCGGGTTCTCGCTCGGCGCTGAGGAGCGCAAGTTGGGGATCAAGGGCTCGCCGACCCGGGAGCTCTACTTCGACAACGTGGAACTTCCTGCCGACCGCATGATCGGCGAGGAAGGCACGGGCTGGGCCACGGCCATGAAGACCCTCGACCTGACCCGCATCTGCATCGGGGCGCAGGCGGTCGGGATGGCGCAGGGGGCGATGGATCTCGCCATCGACTACGCGAAGGAGCGCAAGCAGTTCGGTAAGCCCATCGCGGACTTCCAGGCCATCCAGTTCATGCTGGCCGACATGGCCATGCAGGTGGAGGCGGCCCGGCAGTTGGTCTACTTCGCGGCAGCTTCCGGTGAGCGCGGCGACGAGCGGACCACCTTCTTGGGCAGCGCTGCGAAGTGTCTGGCCTCCGACACCGCGATGAAGGTCACTGTGGACGTCGTCCAGATCCTCGGTGGCTACGGCTACGTCAAGGACTACGCCGCCGAGCGGTTCATGCGGGATGCCAAGATCACGCAGATCTACGAGGGCACCAACCAGATCCAGCGACTGGTGATGGCACGGAATCTGCTGAAGTAGCGCTCAGCCGCAGAGGTCGTCGTTCGCGGTGCGCGGTTGGTCGGATTCGGTGGGGTCCTTCACCGACACCGCCGTGACCCCGGCGTAGTCCTCGCCGATGGTCACGCGGAAGGTGGCGCCGAGCCCGGGGACCTCGACAGCCTTGGCCCCCGGTAGAGCCGCCTGCAGGGTCTTCAGGGACACGTCGTATCCCGGGTCGTACTCGATCGTCGTGGCGGTGTACGACCCGGGCACCGGCGTGGACGCCAGGGCGTAGCCGGCGGTCTGGAAGTCGTCGTAGGCCGCAGTGGCGGAGTCCCCGGTGCCCAGCAGTTGCACGCTGATCTGCGACGGCGCCACCTCGACGCGGGGGGCGGCGGGCCGCTTGGGGATCTCGGTGTCGTTGCGCAGAGCGGTGAAGATGTCCGACGACCCCGGACCGTCCCACACGACCACGTTGCCGATGGCACCCATGGATTTCTCACCGACCACGGGAACGGTCCGGAAGCTCACCTGTGAGGGGTCCACCTTGGCCAGGCGTCGTGTGAGCTCCAGCACCTGGGCGTTGTCCAGGGACTGGTCCACCCGCATGCTGCTGAGCATGGCGTCCACGAATCCCGTGGCCTTCGCCGGATCGAGCAGCACCTCGGAACTCACAGCCTTGTGGACCATGCTGCCCACGAAGGTCTGCTGGCGCTTCATCCGCCCGATGTCGGCAGTGGGATCGAACGAGCGGGCGCGCACGTAGGCGAGCGCGTCGCGGCCTTTGAGGGTGGAGCGACCGGCGGGGAGTTCCAGACCCGAGGGCGGATCGTAGATGTCCGCGGGCACGCACACGTCCACTCCGCCGAGGGCGTTCACCATCTTCACGAATCCTGCGAAGTTGACCTCGAGGTAGTGGTCGATCGGCACGCCGGTCGTCTCCTCGACGGTCTTCACGAGCAAGGGGGCGCCGCCGTAGGAGTATGCGGCGTTGAGCTTCTCCTCCGAGGCCCCGTGCTGCTCACCGTTCTCGTCGGTGTAGGCGGGGATCGTGGCCAGGGAGTCCCGGGGCAGGCTCACGACAGTGACCTCACCGCCGCGGCCGACGTGGGCGAGCATCATCGTGTCGGTGCGCTGCCCGTAGACGTCCCAGCCCGTGTGCAGCCGTCGTACCTGGCGGTCGGACAGGCCTTCCCGGCTGTCCGAGCCGACCACGAGGAAGGTGATCGGCTCCCCGGCGGCCGGTGCCTCGCGCTCTTCGCCGAAGGCGTCGATGCGCTGGACCTGCCCGGCATAGTGCCTGACGGTCGCCCATCCGGCACCACTGCTGAGCAGGATCGCGGCGGCGGAAACGCCTGCCAGCAGGCGCGCTGAGCGACGGAGCTGCACTGCGGGAATCCCTTTCATCGAACGGGTTCCACCGTAACTGCGATCTTGGGCATTCCCCGGCAACCTGCGGCTGCTGCGTGTCCCGTCGCGGCGGGCGGTACCGTCGAAACCGATGGACGACCTGACCCCGCCCGTAGCCGTGATCATGCCGGTGCTCAACGAGGAACAGCACCTGGCGGAGGCGGTCGCGGCCATCACCGGACAGGACTACCGCGGGCCCCTGCAGATCGCGCTGGCGCTCGGGCCGTCGACGGACGCCACCGACGACGTCGCCCGGCAGTTGCAGGCCGAGGATCCCCGGATCCTGCTGGTCCCCAACCCCACCGGACGGACCCCTGCGGGTCTCAACGCTGCGCTCGCGGCCACCACCCATCCGATCGTCGTGCGGGTCGATGGCCACGCCCTGCTGCCGAAGGACTACATCAGCACCGCCGTCGAGGTCCTGCTGCGCACTGGCGCGGACAACGTCGGGGGCATCATGGCCGCCGAGGGGGTCACGGACTTCGAGCGGGCGGTGGCCTGCGCGATGCGCTCACCGCTGGGCGTGGGTGCCGCCTCCTTCCACACCGGCGGACAGGAGGGGCCAGCTCTCACGGTGTATCTCGGAGCGTTCCGGCGTGAGGCGCTGGACCGGGTAGGCGGCTACGACGAGGCGTACGTGCGGGCCCAGGACTGGGAGATGAATCACCGCATCCGGGAGTCCGGTGGTCTGATCTGGTTCACCCCCGGCATGGAGGTCACCTACCGGCCCCGGAGCACCGTCAAGGCGCTGGCCAGCCAGTACCTGCAATACGGGCGGTGGCGCCGGGAGATCATGCGCCAGCACCCGCAGACCGTGAGTCTGCGCTACCTCGCCCCGCCGGTGGCGGTCACCGGACTGGTCGCAAGCGCGGCCTACGCGGCGATCGGTGGACTTGCCGGGTGGAAGCACGCTTGGCTCGGGGTGGTGCCGGTGGCGGCGTATGCGGGGGCCGTCACGGCCGGTGGGTGGATGATCAGCCGCGGCGAGCCGGGGCCGGTCCGGGCTCGGGTGCCGGTGGCGCTGGCCACCATGCACATGAGTTGGGGGGTCGGCTTCCTCACCAGTCCGCGGGACCTTCGTCCGTGATCTCCGCGATCATCTGCGCATTCGGGCACCAACCACACCTGCACGCATCGGTGGCGGCCCTGCGTGCCAGCCAAGGGGTGGCTGTCGAAGTGATCGTGGTCGACAACGGCAGCCCCGACTGCGCCGGACTGCCCCCGGAGGTGCTGGTCGTCTCGCCGGGGGAGAACCTGGGGTTCGCCGGTGGCTGCAACCGGGGAGCCGCCCACGCCAGTGGCGACGTTGTGGTCTTCGTGAACAGCGACGCATTGGTGGCACCGGAGTGCCTCGACCTGCTGGCCCAACGAGCGCGTGCGTCGCAAGGTCTGGTCGGAGCGACGATCCTGCTGGCCGACGAACCCGATCGCGTGAACTCCTGGGGCAACCCCGTGCAGATCCTGGGTTTCTCATGGGCCGGGGGATACGGGCACCCGGTGGCTGAGGTTACCGGTGGGCCGGTCGCGAGTGTCTCTGGCGCGGTGTTCGCCGTGCAACGGTCGGTCTACTGGGATCTCGGGGGGATGGACGAGGCGTACTTCGCCTACGGCGAGGACGTGGATCTCAGCCTGCGTGCGCACCTGCAGAACCGTCCCGTGGAGGTGGTGGCCGAGGCTCGGGCAGGCCATCACTACGAGTTCGGCCGCAACGCGTCCAAGATGTACCTGCTGGAGCGCAACCGGCTGATCACGGTGCTGACCACCTACCAGGCCCGCACATTGATCGCGGTCGCTCCGCTACTCCTGGCCGCCGAGACCGCACTGCTGTTGCGAAGTCGTCAGGAGGGTTGGGCCGGGCAGAAGGTTGCCGGGTGGCGCTGGCTGGCGTCCCACCGGCGGTACCTGCGAACCCGGCGCAACCGCCTGCAGGGCACCCGGAAGGTCCTGGACACAGAACTGCTCGACACCCTGGTGGTGCCGATCGACCCGCCGCAGCGGTTCGGCATGTCGGTGTCCCCTCGCGCGCAGCGCCTGGTCACCGGCTATTGGGAGCGGGTCGGACGGCGGGTGGCCGGCCTGCGCTGAGGCGCATCGTCGCACGCGATCGGGTCACAGTCATGGCGCCTGACTGCGCCGCCGGTTTGCGACGTTGTTGACGTCGTCGGTCCTCGTTTGCGACGTTGTTGGCGTGTACGAGGACCGGATTCGACAACAACGTCGCACACGGCTCCGAGGGCCGACAACAACGTCGCAACGGGCGAGTCCGCCGGGGTTGCCCGATGGGTCGGTGAGCACGCACTAGAGTCGGATCGATGGGGCTCAGTGTGGTCGTCGCCTGCCACAACGTGGCGGAGTTCCTGCCTGCCTGCTTGGACTCGCTACTGGCGCAGCAACTACCCGCCTCGCAAGTCGTCCTCGTCAACGACGGATCGACGGACGACACTGGCGCGATCTGCGAGCAGTACGCCGCCGCGAACGACGGGTGGATGGTGGTGCAGGGTCCCGGCAGTGGTCCCGGTGGCGCCCGCGCCCTCGGGCTCGCGCACGTCGATCAGGACTTCCTGGCCTTCGTCGACGGGGACGACGTGGTCCCGCCCGAGGGTTTCCGGGTGCTGCTCACCAGCCTGCAGAAGACCGGCTCGGACATGGCCGCCGGTGACGTCCTGCGCTACGACGGCGTGCACCTGCTGCCGAGCGGCCCTCATCGCAACGCCATCCTGCAAACCCGCTTGCGGACCACCATCCACAAGACCCCGAGCCTGATGTACGACACCACGGCCTGGAACAAGGTGTTCCGGACCGCCTTCTGGCGGGATGCCGGATTGCAGTTCCAGGCCGGTGTCACCTACGAGGATCTGCCGGTGATGATCGCCGCGCATGTGCGGGCGCAGTCAGTTGATGTGCTCAAGGCGCCGGTCTACTGGTGGCGGCGTCGGATCGACTCCGACGCGTCGATCACTCAGCGCCGGGGAGAGATCGACAACCTGCGCGATCGGATGAACGCCATCGATGAGGTGGAACGGCTACTCGCCGAGGACGAGTTCCTCAAGCGCACCCATGATCGCAAGGTACTCACCTTCGACATTCCGCTGTATCAGCCGTACTACCCGCAAGCCGACAGCGAGTACCAGCAACTGTTTCTTGAGCGGGTGGGCGCGTTCGTGCGGGGTAGTTCGCCTGCGGTCATGGAGGAGCTGCCGCCCCGCGACCGTGTGCGGTACTGGCTCATCGAACAGGGCCGTCACGAGGATCTGCTCGAGTTCCTGGAGTTCGAGCGTGATCCCTATGGTCTGCGCCGGACCGTGCCCGGGGACGGCGTCACCTACGCCGACCTTCCCTTCCGTGGGCAACCGGGGGTGCCCGACGACCTGTATGTCTGGGGCAAGGCGCAGCCGGTGGCCTCTGAGGTCGAACAGGTCGACTGGACCCCCGAGGGCCTCTTCGTCGCGGGTTACGCGTATCTGGAGGGCATCGACTCCGGTGGCCCGGACCAGCGCAAGCTGCGCATCCGGGTGGTCGGGGGCGATGAGCCGTTCTCGGTCCCGGTCAAGTGGCACAACCGCGACGACCTGACGGCCAAGGAGCTCTCGGCGGACGTGACCTACAGCAACGTCGGTCTGTCCTTCACGTTGCCCCTCGAGGATCTCCCCGAGGAGGGGCTGTTGCGCATCGACGTGGACGTCACAGCCCCGGGCGGCCGACGTCGGGTGCCGCTGGCAGGCACCGTCGACGGGGCGGCCCAGCTGCCGCGACGGGTGCGGCTGACCGATGGCCGGATGGCAGTCGTGAGGTGGCGGGGTGAGTCGCTCGGCGTCGCCGTCTATCCGCCCAGACCGACCGTGACTGCGGTGGAGGTCCCGCGGCCCGATCTCATCTCGGTGAGTTTCGACTCGGTCATCGAGGGCGCCGAGGTCGTGGCGCGGCGGCGTGACGACTACGAAGAGGTACGGGTCCCGATGGCCACGCAGGTGCAACTCGACCTGTCAGCCATGCCGTCGCTGGAGACTCTGACCCAGACCGAATTCGACGTCCTCCTGCTCGCCCCCGGAGATGAGGAGGGACAGCCCGCGGTCATGGGTCCGGACGTGGGGGAGACCCTCACCACCCATGGCGACCGTGAGTTCTACTGCCGCGCCGGCATCACCGGGGGGCTGCTGGTGACCGTGCGGGACCCCCGGCCTCGGTTGCTCGAGGTCCGCGTCACCCGGACGGGAGTGTCGCTGCTCGGGGACCGGGTCGCCGGTATGACGACACTCGCGCTGGAGAATCGCAACGGGGTTCGCAGCGACTACCCGGTGGACGTCGCGGGGGAGACCTGGGAGGTGCTGCTCCCCGCGGACGACGCCGACTCCGTGGACGGCATCACGCATCTTCCGGCGGGCCGCTGGAGCCTCCTCACACAGGACGACGTGCCGGTGCACGTCGCACAGGCGACGCGCGAGCGCATGATCGAACCCACCTGGATGTTCTTCGATGGTGTGAAGGTCGGGCCGCGGGCCCGTCGCAGCGCCACGGCCTACCTGCAGGTCGACCCCAGCGGGGAGATCCGCCCACCCGGCCTGCACGGACGCCGGGAGATCATCGAGGCGTACTACCCCAAACGCCGCCGCAAGCGCACCCGCAAGGTGATCCTGTTCGAGAACTGGAAGGGCAAGCAGTACAGCGACAGTCTGCGCGCCATCGATGAGGAGCTGCGGCGCCGGCGCGACCGCCGCCGCCGGGTTTGGGTTGTGCGCGATCAGGGTGTGCGGATGCCCAAGGGCGTCGAGACAGTGCTGCGCTTCAGTCCCGAGTACTACGACATGCTCGCCCGCGCCCGCTGGGTCGTGGCCAACGACTCGATCGACCCGAGCTTCGTCAAACGCGACGATCAGACCTACCTGCAGACCTGGCACGGCACGCCACTGAAGAAGGTCGGTCAGGACATCGAGAAGGTGAATTTCGCGCGGAAGGGCTACTTGGAGACGTTCGCCGACGAGGCGTCCAAGTGGGACTATCTGGTCGCGCCCAACCCCTATTCGGCCGACATCCTCCTGCGGGCGTTCGGCGCTCCGCGCAAGGGTCTGCTGGAGACCGGCTACCCCCGCAACGACATCTTCTACCGCCCGGAACGCGAGGTGCGCGCTGCGGCCACCCGCGAGCGCCTCGGGCTGCGTCCGGACCAGCAGGTGATCCTGTACGCCCCCACCTGGCGCGATGACCGCTACGACGACCGGGGCCGGTACATCTTCGACCTCAAACTCAACGTGGACGCTCTGCGGGAACGGTTCGGGGGCACCCACGTGCTGTTGCTGCGTGGCCACCATCTGCTGGCCACCCGTGCCGGCATCCCCGCTGAGGGTGGGTTCGTGCGCAACGTGTCGGCATACCCGGACATCGCCGACCTCTACCTGATCGCCGATGTGCTGATCACCGATTACTCCTCTGTGATGTTCGACTACGTCAACACCGGCCGGCCCATGCTCTTCTTCACCTGGGACCTCGACGACTACCGGGACCGGGTGCGGGGCCTGTACTTCGACCTCACCGAGGACCCGCCCGGACCCATCTGCCGGACGTCCGGGGAGATCCTCGCTGCCCTCGACGACCTCACCGGAGTCCAGCAGCAGTACGCCGGGGCGTATGGACGGTTCCGGGAGCGGTTCTGTGCGTGGGAGGACGGGTACGCCTCGGCGAGAGTGATCGATGCCGCCCTCCGGTGACAGGTGGCGGGCACGGATCGACGTGCCCGTGGTGGTCGTACTGACGCTGCTCGTGCTCGCGGTGGCGTGGTACTACCGGGCGGTTCTGGTGACCTCGGATCCGTGGCACTACGCGCAGGCGGCACTCAACGTCGGCGGGCACGAGTGGATCCCCTCCGGACTCACTCGGTGGGGCATCATCCTCCCGTTGGTCCCGGTGGCGGCTGTGTTCGGACAGACGCTCCCGACCTTCTACGCCTTCGCCTTCCTCGCCACCACGATCGTCGTGCCGGTGGTGTACGTGTTGGCCCGATGGGTCGGCTCCACAGCGGTGGCGGCGCTGACCGTGGTCACCTTCGTCGCGATGCCACTGACCTTCATCAACCTCTCGCGCGGGTATCCCGACCTCATGGCGATCGCTCTCAACGGACTCACGCTGATCCTCGTGCTGCATGCTCGCGACAGCGACCGGGTCTGGCCGTTGCTTGTCGCGGGGCTGATCGCGGGCTGGGCCTTCGAGGTGCGCGAGACCACCGTGTTCACCTGGCCGGTCTTCGCCGTGCTCATCTGGGGGCTGTCGCGCCGCTGGGTCGGGTACGCGGCCGTGGTCGTCGGTCTGGTGCCGTGGGCGGTGCTGGACCTGGGCCTCTCCTGGCTTTACCTGAACGACCCGTTGGCCAAGTGGCATGTGCTCACCGGTTCCGATCTCAACGACTCGACCTCGCCGCTGGACGGGTCCTACCTCGGGCAGCAGCGATGGTGGTACCTCACGCGCCTGCCGATCGCTATGGCGCAGGAGCCGTGGGGCTGGGTGCTGCTGGTCGTGAGCGGGCTCGGGATCGCCGGCGGCCTGATCCTGCGCGGCAGGGTCGGACTGTATGTGGTCTGGGCGCTGTTCCCGGTGGTGCTGCTGGTCCTGCAGGCCGGTGTCCTGGATCCGCAACACCCGAGTGTGCGGGTGGATGTGCCCCGCTACTGGCTGGCTTTCCTGCCAGGCCTGACGATCGCGGCGGTCGCCCTGTGTGCCGCGGCCGCCTCCCGCATCCGGCTGCCCTCCTGGGTCGGCGCAGCAGTCCTCGCGGCGGTCGTCGTCGTGCCGGGGGTCAGGTTCGCCACGACGGAACCCACGTTCCACCCCAACAGCGGGAACCTGCCGTATGAGGTCGTGGACAATCTGCCGGTGGGCCAGCAGGTCTTCACCGACGGCCGCACCCTGCGCATCCTGCCCGTGTACCGCGGCGACCTCGCCGTGGACTTCCGCGACTTCACGCGCAAGGGTGCACGGCCGGAGTCGGGGCAGTACGTCCTGATCTTCAGTGACACCGATGAGACCTGTGAGTTCTGCAAGCTCGACTACGACCTGTGGAAGGCCGACGGGAACAGTCTTCCGCTGGCCGACTACCGACTGGTCTGGGAGGCCTCCGACGGCAAGGCGCGGCTGTACCAGGTGCGCTGAGACCCGCCCCCCGCTTCGTAGACTGCTGACCCATGGCCGACGTGAACCCCATCGAACCTGGTGACGTGCTGCTGCACGTCGGTCTGCACAAGACCGGCACCACCGCGCTGCAGGTCGCCCTGGCCGACGCGCGGACCGACCTGGCAGCGCACGGTGTCCGTTATCCCGGGACCGGGACGTTCCACCACCGTGCCATCCTGGCCGGCGCCGACCGCAAGTACGGATGGCAGAACAACGGTGCGCGCGAGGTGCCCCGCAAGCACTGGGACGAACTCGTGGCCGAATCCGCCTTCGACGGACGCACGGTGGTCAGTAGTGAGTTCCTCGATGACGTTGACGAGGCGACTGCCCGCCGCATGATCGACGACCTCGGTGGACCGCAACGGGTCCGGGTGGTCGTGACGTTGCGGGCGATCGGCGCGATCCTGCCGTCGGCGTGGCAGCAGCGGCTCAAAGCCGGATACACCAGCGGCTACAACCAGTTCCTGAAGATGGTTTTCGCCGAACAGCCAACGGGCAAGGCCCAACGCTTCTGGTTCCGTCACGATCAGGTGGCCCAGGTACAGCGGTGGGCCGAGATCGTGGGCGCGGACCGGACGTACGCCGTGATCATCCCGGCGGGGGACCGGCGCGCGATCTTCAGCGCCTTCGAAGCACTGCTCGGACTGCCGGACGGGATGCTGGCGGATCGGAAGATCGCGATCCAGAACCGCTCGATGACCGCCGCGGAGGCGGAGTTCGTGCGGCGCCTCAACAAGGAGGTCGCCGACGAGTTGAGTTGGGACGAGTACACGCGCACCGTGCGTCGCGGCCTGGTGCTGAACATGGTCGAGCAACGCCAGCCCGGGCCCGACGAGCAGAAGATCACGACCCCGGGTTGGGCTGCGGACCGGGCCGCGGAGTACGGACAGCGCTTCGCCGACGGCGTCGCCGCAAGTGGGGTGCATGTGATTGGAGACCCGCAGGAGTTGGCGCGGCGTCCCGCCTCGGGCAAGAACGAGAAGCAGGGGTATCTGACCATGGACGCGGCGGTGGCGGGGGCGGCCGGACTGGTCCGGCGCAGCACTGTGACGGCGGCAGCGCCGAGCCGATCCGAGGCGCTCAAGATCCTCCTGCGTCGGCCCGGTCGCGCCAAGAGTGCGGCGCAGGCTGCCGACCCGGAGGTCGAGCAGCCGTAGAATCAGTACCTATGGAGTCGACGATCACCCCCATCGGCAAGGGCGAGGTCCTGCTGCACGTGGGCCTGCACAAGACCGGCACGACCGCCCTGCAGGTCGCCCTCGCGGATGCGCGAGGTGTGCTCGAGGACCACGGGGTGCGTTACCCGGGCAAGGGGCTTTACCACCACAAGGCGATCCTGGCCGGCGCCGACCGCCCCTACGGGTGGCGCGAGAACGGTGCCCGGATCACGCCCAAGAAGCACTGGAAGAAGATGCTGAAGGAGGCGGAGTACGACGGCCGCACGATCATCAGCAGCGAGTTCCTCGACGACATCTCGCCGGAGATCTGTGCGCGCGTCATCGACGATCTCGGTGGACCACAACGCGTCAGTGTGGTCGTGACACTTCGTTCGATCGGCGCGATCCTGCCGTCGGCATGGCAGCAAGGGCTCAAGGCGGGTGTCACCACTCCGTACAACTCCTGGCTCAAGGTGATGTTCGAGGAGGACCAGACCCCGCGCGCCGAGCGGTTCTGGTTCCGGCACGACCAGGTCGAGCAGGTGAAGCGATGGGCAGACATCGTGGGCGCGGACCGGACCTACGCAGTGGTGATCCCCGACGGTGATCGCACCGCCATCTTCAGCGCCTTCGAGGGCCTGCTGGACCTGCCCGCGGGCTTCCTGGCCAACCGTGAGCAGGTCATCCAGAACCGCTCCATGACCACCCCCGAGGCCGAGTTCGTCCGTCGCCTCAACAAGGAACTCTCCGGGCAGATGTCTTGGGACGAGTACACCGTGATGGT
>ERZ724521.254-NODE-254-length-23555-cov-4.950766_pt1 | contig 23555 bp, 22 predicted proteins | sample MGYA00376054_ERZ724521 | MGnify/ENA primary metagenome ERZ724521 (study PRJEB28724, sample SAMN07190883) | activated sludge metagenome | isolation source: activated sludge of sewage treatment plant in Hong Hong | place: Hong Kong | collected 2016-03-17 ... | reverse complement strand
GGGACGGACTGGACGGGCGCGATGGGAGCGTACGAGATGATCCTCGCCGACGCCGAAGATTCGCTGATGCCGGTTCCGACAAGTACGAGAAGGACGATCCTTGCCCAGGCTGCGTGCGTCATAGACTTCTCCAAGGCCCGAGGCGAGCGACATGGATCGCGAAGGACCGAGCGGGTCTCGGCCAAGCATACTCATGCCTGCGACGCTCAGGGGCTGAGTTTCCCGTAGCAGGAAGTCTGCCTGACCGTCACGATCGTCGGCCACAAGGGGAGCGAGGTCGTCGAGTCGGTGAGCTGGACGGCGGTGAACTGACGGTCTAGCGGTATGGCACGACCGCAGTCCCAGCACCCAGTGGGCCACAGAAGGACGGGGCCGGCTGCGCCCGCGTCTCATCATGACGACGTCCGAAGACGGAATCAGCGTTTCGGCCTGTTGGACTTTTCGGCCTCCCGCGCAGCTTAGGCATGGCCGAAGGCTCCGGGCCGGCTGGAGGAGTGTCGGACCGTGACCCTGATGCCCGGAGAGAAGGCGTTCATGGACAGAGAGGCATGCGAGGGGTCACGTCACCGAGACGACGTCGAGGAATACGTCGAGCTTCATCCTCGCGACTGTCGCTGCGGCGGCCTCGCCTACAAGGGGACCTGCCCGTTCGGAAGCAGGTCATGCGGCGACGCCAGGCCGCTACGGTTGGCGGTGCTCCTCAGGGCGACCGAATGGGAAGCGATGGGCACTCCGAGCTGCGAAGAGGCCTACAAGGAGACGTTGACGGCGCATTCGTTCGTCTGGCGGCGCCCGCAGTCGTGGGCTCGGGCCTCGTCAACAGAAGCGAGACTCTGAGGGACGTTCGGGTGCCTGACGATTCACAGTTCGACGACGGCCGTGGGGAAGAACTCGCACACGATCCCATCTGCGTCGGGGCTGACCTTCAACTGCACGACGACCAACGGGAACGGTCTGACGCCGAATCCGGGGGCGCTGAACGGGGGTCAGACGACTGGGCCCTGAGCAAGCCAGCTGGGCCTACATGGGTGGGCGTGCGGCGTCCTTAGTCTCGAAGCCGGCCAGGCGCACTGGGCCCGGGTAGACAGCTCGCCGAGGGCGTCGGCGGCGGATCGAAGTCCATCGGCATGAGGTGCGGGTAGGGAATACGGCGCGCCACCTGGACCGAGAAGAGGCGAGAATGAAGACGGAGAACGTGCCGATGCCGCCCTGGACAGGCAAGCGAGAGTTCAAGAAGCTCTCCGGTGAACTAGCTCTTCGTGAAGGCCTCGACTTTCAACGAGCGGTGCTGCCGATCCTGCACGTGATCTGGCCGGCGGCCCTTGAAGCGCCGCCCCGCCGAACTCTAGACCGCGTGGGCGTCGATCATCTCGTCTGGGCAGATGAATCGCCACTCCCGCTCGTCGTCCAGTGCAAAGGATTCGTCGTAGGCGAGGAAGAGGTGGGGGCCTCCCAGATCGATCAGTGTTTGAAGTCCATCGCCACTTTCCGCTCGAGCGGCCTCCGTGCGATGCACTACGTTCTCGTACATAACCGAGACAACCGGAGCGAGACCTTCCGGCGAAGGGTTGGGGCCGCTCTTGAGAGCCTCGTGAAGGAAGGGACAGCAGACTCAGCGGAGCTACTCGACCGAACGGGGCTCCTCATCCGGGCGTTCGACCGAATGCTCGATCACGTCCGTAGGAGCTTCGAAGCCAAGCAGCTTTCCCTCGTCGACTATCACGCCGCACAGGGCCTCGAGCGGGTGTCTCCCCTCTCCAAAGTGCCCATACGTGTCCGCGAACTCGTTGCCGATCAATACAGGCTGATGAACCAGTCTGAGCCGGCGACGCTGCTCGCAGACCCAACGGATGGACTCCTTGAGAAGGCGCAGCTGGAAACATGCGTCATCCTCGGCGAGTTCGGTCTCGGGAAGACGACGCTTGCGCTTCGTGCCGTGCTCCAGGGACAGGCCGTCCAGGTACTCTACGTTCCGGCGGCACTCCTACCTGACACGATCATAGGTGCGAAGGACCTCCTTCAGCGGTGCGTAAACGAGGATGTGCTTCTAGAAGAATTCCCAGACGAGGATAGGCCCGCCCTCGGGCTGCTAGTTCGCCCGGCGATCGAGTACCTCCTGAAGCGCCCGGATAACCGGGTCGTTCTTCTAATCGACGGACTCGACGAGTCGGCCACTCTCGGTCGGCTTGGCGGGCTCCAAGCCTTCTTCAATCAGCTCTGGGCGTTAGAAGTGCCGGTCATCCTCACGGCACGAACCGAGTTCTGGATAACAAGAACGCACGACTTCGCCAGCGCGTTCGGCACGGTTGCTGCCGGGGGGGACCGTAGGTACGCACACATCCACTTGATAGAGCTGTTGCCTTGGGAGGACGACCAGATCCAGCTGGTTGTTGAACAGAACCGAGATACCGAAGCGGACCCTGAGCGACGTGCTCGACTGGAGCAACTCGTCTCGGCGGTCGCTGATGGCACGTATTCCGCATTCTATGGTGACATCCCACGGCGTCCTCTCTTCCTGCGGTTTGTGTTGGACACTGTCGCTAACGACGGCCTCGGCAAAGTGAGCCGCGCCGAGCTGATGACTCGATGGGTAAGCCGGAAGATCCGACGCGACATGACGGGCCCGGTCGACATCGGCGGCCGCCCACGACTCCCGATCGCCCAAGACGTCGAGAGCCTCGAAACGACGATGCGCCTCGCGTGGCTCGCGATGACCGCCGCCGCCCGCTTGATGACACGCGAAGTCGGCGGAGTGCTAGAGCTTGAGAGCAGCTGTTCCATAGACGAGATTGCGAGGGCTGACCCCGGCCTAAAGGATCTCAGGGATCCGGCTCGCTTGGGACTCAACTCCCTACTGCTGCCGGTGCCGACCAGTGCCGTTCAGGAGAGCCCGCGATTTCGCTTCGCCCATAGGGCCTTTCAGGAGTTCTTCCTCGCTCACGCAATGCTGGCGAGAAGAGACCCGGCAACAAATCGGAGTATCCCGGCCGAGATTCTCAGCTGGATGGACGAGCTCCGCGCCGCCGGGCGGTCCTAGGAAGCCACCAGCAAAGCACTCCCGCCCCCAGTCTCTCGTTGGCGTGGAGGCACTCAGTTGAACAACCTCGCGCCCGCCTCGTTCGCAAGCGCCGCCCATCGACAATGTCTACGAGCCGCGACGAAGCCGCTCTTGCCCGGGAACTGGGCCAGTCTATCGCACGTAGAGTTTCGGGCACCTGAACGTCGCGATATCATCGCTCCTGGCTTCTCCAACGCATCACGATCGCCTCCACATCCACCTCCGTCGGGCCGTCTTTCCAGTGCCTATAGAAGTCCACATCATCGCTGTTGGGCGCAGGATCCGGTCGGTCGAATTGAAGCCGAGTGGGCAACGGCACCGCCTCGCCAAGCACGAGCGCCTCGCCACGCCCCAGACCCGCCAGTATCGAAACCAAATCGCCTTCGCTTTCAGGCACGAGACTCCGAATGTACCCTTGATCGTCGGGATTCGTAATGCGCAGGCAAATGAACGTGCCGCACTGGGCTAGTACTGTCTCGGAAACCTCGTGAGGACGCTGGCTGACTACCCCAAGGCCGACCCCGTACTTCCTGCCTTCCTTGGCGATGCGCTCCATCGACCTCCGCGATCCGGCGTACTGGCTCTCGCTGACGCGGGGAATGTAGGCGTGGGCTTCCTCGCACACCAGGAGAATGGGAAACTCGCGGTATCTCGGGTTCCAGTAATTGAACTCGAAGGCCAGGCGCCCGATCTGCGCAGCCACAGTGGGACGCACGTCAAATGGCACCGACGAGAGGTCGATGACTGTGACGGGCGCCCTCTTTGATCCAAGTCCAACGAAATCCTTCAAGAGCCCGGTTAGCGAAGCGGAGTCCTTCCGCACCGCAGGCTTGAGTAGGAAGTTATAGCGAGAGTCGTTGAGCTTGCTGTCGAGGCGCATCAAGAAGTTGCTGAACTTCCCCGTCAAAGGACCGTCCTTCATCTCCCCCGCTGTCCTCGCGGGTACTCGCGCGTTCAACTGCTCGATCTCCGCTCGCAGCGTGGCGAGATCAAACCACACCGGCGTGTCCACAGTCGTCCGCGCAAGACCGAGCCGTGCCCCTTCCGCCACTCGTAGCCGGCCCAGGATGTCTCGAAATGCCGCGACTTGATTGTGCGCGCTGAAATCCGATTGGTCGACAAAGAGATCTGTCAGCTCGGCGTAGGTCATCAGCCAGTATGGCGTTTCGAGCGCCGTCGCATCTACGTGTCGGACTTCGGTTTCTCTGAAAGCGTACTCGCGCTTTCCCTCTTTGACATAGCTGTATTCGCCATGCAAATCCAGGATGATGATATGGGCATGCGGCATGACGGCTACAGTGCGCTGCACCAGAGCGGCGACGGTCCAGGACTTACCGGACCCGGTTTGCCCTAGGACGGCGAAGTGCCGTCCGAACAGACCAGAAGGATCCAGGCACACCCGTAGGGACGGGTGCGTCGCGACCGTACCGACGGACAGTCCTTTCGCTTGGAAGCGATCGAACATGTTCGCGATCTCGGCAGAGCCGAGAGCATGTACTTCGGCGCCGGTCGTCGGATACAGCCCGATGCCGCGGTCGAACAGACCGTCATCCTTAATCGAGCCGATGGGCGTAAGGCGCGCGATCCGCTTGGCGAACGGCAACCGAACCGTGTCATCACCGGGAGTCTCGATGGTGAGCGAGGCCAGAGCCTCCTGCTCCGTCATACGTGTCACGATCGCGATCAGCTGAACGGCGTTCTGTCGAACGGCAACATAGGAACCGATCTGCCCTACCGATACGTCTTCATCCCCGATCGTGACTGTAGGGGCGTGGCCCTGCTCGTCCTCGACGAGGGAGGCAGTCATTAGGTTCCCTTGAACGTCCACGAGGTATCCGATGACGGTGTTCGCGGGAGTGGTCAAGAGCTACACCTCCCTCGCAAGACGTTCGAAACTCCAAAGGTCGGCGTGTCCGGGCCCGGTCTGGCCTTTCAGGGCACACCGGGCCTCTGTCACGACGACAGCGTTCTTCCTGGTACTCCACCTAGCCCACGCTGAGTCGTGGAGATCCTTCGCGAAGATCAGCAAGGTGAAGTCGCTACGGACCAAGGCCGAGTCGATGACGTCGTTGACATGCTCGTCTCGAAAACCGTACCCGACAGTGACGAGCCGGTTCAGGGGCCTGGCGTCCTGGCTCATCGCTCCGCGAAATGCGGTCCAGAGCGGCGAATATGGAGGCTTGACGACGTCCGATGCCTTACGGCGCTGTGGGGGAACCATAAGACGAAGGGCGCCTGCCGGCGGGGACTGACTGAACCCGCACCTGCAAACACCATTCGTGGGCGAGTCATACCAGCCCAGGGAGCCGTGCAGCTTATAGAGGTGAATGGGTCTACCCGCCGGGAACATCGTCGCCTTCGCCCGAGGGCCACGGTTCACTAAGAAGGTCTCGGAAAAGACGGCAGCATTGAAGAAGGCATGTTCATGTCCGAGAAAGCCATCGATCAAGCGGGCGCGCTCGCGCTCCGCGGCGCGCTCAAGCAGGGGGTCGTAGTTGAGACTGAATACCGGGATGCAGGGGTCAGCGCGCTGGGCGATGCGGCGGACGAAGTCCCTGTGGGCGTCAAGGGGCGGGGTCATCGGCATGAAGAGTTCAGCGAGCGCGGTGATCACCAAGTGTCGATAGGGGGTGTCGTCCGCACCGCCGTCATCAAGCAGGTCGAGTGCCTGCTCGAGGCCGCGAGCACCACCGTCCAGTTTGGCCTGAATCTCAGCACGCTTGGCGGCGTCAGGGATTCGGCTCTTGAGGAGGTCCCAGAGTCGATCGGCGAGTGGGTACCCTCGACCGTTTAGATACGAGGACCCGGCCCCGAGCAAGTACCCGACTCGCTGCGAGCCGAACTGCTGAGCCACTTGGCGCTCCAGGGCGCGGGTGAAGTCGGCATCAGGCGGCATGGATCCCTTGGCCGATCAAACGGCGGGAGAGCGGCGGCGACCCGTACGAGGTCTTCTTCAAAAGCCTCCTCCGCGAGTGTGTGGGCGCGACCTATCCCGAATGCCGCCAGGCACATCGAACTGTCCGCGCGCCGGCGGGCTGGAAGGTCGCCGACTTCTGAGGACGAGAGACTCCCATATCAGTCCGCGGGGGCTCTGGCTGCCGCCCGACGAGTCCGCATTCATGGATGCCAGCTTCAGTTAGCGCTTAGCTCGGGTCTCGATTCTCCTTACGGGACGGCCGCTGCTTCCCGTTACTCCTAGGCTGCGCCAAGTCGTTGGATTTCCAACGTCCCGCCACCACCTTTCTAAAGAATAATGCAAATTCGTCAGGCGGGACCGAGCCCGGGCGCGCAAGAGTTCCGGTCGGCTGAACCCAGAGAAGGGGCAGCGCGAGCGTGCTCCATCTGACGTGGCCGCAGATATCGTTCCACAGGAAGAGCAGTAGGCCAGGCGAGCCGGGACGAAGGGGCGACGACGTCGGACCCCAACAGTCACCAGGCGCATCAACGAGGACGGCAAGCGACGGCGTACCGCCATCGCTCAAGCGCGCCGAGACTGCACGGAGGGGGCAGAAGGCTACTTGCGCCTCTCCTCCTGCACACGTCCGGTAACGGGTCAAAAGTAAGAGTGACTCGAATCTGACGGGGCCGCATCTAGCCCGACGTCAAACCCTTACGGGCCGCCCCCGGAAGGCGGATCGGGTCGCGATTACGTGGCGAGGCGCAAGTCCGCGATTCCGGCCCCGCTCGTCTCCGCCGGGGAGTGCCAGTATCAGTTTCACGCCGCTCCACTTTCCGTCGCTTCGGCCCTCCTGACGCGCTCTAAGCAGGCCCGTTTCGCGCGCCCCGCCGCTGACGGCCCTACGTCAGAAGAGCCGCGCCGGGTACATCGTCTTCACCACACTGATCGAGCTCGGGATTCCCGGGTGTTTCTCCCCGATCCACAGCCCCACGGCGAGCGCCAGGACCAGGTCGTCGTTCACGCCTTCACGCCAGGCCAGCTTCTCGCTCGTCCGTTTCAGGTCGACGTTCATCCGGAAGCCCTGCAACTCCCGCAGGAGGAGCTGGGCGCTCGGGAGGTCCCTCGCGATCTTCAGCCGACCGGTCTGCAAGAGCACCTGCGCCGTCGAGATCACATCCCGCTTCGGTACCCGAGCGTTCATCCCCGCCTCGGTGGCCTCGTCACCGGCGGTGATCGTCACGACCCACGGTTCCATCCCAGCACGGCGAAAGAGCTCCACCGCGGCCTGCCCGACGCCTGTCGCGTCTATCGCGAGCGTCGGCTCCCGGAGCCGGTCGTGAATCGACTTCACCCGCTCGACCAGCTCGGCGTACGAGGACCCCTGCGGGATCCTCTCCAGGTGGCGCAGGTAGAAGACCTGAGGAGGGCACTCGTACGACTCGCCCCCGTCCGGCCTGCGAAACACCGGTCGCCACGTTGTCACGCGCCCCTCTTCGATCCGGCGCGTCTCAAGGAGCTCCCACATCCTCGCTTCCAGCACAACGAGCGAGGTCGGGTCGGGTCCCATCCCCAGGTCGACCGACACGATGTTCACGAGGAGCCGCCCGTACGGTCCTGCGTCACTCCGGCCACTGGCACTCCAGCTTGCCGAAGATCCACGTGCCGGGGATCCCGGGACGCCGTTCTCCCATCCAGAGCCCCACGGCCAGCGCCAGGACCAGGTCGTCGTTCGCGCCCTCGCGCCAGGCGAGCGAGTCACTCGTCTTCTTCAAGTCCACGTTCATCCGGAAGCCCTGGAGCTCTCGCAGGAGGATCTGGGCGTTCGGGAGGTCCCTCGCGATCTTCAGCCGGTCCGTCTGCAGCAGCACCTGCGCCGTCGAGATGACGTCCCGCTTCGGCACTCGGAAGCATGACCCGTCCTCGACCACCTCGTCACCCGCGGTGATCGTCACGACTGTCGGGGCCAGCTCCGCCCTTCGAAAGAGCTCGATCGCGGCCTTCCCCACTCCGGTCGCGTCGATCACGAGCTCCGGATTCGACGCGCTTCGGGCGATCTCCTTCACGCGCGCCACGACTCGGGAGTACGAAGACCCGGGGGGCAGCCGCTCGACGTGCCGCAGGTGGAAGACAAGAGGCGGGCAGTCCTCAGATTCGCCTCCGTCTGGAGCCCGGAAGAACGGCTGGAGCCTCGTCGAGTCCTCCCCATCGATCTCCCGCATTCCGAGGTACTCCCAGCTCTTCCCCTCCAGCACGACGACCGACGTCGGGTCAGGCCCCATTCCGAGGTCGACGGAGACGATGTTCATCGGGCCTCCTCCGCTCGGCGGTCCAGCTGCTCCTGGATGTAGAGCAGAAAGCCGTCCCGGCCCTTCTCGTTCAGCCAGCAGGCCAGCGCTACGGCCAGGACGAGGTCGTCGTGGTCCGCCTCCCGCCAAGCCTCGTAGGTGTCGTGTCCCGAGAGCGTGATCTTGGCCCGGAAGCGCACCAGCTCACGCTCCAGCACCTCTCCTCCGGGCAAGCTCCGAGGGATCCGAAGCCGCCCCGTCTGGAGGAGGCACGCCACCGAGGACACGACGTCTCTCTTCGGTACCCGGATCTGCCGTCCGTCGCGCTGGACGCTGTCGCCCCCCGTCAGCGTCAGCGCATAGAGCTCAGCCCCGATCCGCGCCTCCTCCAGCATGTCGACGACCGGCCGTCCCACACCCGTCGCGTCTACGGCGAGGGAGACGTTCCCCCTCAAGCGAGAGACCAGCTCCCGCGTCCGCTCCACCAGCACCGTGTACGGGACGTTACGGTGACGCTCCACGTGCCGCAGGTCGTAGTGCCGGAGCTTCTTCTCCTCCAGGATCGCGAACGCCGTGTAGTCGAACGCCTGCCCGAGGTCGATCCCGACCGTGTAGCTCGTCATGGCGCCTCCGTGAGGAGCCCTGGCGTCCGGCAGGGAAGGTCGATCTCGGGGAAGAGCGGCTCGACCTCGTCGCTGAAGGCCCGGAGGATGTCCTCCGTCCGGAAGTACTGGTCGCTCGTGTCGGCGAAGTCGCACTCGTACTCCTGCCGGTACCACCAGTCGCCGAGGGAGTTCCGCTCCTCTTCGAGGAACGCCGGCGAGATCCGGGGGCACTCCCTCGCCGTGATCCGGACCCGCTCCCAGGCGTTCGATCCGGACCACTCCTCGTGGAAGAAGCCGCGCTTCCCGAACGGCGTCGTCAGGCAGATCAGCCGCCCCCCCGACACCGCGAGCATCGGCCTGATCGCGAAGTACAACGGATCCGGCACCCGGGCGGCCTCGTCCACGATCAGGAGCCGGACGCCGGAGAAGCCCCGGACCGTCTCCTCGGTTCCGGGCAGAGCCACGATCCTCGAGCCGTTCTGCCACTCGACCCTCAGGGCGGACTCGTCCTTCACCGGCACGGCGTCCCCGAGACGGTTCCGGAAGTCGGCCACCTTTCGGAATAGCTCTTGGCTCTGGCGCAGGGAGGGCGACAGCAGCAGGACCAGCGCGCCCGGGTTGTAGGCCACCTCGTGGTACGCGATCGCCCCGGTGACGGTCGACTTCCCGGTCTGCCGGGCGCAGAGGAGGAGCATCCGGTCGGCGCGGCTCCGGAGAAGGCTCTCCTGCCACGGGTCGGGGTCCATCCCGGCGCAGCGCATGACCGCGGACGGGTCGAGGCGCATTTGCAGGTCCCGGGCGAGCCGGAGGCCGAGTGGCACGTCGTTCCGGCGGGGCTTCACGGGTTCCCCCTGTCGTTGGGCGACGCGGCGACATCCAGGGGCTCCCCCTCCCCGAGGAGCCGGGGCTGAGGTTCGGGGCTGTCGAAGCCACGGAGCGCGTTGGCGACGGCGAGGCGGGCGTCGGGGTACGGGAGGAGGGCGCCGTCGATGACCTCGGCCAGCCGGCCCCACTCCGACGAGTGGAGGACGTCGACGGAGCCGGAGTGCTTGACCTCCCGCGACTCGGTCCAGCCGGGCTCGTCCTCGCGCTCACGGCCGGGGCCGAAGCGGAGCCAGTTGAAGGGGAGGTCCTTTCGGACCTCGATCTCGGCGGAGAGACGCGCCTGGGCCCTCGCCGTCAGGACGTCCTTTCGGAAGCTTAGGTACTTTCCAGTACGTTCTCGCTCACCTCGCCGCATCCAGGCCATGAAGGTGTTCCGGTCGACGCCGTTGGCCTGGGCAGCGACCCAGTCGTAGGCGCCGGCCCGGATGGCGGCGACGATCGCCTTGTGGCGCTCCGGAGTGAGAAGGGAGGGGCGGCCCATCAGGACGGTTCCTTCGCCGGGGCCGTTCCAACCTCCGGTCGACTCATCAGGACGCTCCAGTAGCGCTCATCGACGGCTTCCACGGTCCAGCCAAGCGCGAGGAGGACGAGCCAGCCGGGAGATCCGGGAGAGGACCGTCCGTACGCCCACCGGAAGATCCGGGCCTCGCCCACAGCCCAGGTCACGGCTCCTCCGCGAGCCGGGGCTTCTTCCCCGTGGCGTCCTGGTAGCGCTGGAGGGTCACAGCCACGAACTCCGGGGCGAGCTCCATGGCGCAGCAGCGCCGACCCGTCCGCTCGGCCGCGATGATCTGGCTCCCCGATCCGCAGAAAGGCTCGTAGCAGACGTCCCCGGGCTCCGTGTGCTGGCGCATGGGGATCGCGAAGCACTCGACGGGCTTCGGGGTGGGGTGGTCGATGTCTTCCGCGCGGGAGACCGACTCGAGGCTCCAGACGCTGGCGAGTGGTGAAGCGGCGGCGACCCGAGGAGGCTTCTGGCCCTTCACCCATCCGAAGAAGCAGGGCTCGTGCTGCCACAGGTACCACGACCGGGTGAGGACGGGGCGTTCCTTGGCCCAGATGATCTGCTGGTGGACGAAGGCGCCGTGGCGCTCCCAGGCCGCCTCGACCATGGCCTGCCGCCTTGAGGCGTGCCAGCAGTACCAGGCAGCGTCGGGGCGAAGGGCGTGCTCGACGGCGACGGAGATGAAGCCGTCGTAGAGACCATCCCCCTGCTCCGACCGATCGAAGTCGCGGTAGGTGCCGGACCAGTCCTTGTTGAGGCTCTCGCGGTTCTTCGAGACCTTCGTCCCGGGGTGGTTCGTACCGTCGTAGTCGACGAGGTAGGGCGGGTCGGTGGCGAAGAGGACGGCGCGGGTGCCGTTCATGAGGCGCTGGACGTCGGCAGCGCTGGTCGAGTCGCCACAGAGGAGACGGTGGTCGCCCAGGAGCCAGAGCTGGCCGGGCTCGGTACCCCAGGTCTTCCTCAGCTCGTCGGCGCGACCGATCTGGGCCTCGGCGTCGACGTCCGACTCGGCGCCCGCAGGCAGGACGCCGTGCTCCTTCGCCAGCTTCGCGAGCATCGCCTTGACCGCGTCCGAGGACGTCTCGACGTTGCGGAGGATCTCGGCGAGATGCTCGTCGTCGGCGCCGGCCATGGCGGCAAGGGGGTCGAGGGAGGCGAGGAGCTTGGCGGCTTCCTTCTCGTCGACGTCGAGGACGAGGACCGGGACCTCGGTGTCGGGAGTCGTCTCGGCCCGGAGGTGGCCGTCGATGAGCATCAAGCCCTTGGGAGTCTCCCGGGCCAGGAGGGCGTCGGCGTAGCCGATCTCGCTGAGCAGGCCCTGGAGGGCTTCGCGTTGGGCCTTGGGATGCGTCCTCCAGTTGCGCGGGTCGGGGAGGAGGTCCCGGGCCGGGACACGGCGGAGCTCGACGATCCGGTCGCGGATCTTCACGAGATCACCTCGTTCACAGGCGGATGACAGCGGCGGCAGACGGACTGGCCGGACGCACCGGTCCACCAGTCGCAACCTCCACAGGCGAAGCACGCGGGGGGTCCGGAGGGTATTGAGGGTCGACCCCCTACCACCTCAGAGAGAATCACTTCAGAAGAACCGGAATCCGTTCCACGTGCGTAGAAAGTGACCCCCGAAACCCTCGGGACCCCCCCGCCCTCGAGTTCGGTGACGCCCCAGGTGGCCACCTTGTGGCGATCCGGCCCCTTCTCGAAACGAAGGCCCCCCTCGAACCTCTTGGCGTGCTTCGAGAGGTAGTTGCCCAGGAAACGGGGGTTGATCCGGCTGCCCCGATCTCCCGCCACAGCCAGCAGCGCGTCCCGAAGACGAGCCGCGTCGCCGAGCGCCCCGTGTTCGGATCCGACGTCCGAGAGTGCGATCACCTCGGCCACCGTGGCGAAGCGGCCGGGGAGAGCCTCCTTCCACGCGACCAGGAGCTGCCCCAGGCGTTGCCGCGTCGGGTCCTGCTCCTCGATCCGTGCCCGTCCTGCGCAGGGGTCGGCCGTGCCGACCCAGACCAGCGCGGACCGGACGAGGTCGCTCCACTCCTCGAACCTCCCGAATGGCGCGAGAGCCTGGGGCGGTCGGCCAGCCGCGACGTAGGCCCGGAGGATCGACAGCCCTGCGACGACGAGCCCGGCACGGTGCTCGGGGACGTACTGGTAGAGGTTGACGTCGAAGCGGCGCTCCTCGGGGCGTTCAACGCCAGGATCGAGGTCGCAGGGGATCACCCTCGTCGTCAGGTCGCCGTCGAAGATGAGGTTGTTGCCGGTGCAGAGGAGCGTCACCGAGGTCGAGACCGTCACCGTCCGGCTCATCCCGAGAATCCGGTCCTTGTAGGTCTCCTGGGTGAGGATCGAGCAGAGGGTGGAGCCTCCCAGCGGCTTCTCGATGTTGTCGATGCAGACGACCGGGTCGCCCTCCATCAGGACCGAGAGCCAGCGCTTCCTTTCCTCGGTCGCGTCCTCGCCGAGCGACATGACCGCGCAGGGGCGGCCCGTCGCGATCATCCCGACGACGTCAGCGAGGAGGCTCTTCCCGCTCGCCATCTTCGGGGCGCGGAACGCGTGGAGCGGGGCGCTCTTCAGGGACTTGCGGACAAGTGCGGTCAGGATCGCCGACACGGCGACGGCGAAGTCGGAGCCAGGACATTCATCGTTCCGGTCGACGAAGGGGAAGCCGATGAGGAGGGACTCGAAGAGCCGAAGGGCCTCCCGGGCGTCCTCCCTCGTGGGTGAGGTCTTGATCTCGGGGAAGGCGAGGTCACCCGGGTCGTAGAAGAGCCCGGTGGTCTCGTCGTAGCCGGGCGTCGCCAGAACCGAGCCGTCCGGGCGAAGAGTCGGGGCCTCGATCGTCCCGGACAGGGGCTTGAGGAACCATGTGCCGCGGGCCTCGAGGGTCTTCGCGACCCTCTCCGGGCAGTCGATCTCGGCCCACTCCATCGTCTTCGCGTTGAACTTCATCCAGTGGGCGGCGGCGGTGAGGCGCTCTACGAGGTGGGGGGTCTCCACGGGACGAATGACGAGCGAGCCGGCCGAGCGCTTGAGCCCCCGTCGGGCCGACTCGTCCTGATATCGGGTCAGGCGGACAAGCAGGCCTCCGCGCTGGAAGACCTCGGTGCCGGCCGATGCGAGGAGGGCCCGCTCGGCGGCGTCGACGACGTCGTGTAGCTCGCCGCCCTCGAGCCTGATCTCAGGGAGGCCGTCTTCATGGGCGGGGGACTCCGAGGCTCTCTCGGGGCCAGAACGGTACGTCTCCCGACAGCCTGCGATCGCCTTTGCGATCGTCTCTTCGCCGTAGGTCCGACCGTTGCCGTAGTGGCGCTCGTCCCACTTCGGCCTGAAGAGGCCGGACTGCCGGAAGAAGGCGTCGATCTGATCGGTGTCCTTGCCGGTCCAGAACGCCAGCGACGCGCAGAGGGCAAGGTCCGCCTCGCTCTGGCTGCCGTACTGGCCCTCCCACTTGCCAGCGAAGAGTCGGGTGAAGCGGGCTCCGCTCCGGGAGCGCGAGGCGCGGGCGATCAAGTCGAACGGGACGCCCGTGTCGCCAGAAGTTGCCGCCGCAGGCTGCTTCCTAGCGGGGAAGTACCGGCGGAGGAGCTCGTCGACGGCCTCCTGCCGCTCGGGGATCAACGAAGGCCTCTGTTCGCGTTGAAGCGATGCCCCGTCATCGTGAAGTACCGAGCGCGGTCGTAGACCTCGATAAGCGACGACTTCTTGCCGCTGAGACCGCCGAGCGAGGCCCGGACGATGACGTGGATGCCCGTCCCTGTGACGCTGAGCTCGGCGTAACCGTCGAGCGCGACGAGGACGTCCAACGCCTCATCGGAGATCGTCCCCGTCTCGGGATCCCGGCACTTATCGAGGTCGACGCCGCAGAACGGGTCTGACGCGGTGAAGACGAAGCCAAGGCCGTCGGCGTCGTCGCACCCGAGTCGGGCCACGACGTCCTCGAACAGTCCCCAGGTATTCGGATCGGTCGTCGAGGCGTTGCGGCCCGCTCGGGCGCAGACGGGGAGCTTGGTCCAGTACCTGCGGGTCGCGTTCCACGTCCATCGCCATCGGATCCACTGCGGGAGCGCGGTCAGGACGAGGGGGATCTCGTCCGGACGGGGAGCCAGCGTCGGAGGCTTCCGGGAGGGATCCTTCTTGGGGTCGAGGTCCGACGCCTTGCCGCTCATCGGCGTGTGTCCCCGTAGCGGCCGTCAGGGCCCGGCCGGGGTGAGACAGGGCGGCGCAGATCGCCTCGGGAATCCCCCTTCCCAGCGCTGCCTCGCACCCGGTCCGAAGCGTTCGAAGTCCTGCCCGCATGAGGCGAGTCGTGCCCGGAGAGCCCGACGAGACGCTGGACAGAGAACGCCTTCTCGCCGAACTCTCGGGTGAGAAGGCCTGTAAAGACCTGGGAGATCGTCAGGCCGACTGGCGTCGAAGCGTCGACGGCGCAAGTACGGGACCCCTCGTCAACCAGGAACTCGGCATCGAGAAGTACCTGGGCCCGACCGTGAACCCCCTCCGCTGCCAGCGCAGACAAAAGGATCGAGTACCGGACCTCGGTGATCGGGACCTTCGTGTCGAACGTGTATCGATAGCTCTCTGAGGTCATCCGCGCCTCCCCGGTCTTCTCGGCGCCGAACTAGTCCGCGCTCTCTGGTTACCTACCGGCGAGCGGCTCAATGTGTCGGACGGACTGAGGTACGCGGCGAGACCCGCTCCCTCGAAGCGCTTTCGGATTCGCTTGATCTCTTCGTAGACGGACCCGCGGGGTACGCCGGTCCCCTTCGAGATCTCGGAAACCGACGTCCATTTCAGCCACTCGCAGATGTCCCGCTGGCGCGGGGGCAGGTCGGCGATGAGCTTCTCCAGGTCGATCCGCAGAGCGCGGAGGTCGTCGTCGACCCGCGTCGATCCGTCGGGCCAATCCTCTTCGACGGGCCCAGCCTCCTTGCGGTAGTCCCGGACACCCGCTTTCCGGGCCTCGAGCATCGTCGCGATCGCGTGGTCCACGACGCGGTTGATGAACGTCTCTCGCTTGGCGCGCCGCTCGTCGAACTGGTCCAGGCGTCGGAGCAGGTCAGCCGCGAGCTCTTGTTCGATGTCGGGAATGTCGTCCGATTGGAGTCCGGCGGTCCCCACCAACCGCCTCGCCTTGTGCCGGATCAGCTTGACGGCGTAGCTATCGAACCCTTCGTAGCGATTCCCCTGGCGGTTCCCCATCCGGCCCTCGCGGGCCGCGGGGGAGGTCGCCTGTCGTTAGGCCGCGGGATCCGGGACGCTGATGGGCGCTGTCATCGACACGCCGGGCGGACCCGTTCGTGCGGGAGATGGCGATCGCTCATCCCGGAGACACCCACGAAGCCTCAGCGCCAGGACGAATCAGTCCGGACCGTCGGCCCCGGGAGGGCGGCTTTTGGTCCGCTCTCCCGGAACCCTAGGCGCTACATCTCGTGTAGCAGGTGCTACAAATCGTGTAGCACTGCACGCCGGGCGGTCCCAGATCAGCTCGCTCCGACTCCCGGCTTGTCGGGACTAGGAGTTCGCTGTCTTACGTCTCCCAGCGGATGCCGGTGTCCTGGTACCGGAGAAAGAAGCCAGGAGCCAGCTGCTCGGACAGGTGGCTAGCGAGCGGTTCGCTCTGTTTACGGATGGCCTTGATCGCTCTGAGGATTGCGGCAGAAATCGCGGTTCGGGCCCGCTTCTGCTCCGGTCCCTCGCTCCGCGGCTTTCCGCCCAACCCACTTACGCTCCGAATGTACTTCTCGATCTTCTCGGTCTGATCGTCGCATCGAGCGATGCTGGTCTCGTCGCAGAACTCCACGGCCTCCGCGCGGTCCTCCCGCAGCTTGAGGAGTTCGACCCTCATCGACTTCAGTGTCTCCTCGTCCACCCCAAGCGGTAGCGATCCCGGTCGATCCGTCAGGATGGTCTTTCCGTCGTGCGCGGCGAGCCCGGCCTCTCCTGGGCCCACGGTGGTCGAGATGGTTCCTACAGACTGGGGCTTGCCCTCTGAGATGTCCATGAGCTCAAAGGCGTTCAGAATCTTGCCAGGGCGCTGTAGCAGCAGCCGGATGTAGGTGAGTCCCTTCTGGGGCTTCATGAATACCGGCCGTGCTCCTCGATACCGCAGGATCCATGCTTCGCCTTCCTGGCGGAACTGGTAGTCGCCTCCGCGATCACGCACGGAATTCGGACGAGGACCGTCGGGAAGGCTGCCGTCCGCCCGCCGGAGCCCCTCTGAAGCCAGGAGCATCGGCAGTGAGGTCGCCGGCAGCTTCCCCGTCCGCATTTCCTTCGAGAGCGCTCCGAAGATCTGCGCGAGGACACGGTCGACCTCGCTGCCGTGCCGTCTGCAGAGGGCGAAGATCGCCTCGGCCGCGCCTTCGGCATCGAAATGCAGAGACTCCATGAGGCTTGGAATCGCTCGATTGGCCTCCCCGCAGCGCGCGAGGAAGGCTTCGACGCTGCCGGCCTCCGCGTAGCGATCAGCCGACGCGACGTACTCCAGCGGAAGCAGTCGAGCCTCTTCGCTCCACTCTCCCCTCTCCAGGCCGATCTCGTAGCCGTCCTCCGGGTCGAACGCCTCCAGGCCGGCGGCAAGCACGCCGAAGCGCCGGTCGATGCACTGGGAGCACTTCCCGCAGTGGGGCCGGGAGGAGAGCCTGGTATTCACGTGCGCGCAGCTGACCGAATCCCGAATGAGGTCCTGCGCTCCGCAATCGACAAGAAGCTTCAGGACCTCGGCGCGTGTCTTGAGAACGAACGGGTTCTCAACTGCGAGGGGACGGCCCGCAACGGCCTCCAGGATTCGAGAGAAGCCTCGCAGAACTCGAGGGTGCGCCGTCCTCGTCGCCGCGGCCCCGATGATCTGGGGTGACACTGGAAGGTTGAGGGCCACGACGCCGTTTTCGAACAGCAGGACCCTCGGGCGGCCGACGAGATGGGCCACCGCACCGGCAAGCGAGGCGTAGAGGAACGATCGGGACCGCTGGCTATGCTCGGGCCGCAACCTCGCATCGTGTTTCATGACCTGGATGCCGACGTGGTCGGGTCCCCGTTCGTGAGAGAGGCCCCGAAGGCGTCCGACGAGGGTGCGCTGGAGCTTCCAGGTCTTGCTCGCAGCGCGATGGCTTACGAGGATGACGTTTCTCTTCTCGGTACCTATTAGCTGAGCGGCTCCGGAGAGGGAATCCAGCCCACCGGAGAAGAGCGCGACCTCGTCGATGTGGCCCCACTCCAGCATCGGGCTGCCGTCGTGCTGCGAGAAGCTGAGCTGTTCAAATACGTCGATCTGGCCCTCGACGAAGTCGAAGGTGAAGTCGTCGTCCGACAGGGCGCCGATCGTTCGTTCGAGGAGATCTCGAATCTCGGGCTTCGACCAGAAGGACAGACACTTCACCCCGATGACGAGGTGAATCTGCCGCCGAAACCTGAGGTTCATGTCGGGGACACGGACGTCTCCTCGAGTAAGGGCAGAGTCGGCCGCGAGCACGTACGAAGCAATGAGGATCAGATCCTTGAACTCCTCGGTCAGGCGTCCCGTCAGCTTTTCGCTGATGCCGGCGACGTCAACAGTGAGGTTTCGGTCGTGGCCGCCGGCAGCCACGCGCAAGGCGCCTACAGGCGCCCGCGGGAAGGAGACTCCCCCGCAGAGGACCCATTGCTCGGGCGGACGGTTCACACGGATCCCCGCCGGAGCTCGCCGCGGATCTTCTTGAACGCGTAGCCGAGGAACCTCCGCGCTCGGGCTTCCGAGAGCTCTCCTTCGAAACGCGCCTTGGAATACCAGCCGCCCGCAAAGTCCTCGACGATCCTCGCGGCCTGCCCACAGTGGGTAGCGAGGGCTTCCCGAAAGGCCTTCTGCTCCTCGAGATCGCTGAATCTCCCCCCGGGTCCGATGTGTCGGGGGAGCTCCTTGCTGATGTAGTACGAGAGGAATCTCTCGGTGAACCGAGCGAAGAAGCTCCGCGCGAGCTGCCCGAATCGGGCTGGCGTGCCGAGCTTTCCGAGCTGGAGTCGCACCTCGTCGGGAGAGGAGCCGAAGAGCGGCGATGTCTGGTCACGAAAGAGTGCCGACAGCGACTCGACCGCCGCGAACTGTGCCAGCTCGCCGGGGCCAGTGCGGGCGCGTCGGCTGTCAATCTCGCGGTCGACGGCCTCCGTGAAGGCCGCTGTTAGCTCCGAGGCCGAAGGCTCGTCCGAAACGGCGAGACCGAGATCCTGCAGCGCCTTCGCGAAGTTGGGGCTGCGTGCAGCGTCCGGGATCTGGGTCAGGAGCCAGAACGATCTTGCAAGCGTGGGGTCGTCCGCAGCCCCGGACAGCACCTCGTCCGCCGCGTCGAGGGTCGCAGCTGCGACGGCTGCCGAACTTGCTCCGGCGCCAACGAGATCGACGACCTCACTCCAACGGCGGGTGCGGGGAAGAGGCCCTAGACGGTTGTCGCCCATACGGAGTCGTCCTCAGCGCAACTCGATCGGTGCCCTGTCTGCAGCGCTCCAAACGTGGGTCGCGAGGCAGATTCTAGGCTCCGCTGAACCCAACCGCCGAACTCCCGACAGTCCCTCGTCCCTTCCGGTAGGTAAAGAGACGAAGGGCGAGGCAAGAGTCGCAACGCCGGAGGTCGGGAATGGTGAAAGACGACTGCGCGGTCTCAGGAGGCTCGGTCGACCCCGGAAGGGGGATCGTCGTCGGCATCTTCGCCGCAGCCGTACTCAAGCTGCTCCAGGCGGGATGGGCTCCGGAAGTCCCGGTGCTGGGCGGCCCTGAGCCCGCCCGCTCTTACGCCTTGCTATCCCCGCCACACAGAGCGTCTATGTCCGGCGCCAGGGGCGCTCAGAAGCCCCCGGCCAAGGAGGACGAACATGGGTAGCCCCAAGCCCACCCGAGGCGCCGACGCCGCCAACGTGGCGAAGACGGCGGCCGAACTCGCGGCCCTCGCCGACCTTCCCGTCTCCGGCCTCGCCCGGAAGTACGAGGAGCTCTTCGGCACCCCCTGCCGCACCCGGAACAAGCAGTACCTCCGGAAGCGACTCGCCTTCAAGATTCAGGAGCTGGCGGAGGGGGGGCTCTCCCCCCGGGCCCTGGCCCGGATCGAGGAGCTCCAGCAGTCCCTCCCCCCGCTGGGACCCGGGGCGACGGCCAAGCGCTCCCGGCGCAAGCCCGAGCCTGCGCCCTCTGGGCCGGAGCGCGACCCGAGGCTCCCCGCCCCCGGCACCGTCCTGACCCGCCGCCACGGGAAGACCGAACACCGGGTCACCGTCCTCGACAAGGGCTTCGAGTACAAGGGCAAGCCCTACCGCTCCCTCTCCAAGATCGCCCGGGAGATCACGGGCACCTCCTGGAACGGCTTCCTCTTCTTCCTCGGTCGGAAGGGGAGTGCCCGGGACGCTGAGGGGTCCGCCAAGGCATGACCCTCCGGAGGCGTCCCGCCGTTTCCGCCGAGGTCCGCCGCTGCGCCGTCTACACCCGGAAGTCGACGACGGCGGGCCTCGAGCAGGAGTTCAGCTCCCTGGACGCCCAGCGGGAGGCCTGCGAATCCTACGTCCGTCGCCAGCCCGGCTGGACCCTCGTGCCCGAGCGCTACAGCGACGGCGGCTTCACCGGGGCCAACATCGAGCGCCCGGCCTTCCAGAGGCTCCTCGAAGACATCGAAGCCGGCCGGATCGACGTGGTGGTCGTCTACAAGGTCGACCGCCTCAGCCGCTCCCTCCTCGACTTCGCCCGGGTCATGGAGCGCTTCGGGAAGGCGGGCGCCTCATTCGTCTCGGTCACTCAGAACTTCTCGACCGCCGACGCCATGGGCCGGCTGACCCTGAACATGCTCATGTCCTTCGCCGAGTTCGAGCGGGAGATGATCGGGGAGCGGACCCGGGACAAGATGGCTGCCGCCCGGCGGAAGGGGAAATGGACGGGTGGCCCGGTCCCGCTCGGCTACACCGTCAAGGACAAGCACCTTCACGTCCACGAGCTCGAGGCGGTCCTCGTCCGCGAGGTTTTCCAGCTGTATCTGGAGGAGCGCTCCCTACTGTCTGTCGTCCGCCTTCTCAACGAGCGCCACAGGGCGACGAAGCGTCACAGCTCCGGAAACGGGCGGCTGCGGGAGGCGCGCTCCTGGACCAAGGGAGACGTTCTTCGGGCTCTTCGGAATCCCGTCTACGCCGGCCTGATGCGCTCGCCTGAGGGGCTCCACGAGGCCGAGCACACCGCGGTCGTGGACCGGGTGACCTTCGAACGGGTCCAGGCTCTCCTCAACGCGGGGGAGCGGACCTGGAAGGGGACCGTCCGGAATCCCGACTACATCCTCCGCGGGATCCTCCGATGCGGCTGCTGCGGCTCGGCCTTCACGACGGCGTCGACCCGCAAGGGGAAGAACGAGTACCGCTACTACAGGTGCGTGAGGCGGGAGAAGGAGGGGCGGGAGGCCTGCCCCTCGTCCCCCCTCCCCGCCGACGCCATCGAGGCCCACGTCATCGAGCGCCTGCGGGGAGCGACCCGTGGCGAGGCTCTGGCCGAGGAAGTGACTCGGCGGGTCCAGGTCCAGATCGAGGGCCGGAAGCGAGACCTCCTGACCGAGAGGAAGGGCCTCCCCGTCGAGATCGCCTCCCTCTCGTCCGAGGGGAAGCGCCTGGTCGAGACGATCGCGGAGGTTCCCGGGGCGGCTCGGCAGCTCATCGAAGCCCGCCTGACCGAGGTCGGGCAGCAGCTCGAACGCCTCCAGTCCCGGCTCTCGGCCGTGGAGCAGGAGATCGCGAACCTCGACGTGCTCGAGGTCGACGCGGGCTGGGTCGGGATGTGCCTGGCCGATTTCGACGCGATCTGGGACGTCCTGACGCCCGAGAACCGGCTCCGGCTCGTTCGGGCCGTCGTCCAGCGGGTCGAGGTCAACGAACCCGAGAACGAGGTGAAAGTGGTCATCACCGACTTCGCGAGCGCGGTAGCGGAGACGCCCTACGAGGTAGCCGTGTGAGGTCAGGCGAGGCCACGAGCGAGCCGCTCGCAGTCGGGACGACGGTCCTCGTGGGGCGGCTGTTCCGCGTCAGGAATGGGCACGAGAAGCGTTTCGAGACGAGGCCGCCGAAGAAGCCGGAGAAGCGCCCGGCGAGGATCGCGCTGCAGCTCGCCCTCGCCCACCGGATTCAGAGGGCGATCGAGTCGGGGGAGATCAAGGACCAGGCGGACGCGGCGAGAAGGCTGGGCCTGACGAGGGCGCGGGTCTCGCAGCTACTGGACCTGACGCTACTGGCACCGGACATCCAGGAGCGGCTCCTGGACATGGATGCCACGGGCATCTCCGAGCGGACGTTACGGTCGGTCTCAGGGATCGAGGACTGGAACGGGCAGTGGCATGTGCTGACGGCGCTCCGGCTGCGTCCGGACGCATAGCCGCTACCAAACGACACGCCACAGCCCTCCGCCGGTGCACGAGCCGCAGTGCTGGAAATTCTTCCAGGTGTCCAACCCTTCGAGACGGGCCACTCCTTTCTTCGCCTTGTCCGCACTGTGCCCGCCCTGCCAACGGTTGTGGCTGCAGTCCTTTGTTCTGACGAGAACGTCGTACTCGGGTCGTGAGTACGTTTTCTTGTAGAAGCGGACCTCGCCGCGTTGGGGTTTTCCTGCATCCTCGGCGGCAGTGACGTCATCGGGGGCGATCTCGTCGGCAGCCTGGGCTTCGCCATGAGCGCCTTTCGCGAGCGCAAGATGGGCCACTAGCGCCTTCTTGTCGCTCTCGAGCGTTGCCATCTTTGCCGCGAGCGATTCGATTTCGAGTCGTAGCTCTGAGTTGACCTTCCGCAGATCGTCGTTTTCTTTGGCGTAGAGATCTGAAAGTTCGGAGTATTCCCTTGCCGATTTCGCGCGCTCTCGAAGATCTGTGAACACGCGACGGCTTGCACTGTCGCGAATGGTGTCGATCTCGTGCGGTCGAACTACGCTCAGTGCCGAGGCGTTCATGATGGCGGTTCGGAGTTGCCGCCGAAACCGGTCGAGAACGGAAGCCTCGTCGGACGCTTCGGAGCGAAGCCGAACAGCAGTCCAAAGAGGGTGACGAAAAGGGCTCTCTGAAGTCTGGAGGCGTGGCCAGTAGAGACGGACAGCCCCGCTGAAGCAGGAAAGCCGAGCGCCCAGGTGGTCGGTAAGCCCCCAGCTGGCGTCACCGTCAACCACCACCACGTTCGCGAGCCCCTGGAGGTCGTACGCGAGAGCGCCATCCAGTCCCGGCAGCGCAAGCCCATCTGGCGATTCGCTGATGACGACAACTGGAACCGTCCGCTCCGAATGCCTGATCTCCGCTGCAAGTGCGTCTCCGGGCTCGAAGCCGCTTACGCGCATCAAGGGACGCAGCTCGCTGAACCCATGAAACCAGCGACCTGGGGCACTCAGCAGCGTTCGGATGATCTTCGGACTGCGCGGATCGAAGAGAAGCGGCTGAACAGCCGTCTCGTCAGATCCCACCTCCAAGCTGGCGTACACCGAGACGCGATCGGAGCCGTTCGTGACGGAAACGGCGGCTACGAAGCGCCGTCCGGCCGTAGACACTTCCTGAAGTCGGGCCATGAACCATGTCCGCGCGCCGTCCGTGGCTTCGTCGATTGTGAAGGTGGCGCGGCTGTGGTCTTCGGCGAGGTAGGTGCCGCTTGAAACGGAGGTATCGGCGCCCTTCGATCTGAGCCAGCCCTCGACTCGAGACCGAATGCTCGCGGCCTCCGCGGTTCGGGCCTCGGGCCAGTTCATGCCGTCGAGCCGTTCCAGTAGGTAGGCTGCCACCTTCTGCATACGACCGGACCTCCGATGTACCACCTTCGAGCGAACCCCGCCGAGCGTTTCCCCTGTGGGACCTGGCATCGAGAGCGTATCGCCTTTCCTGCAAGCGCTCGCGGTTGTACTCGCAGCCCAGTCCACCGCAGGCAGGCCAGGACCTGCGACCAGTGGAAATGGCGGGCCAGAAGGAGGTCGCGCGGCAGTTCCATCGTGATAGCAGGCAAAGCCGCTGCGAGCGGGACTCTCGAGCTGTTAACCCTCGGGCAAACCGCCGGCCAAGACCTGTTAACCCCTCGCCCCGGTTCTCTCCCGAGTAGGCCCCCCTGAGAGCGCCCTGGGCCTCGGAATCGCCGCCGTCGACCCCGCCGTCGTTCTGAGGAACGCCGGCCTGAGATAGCCCGCGACAACGGCCACGACGGGGAAACCCGCGCGAACACTGGCCCTTCAACGCGAAACGCCGGCATGGCTGCCGGCGCTTGTCGTTAACCGCTTGCCCTCGTGCGGGTTAGCGGGGAAGGTCAAGTGGCTCCGCAGGTAAGACTCGAACTTACAACCCTTCGGTTAACAGCCGAATGCTCT
>ERZ724521.249-NODE-249-length-23708-cov-3.570710_pt1 | contig 23708 bp, 17 predicted proteins | sample MGYA00376054_ERZ724521 | MGnify/ENA primary metagenome ERZ724521 (study PRJEB28724, sample SAMN07190883) | activated sludge metagenome | isolation source: activated sludge of sewage treatment plant in Hong Hong | place: Hong Kong | collected 2016-03-17 ... | reverse complement strand
CGCCTGAGCGAGGGCCATGCATGAAAAAGCCGCGAGCGAAGCGAGCAGGGCTTGCGCTTGAAGCCTCCGCCGAACGGGATGTGCGGTCGACCGGGGAGCGATACACTGCCCCCGGTCCAGCCTGCGGCCCGCTTCCGGCCGTCCCGTGGTTCGCTCCATCTTCGCGGCATGCGCGTCACCTTTCTCGGCACCGGCACCAGCCAGGGTGTCCCCGTGATCGGGTGCGCATGCGCCGTGTGCCGGAGCACGGATCCGCGCGATGCCCGCCTGCGGGTGAGCGTACTGGTGGAGGTGGCGGGCAAACGCATCCTGATCGATGCCGGTCCGGACCTGCGCCAGCAGATGCTGCGTGCCCGGGTGCCCGATCTGGACGCCGTCCTGCTCACCCATGAGCACATGGACCACATGATCGGCATGGACGATCTGCGTTCGTTCAGTTTCCTGCACGATCCACCCAAGGCCATCCCGATCCACGCCGATCAGGGAACTGCGGCCGCCGTGCGCCGTGTGTACAGCTATGCCTTCCAGGAGCGCAAGTATCCCGGGGTCCCGGAGTTCGACCTGCACACCTTCGGTGCCGATACGTTCGAGGCGGCGGGTGTGAAGGTGCTGCCCATCGAGGTGATGCACATGCGTATGCCTGTGCGGGGCTTCCGCATCGGAGGGTTCACGTACATCACCGATGCGAAAACGATCGCGCCGGAGGAGAAGGCCAAGGCCGCCGGGTCGGATGTGCTCGTGCTCAATGCCCTACGGATCCAGCCGCATTATTCGCACTTGAACCTGGAGGAGGCGCTCGCGCTGGTGGAGGAACTGCGACCTCGACGTGCCTATTTCACGCATATCAGCCACTTCATGGGCCTTCATGAAGCGGTCGAACCTTCGCTTCCGTCCCATGTCCACCTCGCCTACGATGGGCTGGTGGTGGAACTCCAAGAGGGGTGAGGTGTTGGGGGGAGGCGGGCTGCGGACCGATCCCGGATCGACCTAGCTTACCGGTCCCCCAATGGTGATCACATGAACCGCGCGTTCCTCTTTTCCGTCCTCCTTTCCGCAGCGACCGCACCCGTACATGGCGCGGCGACCATCGCACCTTCACAGGGCGAGGTGACCTTCCACAAGGACCCACGGCGGTTGCCCAGTCCTGTGGCCCAGGCGCGTATGCGCCAGCATCCCGGTTGGGTGCGGTTCCTCCATGCGCGTCCACAGTGGGTGGTCGAGTTCAACGAGGCCAGCGGCATGCCGCGCCGAGCGTTCGGTCCACCGGTGCCCACTGCGGGAGGCCATGCGGAGGAGCGGGCACGGGCCTTTCTGGCCCCCGTGCTGCAGGACTTCGGACTTCCCCTGCAGGAGCTTGAGCTGCAGGTGGTCACCAGTTCGACCAAGTTCACCTATGTGCATTTCAACCAGCGGCACGCCGGTCTGGAGGTGCTCTTCGCCGATGCATTGGTGAAGCTGGATGCGCAAGGGCGCGTGGTCTCCTTCGGCGTTGACATGCACCGTGGGCTGGGTGATCCGCTGCCACCGTCGATGAGCGATGCCGCGCTCCTCTCCGCCGCGGGCCAGGGGCTTGCCGATGTGCTCTCATCCGAGCTCTCGGGTGCGGTGCGTTTCCTGCCGGTACCGGACGGCAACAGTGTGCGCGTGCATCAGGTGCGCGAGGTCCGCGTGAACACACGCAGTGCCGGCATGCCCGGACGCTGGCGCGCACTGGTGGATGTCCATTCCGGTGAACTGCTCTACCGCGTGAACGATGTGAAGACCGAGCATTTCGACCATGCGCGCGAGGAGGCCGGTGCGGATGTCACGGTGGGGGCCTCCATCTCCAACAACCCCATCGAGCCTTCCGTGGACGTGGTGCTCCGCAACCTCAACATCACGATCGGGGGCACGGACCACATCACCGACCTGAACGGCACTGTGAACAGCGGCATCACCGGACCCGTGGGCTTCAACTCCGCGCTCGAGGGCCTGTGGAGCACCGTGTACACCGATGGCTCCACACCGGTGCTCAGCGGCACCCTCCAGGAAGGTGCGAACGAGGTCGACTTCAACGGAACGGCCACCCTGCAGGAACGGAGCGCGTACTACCACGTGAACAACGTCCATGACCACTGCAAGTCCATGCTACCCGATTTCGATGGCATGGACTTCAGCCTGCCCACCAACGTTGACCTGCTCTCCGGCGACTGCAATGCCTTCTACGATGGCAGCTCGATCAACTTCTATGCGGAGGGCAACGACTGCCATGCGCTGGCCAAGATGGCCGACGTGGTCTATCACGAGTACGGGCATGGTATCAACGACAACTTCTACCAGAGCCTCGGTTCATCCTTCAACAACGGGGGCATGAACGAAGGGTATGCGGACTTCTGGGGTTTCAGCATCACGTTGAACCCGGTGCTGGCGGAAGGGTGGACCATCTCCAACCCTGACAGCTACATCCGGCGTTACGATACACAGCGGAAGGTGTATCCGGCCGATCTGGTCGGCGAGGTGCACGCGGACGGTGAGATCATCGCCGGTGCCTGGTGGGATACATATGTGCTGCTGGGCAACGACATGCCCCTCACCATGGCCCTGTTCGCCGAGGCCTTCCCCGGGTTGCAGGCACAGGTGGCCAACGGCAACGAGGGCGTGGCCTTCCGCGATGTGCTGATCGATGTGCTGCAGGCGGACGATGATGACGGCAACCTGATCAACGGCACGCCCCACGGTGCGGCCATCGGCGAAGCCTTCCGGCTGCATGGCATCACGCTGCTCACCGGTTTCGATGTGCAGCATGCAGCGGTCGCGTTCGCGCCGGTCACCCAAGGCATCACCATCGAGGCGCAGGCCACCATCACCGGCATTTTCCAGGATTACTTCCAAGGGGTGCGCCTGCACTATCGGTTGAACCAGGGTCCGTGGGAGAGCATGCTCATGACCAACACGGGAGGGAACAACTACGAGGCCGAGATCCCTGCGCAGCCTGCGGGCACGGTGGTGGGCTATTACATCGGGCTGCTGGACGTGAGCAACGTGCTCAGTGGCGTCACGCCGTCAGGCGCCGATCAGGCCGATCCGAACCTGCCGCATTTCATCCTCGTGGGCTACGATCTGAAACTGACGGAGAACGTTGATGACCTGAACCAGCTGGGTGATTGGGAGCTTGGGCTGGACACGGACAATAACACCACCGGAACCTGGGACGTGGGCGATCCGGAACCTTCCCTGAGCACTGTGGACGGCAGTGAGATCCAACCGGACGACCAGTTCACGGTGGGAGGGGAGAACTGCTTCTTCACCGGTAATGCCAGCGACCCCAGCAGCCCCGGATCCAACGATGTCGATGCGGGGCACACCACCCTGATGAGCGACCCCATCGACCTGACGCCGTACGAGAACCCAACGTTCACCGTGCGTCGTTGGTACACCAACAGCCCGCCCGGCGGTGCCAATCCCGGCGCGGACTGGTGGTACGTGCAGGTGTCCGCCGATGGGAACGAATGGGTGTTCGTGGAGAACACACGCACCGATGACCGCGCCTGGCGCCGTCTGGCCTTCCGGGTGCAGGACTACCTCGGCGATGTGCCCAGCGTGCGCCTTCGCTTCATCGCCAGCGACAGCACCCGCTTGGGACAGAACCTGGACGGCGGAAGTCTGGTGGAGGCCCTCGTGGATGAGATCGAACTCTGGGACAACACGATCGTGGGCATTGAGGAAGCGCCTGCAGCGCACATCCTGTCCCTCTATCCCGATCCCGCGGATGATGTGGTCAATGCCGTGTTCGAACTGCCCACAGGCCAGGCGGTGAACGCCGAGGTGATCGATCCCGCCGGACGTGTCGTGCTGACGACCCCGTTGCGCTCAGCGGGCGGCACCGTCCGCACCGGTCTGGATGTGCGTTCGTTGACACCCGGTGGATACGTGCTCCGGCTCCGGTGGTCCGGTGGTTCGGCACAGCGCCGGTTCACTGTGGTACGCTGACCGGCCCGTTGCGCGGAGGCCCCGGACGTCCCGAAGGGATGCCGGGGCCTCCGTGCGTTCAGGGCATGACCACGCGCTGCACGTGCCGCGTGTGCCCTTCCTGGAGGCAGACCAGGAAGGGGCCGGCGGATGCAACGGGGAGCGTGGCCATGCCTCCGGGCGGCAGGTTCCGTTCAAGCAGGATGCGGCCGAGGGGGTCGTGCACGCTCAGCATGCCGCCACTGCCGGATGTCAGGCGCACCTGGCCATCCTGCGTGATCAGCATCGGTGGCTCCGCGATGCCGGTGTTGATGTCCCCGATCACGAGGTCCACCACATCCAGTCCGGTGAGCGCGTGATCGTAGATGCGTACATCGTCCAGCATGCCGAAGAACGGGGCGCTGTTGTCGATCAGGTTGCCCAGGGTCGCCGGTGCCTGCGGGTGGAAGCCGATGGCCCCCGATGCAGTACCCGAGGCCGTGGGACTGCCGTTCAGGAAGAGCCTGATGGTGCTCCCGTTGTACGTGGCGGCCAGGTGATACCAGGTATTGCTGAAGATGCTCGCAGGCGGGATCTCCACGGTGTGCACCGTCCCACCGGCGCGCAACCGGAAGCGCGCACCGGTGCTGTTCACCAGGCTGAGGTTCCAGATGAAGTCGTCGGGACCGGGGCCGATGGTCTTCGAAACGAGCACCCGCTCATCGCCGCTGACGATCTGCGGATGGAACCAGCAGGCGATGCTGATCGCATCGCCTGCTCCGGTGGTGATGTCGCAGGGGCCCAGGTCCACACGGGCATCGTTGCCATAGGTGCGGAGCGCTCCCGCATGATGTCCGCTGGTGGGTTGCCAGGTACAGGCCCCTTGCAGCAGGCCGTCGCTGCCACCTGCGGCAGCATGGGCGACCGTGCCGCCAAGCTCATCAAGGCGCCAATAGTATGAGGGCGTGGGCTGGCCCAACAGCGGGACCACGAGCGGGAGCGCGGAAAGCAGGGTCGAAGTGCGCATGGCAGAAGGGGTTGGTAGCCACGCCTACGCCCGCATACGCTGGGTGTTGCCTTTTTTCGACGGACGGGCGGATGCCGCGCACGGGGCCGATCCCCTGGATCGGCGGGAAAAGTCAAGCGCTGCGCGGTCGCTAGAGCATGCGCCCTTCCTGCAGGCACCGGGCCAGTTCACCATACACGGTGATCAGCGCGGCCTGGTCCGGGGCCGGCCCCGTGCGTTGCAGGATCCGCTTTGCCAGGCATCCGTGGTCCAGGATGTGGCCGATGCGCAGGCGTGCACCTTCGCTCAGGTCGTTGCGCACCTCCCGGTAGATGTGCCGCCACAGTTCCGCGGCGGTCGCGCTTTCGCGGAGCAGGCCGAACATCAGCAGGTAGTCCTTGTTCGCGATCAGCGTGTCCCCGGCACTGCGGATCACCTCCTTGAAGATGGCCAGCAGGTCGGTCTCGTGCCAGGCGCGCTGCAGGTAGTTGCTCACCCAGCGGCCGCCGACCAGCGCCTTCAACGTGGCCACGATCATCTCCGCGATCGCCAGGTCGGCGGCCGGGCACTCCTGGATGTCGATCACGCGGATCTCGATGGCGCCGCGGTCGAACCGTGCGATGGCGCCACGGCTGTTGGCAAAGTGGTGGTCCAGCACGCCTTGCTTGTCGAAGGGGGCCAGGGCCTGCGCGATGGGCTGGAAGATCACGCGGTAGTAATCCTCCTGGCTGAAGACGGCCTCCGGTATCAGCGCGCCCATGAGCTGCGGCAGGCGCTGCTGGTGCGTCAGGTAGTGCACCATGCGCGTGTCCATGAAGCCCGTGGGCTTTCCATCCAGGATCGGGCTGCTCGCGCTCAACGCCGGGATGATGGGCAGCAGCATGCGCACGGCGGTATGCAACTTCCCGAACTCCTCGTCGTTGGCGAAGGGGAGGTTGAGGTGCGTGCTCTGCAGGTTGCCCCACCCGTGACCGCGGCAATCGAAGATGGTGTTGTAGAGCGCGTACACCTCGTTGTAGTCATGCGCCCAGAGCTTCGTCTCCTTCAGCGGGTCCATGAAGGGGTGCGCGGCGCCCGGCAGCAGCATGCGCCCGCGCGGGGCCAGTGCCGCGTTCATGGCCTGCACCTCGGACTGGAACTTCGGCTCGAAGCTCTGGATCGATGGCGTGGGACGCGCCGTTTTCATCTCCACCACATGGGCGGTGAGCTCGTTGCTCCATTCCACATCGCCGCGCTCCACATCGCTCACGATGCTGCCCGTCACGTCCTTGAACAGCTCGTCCACCGTTGGGCTTACCGCCAGGGTATGGCGGTCCACCACCATGTACTCGAGCTCGATGCCGGTGACGTCGAACAGGTGAAAGGCGTTCTTCTTGGCCATGGTCTTGCTGCGTTCGCAGGTGTTCGGTCGGGTGATGCCTCAACCGTTGCCTGCCGTGTGGCGTTCGTGCGTGGTTTGTCCTGTCCGTTGCTCCACGGACCGTTTCAAGGCCCCGATGATCCGCCGGTAAAGGTCGTCGCCCAAGGCGAGGTCCTCCACGCCGTGGTCGATGTTCGGGCATTCGTTCACTTCGATGACAAAGGGCTCGCCCCGCACCTCCTTGATGTCCACCCCGTACAATCCCCCGGCACCGGGCGGGGCGCCCGGCCGTTCGAAGTCGCCCATGATGGCCTTCACCGCCTTCACCGCCACCTCGAGGATGCGGGGCGGGCAGTCCTCGACGTGCAGTGTGCTGGCCTCGCCTTCCTGTCCCTTCTTCGTGCCGCTGGCCCAGTTGTAGATCTGCCAGTGGCCGGCGGCCATGAAGTACTTGCACGCGTACAGCGGCCGGCCTTCAAGCACGCCGATGCGCCAGTCGAAGTCGCTCGGCATGAACTCCTGCGCGATGGCGAGGTCGCTTTCCGAAAGCACTTCCTCCAGCCGCTGGTCCAGCTCCTCCTGCGTCCGCGCCTTCACCACGCCCCGGCTGAAGGTGCTGTCCGGAAGCTTCAGCACCACGGGCAGGCCGAAGTGCTTCGCCACATCGTGCCGGTTCTCACTGTGCACGATCATGGTGCGGGGCGTGGGCACATCGTGCGCGGCCAGCACCTCGGCCAGGAAGACCTTGTTGTTGCACTTCAGGATCGCGTCCGGGGCATCCATCACGGCCAGCCCTTCCTTCTGCGCCTTGCGGGCGATGCGGTAGGTGTGGTCGTTCACGTGCGTGTTCTCGCGGATGAAGAGCGCATCGTATTCGCCGATCCGGTCGATGTCGCCGGGGCCGATGATGTCCACGTTGAACCCGAGGTCCTCCGCGGCCTGCCGGAACTTCACGATGGCCCTTCGGTCGCTGGGCGCCGCCTTGTCGTCCGGGTTCACCAGGATGGCCAGGTCATACGCGCCCCGTTCCTCGCGCGCCACCACATGCCGCTTGCGGCTGAAGTATTGCGCGGCGACGTGCCGGACGAAGGGGAGGTGCTCCTCGGGGATGTCGTTATAGGGGATGGGGCGCACCGCGCGGAGCTCCCATTTCTCCCCGGCGCGGATGAACCGGGCGCGCAGCAACGGCGCGCGGAACGCCTTGTACAGTTCGTGGGCCAGGTGGTCGTAACGCGGGTTCACGTTGCGGCCGAAGTACACGCTGAGGATGAACTCGGGCTTGTCCTTGTGGGCCAGCTGGTGCTGGATCAGCTCTTCCAGCTCGCGCCCAAGCACTTTCACCATGCCCGGATTGCGCAGGTCGAGGATCGCCTTGGCGTCCGGGATCACCTTCTGGCCGCGTGCCTCGGCCAGCAGGCTCACGTAATAGCCCCGGCTTTGGTAAGTGTAGCTGCGGGCCAGGTTGAAGATGCGCACGTTGCGCATCGATGCGAACCGGGGATGCGTCAGGTAATCCCGGCTGCTCACCACCTCCACCTCCTTCACACCGAGGTTGAACTCCTTGGGCTCGCGCACCACGATGATCTTCTTCATGCCGGCAGCTTCTTCGGTGAGATGATGAGCAGGTTGGCATCGTAGGTGACGATGCCGAGCATGATGGAGTTGATGAGCCGGCCCACGTGCACCTCGTAGTGCCGGTCCTGGCTGAAGGGGTTGCCGCTGTAGGGGTCCGCCACATGCACATGCTTGCCTTTCATGCCGTGCAGCACCACGAAGTGGCCCATGGGCTTGCCCCGCAGGTCGTCGAACACACTGGTGCCCGCAGCCGTGCTGTATTCGCGCTTGCTCCTGTACAGGTACGTGGCACTAAGGCCCGTCAGGATCGGCAGGTCGTGGTCGAAGTAGTGCTGAAGCAGCGCCGGTGTGGGGTCATCGAACCGCACTTCGCCGCCCTCCTTAAGGAACCGGGCGTAGGCCAGGCAGGCGGCATGCAGCTTCTTCCCCTCCTTGAAGCGTGTTTGCGCCACCAACTTCTTGCGCAGCATGTCCGGTGGCAGGCCATCCCAACTGGGGTCGAACACGCGCAGGTTGTACGAATGGATGCGCGCATGGTAGCCGCGCTGCAGGGCGTGCAATGCCAGGAACACCGCGAGCGTTCCCCCGTTCTCCAATTGATAGACCCCCTTCAGCACATCCTCCACCGGTACCCGGTCGCCGAAGTGGCCGTAAACGGCCTGCAGGGCCGTGGGGCCGCAACTGTCATCGTCGGGTTGGCTTTGGATCCGCAGGTCGCGCATGCGGTCGCAAAGGTCCGGGGGCGCCCGGCGTCCGGTGCCCGGGTGGCGCTGCGGGCCTTCACACCGCGCTGTTGACAGCCGCCCGGGATCTGCACCCCGGATCGTTGATGCCTGCGGGTGCCGGCTCCCGTCGTCGGCTGCATCGAGGGGGTAGCTTCGCACCCGATATCGCATGCGCGGCAACACCTTCGGATCGATCTTCCGGCTCACCACCTTCGGGGAGAGCCACGGACCGGCCATTGGCGGAGCGGTGGATGGCTGCCCGCCCGGCCTGCTGCTGGACATCACCGCCATCCAGGCCGAGCTGGACCGGCGCAGGCCGGGAAGCACCCCGCTCGGTACCACCCGCCGTGAGGCCGATCAGTTGGAGTTCCTCAGCGGACTGTTGAGCGCCGAGGGCACCATCGCACGGACAATGGGGACCCCCATCGGTTTCCTGATCCGCAACCGGGATCAGCGCCCGGCGGATTATGACGACCTCCGTGACGTTTACCGCCCCGGCCATGCCGACCGCACCTGGGAGCAGAAGTTCGGCCTGCGTGATCACCGCGGAGGCGGCCGGAGCAGTGCGCGCGAGACCGCGGCCCGCGTGGTGGGTGGCGCCATCGCGCGGCACCTGTTGCATGCCCAGGGGATCCAGGTACGCGCCTGGGTGAGCGCCGTCGGGCCCGTTCGCACGGACCGTGCGCACACGGAGTTGGACCTCTCCTCCGTTTGGAGCAGTGATGTCCGTTGTCCCGACCCTGATGCCGCCTACCGCATGACCGCGGCCATCGAGGAGGTGCGGGCGCAGGGCGACAGCCTCGGCGGGGTGGTTTCCTGTGTGATCACCGGTGCTCCTGCCGGCCTGGGGGAGCCCGTGTTCGACAAGCTGCACGCGGACCTGGGCAAGGCCATGCTCAGCATCAACGCGGTGAAGGGCTTCCAATTGGGCAGTGGCTTCGCGGCCGCCACCATGCGCGGTTCAGAACACAACGACCCTTACATGTCCACGCCGCACGGCATCCGCACGGCCACCAACCACAGCGGAGGCGTGCAGGGCGGCATCAGCAACGGCGAGGACATCGTGTTCGACGTGGCCTTCAAGCCTGCCAGTACCATCCGCACGCCGCAGCGCTCCGTTGATCGCGAAGGCGCTCCGGTGGTGTTGGCGCCCGAAGGCAGGCACGATCCGTGCGTGGTGCCTCGCGCCGTTCCCATCGTGGAGGCCATGGCCTGCCTCGTCATCGCCGATCATCTGCTCCGCAACGCAACCGTACATCCTGCGCGAACGCGCACCTAAACCTGCCACCACATGAAGTGGGTCAAACGTCTTCTCGCCGCCCTGGGCATCCTTATTGTCCTCGTCCTGCTCGCTGCCGTACTCATTCCGATCCTGTTCAAGGACAAGATCGAGGCGGCCGTGAAGGAGCAGGTGAACGCCAGCCTGAACGCCACCGTGGACTGGGGCGAATGGGACCTGACCATCCTGAGCACCTTTCCGAACGCGGGGTTCGAGGTGAAGAATGTGAAGGTCTGCAACGTGGCACCCTTCGAGGGCATCTGCCTGGCCGACATCGGAGAGCTGCGTGCCACGGTGGGGCTCATGAGCCTGTTCAGCGATCGCATCCTCATCAAGCGGGTGGCCTTGGAGCGTCCCCGGATCCATGTGAAGGTGCTGGAGGATGGGCGCGCCAACTGGGACATCGCCAAGGCGGATACGGCAGCGGCGGCGCCGGCGGACACCAGTGCCACGCTCTTCAATGTGAAGCTGAGCGCATACACCATCACCGATGGCAGCCTGGTGTACGACGATGCGAGCCTGCCCATGCGCATGGACCTGCTCGGGCTCGACCACAGCGGGGAAGGGGACTTCAACCAGGACCTCTTCGTCCTCAAGACCATCACGCACAGCGACAGCGTGAGCGTGGTGTTCGATGGGATCACCTACTTGAAGAACGTGAAGGCCGATGTGAAGGCGGACCTGGACATGGACATGCCGAACATGAAGTTCACCTTCAAGGAGAACGAGGCCACCGTCAACCAGCTGGTGCTCGGATTCAACGGCTGGCTGGCCATGCCGGCGGACGACATCACCATGGACATCACGTGGGACCTTAAGCGCACGGACTTCGGGACCTTGCTCTCGCTCGTCCCCGCCGAGTTCGCCAGCAACCTTGCGGGGGTGGACATGACCGGCAAGGCGGCCTTCAGCGGCTACGTGAAGGGCACCTACAACGACCATACGATGCCGGGCTTCGGCCTCACCATCGGCGTGGACAACGGCCGCTTCAAGTATCCGGACCTGCCCGCGAGCTGCGACAACATCTTCGTGGAGTGCACCATCACCAGCCCCGAGGGCAAGGATATGGACGGCATGGTGGTGGACCTGAAGCGCTTCGCCCTGAGCATGGCGGGCAACCCGGTGGAGGCCCGCATGCTGCTGAAGACCCCCATGAGCGACCCCAACGTGGACGCCGCGCTGAAGGCCGACCTGGACCTGGCCAGTGTGAAAAAGGTGGTGCCCATGGGCAAGGATGACCTTCAGGGCATCTTCAAGGCCAATGTGGCCATGGCCGGACGGATGAGCGATGTGGAGGCGCAGCGCTACGAGAAGTTCAAGGCGGAAGGATCGCTCCAGCTGAAGGGCATGAACTACAAGAGCGACTCGTTGCCTTACGGTATCGGCATCAGCGACCTGCTCTTCAACTTCAGTCCGCAGTACCTGCAGCTTGCGAACTACGACGGCACCGTGGGCGGCAGCGACCTGCACGCGAACGGTCGCGTGGACAACTACCTGGCCTGGTGGTTGAAGGACAGCACGCTCACCGGGACCTTCAACGTGTCCAGCAATACGTTCGACCTCAACGAGCTCATGGGTCCGGCCACGGCCGCCGATACCACCGCTGCTGCCGCCGATACAGCGCAGTTGAGCGTGATCGAGGTGCCGAAGAACATCGACTTCCGCATGACCGCCGCCGTGAAGGAGGTGATCTACGACAAGATGAAGCTCACCAATTGCAAGGGCGGTCTCCACGTGCACGACCAACGCGTGGAGATGAAGGAGCTCTTCTTCAACCTCTTCAACGGAAGCGCCACGATGAACGGGGCCTACGACACCCATGACCCGGCAAAGCCCACGATCGACCTGGACTACGATGTGCGCGACTTCGACATCGAGCAGACCGTGAAGCACATGGAGACCGTGCAGAAGATGGCGCCGATCGCCATGAACTGCCGCGGCGCCTTCAGCACCGACCTGAAGATGCGCGCCGACCTGGATGCGCACATGATGCCCGTGATGGAGAGCCTCACCGGCCAGGGCACCTTGCGCACGAAGAGTGTGAAGCTGGTGGACGTGAAAGCGCTGGAGGAGATCAACAAGTTCCTGAAGAACCCGAAGCTGGACGATCCCACCCTCCAGGACATCAACTTCAGTTACGAGTTCAAGGACGGCAAGATGATCACCAAGCCGTTCGACGTGAAGCTGGACCAGGTGAAGGCCCGGATCGGCGGCTCCACGGCCTTTGCCGACCAGGCCATCGACTATGACATGACGGCCAAGGTGCCTACGGCGATGTTCGGGGCTGGCGCCAACCAGGCGGTGGCCGGACTGCTCGGCCAGGCTGGTAGCGCCCTGGGCACCACCATCGAACTGCCCAAGGAGATCGACATGACGGGCAAGATCACCGGTACGGTGATGAAGCCCGTCTTCAAGCCCGTGTTCGGTGGAGGAGGCAGTAGTTTGAAGGAGACCGTGGTGACCGAGGTGAAGGAGAAACTGAACGAGGAGATCGGCAAGAAGAAGGAGGAGCTTCTGGCACAGGCCAGGGCCGAACGTGACCGCCTGATCGCCGAGGCGCAGAAGCAGGCCGATGACCTGAAGGCCCGTGCCCGTGCGGAGGCCGCCAACGTGAAGGCGCAGGCTTACAAAGCCGCGGACGACCAGGTGGCCCAGGTGAAGGATCCCTTCGGCAAGATCGCTGCGAAGGCCGTCGCCGACAAGCTGAAGAAGGAGGCCGACAAGAAGGAGCAGCAGGCCATTGCCGAGGCGGACAAACGGGCTGACCAAGTGGTGGCTGCAGCCCGGCAGAAAGGGGATGACCTGGTGCGCAAGGCCGAGGAGACCGACACCACGGTGAAGTGATGCGGCTTGCATTGGTCCGGTAGTTGAAGGAGCCGAACGAACGCAGACAACGGATGGTGCGACGGATGTGGAACGAACGCCTGGTGTGGACCGTGATCGCCGTGGGCCTGGTGCTGAACCTGGCCGCACAGGAGGATCCCGGGCCCTGTGACAAGCCGACGGACAAGCAGGTGCTGAAGGCGCTTGCCGACGCGCAGAAGGTGAAGGACCCGGCGGAGCGCCACGGCAAGTTGAAGGAACTGTCCACCGAGCTGCCCGATTGCACCGAGTGCATGTTCCAGCTCGGTGTGAGCGCCTACAACCGTGCGCGGGCCGGCGCGGGCAAGTTCGATGCGGGCATCAACTACCTGGAACAGGTGCGCACGCGCTGCGCCCAGTACCATGCGGATGTGGACTTCCTGCTCGGGTCCATGTACTACGCCCAGCAGAAATACGCAGAGGCGGCGCAGGCCTTTGTGCGCTTCCAGCAGTTCCCAGGTGATGATCCCGCGCGGCAGCCGACCGATGCGGCCGCGCAGAACGCCGAAGTGGACCGGGTCATGCCGGAACTGGCCTTCTATGCGGCGTTCTACAAGAATGACCGGCCGTTGAACCCCGTGGCCTTGGAGGGGGTGAACGGTCCGGGGGATGAGTACCTGCCGATGTTCTCGCCGGACAACGAGCTGATCTTCTTCACCCGCATGACGCGCAAACAGGCGAAGGGCGACTTCGTGACCACCGACGTGGAAGAGCTCACCGAGAGCCGGCGTGCGGACCTGAAGCGCCCCTTTGATGCAGGCCAGGCGCTGCCTGCACCGTTCAACACCGGGGATGGCTATGGCGGTGTGTCCGTGAGCGTGAACAACAAGGAACTCTTCGTCACCATCTGCAAACGCGTCAGCAAGGACTACCGCAACTGCGACATCTACCGCGCGCATTACGACACGCACATGGATTTCGGCACAGGGAAACAGGTGTTCGAATGGAGCGAGCCGCAGAACCTGGGCCCCCAGGTGAACACCGAGGACGGATGGGAGAGCCAGCCCACGTTGAGCGCGGACGGCCGCACGCTCTACTTCGCCACCGTGCGCAAGGACAGCCGGGGGACGGACATCTACAGTTCAACGCGCAACGCGCAGGGGGAGTGGTCACCCGCACGGCCGCTGCCTGCGCCCATCACCACCGATGGGGATGAGAAGGCGCCCTTCCTGCACAGCGACAGCCGCACGCTCTACTTCGCCGCACGCCCCCCGAGGAACCCTGATGGCCGCGAGGACGTGAGCCGCGGGCACCGGGGCATCGGCGGCTACGATGTCTTCTTCAGCCACATGGGCGAGGATGGCCGCTGGTCCACCCCGCAGAACATCGGCCATCCCATCAACACGGCTCAGGACGATCACGGCCTGATCGTGAGCGCGGATGGACGCACGGCCTACTTCGCCAGCAACCGGTTCAAGGGTCCTGGCGGACTGGACATCTACGGGTTCGAGCTGCCCAAGGACGCGCGTCCCGAGGATGTGCTGGTGGTGAAGGGCGAGGTGAAGGACGAGAACGGCGCACCCGTGAAGGATGCCGAGGTCACCATCACCTACATGGACACGCGGAAGACCGAAGTGATCCAGGTGGACGAGGCGGACGGCAAGTACGCCACCGTGGTGCGCTTGAAGCCGGGCGCCGATGTGGTGATGACGGTGAAGAAGCCGGACCATGTGTTCGACAGCCGCGCGTTCACCGCGGAGGATACGGCCCGCGGCGGTGTGGCCGAGGTGGACATGCAGGTGGCCCCGATCGAAGTGGGGCGCAGTTACCGCGTGAACGACATCAAGTTCGCCACCAACAGTGCGGAGATCACACCGGCCAGCGCGCACATCCTGGAGGAGATGATCACGTTCCTGAAGGCCGAGCCCCGGATCCGCATCGAGATCCAGGGCCATACGGACAATGTGGGCGGCCTGGAGGACAATATGGCCCTGAGCAACGACCGGGCCTTCACCGTGCGTGACTACCTGCAACAGCATGGCATCGCCGGAAGCCGGCTCACCAGCAAAGGCCTCGGCCCCACGCGACCGGTGGCGGACAACAGCACGCCGGAAGGGCGCGCGCTCAACCGCCGCACGGAGTTCGTCATCGTGGCGAAGTGACCGTCACTCCCCCTGCGAACGGCGCATGTTCGCGCGCAGCCGCAGGTTCAGCATCTCCACCACCACGCTGAAGCCCATGGCCGCGTACGCGTAGCTCTTGATGTGGTTGCGGTGCGCGAACTCCGGTGCGATGCCATCGAGCACCAGCACCACGCCCACGATGAAGAGGAATGCGAGGGCCAGCACCTTCACACTGGCGTGCCGGTTGACAAAGGAGCTGATCGCATCGCTCGCCACCAGCATGATCAGCACCGCCACGATCACCGCGAGCACCATGATCAGGATCTCGTTGCTCATGCCCACGGCCGTGATCACGCTGTCCAGGGAGAACACGATGTCGATGAGGATGATCTGCGTGACGATCCACCAGAACGAGGACTTCTTCCGGCGGCGCCCATCCTTGCCTTCCACCAGTTCCACCGCCTGGTAGGTCTCCATGCCCGATTTGTACAACAGGTACAGGCCCCCCAGGATCAGCACCAGGCCCTTTCCGGTCACCGTGAAGCCGGCCACGGTGAACAGCGGATGGATCAGGCGCATCATCCAGCTGAGCGACAGCAGCAGCAGCACGCGCGTGATCATCGCGAGGGCGAGGCCGGTTCGGCGCGCGCTGCGTTGTTGCTCGTGCGGCAGTTCGCCGCTGAGCAGGCTGATCACGATGATGTTGTCGATCCCCAGCACGATCTCCAACGTTGTGAGCGTGAGCAGTTGCACCCATCCATGGGCGGTGAGGAATACGGAGAGATCGAGCTGGTCCAAGTGGATGCCGTTGACGGATGGCGGCGGCGAAGATATCCGGCGGCTCCGGCAGGGCCTTCAATCCGATCTGGGGCCACCGCTGTTCAGCGCATCACGGGAGGCATAGACCAGGATCACCTCGTTCCGGTTCATCGGGTTCAGCCAGTGCAACGTGCGGTCCAACAGGCCCGGTTGCGCCGCTCCGATGAAGGTCAGTGGTCCCATGGCGGCCGTGGCACGCGCCACGCGCTCCTCCAACTGCTCGGTCCCCACTAGGAGGATCGCGTTCGCGCGTTCTCCCGGCGCGTTCAGCTCCACCAAGGCCTTCATATCGGCCTTCGGGTCCGTGTACGGGTCCTTCACGCCGTCCCAACGGCCCCAGTAGTACAACGGCATCCAGGGGGCCTCGCCCTCCACGCTGTCCTCGATGATGAAGCCGCGGATGGCGGGGTGCGCCCGCAGCATGGCCATGGCCTCCACCCGTTCGCGCTTGCTGAAGCTGACGCTCAACGGTAGGAGCAGCATCACGTTGAGGGTCCAGGCGATGGCCGTACCGGCCCGCCACGCTCCGCTCCGCGCCTTCCACCAGGAACTGTCCGCCTGCCAGCGCAACCAGCCGGCGTATCCGAGCACGAAGAACAAGGGGATCACGGGCAGCAGGAAGCGCTCCTGTTTGTTCGGGAAGATGGAATGGAACAGCAGGAACAGGACCACACCGGTCCACACCGGCAACGGCCGTGGCGACCGGAAGAAGCCAACGCACCACGCCAGCGACAGCGGTGGGACCAGGGCCAGGGCCAGCATCAGCAGGTACTGGTACCACGGCAGGTCGATGCCGGTATTCTCCGGATTGGCGAGGTTATAGCGCACATATTCGGTCAGTTCAGCGAAGGGCCGGCCCCAGATGGCCAGGTCGATACCGCCCTGCAACAGGATCAACGGAGCGCACATGCCCACACCGAACCAGACCGCATGCATCCAGCGGCGCAGAAGCAGCAGACCCAAGCCCTTGCCGGCGCCCACAAAGACGGTCTGGAACCGGATGTTCACCGCTAGGCCCGCGAAGATCCCCGCGATGAGCAATGACCGCATGGCAGTGCGGTCCGGGTCTGGGGCGCTGCCTCCATGCGCGGGCAGAGCGCTCTTCGCGTCCTCTGCGCGAATGAGCCACCAACCGGCCAGCAGCACGAGCGGCGCGCTCACCATCTCGACCAGGTTGCGCACGCTGAGGAATGGAGCGAACCAGAACAGCGCCAGCCAAAGCCCGCCGTGCAGGGCCGCCTGTTCTCCCGCCAGCCGGCGGATGATCCGATAGCCCACCCGTACCGTGATCAGGCTCCAGGCCGCGTGCAACACCCGTACCAGGACCATCTTCAACGCGGGGTCATCGAAGCCGAGCCAGTCCCAGCTCCGCAGCAAAAGGAAGTGCAGCCCGGGGTACACCAGCATGTGGCCGGTGGGGTGGGGGATGCCGTGCTGGTTCCAGGGCAGCCATGCGTTGTAGTCCGCGCCGGCCACCCAGCTCTGCGCCGCCTCGATGACCAGGAAATGATCGTCGTGCGCGAAATATCCCCCGCTGAACACGGCAGCGACCAGGCGCGGTACGGCCGCGATCACCGTGATCCACGTGAGCGGGTCGCGCTGCAGCGCTTGCCGGAGGGCGGCGAACATGCGGGCAAGGTATCGCGCGGCCCCGACCGGTACGGGTACTTTCGCCGCGCATGATGGAGCGCGACCCGATCGGAACGTCCCTGGTTGATGCATGGCGCAGCGCATGGGCCGTTCCCGTGTTCCGGCGATGGACCTTCGTCGTGCTCGCCGCAGCCGTGCCGATCGTGTGGGGGCTTCCGGCCTTCTTTCAAGCCGTGGAGGCACGGCCCGGAGCGCTGCCCTACGATCCCGTTCTTCCGCGGTTCGTTCCCAAGGACGTCACGTGGGCCACGTTCGCGGTGCTCTACGGGACGCTCGTGGCAGGACTTTTCCGCCTGAGCCGCAAGCCCTGGTCGTTGCTTCGGGCCTTGGTGGCCTACCTCTGCCTTACCGGCATGCGGATGGTGACGCTCTGGTCCTTCACGCTTGAACCGCCCCCCACGATCATTCCGCTGACCGATCCGTTCACGCAGTTCTTCTATCCCGGTGCAACTCCATTTCTCAAGGACCTGTTCTTCAGCGGTCATACGGCCACCCTCGCCCTGCTGGCCTGCACAGCGGAGCGGGGCCCCTGGCGCTGGTGGACCATCCTGGCCACCGTGGCGATCGGTGCCTTGGTGATGGTCCAGCATGTGCACTGGACCGTGGACGTGCTCACAGCCCCCGTTTTCGCTTTCGTGGCCTGGTACCTCAGCGGCAGGGCCCCGGGCTTGCGCGGGAATGACGGATCAGCCTTTGCGGCTGCGTAGACGCTTCAGGTAGATGTTGCTCGCGGCCATCTCGCTCAGCGAAGCGGGCAGCCAGCCTTGCACGCGGGAGGTGATCGCGTTCAGCGCCCCGGGCACCACTTCGGCGCGCCCGCTGAGCATGGCGTCCACGGCCGCTTTGGCCACCGGCTCCGGCGGTGTACCGAACTTCCGGGCCAGGTCGTCCATGGCCTGCATGCCCGCCCGTTCCGTGAAGCCGGTGATCACACTGCCCGGACTGACGCACGTGACACCGATACCGCTGTCCTTGAGCTCGATCCGCAGGGAGCGCGACCAACGGAGCATGAAGGCCTTGCTGCCGCTGTAGACCGCCATGCTGGCCAGCGCGTGATGCGCCACCATGCTGGCGATGTTGAGCACGTAGGCCCGGCCACTGGCCCGCAACCGGGGAAGCAGCCGATGGGTCAGTTCCACCGGCACGTCCATGTTCAGGCGCATCATGCGGCGCTGGTCCTCCAAGGTGAGCGACCCGAACAGCCCCCAAAGCCCTTGTCCGGCGTTGTTCACCAGGCAGGTCAGGGGCAGGCTCGAGGCCTCCACGGCCCCCACCACCCGGTCGACAGCGCCGGCCGCGAGCAGATCGACCGCGAGCACCTGGACACGACCTCCGTTCAACGCGGCCGCTTTTGCGCGGACGGCCTCCAACTTGTCCGCAGAACGGGCCACTAAAAGCAAGGCTGCGCCACGGCGGGCCAGTTCCACTGCGATGGCACTGCCGATGCCCTGGCTCGCACCCGTTACCACGGCAAGTCCGTTCTGTAGGCTCATGGGATGTAGCGTTCGACCACCGGTCGGCCTGTGGTCATATCGGTGCCGTGAATGTCAATGTGGGTCACTTTCGGCCAGAACGCCCCTTCCTCCGCGTTGATCTCCACATGGTGCAGCCGTGCCGGACGTCCGTTGAGCGTGATCCGTGCTTCGGCCTGGCCTTGATCGTCAATGAGGACCGTGAACGGGTAGCGATCGCTGGCCACGAAGTTCATGCGCGCCACGCCGCCTTCGGTGCCCCGGTGCTTCACGCCATAGGCCACGGTGGCCTCCAGCATGCTGATCTCCTCCCGGACCCCGCCTTCCGTATGCCGGATCCAGTTCACCCGCACGGGGTCCTTGGCGCTCAGGCGGCCGGAGGCGTCCATGCGGGCCTCGTACACGATGGTGTTGGCGTTCTTGTTCCGCTGAATGTAGAAGAGCAGGTCCTTGGTGGGGGACGGCTTCGGGAACGTGGCGAAAACGCCTTCGGAAGCGCGCGGCTGTGCGCACACCCAGACAGCGATCAACAAGCTGGCACAGAGGGCCGTGGCCCGGCCACGGCTCATTTCACCAGGTGCTGGAACTTGTGGTAGAGCGGGGTGGGGCTCTTTTCGGACTTCGGGTCGTACTTGCCGGCGATGATGGGGATGTACATCACCCGGCGGCGGCTCTGCTCGCCGACCAGCTTGCTGCGCTCCACGCGGTGCCAGCAACGGCCATCGTGCACCGTCAGGTCACCGGCCTTGATCTCGAAGGCCACCTCCCGTTCGTCCGGGTCGTTGTTCAGGAAGTACTTCTTCTTGAACATCATGCCCCAAAGGCCTTGCTCGTGGGTGCCCGGGAGCAGGCGGAGGCCACCATTGCGCGGGTCCTGGTCGTCCAGGTGGATGCCCACGTTCAGCATGGGCAGGATCTTCTTGCCGAGGAACAGGTCGCGGATGCTGTCCGTGTGCCAGCCCATCTGGGTGAACTTGCTGGCCTCGGTGTTCACGTAATGGTTCACCACCAGCCCGTCCTTCTCATTGATGCCCAGTCGGGCACCAGGCCCCACCAGCTCCAGCAGCGCTTGGAACCGCGGATCCCGGAGCAGCTCGGCAAGTACCGGGCTGTGCTGGTTGGCGAAGGCGAAACGTTGGACGATGCGTTTCCCGTCCACATCGTTCCCCCACTTCACGGGGACACCGTTCACCACCGTCCGCTCTTCGGCGATCCAGCGTGCCTGGATATCCTCGCACGCCTTCCAGATCTCCTGGACCGCATCCCGGCTGATGAAGCCAGGGAAGTGGATCACGCCGTGTTCCCTGAAGAACTCCTTCTGTTCATTCGTGAGCTTGATGCCAAGCGGAGTGCTCGATGCAACGATACGTGCCACCGGTGGTGTCGTTTTTAGGACGGGCGAAAATAGGTCATCCCCACTTTACCCTCTGTTAACAAAGCCAGCCCCCTTGTTCACAGGACTTTGTGCGTTGGGGCAACGGCCATGCCATGAACAGTGCCTGATGCAACGAGGGGGAGCGGCAGGTCATGCGGTTCGGTGTGCGGTGCACATCTTTGCGCCCTGCTCAGCCCGATCAACCATGAACAAGATCTTTCTTTCCCTTCCGCTCTTCGCCCTGCTCGCCGCCTGCGGCGGGAACAACAACCCTGCTGATGGCTCCGCCGCTGCCGACACCACGGCGGCCGCGGCACCGGCCTTCAATGTGTATGGTGATAGCATCAGCGCCGACGGTGCTTTGGACATGGCCGCCTTTGCCGAGTCCATCAAGGGAAAGGATTCCCTGGATGTGAAGCTGGCCTGCGAGGTGACGGCCAGTTGCGCCAAGAAGGGGTGTTGGATGGATGTGAAGATGGCGGACGGTGAGGTGATGAAGGTGCACTTCAAGGATTACGCCTTCTTCGTGCCGACCAGCGGGTTGGAAGGCAAGCAGGCCATCATCCAGGGTCGGGCAGCGCGCGAGATCACGGATGTGGCCTCGTTGAAGCACTACGCGGAGGATGCCGGCGAAAGCCCGGAGGAGATCGCCAAGATCACCGAGCCCGACACGAGCTGGACCTTCATGGCCGACGGCGTGCTCATCAAGCCCTGATCAACGGACCGTACCTTGCGAATGCCGCCTCTGGGCGGCATTCGTGCTTTGGGGGGTCAGCGTTCCAGCAGGTCCACCGCCTGCGCCGCCACGTGATGGCCGATGGCCACGCCCATGCCGCTCAGGCCGGCGGCGAGCACCGCCCCGGTCCCGATGCGTTCCACCAGCGGTCGCTTGCCCTTGGAACGGAATCCCATCACGCCGCTCCAGCGCAGGTCCACGGCCCAGTTCCGGCCGGGCAGGATCACCTCGCGCAGCAACCGCTCCAGGTCGCTCTGGATCAGGTCCGTCACGCCCTCCTCCACGGTGGTCTCACCTTCCACGTCCAGGTGCCGACCTCCGCCCAGCAGCACGCGGTCGCCCACATGCCGGAAGTAGTAGAACCCTTCGTTCGCATGGAAAGTGCCCCGCAGCTTCAACCCAGTGATGGGCTGGGTGACCAGTACCTGCCCCCGTGCAGGAAGTATGTCCTTGTCGGGAAGGAGTTGTCGGGTGTACCCGTTCGTGGCCACCACCAGCTGCTCCGGCGCCAGGTGTTCGCCGGTCTCCAAGGCCACCTTCGGACCTTCTGGTTCCAAGTGCAGGGACCTCACGGCGCATCCTGTCCGGATGACCACCCCGGCCCCTGCGGCACGGGCGTGCAGCGCGCGCAGGAGGCGGCCGCTGTCCACCGAACCCTCCAACGGCGTGAAGGCCAGGTGTTCGGCCCGAAGGCCGAGGTCACCTGAACGGCCGTCCTGCCATTCATAGGCGGGGCGATGGAAGATGGGACGAAGCGCCGCGTTCAGCGCATCGAACCGTTCGGCCACCCGGTTGTACAGGGCATCGGACGCATGGAACAGTTCATGGCCACCGCATGGTTCAAAGCCGATCGCCTCGTCGCCCAGCTCCGCGCGCAGGGCGCGAAGGCCGCGCCACCGCTCCTCCACCCGGATCACCGCGGCCTCCAGGCCTTCCGCATCGATGTCGGCCAGGATCTCGCTCGGGCTGCCGAAGCAGGCGAAACCGGCATTGCGGACCGTGGCGCCATTGGGGAACACCCCGCGTTCCAACAGCAGCACACGATGCGCGGGGTGCCGCCGTTGGTAGTGCAATGCCGCGAACGAACCCGTGATGCCACCACCGATCACCACCAAATGCCAGCGTTCCGCGTAACTCGTGCGTTCCCAGATACTGAGCATGCGATCGGGGGTGTTCGTTCCCGCCCTGCGGGACAGGCGCTCAAAGTTGTCTTAAATTGGCGCTCCGCCCCAGGCTACGTACGCCCTGCCCGAATGGTGCTTCGAACCGCCCTCCGCACGTTGCGCCTCGCCCTGCTCCTCGTCCCGTTCCTTGGCGCATTCACCGTGTCCGCGCAAGTGGACAACGTGTATGTGTACGGTACGGTGAAGGACTATGCCACGAGCAAGAAGCTCGATGGCATCACGGTGACGGTGTATAAGAACGGCGGCAAGCTGGCCGAGGTGGTCACCAACGCCAGTGGCAAGTATGAGTTCAACCTGGACTACGGGAGCGATTACAAGATCGTGTACTCCAAGCCGGGCATGGTCAGCAAGAACATCAGCATTGATACGAAGAACATCCCGGAGGAGGAGCGCGTGGGCGGCCACGGCATGAACGTGGAAATGACCCTGTTCGCCGAGCTGCCCGGCATCGACTTCAGCATGCTGCAACAGCCCATCGGGAAAGCCAAGTTCGATGCGGCCTCGAAGGAGGTCACCTGGGACCTGCAGTACACCGAGCAGGTGCGGGCCGAGATCCAGCGCCTGATGAAGGAGTATGACGAGAAGAAGAAGCGCGAGGCCAATGCGGACCAGGAGTTCGCCAAGCTGATGCAGCAGGGGGATGCCTCGATGACCGCGGGCGACTACAAGAAGGCCGTCGACAACTTCACCGCAGCGCTGGGCCTCAAGCCCGGTGATGCCAAGGCCACCGCTAAGTTGAGCGATGCCAAGATGAAGCTGGACGAGATCCTGGGCGCACAGAAGGAGGCGGAGAAGTACGCAGCGCTGATCAAGGAGGCGGACGGACTGTTCGGCAAGAAGGACTATGCCAACGCCCTGGCCAAGTACCAGGCCGCCAGCGAGGTGAAGGAGCAGGAGGCCTATCCCAAGCAGAAGATGAAGGAATGCCAGGCTTTCATCGATGACCTGGCGAAGAAGGCGGAGGAGGAGAAGAAGGCAAAGGAGCTCGAGGAGAAGTACAAGGCGGCCATCGCTGCGGCCGACGCGGCGTTCAAAGCGGAGAAGTACGAGGAGGCCAAAGGCAAGTACACCGATGCTTCCGGCCTGAAGCCCGAGGAGAAGTATCCCAAGGACCAGCTCGCGGCCATCGCGAAGAAGCAGGAGGAACTGGCGAAGAAGGCCGAGGAGGAGAAGAAGCAACGCGAGCTTGAAGAGAAGTACAAGGCAGCGATCGCAGCGGCCGATGGCGCCTTCAAGTCAGCCAAGTACGACGAGGCCCAGGCCAAGTACACGGAGGCCAGTGGCCTGAAACCGGAGGAGAAGTACCCCAAGGACCAGCTGGCGGCGATCGCCAAGAAGCTGGAGGAACTGGCGAAGAAGGCGGAGGATGAACGGAAGCAGAAGGAGCTCGACGAACAGTACAATGCCGCCATCGCCAAGGCGGACGCGGCCTTCAAGGCGGACAAGCTGGATGAGGCCAAGGCCGGGTACAACGAAGCGCTCGGCCTGAAGGCGAAGGAGAAGTACCCCACCGATCAGTTGGCGGCCATCGAGAAACGCATCGCTGAACTGGCCAAAAAGGCCGAGGACGAGCGCAAGCAGCAGGAGCTGAACGCCCAGTACGATGCGGCGATCGCTGCCGGTGACGCGGCGTTCAAGGCCGAACAATGGGACGCGGCCAAGGGCAAGTACAGCG
>ERZ724521.248-NODE-248-length-23841-cov-5.048852_pt1 | contig 23841 bp, 12 predicted proteins | sample MGYA00376054_ERZ724521 | MGnify/ENA primary metagenome ERZ724521 (study PRJEB28724, sample SAMN07190883) | activated sludge metagenome | isolation source: activated sludge of sewage treatment plant in Hong Hong | place: Hong Kong | collected 2016-03-17 ... | reverse complement strand
TGATGGTAGGTATAGGCGATCAGTTCGCCGCTGCGCTTGGAAGCGGCATAGGGCGATATCGGGCTGCCCACATCGTCTGTCTCCGAAAAAGGCATTTTGACCTGGTTGCCGTAAATAGAAGAAGAAGAGCCAAAAACAAAGCGCCTGACTCCGGCATGCCGCATGGCTTCGAGCAGTCGGACGGTGCCCGTGATGTTTACATCCATATACACGCCGGGCTGCTGGATCGAAGGGCGTACGCCGGCCCTGGCGGCAAGGTGTACCACGGCGTCGATCCGGTTCCCGGAAAAAAGTTCTTCCAGAATAGCAGTATCGCGAATATCGCCCCGGTAAAGTTTGAAATGCCTGTGCTCCAGCAGCGGGCGCACATGCTGCTCTTTTATCCGGGGATCATAAAAATCGTCAAAATTGTCGAGGCAAACGACCTGTATACCGTTTGTCAGCAGGTGTTCGCACAAATGAGAACCGATAAAACCGGCGCCTCCGGTCACTAATATTGTCATAATCAGCAGGTTTTGCGATGCGCGACCATCATACGGCCTCGCTTTCGGTCATTTTGGGGTTAAAACTAAGGGCCATGCCGGGCAAGGCAACCGAGGTAGAGATCAGGTAAAACAGGAAAGCGATGGCAACGGCATTTTCCGGATCAACGGATAAAAACGACGCCCCCCAAAGAAAAGTCAGTTCCCGCGCGCCTGTGCCGCCGATCGTCAGGGGCAGCATGGCCACCACGGATGATACGAGGAACAAAAGGGAATACTCCAGCCAACGGGCCGCCTCTCCCAGGGCCAGTACAATGCCCAGGGTTGCGACAAGCTGGGCAATTTGAACGGCCAGGGACAACAGCATCGCTACCCGCCATACTTTGTCCAGTTCGCCGCCGAACCTGCGGCAGACCAGTTTCGAGACCGGTATACTGACCAGAATTCCGGCGAGGGCGACCCACCAGAACGGCCGGAGCGCCGGGATACCGATAGCCAGCACCAGGCAAAGTTGTCCGAGCGCAACGACGCCGCTGACCCGGTCGAACAGCGAAACGGCAAACATCCGCCGGAATGTCGCGCCAAAACGGTCCATCAATAGTTTTATCTTGTAACCGTCGCCGCTGATACCGCCGGGCAGCAACAGGTTGTAATACATGCCGATCCAGTACAAACGCAGGTTCTGCCGGGCAGGGAGTTCGACGCCTTCTGCCGCAAGCAGGATATTGAAGCGCAGGGCGCTGATAATTTTCGATACGACAAACCACCCGAGTGCCCAAAGCAGCCAGCCGGCATTCGCCCTGGCCATGGTGGCCAACAGCAGCCGTTCATCGATATTGTGCAGGACAAGCGCGATAATAACGACAGAAAGGGCGGCCTTTACGGCAGTTTTGATGCTCATTGCTATACTTCTATAGTTCTGTGGCTGTGCACTTTTCGCACCTTATACGGTTTTTTGTCCTGCGATTCGTAATACGTGCGCACCATCATTTCCGACAGGATGCCGAGCGCCACCAACTGCAGGCCCGCCATAAAAAGGATGAAGCCGAGGGTAAGCAAGGGGCGTCCGCCGATTTCATGTCCCGCTATTTTCTGGAGCAGCAGCCAGAACAGGATCAGCGAGCCGACCACCAGCGACAGCACGCCCCAGCCACCGAACAGGTGCATGGGTTTGTGGCGGAAACGTTTGAGATAGAGGATAAGAAGCAGGTCGCTCAATACCCGTATCGTGCGGTTGATGCCGTATTTGGACTGGCCGTGTTGCCGGGAATGGTGCCTGACCGGCGTTTCATCCATACGCGCGCCTTCGAGGTCGGCGAGCACCGGGATGAAGCGGTGCAGTTCGCCGTAGATGCCCAGGCTTTTGGCCAGGTCGGCGCGAAAGACCTTGAGCGTACAGCCATAGTCGTGCAGGTGTACGCCGGATGCCTGCCGGATGAGCCAGTTGGCAATCCGGCTCGGGATCTTGCGCAGCAACATGCCGTCCTGCCGTTTCTGGCGGATGCCTGCGAGCAGGTCGAGTTGCTGCTCGCGGGCCATTTCCAGCATGCGCGGGATGTCGGCAGGGTCGTTTTGCAGATCACCGTCCATGGTAACGATCCACTCACCCTGTGCGTATTCGATACCGGCGGCCAGGGCGGCGCTTTGTCCGTAATTGCGGCGGAATTCGACGATACGCAGCCGGGGATCGGTGATCTTTTTTAGCTCGGCCAGCGTGCCGTCGCGCGAACCGTCATCCACATAGATGAGTTCGTAGTCCAGATTTTCCAGGGCGCTCCCGATTTGTTCAACCAGGGGAGCGATATTCTTTTCCTCGTTGTACACACAAACGATGACGGAGAGGTAACACTTCATAAGCGATATGCATTAAAACCGCAAAGTTGGCGGAAGCGAGGGCAATTATGTGCCGAAAGGCCGGGAAATTATCGAAGAAAAAACAAAACGTTGCGGTTAGGGCAAAAAGCGACCGGATTTACCAATTGTGCATTTCGTCAGATTTACGACGAAACGCACAATCGCTCCGGCGGTAGATATCCGGTCCTTTAATTTTGGCAGGCCATACCGGTTTACCCATTATCCCATATTTTTATTCCATAAACTGCATGATCTTCCAATTATTCCGATTTACCGCCTTAATCCTCTTTTTTGTCACTTTATCAATATGTCTGTCTGCCCAGGCCGGCACGACGTTCCAACGCCTGTACGGCGGTGCAGGTGATGACAAAGGATATCACATTATCAGCACCGGCAATAACCTGCTCATTGCCGGGCAAACCACGGCGCCCGGGGCCTCAGCGCCCGATGCATGCCTGATCCTGCTGGACAACAACGGCAACCTGTTGTGGCAAAAGCGATATGGCGGAAACTCAGGCGATGCTTTTTACTACGTAACCGAGGCGAACGGCGGCGGGTTTCTGGCTCTTGGGACAACACGCAGTTTCGGGCAAGGCTCGGCAGACCTGTTTGTCGTAAAAACAGATGCTAACGGCAATACAATATGGACCCGCACCTGGGGCGGCGCCAATGACGACAATCCCGGCGCCCTGCTCCGGTTGGCCGACGGCTACATGGTATCAGGCCCCCAAAGCAGTTTTGGGGCGGGCATCCAGTCTTTTGCAGCGCGCCTCGATAATAATGGAAATACCCTCTGGGAAAAGGTGTACACGCAAGACAACTACTGCGACCTCCGCATCGGGTATGCAGAAGCGGATACCTTATTCGCGGTAGGGAAAACTGCGGGCGCAGCCTGTTTCGTCAAACTGGATGCCAACGATGGCACGGTACTTTATGCCAGATTGCTGGACGGCAATGCCGGCGATGCCCTTTTTTCACTGATCCCCGGTTCTGACGGTCAGTTCATCCTTTCAGAATCCACTACGTCCCCTTCGGGTGGGGCGGTGACAAGTCAGTGGACCTGCAAGGTGAACAGGAACGGCCAAGTCCTGTGGTCCAAAACCTTTACCAAACCGGGCGCGCACATCCGGGGCAACGCCATTGCGGCATCCGACGACGGCTATCTGATTACCTCGCAGGATTTGTCCAATATTGCAGGCGCCAATCCGATGCTCCACAAGATCAGCAAGCAGGGTTTTCTGATCTGGGCCTATTCGTACGGCGGTCCGGGCGCCGATCTTGTTTACCGGACCGTACAGTTGCCGGACGGCGGTTTTGCCGCGGTTGGTTACCGGACAGTCGGGCCGGGAAACGATGACATTTACCTGCTCCGAACGGATGCCGACGGGCAGGTAGACAACTGTTGTATTCAGGCACTTGAGCTTTCCGTCGACAATTTCTTTCCCATTGTGAATGCCTTTGCACCGGACACTCTGGCTGTGCCGGTATTCAACGCACAAAACGTACAGGCACAGGATATGACACTGGTCGGAACGGATTATTGTGCCGTTAGCGGGGCAGATACAACACAGGTAAGCGCCGCCTTATGTCCCGGACAGTTATTTTACCTGAACGGAACAGGCTATTCTGCACCCAATGTATTAACCGAAGGGCTCCTGTCGGCAGCCGGGTGCGATTCTACAGTGGTGTACACCCTGTTTGAGGTACCCCAGCCGGAAATTACCAGACAGATCGACTTATGCCCGGGGGAGGTATTCTTTGTCAACGGAGTACCCTACAGCGATGAAGGCGCCATTGTCGTGACGATTCCCTCCCCCGGCCTGTGCGACACGATTGCGACATATATTTTTTCGTTCAAGCCCGTCCCGGTTAAAAATGACACTTTCCTGCTCCATCCCGGCGAAGCGGTGGTGCTGAACGGCAATACTTATTACGCCCCGGGCATAGTAACGGATACCCTCCCTGCAACGGTCGGCTGTGATACGCTCTTTGTCCACACCTTATTGCTTGACCTGAGTTTCCCGGACACCTGTTCCAAAACCGTGAGTTTCCTGAAACGACTCGGGCAACGCGGTGTGTATGAGCGAGGCGGCGCCATGTGCGCGTCGGGTGACGGCAATTTTTACCTCTCCGGCGAGCGATGGACCCAAACCTTGCTCCTGAAAGTAACGCCCGATGGCGACGTGCTCTGGTCGCGAACTTTTAAACCAATCCCTTCATTCGAAACCGTCATTACCCAACTGATAGAAGATTCCGACGGGATGCTGGCGGGCTGTGGGATCGTCAACCCGGATTCTACCAGTCCGGAGGCCTATATTTTTCGCTACGACCCTGTGGCGAATACGCTGCTGTGGTCCAGGTACCTGAAACAAGCCAAACCCGAAGCCTTTTCCATCGTGGAGAAAAGTCCGGGCGGCCATTATTACCTGCTTGTAAGTCCTCAACTGACCCAGAACGTAGATGATGCCGAACTTTGGGAAATCAACCGCCAGACAGGCGCTGCAGTAGGCGCACTGGCGGATCATTACAACTATGGAAATTCAGATGTATGGAACAGTATGGTTGTCCACGACGGCGCGCTGTACGTGGTGGGCAGGCATATCCCAGGGCCGGTTTCCGTGCCTGCCGACCTGAGTCAGGTACGGATTGGGCTGAGCAGGATCGACACGCTTACGGACTTACCGGTCTGGTCGCGGCTCAGCCACATTGACAGTACGGCAAAGGTTACCATTTACGGCTCAGACCTGTTGATCGATGACGGGGCGATACTCGCCCTTAGCACCGGTTTCGACTCGAATGGTTCTGCGCAGGAGTCGGCATTTTTCCTGCAGCGAAACACATTGGACGGGGATTTAATATGGTTGAGGCGGTACCACATTCCGGGTTACCAGGTTTCGGAAGCCCACGAGATCGAACGGATCAATGACGGTTACCTGCTCACTGGCCAGGTGCTTTCCAGCACTGATGGCTGGGATCAGATCGTGGTAAAAACCGGTTTCAACGGCAACGTACTTTGGGCGAAAAAAATTAAGGCGGCGCATTATCAACCGAGCAAATTTTTTCTGCACAACCACCGCTCCGTCGTAAAAGACAACGTGTTATACCTGACGGGTATGACCGAAGATGTTCCATCCGATATCCTTTTGCTGAAAATGACTGCAGACGGATATGTAAGCGACAGCTGCGGTTTTGTCCAGCCTGTTGACGTACAGGAACAAGTCGTGATTGACCCGGTCAACAAACCCATTCAGGTACCGGTTGCCCAGTTCGTCGTGCAATCATATGCTGCACCGGCAGCACTGTCGTCTGCCGAAATACCTTCCGCAGCCTATTGCCTGCGCTGTTGCGATCCTGTTCTGGCAACCAATACCATACTTTTCTGCCCGGGAGATACCATAACCCTTGGTGGAAACATCTATACCCAACCCGGGATTGTGATAGACACTATACCGGGCGGCGTCGGATGCGATACAATTATTACCAGTATTTTAAATTATGTGGAAACACCCGGTGCGACCATTTCCATTACCTGTCCCGACGACGTGGATATCGCGATCAGCCCGGGCGCCGGTCCGGTTATCGTAGCGTACGACCTTCCCCTGGTGGAAAGCGCCTGTACCTGTCCGGGCACGGCGCTCGACCTGACAGAAGGGCCGCTCTCGGGCCAGGTCTTTCCAGTCGGTACTACCCTGGTCTGCTATGCCGCGCGAGACAGCTGCGGCAACACAGCATCCTGCTGTTTTGAAGTGACGATCCGCGAAGCATCGGGTTGCGACGTCAAGGAAACCTCCTGTCTGTCATATGAGTTGCTGTCGATCACCCAATCAACCCCTTCTGCCCTGACCTACCGCATCCGGGCAACAAACAAATGCGCCGGCAAACTGATCTATACGGCAATACAAATCCCCGATGGCGTCGCGGCGACAGCCCCCGGAAACAATACTGTATTCACTGCGCAAAGCGGCAGGACATACGATGTACGCAACCCGAACTACTCGCCTTTTTATTCCGTCCGCTTCAAATCGCAGGCAGACAGCATCGCGAACGGCCAATCCGATGTATTCGAGTATACCATACCCGGTCAGGCGCCGCCTGTATACCTGCATATTACCTCGCGACTTTATCCACAGGTATTCTACGAAGCATTTTTGAATACCTATTACTGTCCGGTACTGCCCGGAACGATGCAAAATGCTGCAAACCGGGACAGCAAGCCGCAAACCACAACAAATACACGTCGAATAAAGGTATTTCCCAACCCCGCCCAAAACAAGATTTTTGCCGACCTGTCACCCTGGATTGGCATGTCGCTGCACATTCGGTTGCTGAACAGTCAAGGGCAACTCATTCGCGAACAATCCGTCGTTCCCGGCGAAGCGCCCGTGGTGATCGATCTTGAGCAAAACTTCGCAAACGGATTGTACATAATTGAAATGACGAGCCCTGAAGGAGAAAAACAGGCGGTGCGTTTTGTAAAACAATCCGATTAGGGTACTTCAGCGCGCTACATTTTGTCACAACAACGACGAAAGCAGTTTTTTCTTCTTAACCATTGCAGCTGCTGATTAAGTTTGTCGAGGCAATAATCTGTTTATTTACAATAACTTAACCTATTTGGATTAGAGCAGAAGCAGCCAGTCCCTGATAGAACAAACACCGACTTATGAAAACCACTTTACTCCTGTTACCGCTGCTGCTGCTCTCGTGCCTGCCTGCCGGCGCTCAAAACTACGATCTCTGCCCTGCACTCGATATTTCCGGCGCCGACCTGTGCAACGACGCCTGCGTATTTTGTTTCCTCGATGGCCAGGAAGGCTCCACCCAGGGTTTTACGGGACAGGATGCCAACGGCTTTTGCGATTCCGTTGAAAATGAACAGTGGTACGGGTTTGTCGCCAATGCAACCGCCGCTACCATTTCTGTCGCTTCTTCTACCTGCCTGTATGGCAATGGCGTCCAGGTGGCCCTTTACCCCGCTTGTGGCGCTACGCCGCTCCCAGGAGGCTGCAATCCCGGCGTACCGAATGGCGCAAGCGTTCCTGCCTCGATCACGGTAGACCTGATCCCGGGGAACGTGTACTACCTGATGGTGGACGGGTACGACGGCGACGGCTGCAATTTCAAGATCAGTGTTGATCCGCCCGGCGCCATATTGTCGGGCAATCCGGTCAAACACGAGATACTGCTTTGCCAGAACGAAACCTATGCGATCAACGGCATCGATTACGCCGCACCCGATACGATCACCGTGATCACCCCGGTCGTGGATGCCTGCGACAAGATCGATGTTTATTACCTGCTTGAAAAAATATACATCCCTGTTGCGCAACAGGTTATTTTTTGTCCGGGTGAATCCGTAACGGTCGACGGCGTGGTGTACCAACAACCGGCGACAGTGACCAAAATACTGCCCGGCACAGGAGGATGCGATACCCTGCTGACTTACAACATCGGCTTCAACCCGGATGCCGGCGCCTGTCCCTCGTGCTCGGAAACATTTTTCAAAACCATCGGCTTCGAAGGCCAGAATGTACGCGGTTACGGCATTTTCGAAGCCGGCGACGGCAATTTGTATGTCACCGGGACCAAACAGGACAGCGCCCTGCTGATGAAAATTTACCCTTCCGGCGGCGTAATCTGGAGCCGGACTTTCGACATCACGCCCGGCGCCAATGACAATATTGCAGAAGTGATCGAGGACTCGGAAGGCATGATCGCGGGTTGCGGACAAAGCGGTGACCTGCAGCCGGACCTGACCGGATTTGCATTTCGCTACGATCCCGTTTCCGGAAACATGCTGTGGGTGCGCACCTTCAGCGAAGAGTCGCCCTATGTCACAGGTATCCTGGAAAAAGCGCCGGGCGGCAACTACCTTGTTTACTCCAACCCACACCAGCCGGTCAACGACGCAGGGCTCACCGAAATCTCACGTCTGGACGGCTCGTTCCTGCCCTCGTTCCTGAGCAAAAGGCTCAACCTGGGCGCCGCCGACAACTTCAACAGCGCCCTCATCAGCAACGGCAATTTTTACGGGGTCGGGCGTTTTACCATGGGTAATGCCTTCACCGACATGCGCCATTCCCTCACACGCATCGACCTGTCGAACGGCGACATCACCTATACCACGCTCAATCATGTGCCGCCCGGTAACGTCGCGCGGTTGTACGGCATGGACCTGCTGCTGGAAGATACCAACATTATTTCAACGAGTTTTGGCGACGAAAACGGGGAAAATCTGAACAACAGCCGCATTTTTCTGCACAAAACGCTGGTTACCGGGAACCTCCAGTGGACAAAACGCTTCGATATTGAAGCCATCAACGGCGAATCGGTCGAGGAACTCATCAGCGTCCCGGATGGCTATATCATGTATTGCCGAAACCTGTCGGGTGCTCCGGGCGACCTGTACCTCATCAAAACCGATAAATCGGGCAACTTGTTATGGGCGAAAAAAGTCGACTTCGGTTTCAATGACAACCTGGCCCGTATTTCCGGGCAATCCCAAATAATAGAAAAAAACGGGTACCTGTATTTCGTGGCAACCACAACGGACGAAAACGGCCGGAGCCAAATGCTGCTGGTCAAAACCACCGGCGACGCCACACTCAAGGGCGATTGCGACTTCATCACAGATACCCCGGTCACTGCCTCGGAGGTATTCAACCCGTCGACCTGGGCAGTGGCGGTGGTCGACATGCTGCCGTCCCTGACCTTTTCCTCCGCCACAGCCGAACCCGTAGCAACAGCGCTCCGGATCGACAAGGCCTGCAAGGTATATGTCGACAAGCAGGTCGCCGTCGGGTTGTGCCCCGGAGAGAGTATCGTTATCGGCGGTATTCCATATTTTCAGGAAGGAACGGTTGTAGATACGGTGCCCGGCAATGCCGGTTGCGACAGCATCATCACCTATACTATCACCGCACTGCCTCAGCCGGAGCGTGCAGAGACGATTCTTTTCTGCAAGGGCGACAGCATCACAATCGACGGCAATGTGTACACCCAACCGGGTATAGTTGTCGCAGTCGCTGCCGCCATGACCGGCTGCGACACGCTCATTACCTATACCCTGGAGTACATTGAAACGCCCAACGCTGCCCTTTCCATCAGTTGCAGCACGGATATCGACCTGCCGACAAGCCCCGGAACAGGCCCAGTAGCCGTGCAGTACCCCCTGCCGGTTGCGACAAGCGACTGTAATTGTCCGGGGATTGCGCTTGCGCTTACCCAGGGACTTCCACCCGGAGCCCTGTTTCCACCGGGCACCACAATGGTCTGTTACGAAGCCCGGGACAGCTGCGACAATACGGCGTCCTGCTGTTTTGAAGTGACTGTACGCGAAGAATTGGGCTGCGACATCAAGGAAACCGCCTGTATGAAATACGAACTACTGTCGATTGCCCATTCCGGCACGTCAGACCTGACATACCGTATCCGGGCGACAAACAAATGCGCCAACAAACTGATCTACACGGCGATACAGATCCCCGACGGGACAGTAGCGACGGCGCCGGGCAACAACACCGTTTTCACGGCACAAAGCGGCAGGATGTACGATGTGCGTAACCCCAACTATTCGCCTTTCTATTCCGTTCGCTTCAAGTCGCAGGCAGATAGCATCTCGAACGGCCAGTCCGACATATTCGAGTACACCATTCCGGGTCAGGCGCCGCCGGCTTATATACAAATCACCTCGCGACTGTACCCGCAACTGTTCTACGAGGCCTACCTGAATACGTTCTATTGCCCGGTACAGGCCGCTGCTCAACAGCAGGGTATTGCCGAACGCGACGCCACGGATTTTCACACCTCAAAGGAACTGCGTGTATTTCCCAATCCGACGGATGGGTTATTGTACCTGGACCTGTCTGCGTGGCCGCCCGAAGGACGGCATATCCGGATATTCAGCAGTCAGGGGCAACTCGTGCAGGAGGTCGCCGCTATTCATGAAGGGCAATTCGAGGTCATCCGTTTGCCGAAAACACTGCCCGATGGCCTGTACGTTCTGGAGGTCAGGACAGCAACAGGTATCCGGGAAACGGTGCGCTTCGTAAAACAGGACAAATAATTGCGCTGTGTATCCGGATAAAACGGGATTATTTATGTCAGGATATTGACGATTCACGCATTTCCCGGCCGTCGTATGTGTTAAAAAATTAAGTTTGTCGTAAAATAAAATCATTGCCCGGCTGCCGTGCTTGCTGCTGCCGGTTGTCTCAAAAATCACTTTAACATTAAACTTTCCAAACCTTATGGAAAAAAGACATCTACTCTTTCTGGTCATGCTTTTTCTCTGCTCCTTTTTGCGGGCACAGACCGGGAACTTTTGCTCCAGCAATGACGCACCGGCCGCCGATCTGTGTTCACAGGCCTGTATCTACTGCAACCTGTCAGAATACGTCGGCAATACCGAGGGGTATACCGGGCAGTTCGCACCGCAGTTCTGCGGCACGATTGAGAACGAACAATGGCTCGGGTTCATCGCCGGCGCCAATTCGGCTACCGTTACGGTTACGCCAATCAACTGCCTGATCGGCAACGGGATGCAGATCGCGGTATATAAAACCTGTAACACGCCGCCTTTAGGATGCAACATGGGTGGTCTGGGAGGCGGCTTTACGCCCGTTTCGGTCACGGTACCGCTGGTGCCCGGTACCCCGTACTACCTGATGATCGACAGTTATGCGGGTGACATTTGCGACTTTACCGTCACCGTTTCGCCACCGGGGGCGGCGTTGGTAGGCCTCATCGATACGCAGGTGGTAGCGCCGAGTCTTTCACCGTTAACGGCCAGCAATTCAATGCGCCGGCTATCGTAAAAGATACCCTCCCCAACAATTCGGGCGGCTGCGATACGATCGTGGTGTACAACCTGGTTGCGCTTCCCTACAATACCACCACCACCCAGATGCAGTTCTGCCCCGGCGAGTCTGTTACGATCAATGGCGTGGTGTACACCGAATCGGCCACAATCGTGGATACCATACCTTCCACTAACGGCGGTTGTGATACGGTAGCGACGTATATCCTGCAACTGCTGCCGCAATACACACAGACCGATTCGATTGCCTTTTGCCCCGGCGGTTCTGTGGAGATCAATGGCACGGTGTATACCCAGCCCGGTACGGTGGTCGATACCATACCTGCCGGTCCGGGAGGCTGCGACTCGATCTTTACCTATATTCTGACACTGCTCCCGCAGCCAACCGCTTCGTTTGACCTGTCCCTTTGCCCGGGAGCGTCCGTCACCATTGGCGGTGAGGCGTATACGGCGCCGGATACCGTCACGACCATTATCCCGGCTACCGGCGGCGGTTGCGATACCCTTGCGACATACACCCTTGCCTTGCTGCCCTATCCGGAAGGTTCCGAGGCCATTTCCTTCTGCCCCGGCGGTTCGGTCACCATTGGCGGCAATGTTTATAATCAGCCCGGTACGGTACTGGACACCATTCCGGCTACCGGTGACGGCTGCGATACTATCGTCACATACACCCTTACGTTGCTGCCTTATCCGGAAACTTCGGAATCGGTAGCCTTCTGCCCCGGCGGCTCGGTCACCATCGGCGGCAATACGTACACCCAACCGGGCATGGTCATGGACACCATACCCGCTACCGGCGGTGGTTGCGATACCATCGTCAAGTATACCTTAAGCCTCCTGCCCTACCCCGAGCGCTCCGAAACCATCGAGTTTTGTGCCGGCGAAACGGTGCTGATCGGCGGCAATGCCTACACCCAGCCGGGAATGGTCGTGGATACCATACTTGCTTCCGGAAGCGGCTGCGACACTATAGTCAACTATACCCTGCAATACATTACCGGTCCGAACACGTCGGTATCGATCACCTGCAAGGAAGACATCAGTATCGGCACCGACCCCGGCACAGGCCCCATTGTTGTCAATTACGACCTGCCCACGGCTTCGAGCGATTGCCCGTGTCCGGGTATCGCGCTGTCGCTTACCGCCGGATTGTCATCGGGCAGCCTGTTCCCGGTTACCACAACCACGGTTTGTTACCAGGCCAAAGACAGTTGCGGCAATACGGCCACCTGCTGTTTCGACATCACCGTCCGGGAAGAAGAGCCCTGCGACGTGAAAGAGATCGGCTGCATGAAATATGAACTGTTGTCCATCACCAGGACCGCAAGCAGCACCGACCTGACCTACAGCATCCGGGTGACGAACAAATGCGCCAACAAGATGATCTACACCGCCATCCAGGTGCCCGACGGGGTTAAAGCCGTAGCGCCGGTCGACCTCAGCGTGTACACGGCGCCGGGCGGTCGCCAATACGATGTGCGCAACCCGAATTATTCGCCGTTCTACTCCATCCGTTTCAAATCGAAAACGGACAGCATTGCGAACGGGCAGTCCGATATCTTTACCTACACCCTTAAAGGGCAGACGAAACCCGACTACATCCACATCACCGCCAGGCTGAACCCGCAACTGTTCTACGAAGCGCACCTCAATACCTTTAATTGCCCTGTCATGTTCCTGCCGGCAATGAAGGAAGAGCAGCGCAGCGACGACCAGTCGGAACTGCTGCAAACAGCCGACCTGAATGTGTACCCCAACCCTACCGACGGCATTTTGTTTGCCGACCTGTCGGCATGGTCGGGCCAGGAAATCCGCGTGAATGTATTCAACAGCCAGGGGCAGTTGCTCCGCAAAAACACCCTGACAGCGCAGGATGAACCGCAGCAGATCGACCTGCCGGAAACCCTCGCAGGCGGTTTGTACTTCCTGGAAGTGCTGACGCAGGACGGGGAAAAACACACGGCGCGGTTTGTGATGCGGCGCTGAGCGGCGGAGTTCAGGAAAATGTAGTGGGGGCGGTTTGCTTTGAAAAGCAAACCGCCCCTTTTATATACTTTGGCAAGGGTTTTCCAGTGCTTTACCCCGCATCCTTCTGAAAAAGCCACCGGTAACCCAGCGACAGACAGAGCCTGCGTTCGTGCATCCTGTCGCAATGCAGCACCTCGTTTTCGCGATAATACGCATACCGGATATCGGATATGATCTCTCCTTTCCAGAAGGGCCAGGCCACGTCGAAACCAAGCATTGGCCCGACCTGAAGCCGTTTTAACTGCACCTGGCTGAACACAATCTTCCGGTACTCATCTACGGAGGTGGGCCCCACTGAACCGCCCTGAATATATTCCCGGCCCGCAAACGCAAAACCGAACATCAGGCCAAGGTTCAGCATGATCCTTGGCTTGATTTTGGGCAGCAAATCGTATTTGCCGATGAAAGCCCACTCGATTTGTTTAAACCGGTACTTTTTGAAATAGATAAAACTCGTGCCCTTGGATGTTTCCCTGGAATTGCGTTGGGAAACACCCATATCCACCTGGAAAAACAACCGTCCGGTCTTGAGTTGCCAGCCCATAAAGCCATAGACGCCAGGTGCGGCGCCCTGCCCGGGATCGACATCGTCCATGCAGTCGTGAATGGTATTCCACAGCACGCCGGTTCGCAGACCCGCCATGTTTTGGCCGGAAATATTTTGAAGATAAAAAAGGGTGGCGAGCAGTACGAATTGCGCTTTCATATTGTGCATTTTACGGCTTATCTTCGATAGAAACGGCAGGCAGCGCCAGATGCTGCCCGTGATGCCGTGCGATATCTCTGAAATGCCGGAAATGGCCGTTAAAAGCAATTCTGCCCAAAGCGCAAAGACAACGAGTTGATTGTCAGGCAGTACAACACTGAAAATGCGTCAAATCTCATGCAGGAAGGCGGAGACCAGAGTCGGTCCCGTAAATCCGTCGTGTTGCATTGTTGACCGGCTTCCAATTTTCAAACAGGATTTACACGACTTGCTGAATTTTTGGCGGCAGCGCCGCATTACTTATCCAGTAAATCTTGTAAACCCTGTCTGAAAACCTCCATTCCGGTCCAACCTGTACAAACCAAACACCGGATCAATCCGTATGCCTCACACCTCCTGATACGCCTCGATCGGCGGACAGATGCAGATCAGGTTCCGGTCGCCAAAAGCCTGGTCGATCCGCGCCACGCTGGGCCAGAACTTGAATCCCTGGCGCAGGTACGGCAGCGGGAATGCCGCTTTCTGGCGGCTGTATCTATGTGTCCAGGTATCTGCCGTCACCTCGTCGCAGGTGTGCGGTGCATTGTGCAGCACGTTTTCTTCGAGGGGATAGTCCCCTGCCGCAATCTCGTCAATCTCCTTTCTAATGGCCAGCAAGGCATCGCAAAAACGGTCAAGTTCGGCCATACTCTCGCTTTCGGTAGGCTCGATCATGATAGTACCAGCCACGGGGAACGACAATGTCGGCGCATGGAAACCGTAGTCGATAAGCCTTTTGGCCACATCCTCTGCACCGACGATGTTTTTGAACGGTCGCAGGTCGACAATCAGTTCGTGCGCGCAACGGCCCATATCGCCGGAATACAGAATCTTGTAGGGACCTTCGAGCCGGGCCTTGATGTAATTGGCGTTCAGTATGGCGTATTTCGTCGCATCCGTCACGCCTTCGGCGCCCAGCATACGAATGTAGGCGTAGGAAATGAGCAGGATGCTCGCACTGCCCCAGGGCGCTGCGCTGATGGCTGTTGTGCCCTGTTCACCGCCCGTTTCTGCAAAGACGTGTTTGGGCAGGTAAGGCGCCAGGCTGGTGTTGCAGCAGATGGGGCCCATGCCCGGACCGCCGCCGCCGTGCGGAATGGCGAATGTCTTGTGCAGGTTGAGGTGGCAAACGTCGGCGCCGATGATGGCCGGACTGGTCAGGCCGACCTGCGCGTTCATGTTGGCGCCGTCCATGTACACTTTGCCGCCGTACTGGTGTATGATCGCGCAAATTTCCTTGATCGCCACCTCAAACACACCGTGCGTGCTCGGATAGGTCACCATCAGGCAGGAAAGGTTGTCTGCATGCGCCCCGGCCTTTTCCCGCAGGTCAGCCAGGTCGATGTTGCCCCGCTCGTCGCAGCTGACAACAATGACTTCCATACCGGCCATAACAGCGCTGGCAGGGTTGGTGCCATGCGCCGACGAGGGGATCAGCGCCACATTGCGGTGCGCTTCTCCGCGGGCCTGGTGATAGGCGCGAATGGCCATAAGTCCGGCATATTCGCCCTGCGCGCCGGAATTCGGCTGGAGCGAGCAGGCATCAAAGCCCGTAATCTCGCAGAGGTATTGCTCCAGTTCCTTAATGATCTGCGCATATCCCCCCACCTGATCTGCCGGCATGAACGGGTGCATGTTCGACCAGTTTTCCCAACTTACCGGGATCATTTCGCTGGCCGCATTGAGTTTCATGGTGCAGGAGCCCAGCGAGATCATGGAATGGGTAAGCGAAAGGTCGCGGTTCTCCAGGCGTTTGATATACCGCATCATGTCGCTTTCCGTATGGTAGGTCTGGAAAACGGGGTGCGTCAGGTATTCGCTTTCGCGGCGCAGCCCTGCAGGGAGGCGGCTGCCGGCGCTTCGCTGAAGAGTATCCTTAATGTCGAATACCCGTAGGATATCCTGGAGGTCCTTATCGGTTACCGTCTCGTCGAGGCTGATCTGGAGGGCATTTTTTTCGTAGAAGAAGTTGATACCCGCGCCTTCTGCCCTTGTGCGGATTTCCTGTATCCTGTTTTCAGCAATTTCGATTCGGAGGGTGTCGAAAAAGTGGGGATTGGTCTGTTTGTATCCGCCTTTTTCGAGCGCAGCCGACAGCGCTGCGGCCATGTCGTGCGTCCGGGCCGCGATGGCGCGTATGCCTTCGGGGCCGTGGTAAACGGCGTACATGGCGGCCATATTGGCCAGCAGGGCCTGTGCGGTGCAGATATTGGACGTGGCTTTTTCCCGGCGAATATGTTGCTCGCGGGTCTGGAGGGCCATTCGGAGGGCCCGGTTGCCGTGTTTATCCACCGATACGCCGATGATACGGCCGGGTATCTGGCGCTTGAACTCCTCTGAACAAGCGAAATAGGCGGCATGCGGACCGCCAAACCCCATCGGTACGCCGAAACGCTGGGTATTGCCCACGGCACAGTCGGCGCCCCACTCGCCCGGCGCTTTCAGGAGTGCCAGGCTGAGGATATCGGCCGCCACACAGACGAATACGCTATTTGCCTTTGCTTTTTCCACAAAGGCGCGGTAATCTTCCACGTGGCCCGTTTTATCGGGGTACTGCAGGAGCGCGCCAAAGGTTTTTTTGTTGAAATTGTAAGTTTTCCAGTCGCCCACAACCAGATTGATGCCGTGTGGCTGGGCACGGGTTTTGAGCACATCCAGCGTTTGCGGCAAAACGTGTTGCGACACAAAAAATTCGTTGCTCTCCTCTCCTTGTGCAGCGCGTTTGTTTTTCTCTCCGTAAAACATGTGCATGGCCTCGGCGGCGGCAGTACCCTCGTCGAGCAGGCTGGCATTGGCAATGGGCAGTCCGGTCAGGTCGCACACCATCGTCTGGAAATTGAGCAGGCTTTCGAGCCGTCCCTGTGCAATCTCCGCCTGGTACGGCGTGTATTGGGTGTACCAGCCCGGATTCTGGAAAACGTTGCGCGCAACAACCGGCGGCGTGATGGTGCCGTTGTAGCCCATACCGATGAAGTTGCGCATCACGCGGTTCCGTAGCGCGATCTGCTTCAACTCCTGCAGGTATTCGAATTCAGAAAGTGCAGGAGGCAGGTCGAGTGCCTTTTGCAGGCGTATGGAATCCGGGACAGTCTGCCAGATCAACTCGTCTAACGATTTGACGTTCAATGCTTTCAGCATTTTCTGGGTATCAGCCTCTCCGGGGCCGATATGCCGGCGGACGAATCTGTCCGGATGTGGGAATTGACTCATGTTGAATGAGTGTATGGTTGACTTTGTGAAAGAGAAAGTATAAGAAAGGTTGCAAAACGCCGCGAAGGTAAAGATTGTTTTCAAGCTGCTCAACATGGTTATATTTGCACCTTTACATCCATGCACCGTTATCCTGCCAAAATTCTCCTTTTCGGCGAGCACGTGCTGCTGCTCGGGGCTACAGCGCTGTCTGTACCGGCGCCGGTGTTTGGCCTGACGCCTGCCTGGAAAACCCCGCAAACCCCGCCTGCCGAACTTTTTACCGACAAACTCCTGCGTTTTGCGGAAAGCACCGAACTCCGCGCTGTCGGAGGTCTGGATACCGAAACCTTTAAAAAAGACCTGGCCGCCGGCCTGTATTTCCGGTCGGACATACCGACGGGTTATGGAATGGGCAGTTCGGGCGCCCTTTGCGCTGCGGTGTATGACCGGTATTGCCGGGAAAAAACGACCGATCTGGCTGTCCTGAAATCTGAACTGGCAGGCATGGAACGCTTCTTCCACGGCGCCAGCTCGGGCATTGACCCTTTGACGAGTTACCTGGACCAGCCGCTGGTCATTCGAAATAAAAACGAGGTGAGCATTGCCCGGATGACACCCTGGACCGAAGCGCCGGTTGTTTTTCTGCTCGACACACAGCAGCCGCGTCAAACCGCGCCGCTGGTTAAATGGTTCATGGAGCAAAGCCGGCAACCCGGTTTTTCTGAAAAACTCAACAAGAGCCTTTTGCCCGCACATGAAGCCATGGTTCAGGCCTGGCTGGAAGCCGATGCCTCCGTTTTCCGGGATGCTCTGAAACAGGTGTCCGTTTTCCAGCTGGAGCAATTTGAACCGATGGTGCCCGCATCGATCCGGCCGGTCTGGAGGGCCTGCCTTGCCGGCGACGATGTGACGCTCAAGGTGTGCGGCGCCGGTGGCGGCGGTTACATTCTCGGTTTTGCCAGGAGCCGCGACGCTGCCATACAGGCCATACAGGAATTCCCGCTTGTTTTTCCTTTCAGCATGCAACACCCCCAAATGCACGATGGCTGAAACAGATCATAACCGACCGACAACAGCCTATCTCACTATTGGCTTTCTGCTGTTTCTGGCGCTGGCGGGCAATCTAATCGCCAATGGCAAGCCGTTATACTGCCGCATTGCCGGCGAGACATTCTGGCCGGCAATACGAAGTATGTGGCAGTCGCCGGATATTCCTTTTGAACATCCGGTGCTCGACTCCATCCGGGTTTACAACCTCTGGAAAACATTTCCCTACGACAAGGCGGTGTTTGCGCCGATCGCGTTTTCGCCGGGCGAGATCATCCGCAAGCCGGCGGCAGATCTGGTACATCCCGGTACCATACATCCCGGATTGCCGGACCGGTTCCGGCATTGGCTGGGTACCGACGCCAGGGGACGCGATGTGGCGGCCGGCCTGGTGTCGGGTGCGCGCGTTGCGGTGCTGACGGGCGTGACGGCGATGTCCATGGCCATGGGCATCGGACTTTTTCTGGGCGCCCTGGCCGGTTTTTGGGGCGACGAGCGGCTACGGATCAGGCGGGGCAGACTGTGGATGTCCCTGCTGGCCTTGCCCGTGGCCTGGTTTTACGCCTTTATTGCGCGACAGTACATACTCAGTAGCGAAGGCACACCAACTGAATTTTTGAAAAGCCTCGCGGTATTTGCCGGCATTGTCGTACTGTTCAACCTGTTTGGTGCGCTGCTCTCGCGGTTTCCTTTTTGGGGCCGGGAGATAAAAATAGCAGCCGACCTGATCATCATGCGGCTGGCGGAACTGTTCAATTCCATCCCGCGGCTCATTTTTATTATCGTGGTGGCTGCCATGATGCCGAAGGGGCAATCGATATGGCTCATGATCGCCCTGATCGGCGCCATGAGCTGGACCTCGGTGGCGCGGTTTGTCAGGGCCGAACTGCTGCGCATCCGGGAACTGGACTACATATCGGCGGCCCGGGGACTCGGGTTTCCGGAAATGCGCGTGTTGTGGCGACATGCGCTCCCCAATGCCCTGCGATCCACCATGATCATCTTTGCCATTGGTGTCGGCGAGGCCATCCTGCTGGAGGCCGCCCTGTCATTTCTGGGATTTGGCGGAGAAGACCTGCGCGGTAAATCCTGGGGCAGCCTGTTCAGCGGCGCGCGGTCGAATCCGATGGCGTGGTGGGTTACCATACCGCCGGGATTTGCGATATGCCTAACGGTGCTGGCCCTGAATTCCATAGGTGAAGCGCTCAGTAACAAGCGCAGAGATTGACCACTCGTACAACCAAATTATTGTAAGGATGTTTCCCCTTTATGCGGCGTGACTATTTACTCATCATTATCCTGGCCTTGTTGTTTTTCTTCCCGTTTCTGGGAGGGATACACCTGTTCGACCAGGAAGAACTCAATGTTGCCGAATCCGCCCGAGAGATGCTGCTGACGGGGGAATGGATGTATCCGCAGATCGATTTTCAGCCATTTTGGGATAATCCGCCCATGTTTGTCTGGGCGGAGGCCATCTCCATGCAAATATTCGGCGTAAATGAATTTGCGGCGCGGTTCCCCAATGCGATCTGCGGGCTTGTCACGCTGTTGCTGGTCTACCGCATCGGTTATCGCCTGCACGACCGGATATTCGGCTGGTTGTGGGTCCTGGCCTGGGCAGGTAGTTTCCTGCCGCACTTTTATTTTCGCAGCGGCATCATCGACCCCTGGTTTAACCTGCTCATTTTCGGGGCGCTGTACGGTTTTATTGAATTCCGGTGGCAGTTCCTGACCAACCGCTGCTCATCGTCGGCGTGGATCAGGTACCGGTACCTGATATTCGGAGCAGGGCTATTGGGTATGGCGCTGCTCACCAAGGGGCTCATGGCATTCCTGATCGTGGTACTGGTGCTGCTGTTGTACTGGGCGCGGTACCGGTTCAATGGGAAGGGGTACCTAAAACACCTCCTCGTGCTGTCGGGCGGAGCTATCCTTATGGCCTTCAGTTGGTTATTACTGGAGATGTGGCGTCTTGGCCCGGAGTATGCCCGGCAATTCCTGATACACCAACTGGATGTACTCAACCCTTCAGTCAACACAAAAGGCGGCTTTTTCGGCTACCACGCGCTGGTGTTGCTGCTCGGCTGCTTTCCCGTTTCGGCCTTCGCCCTGTCCAACCTGTGGGGCGACGGTCAATCGGAAGACGAGATGCTCGAATCGGAGCCCCTCGCTGCCTGCAAGCGGTCCGACCTGGTTACCTGGATGCAGCTGCTTTTCTGGGCAGCCTTTGCGCTATACCTGTTTGTACCTTCTACCACTGTGCATTTCTCTTCCCTGTCCTATTTTCCGCTGACCTACCTGGGCGCCGTGACGATATGGAGGGCTATACACTGGAACATACACCCTAGGGCGGTTGCCTGGTTACTGCCCGTTATCGGTATATTGCTCGGTACATTTGTCATGTCCATGCCCTGGCTCGGTCAGCACACAGAGGTTCTGGAAAACTGGTTTGAGCACTATCCCTTTGCGCTGGCGGCGCTGAAAGCCGACGTCCATTGGCAGTACTGGCAGGGCCTGCCGGGCCTTATTCTGGTTGCCTCAAGTGTAGCAGGGGTATTTTTTTGGTTGAAAAACCGTGCATGGCTGGCTGCCCAAACTGTTTTTGCCGGAGGCGCCGTTTTTGCCGCGCTGTTCTCCGTATCGATCATTTGCAACCTCGAAGGGTATGCACAACGCGCGGCCATTGAATTCTACGAAGCGAAGTACGGGGAGGCGTGCCACATCAAACCCGTCGGATTTACCACTTACGCACACCTTTTCTATACCGGAAAGGTGCAAACAAAAAGTGCGACCAAAACCTATTTTGTCGCCAGACTGCCCGATCTGGGTGATCTTCCGCAAAGGGCCGGCTGCCGGGAGTTGTACAGAAAAAACGGCTTTGTGTTTTTCGAATTGACAGCCACCGCGCCGGAACAGGACAAGTGATAATGCGCAATACACAAAACAACATTCCATCATGCAATTCAATATTCCCGATACCGGTCAGCAACGCGTCGTCATCGTCGGTGGCGGCTTCGGCGGACTGACACTTGCACGCAAACTGGCAGGCACCGATTTTCAGGTGGTGCTCATCGACAAAAACAATTACCACCAGTTCCAGCCCCTGTTTTACCAGGTGGCCATGGCAGGCCTCGAGCCCTCCAGCATCGTTTTCCCGTTCCGCAAGGTTTTTCAGAAAAGCAAAAACGTATTTGTCCGGGTCACCAAAGTGCTGTCCGTCGACCCTGCTCAAAACGAGATATCGACGGAGATCGGAAGGCTCCGCTACGATTACCTTGTGCTGGCCATCGGAGCCGACACCAACTGGTACGGCAACGAACAGATACGCGCCCATGCCATCCCCATGAAATCGGTGAGTGAAGCGCTCTACCTGCGGAATACGACCTTCGACGATTACGAAAGGGCGGTCACGGCCGACGGCTACGAGCAGCGGCAGCGCTACCTCGACATTGTGATTGTCGGTGGCGGCCCAACAGGTGTGGAAATAGCCGGTTCCCTGGCGGAGATGAAGAAGCACATCATCGCCAAAGACTACAACGACCTCGACCGCGACGAGATCAATATTCATCTGATTCACGGCGATGCCCGCCTGCTCAACACCATGTCGGAACAGGCGTCGGCGAAGGCCGAACAGTTTCTGCGCGACCTCGGTGTGGAATTGTGGCTAGACAAGATGGTAACCGGTTTTGACGGAGATATCGTGACGATAAACGACGGCTCCACCATTCGAACCAACAAGGTCATCTGGGCAGCGGGTATCACGGGAAATACACTGGAGGGACTGCCACAAAGCGCCCGGACCCGCGGCAACCGCCTGAAGGTCGACGCCTTTAACCGGGTGGAAGGCACAGAAAATATTTTTGCCATAGGCGATATGGCGTTTCAAACCGAGGAGCAATACCCGGAGGGACACCCGCAGGTCGCACAGGTCGCCATACAGCAGGGAAATCTGCTGTACGACAACCTCCGTCGCCTGAAGCAGGGGAAAACACCCCGGCCTTTTCACTACCGCGATCTCGGTTCGATGGCCACCATCGGGCGCAACCGCGCGGTGGTCGACCTGCCGTTCTGGCGCTTTCAGGGCGCTTTCGCCTGGCTGGTTTGGATGTTCGTGCACCTGTTTTCCATACTGGGCCTGAAAAACAAACTCATCATTTTCCTCAACTGGGTCTGGAACTACATCACGTACGACCAGAGCCTGCGCCTGGTGATCAAGCCCTGGAGCCGGGCAGAAAAGCAGGCCGGATAATCCGAAAAAAGACCAATCTTTGTCCGGGTATCGCCAATACACATGCAACCGGCCAACTTGTTACATTTCCTGTTTCTGTTTCTCCGGATTCGCCGATTATCCGCCAAAAGGGATATTCGATTTGTCCGCATCACCCAGATCGTTACGCGGCTGCAATTTGCGCTGCTGATGGTTGTTCTTTCGCTTGGCATCGGCACTGCGGGTTTTGTCTTTATTGAAAACTACCCGCTGCTCGATGCCTGGTACATGTCGGTGATCACGCTGGCTTCGGTGGGTTTTGGCGAAATACACCCCCTGAGCAATGCCGGGCGATTGTTCACCTCTTTCCTCATATTATTCAACGTCGGCCTTTTCGCCTACTCTATTTCCACGATCATCGGTATTTTTACCGAAGGCGGGCTGGCCCGGCTGATGAGCGATTATCAAATGGATCAACAGATTAAAAAATTGAGCGGTCATACGATCGTCTGCGGTTTCGGCAGGCACGCCACCGAGGTGGCACAGGAACTGGCCAAACATCAGATTCCCTTCGTGGTCATTGAGAACCACCTGGGGAAGGCAGAAAAGATCAGGGAAGAAACGGGATACCTGTTTATCGAAGGCGATGCCACCCAGGACAACGTTCTGGAAGCAGCGGGCATCGAGCGGGCCGCCGCGCTCGTCGCCACCCTGCCCAGCGACGCAGACAACCTGTTCATCGTAATATCCGCACGTCAGATGAACCCCTCGCTGCGCATCATCTCCCGCGCCATCAACGAGGCCGACGAGCCAAAACTGCGCCGTGCAGGCGCCGACCACGCGGTGGTACCTGAACGTATCGGCGGTTATTACATGGCAACACTGGTGGACAAGCCCGATCTCGTGCGCTTTTTTACCCTGCTTTCCAACATGGGTTCCGGAAAGATTGAATTTGAGGAACTGCCGGTAAGCCGCCTGTTACCCGATTTCCAGGGGAAAACAATCGAAAACAGCGGGCTGATACAGGCAGGTCAATTGCCTGTGATCGCCATCCGGCCTTTTGGCGGCCAATACCAGATCAACCCGGCGCCGGAAACGGTACTGCAACCGGACAGCCATATCGTCGTATTGGGCAATCCGGAACAGATGGCGGGTTTCAGGAAACAGGTACTGGCGCAAAACTGAAGAGATTTTAGCGTGTCTTAAGCGTCTGTCCCGACCCCGTCCGAGCAACGTTCCCATCTTCCCTTGTCATGATGTAATCAACTGTCCGAACCGCGGGCGCGCAACGCTCCGTTTTGCCCGCCGTTGAGCGGACAGGTGTTTACAACAAGACAAGCGCGTTGACCTTTTAGATTATGGCGTGTCACAAGCGCCCGCCCGGATACCGTCTGAGCAACGCTCCCATGCTCCCTTGTCATGATGTAATCAACCGTCCGAATCCCGGACGCGCAACGCTCCGTTT
>ERZ724521.245-NODE-245-length-23889-cov-4.755643_pt1 | contig 23889 bp, 12 predicted proteins | sample MGYA00376054_ERZ724521 | MGnify/ENA primary metagenome ERZ724521 (study PRJEB28724, sample SAMN07190883) | activated sludge metagenome | isolation source: activated sludge of sewage treatment plant in Hong Hong | place: Hong Kong | collected 2016-03-17 ... | reverse complement strand
GGCCGTTCGATGGATTTCAAAGTCCGAGCATACGAAATGATGGAGCCCGGACTAAGCAGGAAGTTTCCTGCCCTCCGGACCTATCAGGCTGTGAGTATCAGTGACCCAAGTGTGACGGCTGTACTGGACCTAACCTACCTGGGTTTTCATGCAATGGTGATGGACCCGGCCGGCTGGTATTTTATCGATCCGTTCACGGTCGGTGATTCGCTACACTACATCGTCTATTTCAAACGCGATGCGCGGTCTGGCGTTCCATTCGAATGCGGATCGGGTACTGCATCGCAGAAACTCTTACCGTCAAACGGTTCACAGGTACAACGATCCGCAGGGACCACCTTGCGTACCTATCGGCTTGCTGTCGGTTGCACCGGTGAATATGCTGCTTTCTTTGGGGGTACGGTGCCCGGTGCCATGTCGGGTATCGTAACCTCGGTCAATCGTGTGAATGCAGTCTATGAACAGGAGTTGGCCATTCGCATGGTCCTCGTGACAAACAACGATCGTGTGGTTTACACGAATGCAGCCACGGATCCTTACACGAATAGTTCGGGTTCGACGATGCTGGGGGAGAACCAGACGACCCTCGATTCGCGGATCGGTTCGGCGAATTACGATATCGGACACGTCTTCAGTACCGGCGGTGGCGGAGTCGCATCGCTGCGTTCACCCTGCACATCCTCGAAGGCACGTGGCGTGACGGGAAGGGGTAGTCCCACGGGCGATGCCTTCGACATCGACTACGTCGCCCACGAAATGGGACACCAGTTCGGAGGCAACCATACCTTCAACGGCAACCAGGGCTCTTGCAGCGGCAACCGGAATGCCTCGACGGCCTACGAGGTTGGGAGTGGAACGACCATCATGGCCTACGCAGGTATTTGCGGAACGGACAATACCCAAAGCTTTAGTGATCCGTATTTCCATACCATCAGCTTTGATGAAATCAGGAATTTCGTCGAGACCGGCAGTGGCAGTACGTGCGGTGTTGCAAGCGCTTCCGGCAACCAGGCTCCTTCCTGCAATGGAGGAGCGAATTATACGATTCCGATCAGTACACCCTTTACCCTCACAGGCAGCGGAACCGATCCCGATGGTGATCGGGTTACTTATCTGTGGGAGCAATTCGACCTGGGCGCTGCAGGCGCTCCGGGAAACGCCACGAGTACCACGGCACCCATCTTCCGTTGCTTCGTTCCTGCTTCAACACCTTCCAGAACGTTTCCGAAGCTTTCCGACATCCTCAATAACACCACCACGATCGGCGAGATCCTGCCTTCCGTAGCGCGGACCCTGAAATTCCGTATGACCGTGCGCGACAATCGCTTCGGCGGCGGCGGGGTGACTCATCACGACGATACGATCCGCGTCACCGTGGTCAATTCGGGAGGTGCGTTCTCTGTGACGGCTCCGAATACGGCCGTTACCTGGGCGTCGGGTGCTACCGAGACGGTTACCTGGAATGTATCCGGAACGACGGGTGCGCCGATCAGTTGCGCCAACGTCCGGATTCTGTTGTCGATCGATGGAGGATTGAATTTCAATTACACCCTGAACAGTTCCACGGCTAATGACGGTAGCGAGACTATTACCGTTCCGAATCTCTCTACTACCCAGGCCCGCATCAAGGTGGAAGCTGTCGGCAATATTTTCTTCGACATCTCCAATACGAATTTCACGATCACTGCGCCTGCTGCTGTTGCAACGAGTTTGCAAACCAATTCGCTTGCATCGGCATCGCTTTGCCCGGGATCCACGGCATCCATCGTATTCACGGGTAACGGGACGTTTAACGCGGGCAATGTGTTCACCGTTCAGCTCAGCAATGGTAGCGGGTCGTTTTCTTCACCCGTCACAATCGGAACGCTGACTGCGACATCTCCGGCTGCGATTACCGCTACGATACCGCTCGGAACAGTAAGCGATACAGCCTACCGCATCAGGGTGATCAGTTCCAATCCGGCCTTGATCGGCGCTAATAACGGTTCCAATCTGACCATTACCGCCTTGCCGGCTGCGGCAGGCGCAATAACCGGTTCGGTTAGTGTCTGTCAAACCCAAACGGGTGTCGTCTATACGGTTCCGGCCGTCGCGAACGCGGCTTATTATCAGTGGACCCTGCCTTCCGGAGCCACCTTCGGAACGACCACCTATACGAACAGCATTTCGGTGAACTACAGTGCCGTAGCGATCAATGGAAACGTGACCGTAGCGGGCCGCAACGCTTGCGGTACCGGCACTTCGTCCAGTCTGCCGGTGACGGTAAACACCATTGCACCCGCCGCAGGTGTCATTACCGGCACCGCGTCCGTTTGTGCCGGCACATCGGGTGTGACCTATAGTATCACGCCGCTCTCCGGTGTGACGGGTTATTCCTGGTCGTTGCCCTCCGGAGCGACCATAGCCTCCGGAAACAACACCAATAGCATCACGGTTAACTTCGGAACTTCCGCTTCGTCCGGTACTATTTCGGTGGCGGGCGTGAATTCCTGTGGTTCCGGAACGGCCTCATCACTCTTCGTTTCCGTGCTGCCGATTCCGGCAGCCCCGACGATCAGTGCCGGTGGCAGTACGAATATCTGTCCGTCCGGCAGCGTCAATCTTTCGTACACCGGAACGTCGGGTTATGATTACCAGTGGCGCAGAAATGGCGCCGACATTTCCGGAGCAACATCCAGCTCCTATTCCGCAACCCAGGGCGGCACGTATGATGTTCGGACATCGTTTGCAGCCGCAGCCGCACAGTCCATCACCAATGCTACGCCGGCTACGATCAATGACAATACCTGCTCGGCTACCGGAATCAGTAATATCGTTGTGTCGGGTTACAGCGCAGTATTGCCAAGCGCCGGTATCGCCATCACCATCAATCTGACACATACCTATGATGGCGATATCGCCATCTTCCTTCAGGCGCCGAATGGTGACATATTGGGACTGAGCAATCAGCTCGGTGGAAGTGGCGATAATTTCACCAACACGGTCTTCACCGATACCGCCTCATCCGCTCTGCCCGCGAGTGGCGCTCCTTATACGGGATATTACAAGCCAGCCACGTCGACCTTTACGAGTTGTATCACCTCAAACATTACGTCTTTTGGACAAATCGGTGGAGGAGCGATCAATCCGAATGGTACCTGGAGCTTACGGGTCTATGACCGAGCCGGTGGAGATGTGGGAACGATCAATTCCTGGACCTTGCACCTGCCTGCACAGACTAATACCTGCACGAGTTTGTCCAATTCAATTATCGTTACTGAGTTGCCTGCGGTCACGGTCTCCGGTTTTTCGCCGACTGCAGGAACTGCAGGAACCCTGGTGACGATCAGCGGAACCGGATTTACCGGCGCGACTGCCGTGACGTTCAATGGAACCAGCGCTTCGTTCACGGTGGTGAACAGTACGACGATAACGGCAACCGTACCGGCCGGGGCCACTACCGGTGTCGTTGCCGTTACGGCGCCCTGCGGAACAGCCTCCTCGGGAACAGCCTTTACCATTGGATCATCCACCACGTTGAATGTTCACGTACTGATTGAAGGCTACCACCTCGGTGGAGGAATCATGCCGGAAGTCTCGGCTACCGGTGTTTGTGATACGGTGACCGTCGTCCTTGCTGCAGCCGCCAGTCCGGGCGTTGACTTTGCAACCGCCCGCGCAGCGATCAATACCAGCGGTTGGGGTGCGTTCGTCTTCAGCGGCCTCACACCGGGTTCGTATTATATCGGTGTGCGGCACCGCAACAGTATTGAAACCTGGAGCGCCAGTGCAATCAGCTTGTCAGCAGGAAGCGCCAGTTACGATTTCACCACAGCAAGTACACAGGCTTACGGTGGCAACCTGAGAAATCTGGGCGGTGGCCGGTTCGCGTTGTTCAGTGGCGATGTCAACCAGGACGACTTGATTGAATCTGCAGATTATGGTGCCGTGGAAAATGCGGTTGTTGGCTTCTTATCGGGATATCAGGTCGAAGACCTTACAGGCGATAACCTGGTCGAGTCGACCGACTATTCATTGATTGAAAACAACTTGATGGGATTCATCTTCAGTATTCGTCCCTGATACCAAGGGCCTCAGCGTTGCTGTCCGATTAACTGGCTGGCTGCGGCATAGCCCTGTTTGGCTTTCTCGTTGTTCGGATTGATGTTGGTCAACAGGAATTCCCAGGTCGATCGTGCTTTTTCAAGTTGCCCTCCTGAGAAATACGCGCCGCCCAGGTTGTATAAGATGTTCTCATTCCGATCATCCAGCTGACGCGCCCATTCCAGCCACTGGATGGCTCCGGCAAAGTCCTTGTTCGATCCTTTCATGAGCGCGTTGTTCATGAGCACCTCTGCGTAGGTCCTGAGCGCGGGGTCGTTGTGGTGGTATTCTTTCGCCTTCAGCCAGGCTGCAACAGCTTCCGGATACTTACCCTGGTAAAAGTAAGCCACTCCCATATTGGAATATCCTTTCGGGAATTTCGGATAGATGTCGACGGAACGTTGCAGGTAGCGAATGCCTTCTTCGATGTAGGCTTGTTCCTGCGGAGTACCTTTAATGCCTTCTTTCTGACTTTCATCCAGCAGGCTCTTTCCGGCATTCGCATTGACCAGTACGGAGTTTGAAGACAGTCGCACGTCGTGCGTGAAGAGCGTGAAGTCATTCTTCCACAAGGCATTTCTCGAAACAACAATGCGGGCAGCAAAGACTCCGATCACCAACAGAATGGCCTGCAGCAGGATGGCGCGTTGTTTCCTGAGTGTTTCCGGGAGTTTTTCCAACAGCCAGATGAATCCCATGGCAGCCAAGACGCAAATCGCGAAGGAGCAGATATAGGTCAGGCGCTCACTGAAGATCGTACCGATCTCTATGGCAAGATTCGAAATGATGAAAAGATGCCCGAGATAAAAGAGCAGAAAGAAAACCGCTCTATGGTGCTGCTTCCTGTATAAGATCCAGGTCAGGATGACCAACCCGATATGCAGTAAAAGAGAAGTGATGAATTCCAGGCTGGAGAAATTCACAAAGGCGATTTGGTTGTATGAATAATCAGCGCGCAGGTCCGTCGGCAAGAGCAATAAGCCCAGGTAACGCGTCAACAACCAGATTTTCGTAGCCAGTTTCTCTTCGCCGGATCCCAGTGCGTAAGGGTTATTCAGAACCTCGGCGGAAGCGGTTTGATTCAACGTCGTTCCGGAAGTAGCGGAAATCCTTACCAGGAAGTATAAACCGATGACGACAAAGTAGGGAATCGAGGATAACAGGCTCTTACGCAGGGGTGCCTTGACGATCAGGTAGAGATAGGCCGGCAGAAGGACCAGGAGCAAAACGCCGTATTCCTTGGATAGGAGCGAGGCAAAAAGAAAAACACAACCGAGTATCGTATCCAGGATCTTCCCTGATCTGGCTCCGCGCGCGGCGTAGATCAGTGTAAGCAGATAAAAGAGGAGCGGCAATAGTTCGTTCCGGCTCTTGATGTTGGCGACCACCTCGCTATGGACAGGATGAATGGCGAAGAGCAGGGTAGCGAGAAAGGCTACGTCGGGCTGGTCCGGGAAGACGTGCTTTCGCAGGAGAGCCAGCATGAGGATCAGTGTCAGGCAATAGATCAACACATTGAAAAAATGCCGGATATGGGGATCCTCTCCGAAGAGTGAATGTTCGATCGCGAACGTGACGATGGAAAGCGGGCGGTAACGGCCTCCGGCGAATTGTTCGCCTACTCCTTGTTGTGCGTAGAAGAAATCCAATTCCCCGTGCGAAAGGATCTTGCCAATCCCTTTGGTGCCCTGCTGGACCCAGATATTTTCCTTGATGACCAGTCCGTCGTCCAAAGCGTATTCGTTTGGAATACTGTTGGCATAGAGCAGGAACCCGAGCACGAAAAGGAAAAGTGCCTGAAAAGCGAACCGGTGGGTATAGAACAGTCCGGGTGCCAGGGGAGGCAGGGCAGGCGCATGCGGAGCCTGTTTGTTCCCTGATTTGGATAAGTTCTTTTTACGGGAAGACACTGCGATCGGAATTGGTCGTTTGACCAAAGTACGAAGGCAGCGCAGATTGCGCAAGGCATTCGCTGTGCCGGCAATGCGCTTAAATCAGTGGTGGAGCAGCAATTCGCCCACTACGAAGATTGCGAAAACCAGGCTGGCGATTCCGTTTGTCGTGAAAAAGGCCAGGTTCACCCTGCGCAGGTCGTCGGGCTTTACCAGGCTGTGCTGATAGATCAACAAGGCAATAAATAGCGTCACCCCGATCCAGTACAGCCAACCGAAGTCACCCAGGTAGCCCGCGAGGATGACGAACCCGGCAGAAAGCATGTGTAACAACGAAGAGATTCCCAGGGCTTTTTTCTTACCAAAGGATGCCGGCATCGAGTAGAGTGAAAGCGATCGGTCAAACGCTTCGTCCTGCAATGCATAGATGATGTCGAACCCGCTTACCCAGGTGATGACGCACAGGGAAAAACAGATCGGTAAAAAGTCGAACACTCCGGTAACGGCAAGATAAGCTCCGATCGGTGCGAGTGACAAGCCAAGTCCGAGGACCAGATGGCACAGCCAGGTGAAGCGTTTGGTGTACGAATAACCCAATACTACCGACAAGGCAACAGGGCTGAGGTAGAAACACAACGGATTAATCGTCCAGGTGGTCAGGATAAAGAGGAGGCAACTAACGGCGACCAGCGCGGTAGCTGCTACAGGAGAAATGGTTCCCGCCGGTATTTCCCTGGATCTGGTACGTTCGTTTTGAGCATCGATCCTGCGGTCGATCAGACGGTTGAATGCCATCGCGGCGGTCCGCGCTGTTACCATACACGCCAGAACTTTTAGAAACAACAGGAAGTCGAACGAGTAGCCAGGGCGGGAGATGCCCAGGAAATATCCGATTACCGCAAAGGGTAAGGCGAATACGGTGTGACTGAACTTGACGAGGGAGAGGTAGTTTCGAAAAACGGCCTGCATACCCTGCAAAGGTAATAAACCGGCGGGGCTATGAACCGTTCTGTTTAACGTACCACTGCCAGCCGGATGGTGCGCAGGATGCGGCGATCGGTTTCCAGTGATACCGTATAGTACCCGGGTGCCAGATCCGTGATGCCAGCCTCCAGCGTGCCTGCGGCTCTGTTCAATACGAATGATTTGATGGTCCGGCCGACCGGATCGGTGATACGGATCCTCGGTTCGCGATTATCACGCAGTAGGCTGAGGTCGAAATGAAAGGTGGTGGATGCTGAAGCGGGGTTGGGGTATACGCCAAAGTCGATATACGGACTGTCGCCGGTTTCCTCAATGCCAACCGTACATCCGCGAACGACTGCGTAGGCGTCCACTTTCCCGTAGCCCCAGTCGTTGTCTGGAAGATTGTTTCCGGTGTATTGATCCTGGTCTGCGCAACGGAGCAAGGCGTTTTTCACTTCCTGCCAATCGGCTGACGGGTTCTTTTGGAGATAGAGGGCGGCAATGCCTGCTACGACCGGTGACGACATGGACGTGCCGCTGCTTCGTTTGTGCTTGCGACCTGCAGCGACCTTCTCGGGTTCAACGGCTACGAGCTGATTCAGCTCTGCCTGTGTGCCGCACGATAAGACCCATTCGCCGGTAGCGGTGATGTCGGGCTTTATGCGACCATCGCGTGTTGGTCCTTTGCTTGAAAAGGAGGAGAGTTTGCCCACGACGATGGACGTGTCCATGGTAGTGGCGAAGTTGGCGTTGGTGTAATAATTACGATTGGCATAGCTGCCTACCGTGATCACCTTATCGCTGCAGGTGAAACTGCTCACCAAGGTTTGGTCGGTGTCCGGCTTGCGGTAGTTGCGGATGTCCGGATAGCTGATCGAGTCGGGCAGGTTGTCGAAGACCATGTCATAGCTCCAGGCGTCGAATCGGCCCAGGCCGGTGGAACTGAATCGCCAGAAGTAGCGGGACGTATCGGAACCGTTGATGTTGACGATCGAATCAGGATAGATCCGGTAATCCAGTCCATACGCGCCATTCCAGTATTGCACCATGCTTTCGATCAGACCCAGTTGATTTCCCTGCGCGTCGAACAGGGTGTCGGTCTTCAATACTCCTGGATCAAGATCTCCGGCACGGAAAGGGAGTGCAGCCAGCGATTGACGGGTAGGACGAACGCGATCGATGCCGACCGAAAACCGGATGTTGCCAAAGACGCCGGAGTCGCCCCAGGCCTGGATGTGCAGCGATTGCGTTCCCGGTTGCATCCAGGTGTACTGCGTATCGGCTGAAGCTTCATAGCCCAGGTGGATCGGTGCATTGCCCGCATTTCCCGCAGAACATACGACCACATGGCCCGGTCGGGCACTGATCAGGTTGTCGATCGCCAATGCCTGGATGTCCTTGCCATCGTGCGAACCAAAGTACGTACCCAGGCTGATGTTGATGACGGCTGGTTTCCCAAGACTGTCGGCTTTGTCGAAAATGTACTTCACTGCGTCCACGAGCGAGGAGAGGAACTCGTTATCCGGGCGGTTCAGATTCATCTTGACCACGATCATGTCGGCATTCGGTGCGACCCCACGGTAATTGTTCAGGGCGCGGCCATTGCCGCAGGCGATACCGGCAACGTGCGTACCGTGCGAGGTAGGGCTGTCGTAATGTTGTGTGGAAGTGTCGATCTGACTGCCGGTATATTCTTTGCCATAGCCGTAAGGTTGCGCCTGCGTCGCTGCATCGAAATTGATGTTGGCCTGGTCCCAAAGGAAGGCGATGCGCGTCCGCCCGCTGTTGTCGCGGAAGTCGGGGTGCGTATAGTCGATGCCTTCGTCGATGATGCCCATGATGACACCATCTCCCTGGTATCCTTGCGGCAAATTAAAGCCGAGGTGGACCTCACTCACATGATTCATCTCGACCATGCGGTCGTTGAGTGGTTCCAACTGAAGGTCGTTGCTTTCGATTCGACGGATCTCGGCACAGGCTCCCAACTCCTGAATACCGCTCAACGGTATCCGGATAGCATGAATATCTCCGGCCGAATACTTGAATGTTCCGCCAAGCGCCTCCGTCTTCTCGCGAACGACGCTTGCATCACCCTGTACGAACAAGGCGATCTCGCGATTCTGGATGCGGGAATGCTTGAGCTGTCGGGCCAGCGAAAAATTGAACTTGGAAGATTCTTGTGCCTGCATTCCGTTCAGGGAAAGGCTCAGCACGCCGATTGCAGCGAGTATTTTTTTCATTGGGCTTAAACTCATTCCCTATACCCGACAGTTGATGAAAATGTTGCAGAAAATCAATCAGTTCCTTTGCAGTTCAATAGCATCTAACTGCCTAATTATTAAAGATTTTTACCGAAATTGGCGCTCCGAAAACGGGAAAGTCATTCATTCTGGTAAAAATTCGAATTGTTGGATCAGGGTGTTTATTCAAGTAATTGATTATCAATTAATTACATAATAGCGAATATCGACCCTCCCGTTCGAAATCAACAAAGCAACGCTCACTATGTCAGACGATAAAAAGATCATTTTTTCCATGGTGAAGGTCTCCAAGACCTTTACTACCGGTAAGACAGTTCTCAAAGACATCTACCTGTCCTTCTTCTATGGTGCCAAGATCGGTATCCTGGGTTTGAACGGTGCCGGTAAATCAACCTTGTTAAAGATCATCGCAGGGTTGGAAAAATCCTTTCAGGGCGATGTGGTTTTTTCGCCGGGCTACACCGTCGGTTACCTGTCACAGGAGCCCGAACTCGACCCGAGCAAGACCGCGCGCGAGATCGTGATGGAAGGCGCACAGCGGGTGGTGGATCTGTTGAAGGAATTCGAAGAGATCAACAACAAGTTCGGGGAACCGATGAGCGACGATGAGATGAATAAACTCATCGAGCGTCAAGGGCAGGTACAAGATGCCATCGATGCCGCAGGGGGATGGGAGCTCGACAACAAAATCGAGGTCGCCATGGATGCGCTGCGCTGTCCGGATCCGGAAACGAATGTGGCCAACCTGTCGGGCGGTGAGAAACGTCGTCTCGCGCTTTGTCGTTTGCTGCTGCAAGAGCCGGATGTGCTGCTGCTCGACGAACCGACCAACCACCTCGACGCGGAATCGGTCCTCTGGCTGGAGCAACACCTCAAGCAGTATGCCGGTACGGTCATCGCCGTTACGCACGATCGTTACTTCCTCGACAACGTAGCGGGCTGGATCCTCGAACTGGATCGTGGTGAAGGTATTCCGTGGAAGGGAAATTACTCCTCCTGGCTCGAACAGAAATCGAATCGTCTGGCTCAGGAAGAGAAAACAGAAAGCAAGCGCCGCAAGACACTCGAGCGGGAATTGGAATGGGTACGCATGTCGCCGAAAGGCCGTCACGCAAAATCCAAAGCCCGTATCGCCGCCTATGATCGTTTGCTGAACGAGGATGTAAAGGAGCGCGAAGACAAGCTCGAACTCTTCATCCCGCCGGGCCCGCGCCTGGGAAGTGTGGTGTACGAGTTTGAGAACGTGACCAAGTCCTACGGAGACCGGGTGTTGTTTGAGAATCTGAGCTTCTCCCTGCCACCGGCCGGAGTGGTCGGTGTCATCGGTCCGAACGGAGCCGGTAAGACCACGCTCTTTAAACTGCTGATGGGTCTCGAACAACCCGATAGCGGCACCATTCGTCGGGGCGATACGGTACAGGTAGCTTATGTGGACCAGACGCACGACGACCTGGTACCGGGTAAGACGGTTTTTGAGATCATCTCCGGCGGAACCGAAACGATGGTCGTAGGCGGTCGACAGTTGAATGCCCGCGCCTATGTTTCCAAGTTCAACTTCAGCGGTACGGACCAGAGCAAGAAACTGGAAGTGCTTTCCGGCGGAGAGCGCAACCGGGTTCACCTCGCGATAGCGTTGAAGCAGGGCAGCAACGTCTTACTCCTCGACGAACCGACGAACGACATCGACGTGAACACCCTCCGGGCGCTCGAAGAAGCCATCGAGAATTTTGCCGGTTGCGCGGTCATCATCTCCCACGACCGTTGGTTCCTCGATCGCGTAGCTACGCACATCCTGGCCTTCGAAGGCGATTCGCAAGTCTACTTCTTCGACGGCAACTTCTCCGAATACGAAGAGAACAAAAAACAGCGCCTCGGCGATGTTCAGCCGCATCGCATCCGGTACAAGAGCCTGGTGCGGTCCTGATCGATTGCTGCAATCATCCTTGGAAAGGCCGTGTCCATCAGACCGGCCTTTTTTCATTGGGAGTTCGGTGAATTCATTGTTGAATTCTGCAGGATAACTCCCCGAAGCCAGGGGCGAATTTCCAGCCTCGTCCGCTACCTTTGAGATCAATCATCCAAAACCGAATTCCCATACGGTTCCGGACCATTATGAAACCGAGTTTACCCAAAGGCACACGCGATTTCTCTCCCGACGAGATGCTTCGTCGCGCCCATATTTTCGACACCATTCGTACTGTGTATCAGCGCTACGGATTCCTGCCCATCGAAACACCGGCAATGGAAAATCTATCCACGCTCGAAGGGAAGTATGGAGAAGAGGGAGACAAACTCCTTTTTCGCGTGTTGAATTCCGGTCCGGTCCTGGATCAAGTGAAAGCGGCCGGAAGCGCAACGGGCATGGAGATGCTGACAGAGAAAGGCCTTCGCTACGATCTCACGGTACCTTTTGCCCGCTACGTGGTGATGCACCAACACGAGCTCACTTTTCCGTTCCGTCGCTATCAGATCCAGCCGGTATGGCGCGCCGATCGTCCGCAGAAGGGCCGGTACCGGGAGTTTTACCAATGCGACGCGGATGTGATCGGCAGCGACTCGCTCCTGAATGAAGTGGACCTGATCAACATCATTCACGACGTCTTCGATGCCCTGGAACTCGGTGTTAAGATCCTGTTGAACAACCGGAAAGTCCTGAGCGGAATCGCCGGGGTGTTGGGCGAGCAGGAGCGGATCATCGACATCACCGTCGCCATCGATAAGCTCGACAAGATCGGCCTGGATAAGGTCAACGAGGAGCTGAAGGGAAAAGGCGTGAGCGAAACGGCCATTACCCGGCTGCGACCGCTGATGGAGTTGAAGGGAAGCAACGGCGACAAGCTGGAAACCCTGCGTGGATTCCTGGCCGCTTCGGAGACCGGCAGGAAAGGGATCGAGGAGTTGGAACAGATTCTCTCGTATTTGCCGAACGAACGACAGGTCGAGATCGACATCACCCTGGCGCGCGGATTGAACTATTATACCGGCGCGATCATCGAAGTGAAGGTGAATGACAATCGTTCCGCCTTCACCAGCAGTATATGTGGTGGCGGACGCTACGACGACCTTACCGGCATCTTCGGACTGAAAGGCGTTTCCGGTGTCGGCATTTCATTCGGTGCCGATCGTATCTACGATGTGTTGGAAGAGATCAAGGGGTTCCCGGATTTCAGCACGGTCTCTACCCGGGTGCTCTTTGCCAATTTCGGCGAAGCGGAAGCACGGTACTGCCTGGGGCTTTTGCAGCGACTGCGCAACAACGGCATCAACGCGGAACTCTACCCCGATGCGGCGAAAATGAAAAAGCAACTGGCTTATGCCGATGCGCGGAAGATCCCGTACGTCGCGTTGGTGGGAACAGAGGAGATGAAGAACGGACAGGTGACCCTGAAGGATATGCAGAAGGGCGAACAATCAACCATCACCTTCGAGGAATTGCTGCACGTTTTAAAATAAGTTGAAGAACAAATCATCATGTATAGTATCTCGTTAACTGGCCTTGATTTTGAAACGATCGAACGGATTCTCCGGGAACGCATTCCGCTGAAGCTTTCAGAAGATGCGAAGCAACGCATTCGCGAAGGCCGCCGGTACCTGGACCTCAAATTGAAGGAACACAAGGAGCCGATCTACGGAATTAACACCGGTTTCGGGTCACTCTATAACAAGTCGATCAACGAGAAGGACCTGGGCGCCTTGCAGGTCAACCTGATGAAATCCCATGCCTGCGGAACAGGAGACGAAGTGCATCCGGATATCGTTCGCTTGATGTTGTTGCTCAAAATCCAGGGACTGTCTTACGGCAATTCCGGCGTGCAACTGCAAACGGTCGAACGCCTGATCGATTTCTTCAACAAGGATATCCTGCCCGTCGTCTATCAGCAAGGTTCCCTGGGCGCATCCGGCGACCTGGCTCCGCTGGCTCATCTTTGCCTGCCGTTGATCGGAGAAGGGGAGGTGGACTATCAGGGGAAGCGTTTGCCTGCTTCGAAAGTACTGCAGTCGTTGAAGTGGAAACCCATCGCGTTGCAGTCGAAGGAAGGCCTGGCACTCTTGAACGGAACCCAGTTCATGTCGGCCCACGGCGTGTATGCAGTGTTACAGGCCATGCACCTGGCCTCCATGGCCGACATCATCGCGGCTGTTTCGCTCGAAGGATTCGACGGTCGTATCGATCCGTTCGATAAATCCTTGCATCGAATCCGTCCGCATCAGGGGCAAGTCGACGTGGCTGAGAATTTCCGGAGTATGCTCAAAGGTTCCCAACTGATCAAGCGGGCCAAGGAGCATGTGCAAGATCCCTATTCGTTCCGCTGCATCCCGCAGGTCCACGGCGCTTCGCGTGACGCGATCCAGTACGCGGCGAATGTGTTGCATGTAGAAATCAACGCGGTGACCGATAATCCGACCATCTTCCCTGAAGAGGACAAGATCCTCTCCGGCGGCAACTTCCATGGTCAACCGCTGGCACTCGCACTCGACTTCCTTGCCATGGCCTTAGCGGAGCTCGGTTCGATCTCGGAGCGCCGTACTTATCTGCTCATCTCCGGCCAACGCAGTCTGCCGCCTTTCCTGGTAGCCAACCCCGGGCTGCATTCCGGATTCATGATCCCCCAGTATTCGGCTGCTTCGATTGTCAGCCAGAATAAGCAACTCTGCACGCCTGCCTCGGTCGACTCGATCGTATCCTCCAACGGACAGGAGGATCATGTCAGTATGGGCGCCAATGCTGCAACGAAAGTCGTGCGCGTGGCCTCCAACCTTCAGACCATCCTCGCGATCGAGCTCTTCACTGCCGCCCAGGCGCTGGAATTCCGACGCCCGCAGAAGTCATCGCCCGTAATCGAAAACTTCGTAACCGCCTTCCGGAAGCGCGTGTCCTTCGTGGAGGAAGACCGTGTTCTCTACCGGGATATTGAATCCGCCCGGGAATTCCTGGCCTGGTAGCCTTGTTTCAGCCCAAATTGTCAGCTTTCCCATGTCGGAAAATCGGGACAATCGCCTTGAAACAGCCTGTTTAGTACGGCGCCGGAACCTTAAATTTGTATAGCATCCTCCATTCCTCATGCAGCGCCGACTGCTCCTGACCTTCCTTTGTTTCTGCAGTTCCTTTTGGGCTTCCGCTCAATTTCACCGGATGGAAGGTCTGCGCCTCGACGGATTCAGTGTCCGGCAGCGGGATGTATCGGAGGAATTGAAGCAAGCTACCAAACCCGAACTCAGTGGGCATCCGGACCTTGGTCTTTTCCCGTATAACGGTCCCCCCTGCACGGATTGCTTCGAACTGATTGAGAAGCGATCGGCGGAAAGCCGGTACTTTGTACAAAAAGGTTCCGAGCAAGGACATTTTTTTCAGCAGCAGTCGCTGGGGCCGATCAACTACCGTGATCAGCAAGGCTACTGGCGGGAAATCGATCCGCGCTTCAAGCCGGTGGATGTTCAGCCGAAACAATTTGCGGCTACGCAACAGCCCTCACCTTTGATGGTGGATCTCGGGAAACCTTCTGCAGCATTGTTCAATGATGATGTTGCGATTCGATTTCTGCAGGGCGCGTATTTGTATGTGCGAACTGCAACAGGTGTCTTTCAGCTTCCTGGTGGTCCGAATTTTCACGCCATCACAGCTGGGGACGATGGTATCCGTGTAACGGATTTTTACCCTGACGTTGATTTGTTAATCCTCACGCGTCAGGGTGAAGCGGAAGTGGATGTGGTATTGAAACGACCGATTCCAATTCCGGACGGGGTGCTCATCTTCGGGCAGGGATTGTCATTGCCAACCGGAATTCAATCTCGTCGCCCGGACAATGCTCCAGTCAACACTTTTATCCATGCACCGATCCGATTTTCCGATGCGTCCGGTTCGGATCGTTTCGGTGTGGAAAGTTGTTTTGCTTTTGACAACACGCCTGGAGCCAAAGCCTTGCCGATCGAATCGTTTTATGGAGATGAAAGACTGGAGGTAGCTGTACCGGTCAGTTGGCTGCAGGATCCTTCCACCACTTATCCGGTCGTGATCGACCCGGTCGTTACCAGTGTGAATTCCATTGGAGCGGGGCTTATCGCCGGTACGCGCTATGGTGCGGTTTGCTGGACCAATAGTTGCGACTATAACCTGGTTGTCCCTACGCCGGCCAACGCCGAGCTGACGAACGTATACTACAGCTTCGAGTATTACGCAGTGACCAACCTCTGCCAGGCACAGGACGGAGGATATAACATTACTTCCGGCGCGTGTACGGCGCCCAGTGCGGCACCGGGGGTCTTTACCTGCCCGTTTCCGTTGACCAATTTCAATTGCTCGGCGACCAATGTGATGGTAACGGCCGATCTCTTCGGGTGCTTGCCGATTCCCGCCTGCGCTCCACAGAATGTGAGCTTCGATCTCCACTTCTTCCGGTGTAACAATGATCCGGATCCCACCTGTTCGCTGAACTGTATCCGGGCAACGCAACCCTGGATCATGATCATCGAGGGACGGACGCTGGAGGTGTACAACATTACGCCGACGCAAACCGTCTGCGAAGGCGATACGGCCACGATTGTGGTGAATGCGAATTACGGCATCGGTCCCTATACCTATAGCTGGTCTCCTGCCGCAGCTGCCAACGATACGATTCGGGTAGCACCGGCTACCGCAACGAACTATACCGTTACTGTCACCGATGCCTGTGGTACTACCGGTAGTCTTACCACCGATGTGCAGGTGACGGCTGGCAACAACCCCGGCTTTACGATCACACCCAATCCGGTCTGCGTCAATCAGCCGGTGACCTTGCTTGGTGGAGGAGCCGCCGCTGCCTCCGCCTATGACTGGGTGATGCCCGGTAGCAGCGCGCCGGGCGGCGTCATTCAGAATAACCGATCTCCGATCATCGATTACGCGTTGCCCGGCAGTTATTCCATCACCCTGAATTACCAGTCGGGTACCTGTGTTTTTGATTCATCGCTTGCCATCACCGTTGATCCATTGGATTCAGCGGAAGTAAGCCTGGCCGCCAACCCCTCCGGTGTCATCTGTCCCGGTACTTCCGTTCGGTTTCTGGCCGCACCGGTGAATGGCGGTTCTCCGACTTACGCCTGGCTGATCAACGGCATCGCGGTTCCAGGAAACAGTACGGATTCACTGGTCACCTCCTCACTGAACAACGGAGATATTGTCCAGGTGGTCATGAACGCGAGCGGAGGTTGTCTGAGCACTTCGGTGGATACGGCCACCTTGTTCGTCGCGGTCAGTAATGCTGTCGCGCCCGATGTTCAGATCAATCCGGATACGTCGATCTGCCCCGGTTCTTCCGTTACATTCTCCGCAACGCCGGTCAATGGAGGAGGAGCTCCGACTTATCAATGGTCCGTTAACGGCACCATCGTTGGCGGCGCAACCGGCTCGACGTTCTCACCGGTGCTTACCGCAAACGACACCCTGGTGGGTGTTGTGATGACCAGTTCTTTGGGTTGCATCAGTACACCCACCGCACGGGATTCCGTCCGGATCAACTTCCTGTCGCCGCTAACACCTGCAGTTTCCCTCCAGGCTACACCGGTCGGATCGATTTGTGCCGGAGATACGATCCGATTCCTTGCGCAACCGACCACCGGCGGTGCCGCGCCCTTGTATCAGTGGTATGTGAATGGAGCAGTAGCTTCAGGCTGGGGGACCGACAGCACTTTTGTGCTGATTGCCCCATCCGATAACGACAGCGTTCGTGTCACCTTGCAATCAAGCGCTTTTTGTGTCACCACCACCGATGCCAACGCCTCCTATACCATCGATGTGATCGCTGCCGTCAGTCCGTCGGTTTCCTTGCAGTTGGTGCCATCCGATACCTTGTGTGCCGGTGATCCGCTGACTGCAACGGCATCCGCGATCAACGCGGGATCGGGTACCTATAGTTGGTACCTCAACGGAGTTTTGCAAGGGATAACCGACAGCATTTTTACCAGCTCCAGTCTGGCCGATGGCGATGTCCTGGTGGCGGTTGTGCAGTCGGGTCTGAGTTGCGCGTTGACCCCGTCGGATGGTGACACGGTACAGTTCACCGTTCTGCCCGTCGAGGCCCCTGCGATCAGCATCTCACCAGTCTCTGCCGGACTTTGCGAAGGCCAACCCATACAGCTTGCCGCAAGCTATTCGAACGGAGGCTCCTCGCCCTCGATCGTTTGGGATGTCAATGGTGTCTTTCTGAGTACAAATGATACCATAACTGCCACGCTGCTGAATGGCGATGTGGTAACCGTAACACTGGGGTCGAATTCGCGCTGTGCCACTTCACCAACGGCAAGCGCGACCTACCAGGTCGTACTGCAGCCGGTGGTGACTCCCTCCGTATCGATCACATCCTCTCCGGGCGATACACTATGTGTGGGTCAAAGTGCCACACTCTACGCCAGTCCGGTGAACGGAGGCGGAGTACCCTCCTATACCTGGTATGTTAATTCGCAAGCTGTGTTCAGTGGCAGCGATGTCTATACCACCCCCAACCTGGTTCAGGGGGATGTGGTGCAGTGTGTCATGATGAGCAACGCGCCCTGCCTCTCACAGCCGGGAGATACTTCGAACATCATTCGGATCCTGTCATTCCCACCTTTGAATGTTTCCCTGCCGGCTACTGCTTCCGCATGTCCCGGTGCACCGGTCCTGTTACCGGCGAATGCATCCGGTGGCGACGGTGGTCCCTATACGTTTACCTGGACGAACAGTGTTTCCGATTCATCGACCCTGGTTCATTATCCGACGGCCAACGGGTACGTTTCGGTTTCCGTCCGCGATGCCTGTGGTTCGACCCCGGCGCGTGATTCGGTATTGGTGACGCTGCGACCTGCTCCGGTTTCGTCGTTTATCTACGATCCGGTCGAGCCTTTCTCCTTCGACAATACGGTGTCGTTCATCGATCAATCAGTGAATGCGACCTCCTGGACCTGGATCATTGCCGATTCGGATACCGTGATGACCCGGAATCCGGTCTATACGTTCGAACAGCCCGGTACCTACAATGTCACCTTGATTACCGTCAGCGGGAACGGATGCACAGATACCCTGACCTACCGAATCTTCATCCGGGAAGAGATCGCTGTTTATTATCCGAACAGCTTCACGCCGAATAAGGATGGCAAGAATGACCTTTGGCTGCCGATCGGACAAAGCCTCGGCACCTTCACCTACGCGATCTACGATCGGTGGGGACAGATCATTTTCGAAGGGGACGAAGCGCATCCCTGGCCGGGCACGTACAAAGATTCCGACCGTCTCATCCCCGAAGGGGTATATGTGTACCGGGTTGACCTGAAAGACGATAAATTCGATCCAAAGGTTGTCGCCGGGCGGGTTACCCTCATCCGTTAAACAGCTTGCCGGATTCCTTCCCCAGGCTTAATTTCGTATTGTCGTGGCCAGGAATTTCATCAGCAACAAGGACGAATCAGTCCGGATGTTTCAGAATGACCTTCTGGATAAACTGACGCGGATCCATTTTTCCGTGCCACTGTTCATCTTCGTTCCGGTCATTCTTTATTTCATTTACCAGTCGTTTTTCACATTAGGGTTAACGATCCTCGCGTTCGGTGCGTACCTCGTGTTCGGCCTATTCATCTGGACCCTGACGGAATACGTTCTGCACCGCTTTGTCTTTCATTGGTGTCCGCCCGGTAAATGGGGAGAACGGATCCACTTCATTTTCCATGGCGTGCACCACGATTATCCGAGCGATAGCAAACGACTGGTCATGGTTCCGACCGTCAGTATACCGCTGGCTGCACTCTTTTTCTGGCTGTTCCGGCTGATGATCGGACCTGTTCACGTCGCTCCCTTCTTCGTCGGCTTTTTGTGTGGGTATTTGTTTTATGACATGACCCACTATGCCATCCACCATTACAACTTCAAGAGCAAGTTCTGGCTGGACCTCAAGCAACACCACATGCGGCACCACTACCTGGATGCACACAATGGTTTCGGTGTTAGTTCAAAATTCTGGGACCTCATTTTCCGTACCACCTTCCGCCGTAAAAGCGAAAGCACATCAATCGGGCAGCAACATTAACCGCTGACGAATCTCCGAGCCCTTTTCAAGAATTTTGACTACGTAGCTTCCTGCCGGTAAATACGGAAGGGCAATTCGCATGACTTGATCCGTCATCAATGGATTTTCGAAAACCAATTGACCATGCGAATTGAAGAGTTGAATAAGCCCGGAAGTTGAAGCTTCATGATTTTCTTTCCGGAGAAAAAGTTCGCGACTTGCCGGGTTGGGATAAAGTAAGTAGTCGGAAGGACCGGGGGTTGAGAGACCGGTTGTTATAGAACGTTCACAAACCGTCAGCGATCCACCGGCGGCGTAACGGTCAAAGGCCGGGTTGCTTCCACTGCCGGTGACAAATGGGACACCGATCCCGGGCCACGAACTCCCGCTCCACCAATCCGGTTGTCCGCTGAGGTAATAAGATGAATCCGGCAGATTACCGGTTCCGGCAGGTGTCAGGGTTCCCCGTACCATATTGCCGTGTTCAAAATGACCACTACCCGCCAGGGTATAATTGCCGAGGAATAATCCGGTATTCGGCACTTCATTCCCTACGAATGCCTGGGAGTCGGATTGCATGGTGGCGGAGGTCATCAGGATCCCGTAAAGCTCCGCACGGTTTCGGAAAAACGTGTTGCGTGGACCGGATGGGCCCCAGGTCTGGTCGAGCTGGATGTTTTGGACGATGTTGCCTTCGAACAAATTGGCATAGGAATAATGACCGTGCATGGAGATGTCCGCCCCGTAGTTGGCCGGGAATTCGGAACGGTTCGGATCGCGGGAGTAATTGTAACCTACTACATTACCGTTGGCGCCGCACTGGAAGGAGAGCGAGTGCCGAAGATTTCGAAAGATATTGTCTTCAATCAGGCAGTCGCTGGTGTGAAAGTAGAGCGCGATGCCATATCCGTGCATGGAAGCTCCGTCGTATTCGTAGGCATCGTGGAAGTAGCTGCCGGTAACGGTGATCTGCGCAGCGGCATCAAGCAGGATGTGCGCGCTGATGCTTGTGCCGACATCGATCCCTTTCACGTAGCAATTCACCGCGTGTCGAAAGTTGATCAGCGGACAGAAAGCGGCCGTTACATTATCGCTGCGGACGATGGAGAAACACTCGAGTCCTACCTCACGGGCAGGTCTAAAGACGGAAACCTCCGGATTGAGCCCTGGATCGTAGCCGATGCGCAACGAACGATCGCAGATCAGCGTGTCTCCACTACGGCTTGTAACCTGAAGGATCTGACCGATGGAAAAATCTGCCCAGGAGATCGGTTGTGTATCCCAGGATCCATTTTGTTGTCGGGTTTCGATCCAGTCGCCGGTCTGGATCACGCCGCCATCGTTTACGACCAGACCTGTGCTGCCAGCTTCAGTACCGCCCGTCATGGGGAACCAGGTTCCGTTTGCACTGCCGCTGATTATTAGCCCGTCTCCGGCGGTCCCACCGAGATCCATGGAGAGTTGAGTGCTATCCGAGCCGGCTCCCCGAAGGATCAGGCTGTCTGGAATGTCCAGTGTCTGTCCGATCTTGTAGTTGCCGGGAGGGAAATAGATCACGGCCCTTGATCCGTTGATGCCGGAGAACAGGGTGGTCAGTGCCGTGTGTTGGTCGGTGACCCCATCGCCGATGATGCCGAAATCGGATACATTATAAATCGTAACGGAATCCGGAAAATTTCCTGGATAACCAGGGTGAGTCCAGTCGGAAAGGCGTTCGGGCGGAAGTGTCTGTGCGGTGGCATTCAGCCAACCGGTAATGCAGAGCAGATAGAGGAGGGGGCGCATGCGTTGTCAAGTTAGCGAACTTTTCCAACGAAGACACATGCGTCAGCACTCAGTTTTTATCCGGGTCGATGCGAATGGAGTAGGTGTAGGTGGCGCCGCCGTTCTTTTTTTCCGGCGTTGTGGTTTTGCCATCACCGATGTAATTCAATTTGATCGACGCACCTGTATCAGGCTTGCTGACCGGGTTCAGCCGGAAATGAATCGTGACGACCATGTGGAAGACGACGTGCATACCCTGGTATTTCTTCTTGGGGTATTGCATCAGCCGCACGAGGCGCAGCGCTTCTTCATCGCAGCCGTATCCGATACCGTGCGTGACCTTCGCTTCAATCACCTTTCCGAAGACATCGACATCATACGCGACTTTGACCGCTCCTTCTATCCGGTTGGCCACGGCCTCTTCCGGATAACGGAGGTTGGTACGGATGAACTCCTGAAAAGCCGTGTTCCCTCCCGGGAAAACGGGTTTACGAATAAAACTTTCCGGTTTAGCCTTCCGCTTTGCCATGTTAAAGGATACGCAATTTCGGTCGGGAGGTTCCTATAAAAAGAAAGGCCATCCGGAGGGATGGCCTTGCATGAAGTCGTAATTCGTCATTTCACCTTGCCGACGTAGCTGCGATCGCGGGTGTCGATCTTGATGACTTCCCCATCGTTTACAAACAGCGGAACCATGATGGTGGCGCCGGTCTCCACCTTGGCGGGCTTGAGTGTGTTGGTAGCGGTATCGCCACGAACACCCGGTTCGGTATAGGTAATGGCCAGTTCGACAAAGGTCGGGGCTTCTGCGGTAATCGCGTTGTCGCCTTCGAAAGCAACCTTGACGACCATCTCTTCCTTGAGGAGGTCGGCGTTTTCGCCGAACATGGATTTGGAGATGTACACCTGATCATACGTTTCCGGATCCATCACGACCATGTTTTCGCCTTCCGGATAGAGGTACTGCATTTCCTTGAATTCCACGCGGGCCAGTTCAACCTGTTCGCCTGCACGGAAGCGGTTTTCGACCACTTTGCCGGATTTGAGGTTGCGCATTTTTACCTGGTAAAAAGCGCGCAGGTTGCCGGGGGTGCGGTGGATGTATTCGGTCACCTGGCAGAGTTCGCCGTTGTAACGAAGGATGCTGCCTACTTTAATATCGGATGTATCTGCCATGGGCTGATTTTATTGATTTTCAAGGGTTGCAAAGGTAGTGAATCCCGGCCGATTTTGAAAGAAATGCCGGATTCCGTGAGGATTTCAAACATTTTAGGACCTGCCAGCGTTCCTATCCTGCTAACAGTACATGGTATTTTGCCTGGGTACCACTAAATTGATTCCGTTTATCAGCTGTTTTGAAACAGCTGATTGCATGGTAATTGACAGGGCCGGAGCCTGCTGTGCCCCAGCCATGTTAACATACTTTATCACATCAAACTCAACCGTCAGATCCACTTGAGCCTGGCGAATCAACTACCTTCGCCCGACGTGCGAGTCATCCTTTGTGCCCTCTGGGCCATTCTTCAGGTTTCTTTCTGCGCCAATGGACAAACCGATAGCATCCGTGTTCTGGTGCGCGGCCGGGCATTCGATGCAGCCGATCCCAACCGGCGTCTGGACGACCTGATGATCATCAACCTGCGCACCAATCAGGGTACGTTCGGGTTGGCGGACGGCAGTTTTCAATCGGTGGTCGAGCGTGCCGATACGTTCATCATCGCCAGTACCGGTTATGAGTTCCGGAGGATTTGTCTGGCGGATTCCGCAGGTCGCGCTGAGTACTTCCTGCGTGTGCCGCTGACCAGGTTGAACGTACAGCTCAAAGAGGTTGCTATCTTTTCTCCCCGACAGCTCGATGCCATTTACCGCGACATCGAAAAATTGGGATATCGTAAGCGTGATTTCCAGATCGGAGGCGTGGATGCGCTCCAAAGTCCGATCACGTTCCTGTATCAGGAGTTCAGCCGGTTGGAGCAATTGAAGCGGCGAAACGCGGAGCGGATCAACAACGAGCGCCGGCGCGAACTGTTGCGTGAGTTGTTGGCGAATTACGCCGCGGCTGATATCATCCACCTCGACAATTCGGAGTTTGACGACTTTATCGACTTCGCGAACATTCCGGAGCAATACATGAAAACCGCTACCCAGTACGATTTCTGTATTCACGTCAAACGGAAATTCGAGTTGTACCGGATGACGCGCGGCAGGAAGTTCTGATCGATTCACAGCGTGTGGGTGTTAGAAACCGTGCCGAGTGATCAGTTGGACCGTTGGTACTTTTTCAATCTGTTCATTCTTCGGCATGACCGTGGCCAACCGAATAGCCTTCCCACTTACTGACCACAGCGGTCGCTACCGCGTTCCCCATCACATTCGTGGCGGAACGTCCCATGTCGAGTAGCCAGTCGATCGCCAACAAAAGAGTCAATCCTTCCTGGGGGATGTTGAACGCGTGGAGCATGCCGGCGATGACGACCAGCGACGCACGGGGCACGCCGGCCATGCCCTTGCTGGTGATCATGAGCATGAGCATCATGGTCACTTGCTGCGAGGTGCTGAGTTCGATCCCGTATGCCTGTGCGATACTCATGGTGGCGAAAGTCATGTACATGATCGATCCGTCGAGGTTGAACGAATAACCCAGCGGTAAGACGAAACTGACGATACGGTCGGGGCAGCCGAAGCGTTCCAGCCCGAGTATCGTCTTCGGCATGGCGGCCTCGCTGCTGGCAGTGCTGAAGGCGAGCAGCATCGGTTCCCGGACGTGCGCCAACAGACGAAAGAACGGAATCCGGGTGACGATACAGACCAGGAGCAACACGCCGAAGAGGAAAACCAACAAGCCGCCGAAGAAGCAGAGGATGATCTGCAAGTAACCTCCGATGACCCCGAGTCCTTTGGAAGCGATCA